>JAEAME010000048.1_pt1 | contig 179466 bp, 181 predicted proteins | sample 8958731 | NCBI WGS metagenome assembly JAEAME01 (sample SAMN16933194, study PRJNA681113) | bioreactor sludge metagenome | isolation source: anerobic bioreactor sludge (Control) | place: India:Bengaluru | collected 2018-10-24
TGTCTTCTGCAGAAAACATCAAAGTCGCAACGCTTGTCCGAAAAAGCGACCTAACTGTTTTGACTAATACTATAACTCTAAATCAGGTAACCTGCAGCAATGCTGGAACAAACATGCAATGTGTCTTGTTTGTTGCTGGAGTGAAGGCGGTTTAAATGGCTATTATCATAAACGCTGAGCTCATCAAATCAACGCTCAAGATTCCTGGGGCTGTCTCTAACCAGTCGATAGAAGACCTGGCAGAGGCTACTATTGACATAATGAATAACTTAGGCGCTGATTTACCCAATATGAGCGGGTCCTCGGGTGCAAAGACGCTAACTGTAACGTCAAAGGAGAGAGGTCAATTTTGGCTTGGAATCCGAGCAACCTACAATAGTCTAAAGGACTTAACTTCAAAAAGTGTGGGCGATATTAGCTTCCAACCTGCAGACCTGCTTAGCAACGATATAGTTATGCAACAACTTCAAAAAGTGGCTGCTAGCTCGGCATTAGAACCCTCGATAAGGAGAGGTTAATGTCTGGGGGCTGTGCCGCAGAACTATCATGACTTCGTTTTCTACATTGGCGAATGGCTCTATGTCGCATCTGCAGACGTCACCCTAGATGCAGCAGCTGCTCAGAAAGATGTTACTGTCGAGGATGGTTCTCTTTTCGCTGCTGATATGCCTGTCTGGATAAAGGACCGTGCTCACAGCGAATGGAACGAGGTTGATTCAGTTCTCGGTAACGTTGTAACTATGAAAACTAACCTGCAGAACACGTACTATACAGCAAAAGATGTAGTCGTCGATCACCCTGACTCAAGCTTTGGGAGAGCAGCTTTTGCGGCTGCTTTTGCTACTGAGTACCTATGTGAAGCATACAAAGCAGGACAGTTCAGCAGTACCAAAGCAGCAATCCTGGCACGCATCATCGAATTAGCTGACTTTATAGTCACACAGCAATGCACAAATGCAGCTCTCAAAGCCTATGGCGGCTTCAAGAGTATGGAAACATCGACGTTTTATTATTCGATTGACGGTGGGCGCTGTATTCCTGCACTGCTAAAAGCATATGAACTCACTAATGACAGTGACTATCTGGACGCGGCAAAGCTTGCTGGCTACACGTTCCTCTATAATATGCAGCATGAAATCTCAGCTACAGGCCTAACAGACACGTACTACGGGGGATTAGCTCAATACGTCCAAGACGACGACAGCTACAGTACGCTTTTCATGATTGAAGACCTCTACGACCTCATAGGGCTCTGCATGCTAGCTCGAGTCTACGACACAGCAAATGCCACTCGCTACAACGCTATTATGGAAGACATGGTTGACTTCTACAGAGACGGGCTCGAGGACTTCTATCTCTATTATCAGCCTCCCCCCTCGGGGACAGGCGTTTGGTACCGCATCGGGCTCTCAGATGAGCAAGTCTATGACGACCCCGTCAGCTATGCCCTCCTGGGGCTCTACACATACGAGGGCTACAGTGCGACAGTGCAGCGTGTTTATGATTTCATTCAGAGTATCCCTCAAAACGGCGTTTACCCAGCTTATCAGCCCTGCGTCTGCTGGCCTGGTTACATCAACATGGAGACAAAAGCACCTGACTGCGCATATTATGACGCTGTGACAATCGGGATCCTCGAGAGTATGCGCAAGGTAGTTGACAAACCCAGCTATGAGCTCGCCTACCAAATCGTCAACAAATACTCTGATGAGTTCCTGTATTGGGGACCAATTTACACTGACTACTCGCCTATAACTCCCCAAAAAGCAGTGACAGAAGTTGCGTGGGTGGCTCGCATGTTTTTGAACTATAGTTTGCCCCTTACGGATTTTATTTACATGATAGAGACTGAAGGCGAACGAGTCCAGCTTTTCTCAGTGCAGCAAGCAGCTTCAGTCACAACATACGCTGAAGCGCTCTCTATGCCTGCAGTTATCAAAAACGCTAGTGTCAAAGAAACCTACATCGAAGCAGGCTACATCATCACTGACTACTTAGTCATGTATTCTCTGCTGCCGGTACGGCCTAGAGATAAGATACGCCGTCGAGGCGGTGACTACGAAGTCCAGGCAGTTGAGAAGGTTATCCAAGAAAACCAAATTGTCTGCTACAAATCAGATTTGCGGAGGCTCCAGAACAATTGAGCGTAACTGAAAACCCCATGTCAACTATCCTTAGACTAATTGACAACCGTATAGTTGTCGTCAAAGATAACGCTGCTAGGGCAAGCATCAAGTGCAGTGAAGAGAACTATGACCGAGAGCTCCTCAAGAACTATGACGCCCAAATTACCTGCAGCTTGCAGTCAAACGAGGATAGGCGCCTCACTCTCTCGGGGACAACACGGCAGCGAGTCGCATCTCTCAAAGTCGTGGGCGTCTGCACAAATAAAGAGATGAGCACAGCTGACTCGGGTAGAAAATTGCGAGACAAAATAAGCGAGCAGCTCTATGCAATAATAAGAGAGTGCCGCCAAACACCCTATGAAACAACTTATAATTTCTATACGCTGGGGTATCCAGAAGGCGACCCGCATAAAGCTCTAGATGCAGCTGCTAACTCTGAGCAGTCACCTTCGAGCCTTGCGTGGGCTGAGCTCAGCGCAACGAATTATGCCAAAATCTGGAGCAACGACGACATATTCCACTCAAAAGCAACGTCGACTGCAACTCAGTATCCCCAAATGCTTTTCCGCTTTAAGATTGGTAAAAAAGAAGACTATGATCTGCAGCCGCTTGAGACTTGCATAAAACAAATTGTTCTAAGCTTCTATGGCTATGGGCTTGCTGCAGCAGGCAACGGTGTCACATTCCAAGTTTGGAACGACACGACTGACGCCTGGACTAATCCACAAACTGGCACTGCGGGCTCCAAAGAAACTCTAACAATCACACTCACAACAGGCCTCACAGACTACATCGACTCAGACGGCTACTGCTGGGTGCTCGCTAGAACTACAAACCCCAGTGCTGGAGCTGCAACAACTCTGTACTGCGACTTTGTTCAATGTGTTATCCAAGTCAAGGGGCTAACTTACTGTGATGTGGTTAGCTACTCAAACGAGGATGTAGTCGACGTCAAGCCAACCCTCTATAAGACTACATTCCTGCTAAGAGGCTGGCTGATCGAGAGCATAACTTAACGGTAACGGTGAAGAAAAATGGTTGAAACCTATGGATTAGACCAAGAACGAATCTACTACATAGAAGAAACAGTCAAAGGAACAACACCAGGTACACCCGCAATGCTAGGTGTCCCCCATGAATCAATCGACCTCGGCATGGACATCGGAAACATCCTGCTCAGAGCAGGCGGTAATTTTGACGTTGTCTCAATCAAAAAGGGAATGCGAAACCCAACGCTAAAAGTTACCTATCCGCTGCCGTCAGCTGCACCCATCAGTCTGCTGCAGAATGCAAAAAGAGACCTCGACAAAACGCTCTCAGTTCAAGTGCTATATCACAAGGGCGCCTTTGCCTCTGCAACTGACATCCTAAGCTTTCTGTACACCTATATGAGAATCAACAAAGCGTCTGTCAGCTGCGACATCGACGACGTCGTCAAAGCAACTCTCGAACTAGTGGGGCAGAACATAGCTACAGGCACGGCTAAAATCACCGATGCAACCTACACAGACCACACTGGAGCAGTCGCCTTCAACGAAAGCGAAGTTACTATCGCAGGCGGCGCAGATGATCGTGTCGTCGGCTGGAAATTTGACATAGCAAATAACGCTAGGCAGATCCCTGTAATCCGCAGCACCAATGGCTATCTCGCAAAATATGTCCCCTTCGGGCAACGCTCACTCTCTGGTGAAATCAAATTCGAATTCGAAAGCAAAACAGAGATGGACGCTATGCTTGCAGACACAGCTCAAACACTAACCTTTGGGCTCGGCGGTGCAGCACTCGCAACATTCACAGGCGCCAAGTGGTCTAACGTGCACCATGAAAGGCTTCTCGATGACCTTATTGCAGTCCGTGCAGAGTTTGATGCGACAGGTCTAACGATTGCCTAGCCGATATGTGCGGTTTTAAAAACAAACCCCCAAAATATCGTGTAGAATGTGATTGAGATGGAAGAAGTGAGAGAAGAGGACTGGCTTAAAATTTGGGGAAAAATAGGCGTTCGGCTCCTTAAGCTTCCGAAGTGGATGCAAGAAATCGTTCTTGACGACATCAACACAGCGATTAACAACAGAATCGCGGTCATGGAGTTAATTGAAAGTGTATACAGAAAAAGTAAAGATTGATCAGCGTTTCGGCGAGAACTTTGTAGGTGACTATGAATTCCGTCAAATTACTCAGGGAGAATACGAGCGTGTACTCGTCAGTTATATGGATGCAAGCGGAAAAGTCGCTAAGCCAGACGTCTTAAAAGTCAACAGAGAATGCCTCTTTATGGCTCTTGTCAGTCAGCCTGAGGAAAAACCCCTTAGTAAAGACCTCGTAGTTCAAGGGCGACTCCCCTATGGTCTAAGTATCAAGCTGCAGGAAATCTACGATAAAGTTAACGGCATTGAGATGGAAGAGCAGCGTTTTTTATCCTCGCCCTCCACAGAAAACAACCTAGCGCTTTCCTGACAAAGTTCGTATTATGTGAACATTTCGGCTGGACAGAAGACGAGTATAACAAAACGAGCCGTCAAACAATAGTGCAGTTCTTAATCATCCTGCAAGAGCTTGATCAGATGGCTAAGGCAGAAGCAAAAAAAGCAGAACAGGAAAAACGCAAATGTCGGTAGATATAACTTTTGACGTCCAAGGCGTAGACGAATTCGTCGCAGCTCTACAAACTTTTGATAGAGAACTCCAAGAACAAGTGCGAGCTTGGCTTTATGATTGGGCTAAACGATTAGCAGCAGAAGCAGCTAGGCGAGCGCCAGTTCGCACGGGTTATCTTCGGAGTACTGTTTATTCTGAAGTTAAAGACTGGGTTGCCGAGGTTGGTGCAAGTGCTGCGTATGCGTATTTTGTGGAGATGGGGACTCGTTTCATGCGTGCTCAGCCTTTTTTGTATCCGGCAGTGCAGGAGTTCTTGCCTGAGTTGGAAGCAAATATTATAGGTGCAATCGAGCAAGCAAAGAGTAGTGCTGGCCTATGAGTTTCCGTGAAATTGTCCTCTCAATTCGAGCGGTAAATCGTGCAAGTAGAGAGTTTAACCGTATCGAAACAGACGCCCAGGCGCTCACAGCTCGCCTCAAAGGCTTCGGGTCAGCCCTCGCTGGCATTGGTGCAGCTGGCGCCTCGATCGGTTATCTGGCTAATATGTTTGGAGTTCTGAATGATGAGCAAGCTAAAGTTTTCAACGGTGCGATGATGCTTGTCTCTGTCCTCGGTGTGATGATTAGAACAGAAACGGGGCTGGCGATTGCGCATAAAGTCTACGCTGCAGCATGTGCTTTCGCTACTGCAGTGCAAAACGCCCTAAACATCAGCTACGGAACCTTCCTTGCACTCACAGGCGTGGGCATTGCTGTGATCGCTGCAGCAGCCGTCGCCATGTACGCCTTTGCAAACAGCATGAACACTGCAACGGCTAGCGTGCAAAACTTCAACGCCACAGCAGCTGAGACGCCTGCAAGAGTGAAAGGCATCACTCGAGCTGGCGATCAGGAGCTCCTAAGACGAGGGATAGAGTAAAATGGCAGTAGTTGAGCCTGCAGCACCAAGTATCGCGTTGGTTTTTGGCGCTGTAAGCCCGCCTCAGGCAGACGTGGTTGACTTAATGGTTCATTTGGGCTGCAGCAAAGAAGTCAGCAGCTACGAAGTAACCCTTCAAAACTGGGACGCCAAGTATAGCCCAAGCGGAACCTATCCTATAACCGTAGGCATTGATGGCTCAATCAGTTTGGGCAGGACTCCGAATTGTCCTTTGCTTTTGACGCTTAGAGTAGAGAACGTCAAGTACCAAAGCACCCCCAAAGAGAATTATGTCATTATTTCAGGGCGATGCTGGGGCGAGCGGCTTTTCCGTAGAGTAGTAACAGCAACATATACGGGGCTGACAGGCGAGGCAATCGTTAAAGACTTGATGGACTACTACGCAGGACTCAGTCACACTAGGGGAGCTGTCGAGCTTGTCGAGGATACTGACACAACTTACTCAGAGCTCGAATATGACGGCAGCCCCGTTTGGGATATCCTCAAATACATCGCTGAATCAGCTGACGACAGCGGTGTGATAGGCTTCGATTTTAGAGTAGCTCCAGACGGCAAATTCGAGTTTTTCCCCAAGCTCTCCAAAACCAACGCTACAGTCATAGTCGAAAACATCGACGACAACGCCGAATATGAGAAAGACATCCATAGAGTTCGCAACAGCATTTACGTTTACGGACTAGCAGACAAGAGCTACCCAACTGACAAAGTTAGCTTGACTCGTAGTCTCACTCCTGCAGACGGCACTTGGGCAGCTAGCGTCGGCGTCATAAGCCTCGACGCTACAGGTGCACCTGACGGAGGGGCATGCGTTAAAAACACAGCAACATCAAACTATGCAAGCGTCGCTAACATCACCTTTGCTTCAGGCTATGAACTAAACTGCGAGCTCTACCCCATCCTTGATGTTCAGCTGAAACTTGAGGACACTTTCTCAGGCACAGGCTTTATCTTACTTCTCGATGACGGCGGCAAATATGCCTCTAAAACTATCTCTGCCTCTCCTGACGAAACTTGGCACCTAATAGAAGCAGGCGTTGGGAGCGCATACGCTAACCAGTGGGAGCGAGTCGACTCAGGCTTCAACTGGGAAGCAATCACTATGATTAGAGTTTCCTGTGCGTTCCCTGGAGTCGGATCTGGCTCAATTTGGATCCACGGCCTATATGTTGGGGGGCGCCGTTACGCAGGGACCGCAGAGGATGCAGCAAGCCAGGCAGCTTATGGACTTCGAGAATACACTGAAGTTGACGAGGAGCTCTGGAGCGACGCTGAATGTACAAGGCGAGCAGCTTCACTTTTGGCACAACTCAAAGACCCAGCTGAGCACTTGCATCTAGTAAGCAACCTCCTTGACTACGGCACAAGCCCAATCTTGGCAGCTGACAAAGTGCATGTCCATCTCCCAAACGAGAACGTCGATGCAGATTTCCGTGTAGAAAGCGCAGAGTATCACGTTTTCAAAGAACGTGTAATGGAGCTAGAGATAACACTTGAGCTAGGCAGAGAAAACCCTAAGCTAGCTGACTTTCTCTATGGGCTTCGCTGCCACTCTCCAAATGTTGAGAAACTTAGCAGAACTAAAATCGGCAAACGAGGCGCCCCAGTTGCAACAACACGCAGCACGCAAGGCGGCTCTCACTTCACAACAAACGTCGAAGTCGAGAAAACAGCACCGGTACTAAACCTTATCACTGCTGCAGCTCTAAAGCTCGCCCTAGGATATGATGGCGCTAACAGTTTTCTAAGCAGCTACGATGGCAACTTGGTTCTCTACTCAGCTACTCACATTATCGCTCCAGTCGGCGACGGCATCGAAGCATTAGGAGACACTGCAAGCGCCTGGCGGTACAAATCGCTTCACCTAAAAGAGGAATTATGGGTTGCAGGCGTCAACACTGTAGACACAAACGGTAGAGTCACTATGGCGGGACTCCCCAGAGACACTGCAGGGCTGATCCTTGAAGCACAAGGCGCTGGCTTTTATCCGATGTATGTCGACCCTAACGGGCGTTATACTCCAGCAACGCACACTCACACAAGCCTAGTCCGAGGCACAAACTACGTAGAGCTAGACGCAACTGACGCTGTTGCAAACTTCTTTGCAGGCGATCCAGCTGTCTTAATGGGTGCAGTAGGTCATGACGGCGCCAATATGTTTCTAGTATCATATGATGGTAGCCTGGTTTTGTATGCTGCAAATAGTCTAATATTGCCCAATTCTGACGGTGGTCAAAATCTCGGCGACACGTCTACGCTTAAGCGTTTTGGCTCGCTGCATCTCAAAGATTCTATCTGGGTTGCAGGCGTCAACACTGTTGATACAAGCGGCAGAGTTTCACTATCAGGCCTTCCGAGAGATACTGCAGGTTTAATCATTGAGGCTCAGGGCGCTGGATTCAATCCCATGTATGTTGACCCAGACGGGCGCTATACACCTGCAGCTCATACTCACACAAGTCTAGATAGGTCAACAAAGCATGTAGAGATCGACTCAACATATGCAGTCGCAAACTTTCTAAACGACGCTTCTCTAGATGGCGCTGTTGGGCACGATGGCGCCAACATGTTTCTAGTAGCATATGCTGGTAGCTTAGTTCTTCATGCAGCTACAGCTAAGATTTTACCTAATACTGACGGCGGCCAAGATCTAGGTGATACAACAGGCGCTAAACGGTTTGGGGCTCTACACTTAAAAAACACCCTCTATGTTGCAGGCGTGCAAGTTATCGACACAAACGGCAGATTGTTACTCCCAGCTATGACTAGGGGGACCTCGGGTTATGTTCTTGAAGCTCAAGGTGCTGCAGCTGACCCGATGTATGTTGATCCAGATGGGCGCTATTCACCAGCAGCTCATGATCACACAAGTTTGGTTCGTGGCACAAACTATGTAGAGATAGATGCAACCGATGCTGTCGCAAACTTTTATGCGAGTGCCAGCCTAAAAGGCGCGATCGGGCATGACGGCTCGAATTATTTCATAGTTGCCTATGATGGAAGCATTGTGTTTTCTGCAGATACTGGTCTAATTTCACCTGCCTCTGACGGCGGTGCAGATTTAGGCACTACGAGCTCATCACTACGTTTTGGTGCTCTGCACCTCAAAAATGCTCTCTATGTTGCAGGCGTGCAAGTTATCGACACAAACGGCAGATTGTTACTCCCAGCTATGACTAGGGGGACCTCGGGTTATGTTCTTGAAGCTCAAGGTGCCGCAGCTGACCCGATGTATGTTGATCCAGATGGCAGATATACTCCTGCAGCTCATGAAAGCGGGCACGCAAACCTCTACCCCTCTGCAGGTGCTAACACAGGTCAAGTCGGCAACACAACGACCTATTGGAACGTGATGGCTACAAACAGCTTATGGAATAAAGCGCAGTCTGGCTTCGCATGCGAAAGAGCTCTAAGCGACACACCTGTTGAGCGCAAAATCCAGACGAGAGAGGCAGCTGAGGAAGTTCTCACTCATGAAACAACAAAGTCGTGGCGCCATATGCCCTACGATCTCAAGGATAAAACAGGCAAAAACATCATCTGCACATGCGGAAAAAGCGTTAAAGAACCCTGCCCTGAGCACCGCGAAGAATGGGAAGACACTTATCTTGTTAACCTCGGCGCTCAGTATGAAGCTGCAGCTTACCTGGTCCTGGAGCTTAGCGCTGACGTCAGAAGATTAGAGGCTGAGCTAGCTGGTTTCAAAGAGTTAATGGTACAAGTTTTGAATTCTAAAAGAGCTGACTTGCCTGCTGAGGTGCCGAGGGCAGCATAAAGCTCTGTTTCTTTGCTTTGATTGGCTACAAATAACCTAATTCTGCAGTAAGTTAGTTTGTTGGTCTGACTTTTGGTTCAAGCCCTTGTGTTTCTAGCATTCTTCTGACGGCGTTTCGAACGTATTCAGCTTTAGTTCTATAATTCCCTAAAATCATGGCTTGCTCTAATGATTCATTTAATGCGACTGGAACTGGGATGTTCCAGTATGTGATTGTTGGGTTTTTAGTCATATCAAATTTTGCTCCTTTATTATGTTTTTTAGTAACTGTTTAGTGTTGGGTACACCCATTATAATATTCTGGAAAAAGGTGTACCTGTAGCTGCTTCAGCTCTAACTGTTTCCAATATGTGAACTTTTAAAACTGAAATTTGCTGAGCAGCTAAGCAGGTGAAAAATTGGATCTCGCATTTGTAGCTTTGATAGCTGTCGTTAGCGGAGCGTTGCTTAACACAATAGCGCAGTTTCTTTCTGCGATTCTAAAATCAGCTACGCCGATCTCTTTTGACCAGAAGTATTGGGCTTCATTCGCTCTCAGCATGATCACTACTGTCTTTGTTTCTTTGAGCGTCTTCATGAATTTGCCTATCCCCGAGAACGTGCCGACTCTCTACGTTGTCATACCTGCTTTGCTAAGTGGCTACGCAATAAACAACGGAGCGAACCTTGCACTCGACACCTATCAGAAGAATCAATTAACAACCAAGAAACCTGATGGAAGTTAGCTTGATGTCGGAAGTAAATAAAACTGGAATTGCTTTGGCAGTCGCTGGTGTAGTTGTGATCGCGGCTGTTGCTGCTGTGTTGCTTTTTGTTTCTGTGAAGATAGAGACAACTGGTGCTATAGTTACTAATACAGCTGATCTCAAAATATACGCTGATTCAAGTTTGACAGCTGCTGTTTCTGAGATTAATTGGGGTTCTATTGACGCTGGTGGTAACTCAACTGCTACAATATGGGTTAAGAACTCTGGAACTGTGCCTTTGAAGCTCTCTATGACTTATCAAAATTTTAATCCGCCAGTCGCTCAAAACTACATCACTGTACAGTGGAATCAACAAGACACGGTTTTAGGTGTAGGTCAAGCTGTTCCAGCCACTTTTATTCTGAAGGTTTCCCCGTTAGTTCTTGACGTCACTAACTTCTCGCTTCAACTTTCTATAAACGGAGTTCAAAACTAACTCCACTTTTTTATTTAGCTGCTTTTTCAATTCATATAAATGTAATAAGCTTATTTTTGACCTTGAAAAGCCAATAAACCTATTATTAGCCTCCTTTTAAATATCGGGAGTGCGCAGTCTTTTTGAGGGTAAACAAGAAATGAAACACTTAAGCATCAAAGCACTTTCAAAACTTCGAGAATTTTATCAAACAGAACTAAAAGTTTTCTATAAATCTCAACAAGACATTTTCCACAACCAAATATCAGACACAGAAGTCCTCATACTCAATGGTATTATTTCTTCAGATGTACCAACAACTCACACAACAAAATTTTATCCATTTAACTTTTTTTAGAGATAAAATCAAAAAATGAACTTTTCACTTTATAGCGGTGTATGTTTGGAGAGATTGATTTGCCAAATGCTTAAAAACAGATTGAAATAACAAAGAAATTAGCTGAGGTAACTTAATTGGAAAAAAAATATGAATGTCGCAAGTGCAGCTTTTCTTTTCCCCAAGAAGGTGCTAACATAAGCGGTGATGAATCCTACAAGTATGGTTTTCATGTGCACTGTCCACAGTGTGGAGCTGTAGTGGCACAGTTCATCAAAACTAAATAAATCACCTCTTTTTTATGTGATTCTGTCCTGAAATTATTAGATTCTGAACTTGAACATCAGCTTTTTATATATAAGAATTAGAGTTACCAACAAACTTGAGGCGTTTGATAGTGACAGAAGATTCTGTTTTGATCAGACAAATAACAACCGGTGATTTTGAGGTAATAGTAACTGAAGAGATGTATGCGCATCTTTTGGATGCAGCTGATTTTATGGGTTTTGATTCTGTTGGCTCTTTCGTTTCAGAGTCTCTTCTGCTAACTCATTGAGCTTGTACATGACGTATCCGTTGAAACTGCTTATTCCATGGCGAACTAGCCATTCTTTTGGTATTGCTTTGTAGTCGTCCATTAGAACCTGGTATACTTCTTCTCGAATTGTAAAGTTTCGATAATGTTTTGGCGGCACTCTTGATGTCACCTCACTTATTTTATTAGGTATGTACTGTAATGTACAGTAAAAAAGCAGTATTTAAATACCATTCTTGATTCAGAAACCTTGAGCATATAACTACCTTAAATTAGGGTAAAACTTATAAACAAACTGCAATGTTATTGCCTATTTAACTACTGTAAAAAAGAGTAAGTGGGTGGGCAAAATACCAGTAAAAGGATATAAAAATATCACTGTCAAAGAAGAAATTTATCGTAAACTCGAAATTTTAGCAACAGAAGACCATAGAAGTGTCAGCAACGAAGCCGAGTTTCTAGTATTGAACGCTGACAAGAACTGCCGAAAAACACGGAAGAAACCAGCTGAAGATATCCAATGCGTCACCTGATCCAAAGCACTGAGAACATACAGGAGAGATAGGTTTTGAGCGAACAGGTACTAACTTCGTCTAAAGGTTTGCTGAAAGCTGTTTGGTGTCCTATCTGCTGCAAGAAGCTTTCAGTAAGGGAAAAAGACGGTAAAAAGACACTTGACTGTAGTGAGCATGGCGAGATGAAGGCTTACCTTTTGCACGATCCGCGAGCTGAGAGGTGAAGAAACTTGCGTGAAAGAGAACCGATTTTTAGGATTGAGATGTTTGTCGATGAGCATGAAACCAAAGAACCCTCTGATACTAACAAGCTAGACAGTTTCATTGTTCGACTGAAGTCATATGATAAGGAGTTCAAAGTAGGCCTGCAGGACGCAAAAGCTAAGTTGTCAATCAAAGCCTTCGACGACATCGTAAAGGCGAACCTTCCTAAGAAACACACGTTTGTTTTAGAAATTTATGCAAAGGAGCGCAGTGCAGTTGTTCAAGAAAAGAAGACTGCACCGACGACTCTATAGGCGAATAGGAGGAGGCTTTGAATGGGGTACGGCAATGAACCAGTAAAATCAGCACATTCTGGCAGACATCGCTATATGCGAAAAGAGCTTCTCAGTGATGGCAAGCTGCATCCTGTCCGAGTTGGTTGCCGTTCCCCTCTTCCAACTGATTATTGTTCTAAATGTAAGAAGCAGAGGTCAACTTTGGAGGTTGTTCCTGCTTGAGTGAACGGATCGCTAAACTCAGCGGCTGGATACCTCAAGGGCGACCGCAAGAAGGAAAAGAGTTAGACGCTAGCCGTCAGCTCATCAGAGAAGTAGTTTTCAGCATATACTTACAGAAGAAAGCAATTCTTGAACGAAAACAGATGCCTCCGCAACCGGTGCATCTTTCTGAGATTTACCTGGAGATTTGCAGCAGAATAAAGATTGCTCGCAGCTGCTGTGATTGGCCGTACGCTGAGCATGAGAAGCGTTGGTGGGACAGGAGAGTCAATGAAACTGCATGCGTCAGCTACTACAACGACAGAGTTGCTAAGATAGTCTCTCCTGCAGCAGGATATTATCAGCCTAACCCCCAACTTTTTGAGCAAAAACTGGAGGCTCCTACATGAATTGGCGCCTTATGGATTGTAAGTGTCGTTATAAAACGATCTGTAAATTGATAGATCTAGATTCTGTCACTTGTAGGCTTGGGATTGGGAGTCGCTATTGCAGAAAATACCGAAAAATTACAGGTGATTTTGAGGGTGCGCTTCTAGAATGTTTTGGTCCAGCTCATAAAGTAGATGGAAAACTTTGTGTAATTATTTTGAAGACTCAATTTACTCAAGGGTTAAAGAAGCTACTCTTGAAGCGAAAGTATGTTGTGACTTATGGTATTCTCGATGAAGCTCAGGCTATATTTGTTGTTTTGAAGGGTCGGAGAGGCTCCGCTTGAATGTCAATATCGATGAGACAGTTGGCACTGCGCAAATCCCCAAACTCGTCTATGTCAAGTATAGAGACCACGTCTTTTTCCGAAATGTTCAGACTCTACCTACTGAGTCAGTGATACGAGAGAGTGTGGGTTGGATTAAAAAAGAGAATGATGAGATCATGCTTATCGAGTGTGATAGGCCTGTTCTGCAAGGATATAGCGGCTTTAATGGTGTAGTTGTCCTCAAAAGTTGTATTGTCTCCAAAGTTGAGTTGGCTTTAAATTCTCAGGGTGCCTTACTAGAAAATCGAGTATGCGCTTCTAGCCAAAGAAGTGAAAAACTCACCTCCCTAATTCTCGAAATAGGAGGACAAAAACATTGATTGAACGAGCGAAAGCAATATCCTCCGCTATTGTACGCCAACGCAACCTCACTATTGAAGACATAAAAAGCCTTAACCTGCCGCTGATATTTCAAGCTGACCTAGTAATTATTGACACTAGCCTAAGAGGTAAAAAACTTAGAACACCTGTATCGATCAAACTGCAAAAAATCTTAGCTATAAAAGAAAAAGGGCTTGTTGACTACGTTATCAGATCCTGTCTAAATGAACGCCCCGGGATTATTCAATACATCTTTGAAAACGCCACCTTACTAAAACTCGCACGCCACTTTCTTCGCCACTGCTCAGGCTCTAACAAAAGCTGTATGCTCTACTCGATTAACGTCAGAAGATACGCAACTTGGTTAGGATATAGCCCAGACGAAATTATCTTTGATGCAAAACCAGACGGTGCAATCCCCGATCCCTTGAAAGTACAAAATCACTGCGGATTCCTAAACGATTACCTAGCCGAAATTCAAGACTCAGGCCTCAAACCAGGAGCAGTAAGCAACCTCATCAAAGCAGTCAAAACCTTCTACCGTGTAAACGGAGTCAAAAAAGTAGAACTTGACGAACCACTAAGCCGAAAAGTAACCTACAAAGACAGAGCCCCAAAACCCGAAGAAATCGTTACGATGCTTGACATGGGCGACACAAGAGAATGTTTTGTAGTCACAGCACTAGCAACCGGTGGATTCAGAGAAGGAACCTTTGCAAAACTGAAATATCGACACGTCAAAGACGACTTAGAAGCTGGCATGATACCCATACATGTGCACGTTGAAGCCTCTATCACTAAAGGCAAATACCATGACTACGACACCTTCCTAAATGCAGAAGCAAGCTATTACCTAAAACTCTACATGCAAGAACGACGCCTCGGCACACCAGGAATGCCGCCTGAAGAAATAAACGATGACTCACCACTAATCAGAAACAGCCACGTTGCCGATCGAGTACTAGGTGTTACGGAGAAAACTATCAGAAAAATAGTACACGACCTAGCAGTCAAAGCTAAAGTAACTCAGAAACTGCCAGACAGTTGGATGTATAGCGTAAGAACCCACAGCATTAGAAAATACTTCAAAACACAGATGCTTCTTGCACACGTCGAACTCGATATGATTCTCTATATGATGGGAAAAACAGTCGATACATATTCAGACATCCAAAACTTAGGCATTTCAACACTCAGACAAATCTACATAGCTGCAGCATTTGTAATCAGAGTCAACGTAAAAACCAACAAAATAGAACAGCTGAAATTGATACTAAAAGCTTGGGGCTTAAATCCTGAAGAGATTCTGACTAAAGATGCTCTCACACGGGGGAACCAAACTGAGACTTCTGAACAGAGCGAAACACACCAAATAAAGATTCTATCAATCGAACTCAAAGAAGCATTCAAAAAGGAAGTCTTAGAAAAATGATTGACCTATCACTATCGCTAGTAGTTTTTCAAGTAAGTGTTGGCGCCGCCGAAAGGACTCGAACCTTTGACCTACTGATTAACAGTCAGTTGCACTACCGGGCTGTGCAACGGCGGCAAATCACAGCTACTTCTGCCACTTTCAGTTCCACAAAACTATTTAAGCATAACCATACCAAGACGGTTAACTTCAAATTGAGAATATTATTAATAGGAGAATCGTCGAGTGCTATAATGTGAGTAGCCATGCTCTTTGGGCACAAAAATAAACTCCAAATAGACTTGGGAGACTTACAAAATGAAAAAGAACGCCTAACAAGCTTTCTACAGTCAAACCTCAAAGCATCTGTTACCTCAGAAAAGAATAGGCTCGTTTTGGATTCAGAAAAGTTATCGGCGCCAGAATTGCACAAGGCAATTACAGAGTATGTTCATCGTCATAACCTCAGCAGAGCGTATTGTGTGTCTCTCGAAGATAAGACCGTAAAAATCAATAAGTTTAGAGGTTCCAATAAGAAAAAAGACAGTAAAAAAGACAACACCAGTCAGAGCTTGACTCAAACATGGGGACTATAAAGACAACCAGGAAAAAGAGGTCTCTTTTTTTAGCTAAAACTATTTGAGCTTTAGTCTCGGTCACGTTTTGTTCTATTTGTCTAACCTTGTACTTCGATATAGCTGAGAACCCTTTTATAAAATTCCTTTGCTGTACGCCGTTTAATTCACTTTACCTTTTTTAGCTTATGCGGCTTCTATTTGCCTCTGCACTATGCTTTGGTTTCCTGTTCAAATTATTTTTTAACCAATCGCATGAATAAGATGTTCGTAATAGTCAAGAAACAGCGTGGATCAGAGGATATAGCAGATTCAAATTAGCCTTCCTCGAAACTACGGCGAAGTGTGCTATTGACCATCGGTCTTGTCAGCTATTTTTTTTACAGTATCCATGTATTTTTTAATTTTATTTTTTTCTTGAATATCTGTAGATAAAAGCTCTGGTGCTAGTATGATAGGTAGGTATGAAAGGAAAATTATCAAACAACTTATTAACGCACTTGTTAAAATATCGATTTCCAACAAGATACTAGACAAATGTCCTACACCCATGCTGACATAAAATCCAATCAGGCCAATTGAGTATATTTTTGCGACGTTCTTAGAATTAGCTAAATCACCCCAAATTACAAAGCTATACAACGTTAATAGAATGCCCCAACTTAGTCCTTCAGCAACAAAAGCAAGAAAGAAAGTTATATCATTGCTCAAAAAAGCCTTAAAAGTTGTACTTACACCATAGAGTGTGACGCTAAGAATTAATGTCGAACGCCTTCCTCTATCAGCCAAGAATCCACCCAACACAGCACCCAATAAACCTCCTAATGATTGTGAAATAGTCAAAAAAGCATAAAATGAAAGGGGAATTAAATTCTGTATATCTATCGAGATGTTTTTAGACAAGGTAGCATTTAGAAAACAAAACAATATCCAAGGTATGCTATAGAAAATAATCGTTCTTTTTTCAGGATAATACGCCATTTCAGCTTTATTTTTGGGAAACCCATTTTCTTTTATCAAAGAAGCCCCGATTAGTATAAACAAACAAAAACCTAGGCACATGATTATGTTCCCCAAAAAACCTACGATGCTTGATACGAAATTCATCAGTAAAAAATACAGAGGAATAGCGATTAATCCTAATACTCCCCCTATTCGACCTCTCTCTGTGGCTATAGTTGTGCGCCAAAAATACACATAAGATGATAATTGGCTCATTCCGAATGCTATGCCGATTATAATGATTATTATTAGTGATAATTCAAAGGTTTGACAAATGAATAACAAAGGCAGACAGAGAGCCAATATACTTGTGGAGGCAATAATGTGTTTTTTTCCAATTTCTTTGTATATTTGACTGATTAATAAAACACTCAACGGTATGGAGAAAAAAAAGATAGGTTGAACTGTTATGTTTCCGATTACCACTCTATTTAGAATCGGTATGATGGCGAACCCAAAAACATAGTAAAATGAGAAGAGGTTCGAGAACAATAAAGCGTTAATTATGAAATTTCGTTTCGAGATGGATTTCCACTTGAGGGATCTATTTGCCATGGTTTCAATCAATTTCTAAATATTATAAAACTTGCGCTTAGGGTTCAAGTAAACTTATTTAAGTAAAGATAGCGGTAACACGATCGGGGAAATTTAGTATAAATCTGCTTCTTCCAAGAGGATTTTAATCGCTTTTTTGAGGTTTTTATCCGTAAATTTCAGTGGTTCTTGATTTTTCTCTATGACATTTATTGCTGGTTTCATTGTTTTCTTTATCTTAAGGTCTTTTTATCATTTCATCGGTTGGTTTGGGTGTATTAAATGTTCATAAAGCTTAAATGTGTATTATTGAATATACATTAATACACGTTTATTGGTGGGCCGCAAATAGAAATAAAAACAAACCAGCAGCAAGCAAACTCCGATTCAATATTGCTAATGATTCAGACACTCAATTCAATTAACGAAAAATTAGAGACTATCTTAGATCTTAATGCAAAATTGCTAAGAATTAACGAAGCACTATTGGAAAAAGCAGGCAAAAAAACATCCTCATCTGGCTTTAGTAGAGAACCTGATGCTATGGCGATACTTAATCTGCCATTAGCTCTGAGAAAAACAATAATGGTTTTATATAAATTAGAAAAAGCCACTGCTGATGATCTAGCTCTTGAGACCAAACGTCTACGTGCGGTAGAAAGTGCTGCAGCCAACGAATTAGTACGGATGGGCTTTATCAAAAAGAAACGGGAAGGTCGAGAAGTCTATTTCTTCATTGAAAACCCTGAGGAGACAGAGTATGGGTAAATGTATATCGATCCATTCGTCGAGGGGTGGAACCGGCAAAACTATGATTGCCACTAACCTGGCTATATTATTTGCTCAAAAGGGTGCCAACGTAGCTTTACTTGACCTTGATTTCCGATCACCGAGTCTAACTGGTGTATTCTCAAAAATAATCAAGTTCCCAATAGATTGCTATCTTAACTCCTACTTTGATGGCCGTTGCCCCGTCGAAATTGCCACTATTGACCTATCAAAACATTATAATTTAAGGGGTAAGCTATTGGTGGGCTTTGCCAATCCTGATGTTGCCGCTATTAGAAATATGGCTGAGAAGAGCCGGTCCTGGGAAGTTTCAGCTGTAAAGCGTCTTTTTTCTTTACGCTCGCATTTGTTCAAAAAAATGGGAGTAAATTATTGTATTTATGATACTAGTCCTGGTGTGCAATATACGTCTGTAAACGCTACAGTAAGTTCTGATTTAGCGATAATTGTTTCAACCCTTGACTCTTTAGATTTAATGGGCACTGAAAATTTGCTCACTGAGCTTTATGATGCATTTGAGAAGAAGACTGCTATTTTATTGAACAAGGTTTTTCCAGAAAAACAATTTGTCGAAAACAAAGGAAAAATTGAGTCATTATATCAGACTGGTTTTCTCTTCAATCGTAAAGTAATTGGTGCCATTCCTTGTTATTGTAACGTTCTTCAGGCAGATAGGTCATCAATACTGGCTGTTGAAGCGCATAATCATCCCTTTATAAAAGATTTAGATGAAGTGAGAAAAAACCTTGATTAAACAGTATTTTAAAGACGAAAGTGACTTTGAAAACCGATTTCTCGATGATCTTCAAATAGACATTTTGAAAAATCATCTAAAAATTATTTTTTTGCTTTCTATAAAAAGGAATGGAGCGCTTAGTGGGTATGATCTTCTACAGCGTCTTCAAAATAAATACCACGTTAGTCTAAGTCCTGGCACTATTTACACCCAACTCTATGCTTTGGAACGCAAAAATTTACTCAAAGGACAAGTTGATTCTTCTGGAAAACGTGTGTATCTTTTAACTTCAGATGGCCTAAAAACTACTGAAATAATTCTCTCTTCAAGAAAAACAATTGAGAAGATGTTTACCTCGCTTCTCGAATAACCCTACCATTTTTCTAAATATCTTCTCATTTACTTCATTTAATTATTAGGGTTGTGTCCATCAATCGATTTTAATAAGTACTATTGCTAGATATCCACTTAGTACAGTAATGTACATGATAATATGGTAAGGGAGACTAATAATGGTTAAAACGGTAAAAATAACGATTGAATTAGTCCCAGAAAGCCAAGATGTAGACAATAGTGCACTTGGCGAGGAAATTATGCAATCTTTAACCTGTGCTTGGCTCCTTAAAGTATTAAGTATAGAAATTAACCGCTCAAAAAGTTCAACATCTAAAGCTAGTTTAAAATCGCTGAAAACTGGATTGCTATAGGGCAAATGTCAATCAAACGATAACGCAGTAAGTATTTATGTAAATGCCTCAGGCTCTACTTTTTACATTTATTTGGTCTGTTTAAGCCTAATCACTAGAAAAATGTATATCAAGGTATTCGTCATTTTTACTGAGAAGCTACTTTAGGGAAGGGACTGCTTTGAAATCTATGGTAGAGTTTAGGTGGCATGGTAGAGGTGGGCAGGGCGCTTGGACTGCCAGTGAACTTTTGGCTAGGACCGCCCTCGACGAAGGCAAATATATTCAATCTTTCCCAGAATTTGGGCCTGAAAGAATGGGTGCCCCCGTAACTGCGTTTACCCGAATTAGCACTGAACCAATAAGGTTACATTGCGCAATCTATGATCCAGATGTTGTGGTCGTTTTAGACAACACATTGCTTAAAACGGTACCCGTTACTGCTGGATTAAACCGTGATGAAGATTGTTTAATAATAAATTCAAACGAGGATCCAACTGCACTAAAAGAGAATCTCAAAGTTACTAAAGGCAAGGTTTGGACAGTTCCAGCAACTGAAATTGCCCTAAGAATCTTGGGCGCTCCAATAACAAATACTGCTTTGTTGGGAGTCGTGGCAAAAGCTACTGACATAGTGACTTTAGAGGGAATACAAAAGACCCTTAAGGGTAAATTTAGGTCAGACTTAGCTGAGAAAAATTTTGCTGTTATACAGGAAGCGTATAGGGAGGCTAAAGTGCAATGAGCAGTAAAGAAAAAACCTGGAAAGAAATTTCTATTGCTGGGGTTCCGCCCAAATCGAGCATAGGCTTCATGACCGGTGACTGGAAAACTTACATGCCCGTGTATGATATAGAGAAGTGTACCACTTGCATGACATGTGTTTTACTCTGTCCTGAGGGGGCAATAAATTGGCGTCCTGAAAAGGGTAAGGTCCAATTTGACATGACGTTCTGTAAGGGCTGCGGGATCTGTGCCAACGAATGTCCAGTCAAAGCTATAACAATGAAGATGCCTGAGGAATAAGAATGGCTACACAGCAAGTTAAACAAGAAATTATCGGTATGAACGGTGACGAAGCAGTTGCCTTTGCGGTTAAACAATGCGATGTTGATGTTGTTGCAGCTTATCCCATTACTCCCCAAACAATCATAGTTGAAAAATTCAGTGAATATGTTGCTAACGGTGAAGTTCAAACTGAATTCGTTTGTACTGAGTCAGAGCATAGTGCCATGACAGCATGTCTTGCAGCAGGTGCAGCAGGCGCCCGAACCTTTACTGCAAGTGCATCAGCTGGTTTAGCATTGATGCATGAAATGCTCTTTGTTACCTCTGGTTCGCGGGTTCCAGTTGTAATGGCTGTGGCCAATCGTGCATTGTCAGCACCATTAAACATCCATGGTGACCATTCTGACGCGATGGCTGAAAGGGATAGCGGTTGGATTCAAATCTATGCTGAAAACGCCCAAGAAGCATACGACTCAATAATTCAAGCCTTCAAGATAGGCGAAGACGTAGGTGTCTCTTTGCCTGTCATAATCGGGTTGGATGGTTTCACAATTAGCCACACACTTGAAAGAGTAGACGTTCTACCCGAAGATGTAGTCAAAGCGTATGTTGGAGAACGCAAATGTCCAATAGTGGTTACTCATGAAGGAAAAACTGTCCCTTTCAAACTTGATCCGGAGAATCCCATGACTATGGGACCAAATGCACTTCAGAACTATTACTTTGAATTTAAACGTCAACAAGAAGAGGGCATAAAGAATGCATACAACAAGATACAAGAAGTTAACTTTGAGTACGCTAAAATCAGCGGCAGAAGCTACGGTAATGGATTAATCGAAGCCTACAAACTAGAAGACGCAGAAGTTGCAGTCGTAGTTATAGGTTCAACTTCCGGGACAATAAAAGTTATCGTTGACCAACTACGCCAAGAAGGCATTAAAGCAGGTGTTCTTAGGATACGCACTTTTAGACCTTTCCCAGCTGAAGACATTAGAAACTCACTCAAAAATATCAAAGCGATTGCAGTTATGGATAAAAGCATGAGCCCAGGAGGTTTAGGTGCAGCAATCTACAATGAAGTAAGAAATGCACTCTACGATGCAAAGCAGCATCCATTAATTGTTAACTACATCTATGGATTGGGCGGCAGAGACTCAAGTCCACGTGACCTCCGCAAAATCTTCGAAGACCTAATACGCATTTCAAGAACAGGGCAAGTAGACAGACAGATAAATTATTTAGGATTAAGGGAGTGAAGGAGGAAACAAAATGACCACTCAAGAATGGAAATTTACAGCTAAGGAAATCGCAACTAAACCAGACCTATTCCTTTCTGGCCATCGCGCATGTGCCGGTTGCGCACCAGTTACCGTATTGCGTTTAATTATGAAAGCTACCAGAGGACCAACAATCGTAACCCAAGCTACAGGTTGCATGGAAATCGTAGGATCTATCTATCCCTATACATCATGGGCAATACCCTGGTTACACACAGCATTCGAGAACGCCGCGGCAAATGCCTCAGGTATCGAGGCAGCGATAAAAATCATGCGTAAAAAAGGCAAAATTAAAGATGAACATGTTGATGTCATCGCTCTAGCAGGCGATGGTGGAACCTGTGATATTGGCTTACAAGCGCTATCTGGTGCAGTCGAGCGTGGACACGATTTTCTCTTTGTCCTCTATGATAATGAAGGTTACATGAACACTGGAATACAGCGAAGCAGCTCCACCCCTATAGGTGCTTCAACAACCACAACACCTGCTGGCTCAGTTATTCCTGGTAAACTAGAAAAGAAAAAACCAATAACCGACATCATGTTAGCTCATGAAATAGAGTATGTAGCTACCGCAACCCCATACTACTGGAAAGATCTAATTACAAAAGTACGCAAGGGCTTAGAAGTTAACGGACCAGCATTCCTCCATGTATTCGCACCTTGCCCAAGAGGTTGGAGAAGTGATCCAGCAAAATCAATGGAATACTCAAAACTCGCTGTTGAAACATGTGTTTTCCCGATTTGGGAAGCAGTTAACGGAAAACGCCAGCTTTCAATTCCAAGTAAAGTTATATCTTTGGCACCCCAAAAGAAGAAACCAGTCAAAGATTATCTTCAAGGGCAAGGCAGATACAGACATCTCTTTACGCCTAAGTATTCAAATGTCTTAGATGAGATTCAACGTGCAACGGACGAGCGGTGGCAAAAACTGCTTCACAGATGCGACTCAGCTGTAAACTAACTTTTCTTTTCCACTCTATATTTCTTGAAGACCTCTTTTTTATTTTCGCTTAAATTCACGTCGCACATTTTCTATTTTTGAGCCCACAACTTCAACGTTATCTATTTCACCTATGCCTTTTTGATGGGCTTCCCTTATGTGTCGAATTTCATGTGGGTCAATGCCCATAACTCGTGCAGCTGTTGCGTCTGTGGCAACAGGGTCTTTGCCTGCAATGATTAGGTTCATCTCTATGGGTGTGCCGTTGATTGGTCCATTTCCTTCCATGGCGACGAAACCATCGATTACAGTTAGGTGAGGTTTTAAGACAGTGTTTATGTCGACTATGACTTTGCTAATGCCCTTGGCATGGTATTTGGCTTTGAATTTGTCGGGAAGCAGACCGAACATGTTCTTCATACCCAAAGTTACTTTAGTGCTGCTGTGAGTTTTCATTTTTGCAGCGCTAATTATCGCTGATTCTGTGGCAAGTCTGGGTATAGTTATGTCTTTTAGAGATTTACCATTAGGGATTTTGACATTAACCTTATCATCAACATTACGTAAATTGAGGTATTTGACGCCGTTTTGCCTACACATTTCTGCCATGCCTGTGGCTTCGAAAGCTTTGCCTGCATTTGTCATGGTTGCATCTGATTCAACGACATAAATTTCTACTGGGAGGGTTCTTATCCGTTTAATAATTGCTTCCACAACGATTGGGTCAGTTGTTGCACCAGTGTCCCATGTCATAGTTGTGATGAAGTTGACCTTGATGAGAACCTTACTAAAGCCCGCCAACGCTGGTTTGAAGTCGATTAAATCTAAAGCTTCAAAAACAGGTTCATGACCACGTTTGCCCTTTACTATTGCTACTTTGGCTATTTCCAGATAAAACACCCTTTTTGTATGTGCATTGAGACGTTTTAAACATTTACTACAGCAAAAAACCAACAGTTAATCCTAAAGTCAAACCTAAAAGAATTGGGAAAGGCAAGCCAGGGAAAATGCCTTTCTTTTCAAGCATATAGAAGGTACCTATCGAGCCTGCCATTATGCCGATGATTGAAGCTATTGCCGGATAGAATGAAGATGGAAAACCAAAGATCATTGCACCTGTAAGCATGGAATAGAACACTAAGTCGCCTAGACCCATCTGTATTTCTTTAAACGAGAAGCTCAATCCTGGTAGTTGGTCAATTCCTGACTGCGCGATTTTACCCACTGGACCTTTATAGACAGCGAAGATGTCGTAAGCGGCCAAGAATACTAGGATTAATACAGCACTCCAGAGGGATATGCTTGCGATGTTATAGCCAAAGAACATTCCTAAGGCTCCCCCGACAAGGATTACTGCTGCGTTTCGGGGTATGTTGCCAAAGCGGAAGATTGCAAGGTTAAAGAGTACTGTAAACACAATGGTCAAGGGAATAATAACTACCCATTCTGCAATGAATGGTAAATAAACGGATAATGCCAAGAGATAAACGAATGAGAGCAACAACGCCGCCATCGTTAACGCAAGTACAATTAAGCCTTTGATTATACGTTTGCTGCGGCGCTTAAGCAGGATATAAAAAACTGTGGCACTTATGGCTATTAAAACAACGAAGTAGATAGCATTAATCCAATCGGCGCCAGGTGTTTCTGGGGGAATAGGCGTTACTGGTACCGAGGGAACCTGCTGGGGTAGCAATACAAAAGCGCAAGCTAAACCAAAGAGCATACTTGCGAGTATGGGTAGAAGATAGCTAATTTCGAACTTGAAGTGGTCTTGCTCTTTCAAATCCTTTTTTTGTAGTTGACTCTGTGATTCTTGTGCTGATGGTTCGGTCATGTCGATTGCCCTATGTTGGTTATGGTTATTGAAGCATTTAGATAGCATTGGCTACAGAATAAGTTTTGTTTTTTTATTTAGCTAAATTATGGAATACAAAAAAGCATAGAATAAAAGTACCATAGGCAATGCTTCAAACCTGAAATATACCCCACTTCACGTCCAATTCTTTTACGAATCCCACTTAGAAAAAAACTAATTGCTGGAGCGCGGTAGTAGTCGTCCGAGTATATTTTTTTGGTGGACTACTAATCCTAAATTGAAAGGAGCAACCTTGCCCAATTGGAATTGGTAGTTAGTAGTAGTCATCTAATGAATTTTGTAGACGACTACTTCCAAGGCACAAAAAAGACAATTACTATAGATAGTTAACAACGCAGTTATAGTCCGATAAGCATGAACCCCTGAAATGCTGATTTACAAAATTGCCGCCTAAATCTGATAGGTTTCCCCTGTATGAGGAGCAATAGCATCTAATCCCAACTCGTTGCGAGCCCAATTTGCAAAAAGCTCACAGTTACCCTCTGCGCCATGGACAACGAAAACTTTGGGTTTGCCTCCTAGTTTAATTAAAGCTTCTTTTAGTTTGCTTGCACCACAATGCGATGAGAAGTCGAAGTGCCGATATGCCGACTTGATTTTACGAACTTGTCCATCGATGGTACAGACGCCCTTTTCCATCAACTCGCGACCAGGTGTGCCTGGAATTTGGTAACTGACCAAATACACAGCGTTTATGGCTTTCTTTCCTAGCTTAGAGATATAGAAAGCAGCAGGTCCACCTTTTAGCATACCTGCTGTGGAAATGATAACGCTCGGGGTCTTGAGCGCTTTGCGACGGTCCCTCCAGCCTTCCACCCAATCGCAGGAATGCATAGCATTCATGAATAGCTTGGGGTCTTTTAGAAACTCTTTGTAGTTCATTATGACTCTGCTAGCTTCTCTTGCCATACCATCAAGAATAATCGGGTACTCAAAATGACTAGATGCGAGAATGCACGCCATCTCTTGCGCTCGACCTACTCCAAATGAAGGTACAAGGACTGTTCCGCCTGTTTCTACAACGGTTGTGCAGGCTTCGATGAATTGTCGCTCAAGTTCTGGGCGCTCAGTGTGATCAGAATCAGCATATGTGCTTTCGATTATGACTGCGTCTAAGTCGCCATAGTCCATTGATGCTCCAGCTAGAAGTTTGCTTTCTTCTGTGTTGAAGTCGCCTGTATAGAGAAGGCGTTTGCCGTCTGCTTCAATCAGAACTGATGCGCTTCCCGGGGTATGTCCGGCGTTGACAAGCTTGATTTTCATATCACCAACTTTTTCCTCAACACCGAAGTCGAGGTGTCTGTTGCTTCGCATCATTGTTTTTAGTTCTAAATATTCAAATGGTAGATAGTAGCTGGAGAGGTGGATGAAGTCTTGAATGAGTAACTGTGATAATTCAAGGTTTAGTTTGTTTGTGTATAGGGGTTTTTTGTCGTTTATGTAGAAGATCGGTAAGGCGCCTGAATGGTCTAGGTGGCTGTGAGTTAGAATAAGTGCGTCGACATCTTTAGGTGGTACATGCATTGGGAAACCTGGTTCGTTATCGAGCATAACGCCGTAGTCTAGTATGACTTGAGTTTTCGCTGATTTAACCGATATTCCAATTCTGCCAACTTCTCTGGCGCCACCTAAAAATCCAACTTGCAAACAATCCGACCCTTGAGTTGATAGTTAACGATTAAAAATGAACCTTTGCTGTTTTAAAAATGTATTGACCCTCGTGATGCCTGTGCTGACACCAACCCCTTCTTAATTGCTGCCAAAACTGAGTCAACATTCATCGATGATTCAACCTGATTGTAGACATTAAACAACTCAGATACTTGATGCGCGTCACTACCTGCAGTGCCGGGCAAACCTGTACTTTTTGCTAATTCCTTAGCTTGGCTGTTTGCTTCTCTACTGGAGCCCCCGTTTAAAACCTCTATAGCGTCAACTTTGTAATCTCTTGCGCGTTCACCCATACCATACGTTCGAAATGGATGTGCTATTATTGAAACTCCGTCTATCGATCTGGAGTAGTCGACCACAACTTCTGGCGTCCAAGGCTTCGGTGGTAGTTCATAAGTGCCCAAAACAACCACATCGCCGAGTTGTGTGCTGATTTCAACGCCTGGTATGATTAGGATATCGGGGTAAGCAGATGCTAACTCAACTGTTGCTTTGCATCCTCGTACACTATCGTGGTCAGTTATTGCGGCAACTTTGATGAAGCTGTGGGCAGCTAACGTGTCTACTAAGGTTTTTGGTTGAATCAGAGAGTCTGCCGAGTAAACGGTGTGTATGTGGAAATCTGCGAATATAGCGTTTTCTTTCGTAGGGGTCATGTGTTTGCTTATAGGTGGTTGGTGGTAAAAAAGCTATTTGCAGAAATTTATTAATCGAAAAAGGCTATTCAAACAAAAAGGGAAGGTGAAAGGAAGCATGTTCACTTTTTCTTCCCCTTAATTTTTGGCAGGTCAAGTCTGAGCCTTATTGTTGAATCGGCAACATAGGCGTTGTCTTGATCGCTGCAGATTCTTTTATGCCGATTGGGAAACTGCAGCTTCAAAGCCTATATTTTTCAACATTAAGCAACGAGCAGCCCAATGAGGTAAAGTGTTTATCACATCCTAATTTTCCGCTGTTTTAATTAGGGTGCATCTGTACCTCAATGCATTGCGTCTAAAGCTTGCTCCTTGACCTGCAATATTTCAATAAGGCGGCGTAAATAATAAGGATTGCGACAAATCTGTAACAAATTTATACATATTTGTATTTTATGGGACAGAGTTGTTCTGTCTGCTGACTTTTAGCTAAACCTTCACGGATGCCTGTTTCTAAATTGCTAAGCATCTCGCGAGTACTCTTCGCATTTGTATCTTGAGATGCAAAAAAGAGCGAGTTATCCATACATGCCTGCATTACAGCTGTTTTTACGGTATCATTCCAGAGTTTGCGATCATTCAGAAGCACCACACCTTCGTAACCATTACGTCTGATGTATTCTGAGGTCTGAGCAGCAACATACTCGACTGTTTCTTTATCCAAGGGCAATGTAGCTTCATGCTGAGATAGCGGGTAAACCTCATCCAACTCCAAAGGTATAACTCCGAATGGAGCTGCATAGACACAAACATGCACCTGGAGAGCGAGTTCTTCGCCTAGTTTTCTTAACAATTGGCGGATTTTTTTGAATTCAGGCGCTTTATGGAACGGCTTGTTTCGGGTTTGTGGCACAAGAAATAGCAATTTCGCGTTTTTGGGTGGTGTGTAGCGTTCACTTAGGCGTTTGCGGTAATGAACTATTTCTGGTCGAGCTAAACCTACTGAATCTAAGTAGAAGAAGCCACTGCTTTTTGTGATGGGACTAAATTTTTCCAGGAACTCTTCGCTACTCCTAACGTGTTTCAAAGCTGAAAGCAATGCTGGATGAGCGTGTAGGCGCATTTCTGTGTGCTCCCAGAGTCTACCATCCCGAATCGCCTGCTTTATACGTCTCAACTCTGCTAGGCAGACGTGAAGATTGTGCTCGGCAAGGAAGATTTCGCGTTCTTTGGCAGTTTTTCGCCTTAAGACATCGGGTGTTTGGCTGGCGCATTGAGGGCAACTGCAAGGGAAGTAATCCATTTGATCAAACCGCCACGTACCGTTCTCCGTCATATAACGACCTTCACGTGCATACAAAGCATAAGCAGCTGAATCAAATAGGTCACAACCAAGTGAAACTGCTAGTGCAAACATTGACGGATGGCCAGCGCCGAAAAGGTGAAGTGGCCGCTCAATTGGGATGCCTTTTCTGCAAGTTAAGATCATATCTGTAAGCACGTCATAGCGGTAGTTCTCCATGACCTCGGTTGGACTGCCCAAAGCATGGATTGGAAATGGTAGTTTGCCCATCTCTTTTGCAGATGACGCTACAAGATCAAGGTGTCTGCCGCCTTGAACTGGTCCAACCCAGAGGATATCATTTCGGGTCTTAAGGTCAAAGAAGGCTTTAGCGCGCCGCAAGGTTTCTGCGACGGTAAGTTCAGCTTGTTCTTTAGTGACTTTCCAGCCAGTTGGGATATCAAGGATAGTCGCGATGTCGCTACCGATCCCCTCTTGATAGGCAACAATTTCTTTTTGGCTAACTTCCACTTCACCATAGACAAGAATCTGGTAGGCGCCAGAGTCAGTCATGATTGCCCCATCATAATCGAGGAATTTGTGCAGACCCATCTCAACGGGTTCATTCTTGAAGCGTTTTTTAATGATGTAACTGTTTGTGATTATGGCTTGACAACCAAAGACTTCCTTGAGCCGCTTAGAAGGTATGGGTTGGCTGCTTGGGTTGATCACTGGGAAAAGCAACGGAGTTTCCACTGTTGCGGTCTTTGTTTTTAGTTTGCCTATTCTGCCAAGCAAATCTTTCTCTTTTATTTCAAAGCTCAAGGTTGAACCTAAACAAGAGTCGTGATTCGCTTATAAAAAAACATTGGCTCCAAACATCCCATTGAGGGGTATCTTGAGAGAAAGGCTGGTTCAAGGTTGACTTTTCGCAGTTGACTACTAATAAACAAATGAAATCCAAGATGAGTCATGCTTATATCGCTTCGTTTCTCTAATACCCACCAGAAGGCAAATCCATGGTCTGCTCCATCGACATAAGTGAAAAACCAAAACTCAACGATCCAATACTAATCGAAGGCTTACCAGGCATAGGTTTTGTGGCAAACATCGCTGCACTGCACTTAATAAAAGAACTAAAAGCAGTACGCTTTGCCCAAATCTTCTCCTCCTCATTCCAAGACTTTGCAATAACCACCAAAGAAGGCGGAGCACGCACACCAATAAATGAACTCTATTACGCTAAACGCCAAAACGGCGAACGCGATTTAATCATCTGGTATGGAAACACCCAAGCCTTAACCACAGTTGGTCAATACGAGCTAGTCGGCAAAGTACTTGATATAGCCCTTGAATTGGGATGCCGTTTTGTTATTTCGATTGGTGGCTTCAAGAAAGAAGAGGTGCAGGCAGTTCCTGTGATTTATAGTACAGCAACAGATTTAGACACGATGCAGCAAGCGCTAGATCTGGGAACAAAAGTGATGGTTGGACATGTTTTTGGCATTGCTGGCTTATCAGTTGGACTGGCTAGAATTCGTGACTTAAAGGGTTTCTCGCTACTTGTTGATACACTCGGCCTAAATCCTGACGTTAACGCTGCTCGTTATGCACTATTAACCTTGGGAAAGTATCTCAACTTGAACGTTGACTTAACAAGCCTAGAATCTAGCGGTGAAGAAATCAAGGATATGTTGGAATCCTTTGGAATAATTCGAAGTATAACAGAAGAAAAGAAGAAAGAGGAGCAGCAACTGCGCTGGTTCATCTAAGCTTTGGCTTCACTCATGAATTGCTGGTAGACTTTTTGCACGCGTTCAGCAGCTGGTCCTGTACCTTCTGTGACGCCTTTTTCGGTTAATTTAACTTTATCCATGACCCAGATGAAACCTTGGTCTTCGTAGAGCTTAACCATGGTTGGGAAGACTTTTTCTAGTCTATTGGCGAGGGCTTTAAGGTCGAATGGTTTCTCTGCACTTGCGATTGACATTACTATTGAACCGTTAAGGACTAATCTGTTTAGTAGTCTTCCAGCTTCGTCTTTGACATCAGCCAAGGTTAGGCTTAGGGTATCGGGATTAATTCCGATGAGTGTGCCGTTGAAGGTTTTTCCGTTTGTTGTGACAACTGCGACAGTTTTATCTGCTAACGCTGCCACTTCGGTGAAGTATTTTCTTTGCGCTACAGACAACTTTTATTTTCTCCTTAATTGTTACATGAGATTGCAATTCAACTATTTATCTTTGATTTAAATAGTAATCAAAAAATAAACTCTAAGGCTTGTTTGTTTTGTTTAGGTGGGTCTTTTCTTTATTTCGTTGCTTTGCTTAAATATCACCATGGAGTTCTCGCTCAAATCCCTTTCAATCATAGAGTTGGCTCCAACCCACGTGTTAGCTCCAACTTTGACACCGGGCATGAAAAGGGATTTGATGCCTGTTTTAACGTTATCACCAAATACTGCCCCGAGTTTGCGTCTTCCTGTGTCGATTATTTGGTCTTTGACCGTCATTTTGACTGAGCCATCGTCGAATCGCAGATTTGCTATTATTGTCCCTGCCCCGAGGTTGCATTTTTCTCCAAGGATACTATCGCCAATGTATGACAGGTGGCCAACATGTGTGCGGTCCATGATAATACTGTTCTTAATTTCACAAGCGTTGCCCACTCTAACCTTTTTACCTAAACTTGTGCAAGGCCGAATGTAGCAGTTAGGTCCAATATCTGCTTCTTCGTCTATGAAGGCTGGTCCTTCGATGTAAGCGCCTGAACGAATTCGGGCCGATTCTGCAACTGAGACTGGACCAATCAAGTGTGCCCCTTGTTCGACGTTTCCTAAGACGCGGTGTTCCATGCGTTTTAGTGCCCAAACGTTAGCATCCAACAAATCCCATGGTCGCCCCACATCAAACCAATCATCTTTTGATAGCTGAGCTGTCAGGACCGTTTTGCCTTCACTTGCAAGCATGGTTATGGCATCTGTTAGTTCCCATTCGCCACGGCTTGACTCTTTAGTCTGCCTAATTTTATCGAACACTTCCTTTGAAAGTGCATATACTCCAGCATTGGCAAGGCTCGATGGCTCTTTTCCTTTGGATGGTTTTTCAACTATGCACCTTAGTTGATCTTGCTTGTCCAACTCGATTATACCATAGTTTTCCGGTTTATCAACGGGTACTACACCCATCACGGCGGCTGTTTCACCTTTCTTGAACTTCGACAAAACCTGCTTCACAGTGTCTTTTCCAAAAAGCAAATCACCATAAACCAAAACAAAATCCTCACCATCGAGGAAAGGTTCAGCTACACTCGCCGCGTTTCCAGTTCCGAGAATAGCTTTCTGCTCAAAATAACGCAAATCAAACCCGAACTTCTCGCCATCACCAAAATAGCTGCTAATAGCTTCACCCATATAATGGGTAACTATTATCACCTCATCGATACCTGCCTCCTTTATTGCTTCTAAGCAGAATTGAAGAATGGGTTTTCCCCCAACTTTGATCAGGTGTTTTGGTCGAGTTGCAGTTAAAGGTTTTAGCCGGACACCTTCACCAGCTGCGAGCAGGACAGCTTTCATATCATTGTGCCTCGATTTGTTTATGTATTAGAGCTGTTGCCTTTGCCGTTATATCTTTTGCCACTTCAACTGACTCACCTTCAACAGTCAATCGAATAAGCGGCTCTGTACCTGAGGCTCTGATGAGTACCCAACCCTTTTTCAAAGCTAATCTTACACCATCAACAGTCGAGAAATCAGTATAATCAGGAAACTCCACTTTAAGGGCAGTGCCCAGCTTTTGGACAACCCTGTATTTCGATTCGTTTTTACAGGCAACGTTTTCTCTCACAGTAACGTACTCTGGGGTTTCACCAATAAATTCGGAAACACTTTTACCCGATTCTTCGAGTGCTGCCAAAAACAAAACTGCTGAAAGCGGACCATCAGGACACAAATTAACCTTCGGATGCACCCAAGCGCCACAAGGCTCACCGCCAAAAACAGCGCCGTCACGTTTTACCACTTCAGAAACATATACGTCGCCGACTGGGGTTCTTGAGACTTTACCATCACATTTTTGAGCCATCGTTTCTATAGACATCGATGCCTCAACGTTAGTAACAATCTCTCCCCCTCCGCTTTTCTTGAGTACAAAAGCGCCGTAAGCAGCCAAAGCGCGGTCAAGACTAACAAAAACGCCTCGCTCATCCACAAAGGCGACACGGTCACCATCTCCATCAAAGCCAATACCTACATCAGCACCTAACGCTTTAACAACTTGTGAGAGGTTTTGAAGAGATTCTGCATTGGGTTCAGATTTTCTTGCCGGAAAATGCCCGTCTGGTTGAGCGTTAAGTGCAGTTACTTTGCAACCCAAGGCTTTTAGGAGTTGAGGACCAAAGCTAAAGGTGGCACCGCAACCAGGATCAACAACAACCCGCCACTTCTTTTTTAAGTTAACATGCTTTAGTGCCATCTTCATATAGGAGTCTGTGGTGTCGATGTTTCTGGTGCTGCCGAGACATCTCCAATCAGCTAAACCAAAGCGGTTTTCAGCAACAATTTTTTCTACAGCTTCTTGTTCAGAGTCAGTAAATGAGAGACCCTCACTATTGAACACCTTAATACCATTATACTTCGGGGGATTATGAGATGCTGTAAGCATAAAACCAGCATCAACGCTAAATGCTTTGACAGCATAAGCACAAACTGGCGTCGGCACAATACCAGCAAGCAAAACATCTGTACCGCAGGAAACTAACCCTGAAATCAACGCGTCTTCAATCATGTCACCAGAAACACGCGTGTCTTTTGCTACAACTGCCCTTTTTGCTTTCGCGCAGGTAGCTACAGCTGAAGCGACCTTGCAAGCTAAAACCGGTGTCAAATCAACGTTTACTAATCCACGAACGCCTGAACTTCCGAATAATTTCCCCATCCATATGCCGCCTTAATGTACTACAGTGAATGGTAGAGTGCTTGTGAATTTAAAAGAATTTACCCTGCCCTTACATGTTTGTTTTGAGGAAACTTGCAAGTTTATCCTTAGTTGGATGTAACCCATCAGCGCTTGACAGGTAGCACGCTGCAACGGCGTTTGCCAAAAGTAAGCGGCTCTGATCAGAAAGTCCGTTGTAGTCAGCAAGAATATTGCCTGCATTCCACGCGTCCCCTGCACCTGTGGCTCGATGAACTTCGACCTTAAAAGCAGGGACTATACTCTCTTGTTTGCCTCTAATGCTGGCAGAGAAAACTGTGGTATGCAGATCTATTCGTGCCGGAAAATGTTTTGCTAATACTCGCGCTGCTTCCATAGCTAGCTCTGCTGAGCTCAACTGATTTCTTTTTTCTTTTAATCCCTCATCTAATTTGCTGGCATACATGAAAGCTTCGTTCTCGTTCACACTTAGAATATCTATTCTAGAAGTTGTAAGGACTTTTTCTATCAAACTAGTTATGTTTTTTGCATTTGGATTTGGATCAGCAGTATCATAGAAAGTTTTGCATCTCCCGCTTTGTTTTGCACGTCCAAAGACAGCTTGTGCCAATTCTGTACCATACTTGAGAGTTCCAGCCCAATTAAAAAGACAAGCATAATCTGCTTCATCAATTAGTTTATAATCACTTTCATCGACGTCGTTTGGGCCAAATTTTTCTAAGTCACCTAAATCTCTTAACATAACGTTAGTTTTTCCATCTTGACTTCTAAATTCCATCGCCGTAGTTATGGATGGTCTGTTGCAGATTTTTGCATGGGAAATATCTATGTTGGTGCCTTTAAAGCTACATTTGATCTGTTGTAGTCCTAATTCACTAGTGCAGATTATCGGTGTCACCTTGACGTCCAAACTCGATAAAGCTGAAGCAACGTTAACGGCGTTTCCCCCTGTCATGTCAATTTGGGGCACTCCATCTATGCTTCCACCTTTTCGTTGAACTACTTCAGACAACAAGCCTGAGAACTCAGCAGGGTTCCATTCTAAACTAATAATCCTGTCAAGGAAAAAATCAGGTAAAACAACTACCTTACACTCTTTAATATTTTTTTGAAGTAGAAAATCTTGCAGTTCGCCTTTATATTCGGTCAGAGACATGAAGAGCTCCTTATGAATATTTCCCAAAAAGCTAAAATAACCTTTTCATTAACAATCTAAACTTACAAGTAACTTGAAAGGGCAGAAGGCATGAAGTTTAAAGCTGAAGTTAGTCTGTTAATATTAGCCATCTCCTTGTTTGTTATCTCAATGTTCTTTTACTCGTATCCTGGTACCATCATCGAGACTGCTTCATTGAGTAGTAATTCAGTTTTCCCCTACCAAGGAGTAGCTCTCGCATTCGTAGGAATCGGCTCCATTTCAATGATTACGGCATCGCTCTCTTATCAAAAAAAGACCAAAAACATCCTGAACTAAACTTTTTACCCACCCAAAACTACACGGACCAGCAGCCATACAACGTCCCCAAATACTAATGCTACTATCAACCCTAACGTAACAAAAATCAGCATAGGTAATCCTGGAGTAGCCCATACATACTTATCGATTTTTCCTGAATCGATAGCATTAGCGAGCCTTTCTAGAATTTTATCACGACCTTCTTCGCGTGGAACAAGGACTAACTTTCGGTTAACATCGTTATTTTCTTCGAGGTCTTCCATTGGGAAGATATGCCATTTCTCTTTAACTTTCGAGATAGTCATTCTGTAACCCGTGATCAGAACCAGAATTTTCTTACCTATAGACTCTTTTGCGAGTGATCCGGGAAACATCGGCGTTTTAGTCTTCTTATGCCAGAATATGTTGCGAATAATCATGTATATTCCACTCGCGGCTGCAAAGAGGACTGCGTTGCCAAAGATAGTTATTGGGAAAATATACTGGGAAATGGGTGAGGGTGGTCCTTGGATTAGTGGAGTGAAGATGGCTATTGGTGCAAATGGTAAAGCGATTGCTATGCACATAAAGGCTTTTGAATCTGCCCCTCCAAAAGCGCCAGTATAGAAAAGTAATAAGGAAATACCTACTGTTACACCGACGCTTAAACCGTAAAGACTCAACTGTGAAAGGGGCTCAGGTTCGAGTAATATTTGAGGTAAAGTTAAAGCTAATGCTACAGGTGCGTAGATAGCCCAGACTTTGTTGTTGACTTCCCGTGTCCTATAGTCGCTACACGAGGAGTAGATTAAAACTCCAAGGGATACTGCTACGCTTGCTGCAATCAATGCTGCCTGTATTGTCTGGATTTTGTATGCCCCTGTTATGCTGTTATAATGGTTAGGTTGCCGGATTTAGGCTAATAAGAGTTTGTGGGTAATTCTAACATAATACATTCGGCATTTAGTTCTTGGCGGTCACTGTTATCAATGGAGGATACTCAGCCAGTATCCAAAGACCAGTTGGCGTGGTTCCATCGTAGAGACTGCAAATAGGTGTTGTATTATCAAAGGTTGCAACAGCACCTTGCCATGTTATGTCATATGCATATCTGAATTGTACCTGCGCTAAATCTACAGGTAGCAACTCGACTATGCGGCTAGTCGTGTTAGCGTAAAGGGCTCCTGTCGCTGTGCCAGCTATTGCGTCGAAAGCATAGAGTTTCTGGTTTTGTGTATCCCTGAACATAATTCCAGCACCCTTGTCTATATCTTGTATCAATTGGCTAAAGTGATGCTTTGTCCAACCAATAGCTTCATAGTTTGAGAAAGTTGCAGAGCCATTAACGACAACTGGGAAACCTGCAATTGTGCCATTTTCTGTCTGCGCCTGTACACTAGTTACAGAGGGCGTAAGTTTTATGGGACATAGGTCAGTAATAGTTCGTGCCTGAGTGGAATTAATGAACATAAGTCTTAGTTGATAGGTATAGTATGTTGAGTTGGCAGGCAATGATATGATTATGTTTGCGTAGACATTGGGGCAGTTGATAGCGCCTGTACTCCATTCAGCTTCTTGCATAACAATATCTCTAACTATACCGTGGTGAATCACGTATGAACAACCCGCACCATACGTACTTGCTTCTTGATTAATACGCATAAACGTTGCTGTACTGTAAGTGCCAGTTCCACCGATAGTAGATTTAACAGTACCGCCTGAGAAAAACAGCGTCACATTTCCATTGGTAATTGTTGATGCAGCAGCGTTATCGTTTGTGAAGAATCGGTTAGTAAAAGCCATCGGCGTTTGTGTAGCATCATCACTGCCATCCCACCAAATCGTAAAGTCAGAGACTCTACTATTTATTAGGAAAACAATCATTTGGCGATTACTAAAGACTGTAGCATTGCTTGTTATGCCCAATGGGTTTTGGTAGTTGGATGCCCAGTCTTCGATTTGGAATGGTACCTCTTGGTTGGCTCCATTGATAGTTTGGTTTACATGTATTGCTTTTACGGATACAGGCGGGATAGGTATGGTTTGGGTAGTTACCTCCATATTTTGCCCTAGCCATCGCATTGTGCCGTTTTGGAGTACTTCAATAGTAATTGTGGACTGTTGCCTATTGACGAGGAAGCTTATGTCTGGCTGGTCTTTTATGTAGACGCAGTCGATATTCCAGGAATGGCAAAGTGAATCAGTTTCATCGTTGCCTCCCGCAAATCGGATTTTGAGGATCGATGAATCAATGTAAGGAACGAGTGAAACGTTGTTGAACCAATTTGGAGCCAGTGTCATTAGGTTCGTCCATGAACCATCATGCCATATCTCAACTTCTAATGGTTCATTGTCCATGTCACCTGTTTTTATGCATAAATCTTGGCGTACATTAGATGCATTGACACTGAGCCATTGTTCTTCAAGATTTAAAGCGTAGTTAGTTTGATTAATGCTATATTTTACTAGGTCAAGTCTCAAATCGAATTGTGTCGATAATTTAGTTGCGTTAACCATAATCTTCCAATTGCCTAGTGCATCTCTGTAATCACTAAGGCTAGTTGAGATTGTCTGTGTTTTTATGCTGTCACTTGTCCCAAGAATGTCAGTTAGATAGCCGTCTCCGCTTGTTATGTATTGCCCTGTTCGATAATTATATAATTGATAAATTATATCTACATTATCAGTTGTAGCTGAACTGTCAATTGTCCAAGCTATGTTGTTCCAAGTTTCTGTGTTTGAGGAACCAGAAAATTCTGCATCACAAATATATGTTGTCCCACTTCCAGGTGTTGGTTCTAAGAGTACAGCTATTGCAACTGAACTTACCGATCTACTAGTACTCCAAGAAGTAGCCACTACACCACTTGTTACTGCTTTGTCGCTTCCAACACCTTTGTATTGTTGGCTGGTCTGAGACCAACGATTGGTTTGTCCAGAGTCTTCACTAATTGAGTATGTTGTTGCTCTATAGGTACCCAAGTGACCGAATAGAACCTTCGAGTAGGTGCCTGATGCAGTTAGACTGACTGATTGACTTGAGCCATAACTTGTGGTGCTATTGCTTGCCTGAATAGGCGTTGCTTGATTCACATTTGTATACGTTACAGAACCACCGACGGCATAAGTTGACGATGCAAAGGTTACGCTAATAGTATTTGTTCCCGAAGTAGGATTCACAAGAATGTAGACATAACTACGAACTTGGGGGTTGACTGTGCTAGTATATACCGCTGATGTTACCTGTGTTAGAGATACACCTCCGTAAGTTATGGCTGTAATTGTTGTGGGTGCAGTTGAAGATGCCCCTCTAGCGATATCGACTGACACAAGCAGAATTCTATCATTACCACTACCCGTTGTGTGTTGCCAAGACATTGAACTGCCTGATGAAGTGGTACTGCCATAGTTATCAAAACCAATAGTGTTGTATGCCGCTGGGTGACTTCGCAATTGCATATATGCCCCGTTGTCACTGCGCAAATCTGCGAGAGAACCATAAACAATAGTTGTTGAGCCTATAGGGTTCAATGTGCCTGGATAATTATCAACAGCAAATGTACCTGTGATTTGTTCGGTTAAAGTATCGTATATGCCGTCTGGTCCATATTGTTGTGCTGTAAAGTTACCGTGGGTTCCTATGACATCTAAGTTAGCTTCATCTATATAGTCAAAACCTTCCCGAAACGGGCTTGAATTCCAAGTTAAGGTTGATGTTAATTGAGTTGATGCTGAAGACAGAACCATTATGCCCCGTGTATCTTCAACTTGTAGAATATAAGAGTCGCTGGTTACACTTGAGGGCAAATCAAGTACGTATGTTCCGTTTGCGTATGACGCGATATTGGCAGGTTCCACTAAATTCCAAGTTGAAGTGTCATAGTTATAACGGTAAAATTTTAAATTGTTCTTTCCAAGATTGATCAGCGGTTCATCTTCATCTCTGAGTATTACTAATTCTGCTTTGTCTGTAGACACTGAATTCTGTATTCGCACATCCAAACGTGTTGATGTAGCATAACTCACACCATAAATACCCAATCCGGTGAGGTTATAGTTCACTTCTATACTACCTTGACTGTAGCTATTGTTCGAAAACCAATCTGCGTTTAGGGTCAAATTGGTTAACTCAAACACAGTACCCCATTCAGGCTGTGCGTCACCTATATTGTTTAATGCGCTTCGGAGGTAATTTCTGGATAGTTGTTGGGCATAAGTCATATTACCTGTGACTTTAAGCACTGAACCGTAGTAGCCCACAGTAAAGCCCAAGACTTCTTTAAGCCCAAGGTTGGTCTCGTCTATGGCGCTCAAAATTTGAGGTGTCTCCTGGACTGAACCATAGCGGATTGCTGAATAGGTAGACATAACTGAAACAACCAACACTACCGCAACAAGTAATGCTGCAATAATTGAGAACTGACCCTTATTGTTCACTTAGCTACCTCCTGCCAATCCAAGCTGTAAAACAACCAGCCGTGAATTCCCAGTTGCCGTATATTCGGAGGCATAAACTCTAGGTTGATAGTAGGAAAGGAGGCTTAATGCGGTTATGCGCACATCGGGGGTTCTAGTTAAACCTAAAGCTAAAAATGATCCGGTAATAGTCGATGTTCCGTGGGTGTATAGTGTTCCAGGATAGAAACCTGAAACTTGATTAAAGACATTTATCCCGACTGAAAGATGATATGTTGTGAGTATAGAACTCGAAAGTGCTCTCGTTGAAGTCTGTGATGAAGAAGGATAGATCCCATAATAGTTGCATGCATTTAACGCAGTTTGACTTAACATTGCTTGTCTATCGGCACTATCGGTAATTGCGGTACCAGATGTACTGTAAGTTAGATTATCTAACCCTCTTAGAAATGCTATTGAACCGGCTCCGCCTGTTTGTTGCATTCCATAAATGCCCCAATTGTTTTGTCCACTTGAGAAGGACACCGTGTTGGTTACATAGTAAAATGGGTAACCTACGATGCTTGCCCATGTCCAGTTATACACATTTACCCTCTGCCCCAAATACCAGCTGTAGTAGGCGTAGTTATTTTGGTTGTAGGGTGCTTGACAATAGGCGGTAGGTATGGGTACAGCTTCTCCGCAGGTGTTTATGATAACAGCATTCTGTAGAGTCTCGCCCTGAAGAGGTGTTCCGGTGAGTATTTGACCAAGTTGGCTAGTGCTTTGAATCATTACTGTATTGACAAAGTATGGTGACAAGAGATCATACAAATCCTGCGCTAAACTATGTGCCGTGTAGCCGGTAATCCACCATCCGTTGGCATCGCTACAATTGAGGATGTAGAGGGTTCCGCCGTTTGCTTCTCCAATTTTTTGCGGAGTGACGTTAAAAGTTACGTTTGAAGAAGCCACTGTGAAGGACGACACATCATTTGTGCCTACTAAGCCATCAACGTTTGACATCGATGCTACCTTACTGTAAAGTTCAAGATCTCCACTGTTAATGTCGTAAACAGTCAAATTGTAAAGTATATTTGGTGGTAAAGAAGCAGAAAGTGCAATTTCTAATCCTCCCCAAATTGCAGGGTCGTCAGTTTCAAATGTAGCTCGACTAAGACCATAGTCAGAATCCAGCATCTGTAGAGTCGTGTAGGATAGTCGGCGGAGATTTATAGGTGAAATCTCTCGGGGTGAAGGTAGTACTGCGAAGTAGGAGGCTGCTATAAAGGCGCTAGATAGAATTACTATAACGAAGAGAACTTCAATTGTCCGGATCATTTAGGCACCCCCGCATGTCCCTCTAGACTCCAGAGGGATATTCTTGCATGATAAGCGATGCCGCTTATTGTGACTTGACGTATATCAGTTGTAACCCAATCATGTCCAGTATAGTCACCGCCGAATGTAACTGGATAAGCCATAGAACCTAACCCCCACGGAACTAAAACCATCCCATATTCACTAGTAGATGTGTCCTTGTAAGTTACAATCAATATACCTGTGTTGTCGGGTACAATTACTGATGCGTATTCTTGTGTGCTGCCTGGTCCACAATCTACTTTTCCCACCGCACTAGTTTGTTCTAAGATGACTTGGCGCAGAGTATATTCTTCTGTCAGAATTGCAAATGTTGCGTTGTAACTTAATTGTGAATATATAGAGGGTTCAGCTGAACCGACTGAGTCGGCATGAGTTAAACTGATTGATCTGTTCTCAAGACCCTCAACTAACGGTACAATGGTCTCTGTAAAGAAATCAGGTACATGTACATAATAACCCATACCTTTGAGACCATAAAGGTAAGAATATACAATTAGAGCATATGAGCGGCTCTCACCGTCAATTCCTGGGAAGGTCAGTGTGGGTACTTCGCCTGCTTGATTAGTGACACAATTACCGCTTACAATTGTATATGACGGATATTCTGCTCCATTCTCATTAACCAATATGAGACTATATGTTACATTCGCATTGGCAAGAACAAACCCAGTTCCGCTGGTTTCAATGGAAAATCGTAAGGGTGCTCCCATGGATATTTTCTCAATATTGACTGTTATTGTCGGTGTAAGGCTTAGTTGGAAGCCATATGTACCATTAATCCCGAGCAGTTTAGACGCCAAAGAGTAATTGATCGCTTGAGTTGAAGGCATGAGAAGATAGCTGCCATAGCCAGTTGTTAAGTTGTTATAGTACATCTCAGTTCTGGAGTAATACACAGGTTCTTCTGTGATAGATGTAAGCCGCATTGAAGAAATTGGATTTAGTCGATACTGGCTAAAACCTGAATACTGAAGACCGAAACCGCTCGGTAGCTCGTCAATTCTGGACCAGTTATCTGGTATACCCGGGTTTAGTAGTATTGTATCTAGAAGGTCACTGGCTTTCGTTGACATAGCTGTGTGTTGTTGATAGCTAATTCCTGTTTGGATAGTTTGGCTAAAAATTCCTATGAATATGAGGAGGGCAGCCATAAATATTGTAAGCGAAAGCATGTGGTCAAGAGAAGCATTAGCCATGTCTATGTACCTCCAAAAGTAAGGAATATGTTGCCGGCTGTTTTGTTAGCTGATAAATAAAGGTTAGGCGAAGTGCTGTTAAAGGACAAGTTATCTTGCCATTCAATGTTGTCGCCTAAGGTCAAAAGTGTTGAACTAAAACCCTCGACCCTGATAAAGCTCAACGTTATTTTCATGACCGCATAAGGAGTATCTTTACTTGTAACGTTTTGTAAAGTTACTGTGTAAGGATATTGTTCTATAGTTGTAGGTATATCTAGCCGTAATTTTACCGTACCATTAACTATCGAAGCATGATTAATAGTGTAATATAATTGTTGTATGGTGCTCCCTAAATGCCCAGCAGTTTCTTGAAGTTCAAGTGTTCTCCTGGATTCCGTATATCCATCCATGATTACATCTGCGACAATGGGAAAAAGGAAAATCTGCAAAATCAAGACAGGAATCATAATCATGTATTCAATAGTTATGTGAGCCATTTTCTGCTGTTCCCCTCATACGGCTCCTATTGAAACTTGTACTTCACCAATATAGACTTCAACAATTGAAGATTCAGAACTCTCCCACGTAACAGTCGTGCTGTTAAAATTAAAAAACGATTCATCAAAACCTAGTTCAGCAGCTTTAGGAAATGAGACACTTATCGATACTTGGTAAACATCGTCGCATTTGACCTTTGAAATCCCACTGCCTGTAAGCGTGAGAGATTGAGAAAGATATTTACTTTCTCCGCTCTGAAGACTTGGCAAATAGATTTTCAAATTCTGACTGCCTGCAATCGATGATTCTAGTACTCTAATAGTTGGCACTAAGGCGATTCGAAGGTAGCTGCCGTCGCTCATTGGTAATTTTTCTACACAAATTACTTGACTTACAGGCGCAGAGGAATCAAAAAGCAAAAACGAGCTGTTTGCTGAAACTGGAACCCGCTGAAAATAGTTATTTCCCATCGAATAAGCGCTAACGGGCATATTAAAGAGCACAATGCTCGTCTCGCTGGGTAATGTCAGTGTCTCCCAGCCTGAACTAGTACGTACGCTTATGCTATATTCAAGTGCTCCCTCTAGGAGCTTTACGTTTCCATACTGGCTAGAATAGGTGATGGTTTGTGTGCGACCGATTGTCCAAGCCAAATCATCTATCTGTTGTGCAGTAGTCTTCATAAATTGCTTGTTAGTCTCGTACTCGTTTTGTGCAATTTTAAAATTTAAGATATTGTTGGCGTAGCTCATGGCTACAAAAATCATGACGATTACGCCAGCTGTCAATATCACGGAAGACAAAGCTGGGCTGATAGCTCGTTTGTCTTTGCGAAAGCTGGGGTGTATCCGTTTTATCTTTATAGCCTCCTAAACCAATTTTACGAATTGAGGTATTGTCTTAGCAGCTATGACAGCGATTATTACTAGAATAGCTGAGTGTTTGAGACCGGAAGCAATTGAGTCGTCGCTTATTTTTCCTGCTACAATACCAATTATGAAGCTGTGGAAGATTACCGAAGTGATGAAGATGGTCTGCATTAATATGTCTGGACCTGGGGCTTCCATGCCTGGTGCAGCTATGCCTGTAGTTAAACCCATCATCATAACAGTTGTTGCCACTAGCAGAATAGACGCCAAATAGGGCATCATAACATAGGGGCGAACGCTCATTTTCTTTTCTTTTTCCACTTCCTGCGTCATATTATTGAAACGAGCCAACGAATCAATCATAGCTATTGTACCGCCACCGACATCGATTGTCTCTACAAGAAGGAACATGACGATTTGTACCATCCAACTCTTAGTTCGATGCAAGAAATCCATCATGACTTTTTTAATTGGGATACCCCAAGAGATATCAGAGCTGATTTTGCTGAGTTCCTTTGTGAAAGTACCATAGTCTCTTTTGGATAGGCTTTCGATGCATTTTTCAGGGGATAAGCCTGTTTTTCGAACTTCTGTTAAGTCGCGTAAAAAGCTTGCGACCCCTTGCTCCATGCTACCTCTAACTTTAGATAATCTTATATGTACAATTGCAGGGGGCGCGGCACATATGAACAGTGAAACAGATAGTGCCACCGGTAAGTCTAATCCGAAGGCTTGCAACTGTGTAAATATTGGTAACTGCGTTGTGCCCATAAAGTTGGTGAGTAGTAAAAACACTACGATCGCCAATGCACTAGAGATTCCTAATACCTTGTATGGTCTCATATCAGTGTTGGGTGTTTTTACCTGCATGCTATGAGCTAAATAGACGAACATAGCTGAGAGCATAGGCGTAAAGACGAAGGTGTACATCAACATGGCTGAGTAATCTGAAAGAGTGGATGGCGCAGGTGTGGTTGTGTTTGTTGATAGGTTGTTTACAGCGAATAGTATGTAGAAACACAGCGACATCATGACCTCTACGATAATAAAAGTCTCCAATAACATACCAAGTCGCTCGGCGGCTGCTTTAACACGCAGTGCCCTAGACTTAAAGATATCTTCTGCTTTACGTTCCAGAAAGTGACCAATGTCACCACCTATGATGACAGTTGAAGCGTAGCCACCAAGGAAATCCTTGAAGAGGTCTAACGGTGTCTTCTTTGCTGCAACCTCAAGGGCAGTTAGCGGGTCAACACCAAAGATTTCAACATCTTTTACAATATCTCTCGCTTCTTTGCTCATGGCGGGCATGAGGTTGACTTTGGTTAGACGCTTGAAACTGTCGTAGGGTGCTATGCCTCCTGAGGACATGACGCTAATATATGCTGCAGCAAAAGGCATTTCCCGCTCCAAAGAAATCGATCTATCACTGGCATTGTTCATTGGTATAACATAAAACCCAGCGATAACAAAGAGTGGCAGAAAAACCAGGATTAAAAGCGGCCAAAAGCCGAATACAATAGCTGCTGTGCCTGCAATGACTGAAACTGGCACTGTCAAAAGTGCAGTAAAAAACATTAATGAAATGTAAGTTTCTGGGTAAATCTTAACTCTTCCCTTCTCTAGAGAAGTCTTAGTGGTTGTGAAAACCTTTTTGAGGAAATATGGTGCAAAACGCCCAAAGAGGCGAAATGACCATGCCTCAAATCTCTCGGATAGCGGCAACTGGCTTAATCTCCTCACTTGAGCAAACTTTCTGGTAGAATTCTTTGGGTCTTGCATAGTATTCTGCGATAATGTTTGCTACTTCTTTGTAACTGCGGATTTTTTGTTCTCGCATCCAACGCAAGACTTCTGTTCTGTGCTTCAATTCTTCAATCAGTTGTTTACGTGTTTTACCGATACGTTCTGAAATATTATTGAGAAGGAAGCTGCTATTCAAATCCATGACCTGTTCGTCTTTAACAGGATTCCACTTGAATGGGTTTTCAAACTTGTCGTGGTCTACGATTTCATTGACTGAGAGGACACGACGATACGCGCGCTTCTCGCCATCTTTAACTAAGTGAACACGCTGTACCGACATAACGATATTCATTAGAGGAATATACGCTGGTGAAATGTCCATGGGTTTTTGTGTCAAACGTCTAACTGCTGACTGAACATTTTCAGCGTGCATAGTACACATGCCACCGTGACCAGTTGCTAATGCCTGGAACAAAACGTAAGCTTCTTGACCTCGGACCTCACCTACAATCATTAGGTCAGGACGATGCCGCATACAAGTTTTGACCAAGTCGAATAATGCAACTTCGCCGACACTGCTTCCACCTAAACCGTAGCTTTGTCGTGCGATGAGTGAAACCCAGTTTTCATGTGACAAATTCAGCTCTGCCGTTTCTTCGATTGTCATAATTTTGCTGCCTGGTTTGATGAGACAAGCCAGGGCGTTTAATGCAGTTGTCTTTCCTGCAGCGGTGCCACCGAGAACCATTACTGACGCACGATTCTCTAAGCATATCCACAGGTAAGCAGCCATTTCTTCTGTGAACGTTCCAATATTGATCAAGTCGATAATTGAGTAAGGATCGTCGCGAAATTTTCTGATCGTGAAGGCTGTACCAAATGGAGTAATTTCTCTTCTGTAAGCTACAGCAAGACGATGCTTTCCAGGGAGTGATGCGTCGACTATCGGGAAAGCGCTACTCACGTGTTTACCTGCCATGTGAACTAGTTTCACAACAAGATTATCAAGATCCTCGTCGCTCTCGAATTGAAGATTAGTTTCAATGCTCTCAAACTTTCTGTGCCAAATATAGACTGACTTTTTAACTCCATCACAGGAAATGTCTTCTATGTTTGGATCATGCATCAGCGGATCAATTTTACCGAAGCCTACAAGATCGCGTTCTGCATGGTAGAGGATTTTGTACCACGAGACATCAGGTAACCAGCCAAGGCTGATACGATATTTTTCAACAATTTTTTTTGCTTGTTCAGCGAAGAATCTTCTTGGGTCTGTGATTTCTTCTTTTGGCGATTGGATTTCAGCGAGTAGAATTTCTAAGACGCGTTTATATATTGCGCGTTCCAACGGATCGAGTTGTAACTCGTCGAGTATGTATTTGTATTCACCTGTTTTCGGTTCTTGAATAATAACGACTTGTGAGTAAGGTTCGAAGAGTGGGTATTTTTCAATAATATTAACTCCTTTGGGTAGTGGATTAGTTGGGGCTTGAGGAAGAACACGCTGATTTTTTTTCTTTTTAGAACTCTTTAAGCCAAGATTTACTTTCGGTTTTTTAACATTATGTAAGCGGACTGAGAAGTTAGTGAATGATTTTTTTATGTTTAGTTTTATGTTTGAGAAGCGTCTCTTTATGATTATCGAACGTAGTTTGTTAGCTTCGCTTGCTTTGTGCAGCTTAGCTTTGATTTTTTCAGTTATTCCAACCTTGGGTTTCTGCTTCTCTTTTTGTGGTGGCATAGTATGTCAGCGATAAATGATTGGGGCTTTATTTCTTATTAAGTATTATGATTTACTATAATAGATTTGTTGTGTTGAACAAGAATACATAATAAGAAAACAGTTCGGCACTAACGAAACAATTTTTAACTTCAGAAAACCTCACTTACTAAAACATAATGTTGGAAGAATGAGTCTTGAACCAAACCGCAAAAATCATCAATCGGGCTAAAAGTGAAGGTCGACGAGCCCTTTTGGAAACGGAAGCTAAAACCATTTGTGCTGAATACGGAATTTGCGTTCCCAAGTTTGATTTGGCCAAAAGTGAATCAGAAGCTTCCCTACAAGCCGACAAGATCGGCTACCCTATCGTGTTAAAGATAGTTTCACCTGACATAATTCACAAATCAGACGCAGGAGGCGTTTTAGTTAATCTTAAAAATGCAGCTGATGTCACTACTGGTTACAAAAAAATAATTGAAAATGCAAAGAAATACAAACCCGACGCAAAAATTGTTGGAGTCTTAGTGCAGGAGATGGCTCCACAAGCAACAGAAGTAATTGTTGGAGCGATTAAAGATCCGCAGTTCGGGCAGACTGTAATGTTCGGACTTGGCGGAATTTTTGTTGAAATGCTAAAAGATGTCAACTTCCGCGTTGCCCCCCTAACAATTGAAGATGCAAAAGAAATGATTACACAACTAAAAGCGTATCCTTTGCTGAAAGGTTATCGTAATACTCCGCCAGCAGACATCGATGCACTTGTTGAGATTTTATGTTGTACTTCACGGCTTGTTATGGATAATCCAGAAATTAAAGAACTCGACCTCAATCCCGTAATGGCTTATTCGAAGGGTGCAAAAGTTGTTGATGCTAGAATTATTCTAGAATAAACCTATTTTCTTTAATTTTCTTCGCTAACTCGTCAGTCTACTTTAAAAAAAATATTTGTTTAATCAGCAGGCGATTGCTGATTTTTTGTTAGCTCCTCTAGGATTTCTTTCGCTCGATCCACTCGAATTTTTCTTTCCTTTATCATTTGCTGAGCAACCAACTCAATCTGCTCGCCTTTAGCTCCTGCAGTCACCGCAATGTTTCGTGCGTGTAGTGACATGTGACCACGTTGTATGCCTTCGTTTGATAATGCACGGAGAGCGCCTAAGTTTTGTGCTAAGCCAACTGCAGCTAAGACTTCAGCGAATTCATTTGCAGTTTTAACATTTAGAATTTTCATTGCAATTTTTGCAATCGGATGAGTCTTCACTGCGCCGCCGATTAAGCCCACAGCCATTGGCAACTCGATTTTTCCTTCTAGGTCTCCGTTATTGTTTTTTGTCCAAGTTGAGAAAGCAGTGTAGCGCCCTTTGAGTGCAGCATATGCGTGTGCACCTGCTTCGATTGCACGGTGATCGTTGCCAGTTGCTAGGATCACTGCGATTATTCCGTTGAGTGCTCCCTTGTTGTGCGTGGCTGCTCGAAATGGGTCAGCTGTCGCAAACTCAGAAGCGTAAGCAATTCCATCTACAACTGCTTCGCCGCCTACTGCTTCTTTAGGTACAGTGCACCAGGCTTTAGCTAATCTTTTTGTAGCTAAGTTTGAAATTATTCTCAAATAAACCTGTCCGCCTGAGAGTTCTTCGATGAGAGGAGCGACTGCTTCAGCCATTGTGTTAACTGCGTTAGCACCCATCGCGTCGCGGCAGTCGACAAACAATTCTACAATAAGCATCTTGCCCATCGGTGTGTCAATAATTTTCGCGTTCATGTCTTTTGCTCCGCCGCCGAAAGAATTCAGAATTGGGTCTTGCTCATTCGCTTTTTTCAGAATTTCTAGTCTTGATGATAAAATTCTCGCTTGCGCATATTCGGGGTCTCTGAGTTTGGCAACTTGAATTTGTCCAATCATAACTGGTTCAGTGCTGCTGGTGTGGAAGCCTCCGCCGTCGCGTACCATTTTTGCTGCGTAGCTAGCTGCTGCAATTACGCTAGGCTCTTCTGTTGCCATCGGGATTAGGTAGTCTTTACCGTTGATTTGGAAGTTAACTGCGACGCCCATTGGTTCGGGAAAAATTCCGATAAAGTTTTCCACCATGTGATCTGCTACTTCATTACTTGTTTTGCTCTAGAGCGTTTTACGTATTCGATTAAGCCGTCAAAGTCAGAGTGGTCACTTAATGCAACGAGGTATTCTCGGTCACCTATTTGTCGATAGGGCTTTTGGAATTCCCATCCGCTAACACAAATTCGTGCGTTCCGAAGCCCAACGTGTTGACGTTGGTTCATGTGATAGAATGCTACGCATGGCAAATTCGCATCTAACAATTCATGTCCCTCTTTATCAGTGGAACGGGAGAGGCAACCTAATCGCATGCCATGTTTTTCGCAGACTTTAGTTACTTCATAAACTCGCTCAGGCATAACGAATGGCACTTCCACATCTGCATTACGGAGAATTTGCATGATTTCTTGGAGTTTGCCGTGATAACCGAACACGTAAACTGTGCCGCCGCGTAAACGTCTTTCAACCATCGAAACCAAAAGTTCTCGCACGTCCACATCGAAATTGCGTCTACATGATGGGGTACCATATGTTGCTTCAATTACCAAAACATCGCTTTCTACAACTGGTGTGCCCTCAAGCCGAAAATCGCCTGACCAAGCGATCCTAATTCCGCCTGCATCTTCAACAAGAACTTGTGAGGCCCCTAAAATGTGGTCAGCTTTTAGTAAGCTAATTTTTTCGTCGTCATACTTCAGGACTTTTCCATAATCCAATGTTACAACGCATTTATCTCTCAGTTTTAGATTACCGTTAAGTGTTTCTGCTAAGTCACGGGTCGCTTTAGTCATGAGAACTTTTTCGCAGCACTTAACGCTTTTACGCAACCCACAAAGATGATCCGCGTGTGCATGTGTCACAACTCGCAGAGGTCTAGTGGCATCGAAAGCATCACAGGCGACATTGTCTCCTAACAAGATTGCGCCATTCTTAGTTACCAGTGCCCTTTCAGCCAAGCTTAAGCTTCAATCCTTACTTTTTTCAGCCAACCATTCGACTATTTGGCTTGCATTCTCGGTTTCGATTGTAAAGTGTATTGGTCCTAGTGGTGACTCTGAGGTTTCTTCAGAAAACGAAACATGACCTGCAAACGCGACTTGTTTGTTCAAGTAAAAACTGATGGTTTTACCTCGTATAGATTTGAATAGGATTCTTCTTGCAGCGTCGCGTATGCGATCGTTACGCAGTAAATTGCGAAGCTTAATAAGTGAATCTTGCCCTTCTGCGCTCGCAAATAGAGTGCTACCTCTCTGTGCCTGTTTAATGGTTATTGAAGCATTACCCAAAACATTGTTAATCGCAGTTCGGACTTTTTCTTCATCTTCAGTCGGGTTAACATCTGCTTCTAAAAAAATTGTTACTTCAACCATTTCTCCTCGATCCTAACAAATTTTTCTTTAACTTGAACTTTAAAACGTTCGATGCTGTCGTCGTTGATAAGTATCATCTCAGCCATTGCTATAACATTTCCTAAACCAACGCCTAGTTCACGCATGTCTCTTTCATGGAAAACTTCCCAGTTTTGCGGGTCATCGCTTCTATTTCGAAGCTTTAAGCGGTTAAATCTTATCTGTGGAGGTGCATGTACGGCTACAAGTGTAAAAGTTGAAAAGTGTTCTTTGAAAATGTCTGCTTCGTAGAGGCTTCGTAAACCATCAACGAGTATGCGTTCGGTTTTTTCCTGTTCGATTTTTGGTATGCATTTTTTTGCGACAACATAGTTTCCCCCTTCCGCACGCAAGTTAAGCATGACTTTTCCGACGTTATGGGGGGTTGGATCTAAGCCGCGCTTTTTGGTTTCTTCACGAATTACATCACCCATCGTGATTATGCTGTAACCCAATTCTTGTGCAATCTCTACAACTAACGATTTTCCCGCACCCGGCATACCCCCCAAACATACGACGAGTTTTTTGGCGCTCAATGTAACTTACCCCTTTTTTGGTTGTATAGCTGATCTTTTAATTAAAAAGCATTTATGTATGGCTACCTGTTAAAATTAGTTGAAGATGAAGTATGTCCGAACAAATTAGAAGCTTCATAGCTTTCGATATTGACAACGACAGTGTTGTAAACAGGATTGCCTCCGCACAGAAACTTCTCATCCAAACAAATGCAGACTTAAAACTCGTCGAACCAAAAAATATTCACATTACAGTACGTTTTCTTGGCGCTATAAACCCTGAGATGGTTGAGAAAGTTTATGCGGCAATGGAGAACGTAAAGTTTACTCCGTTTAATATTCAGATAACTGGTTTAGGTGTTTTTCCAACGACGAATTATCCCCGAGTGGTTTGGGCAGGTATAACTGATGGTGCAGATCAACTCAAAAGTATTTTTGAGCAACTTGAACCCCAAATCCATGACTTGGGTTTTGCGCCCGATCCTAATGGATTTAGTCCTCACCTTACGATTGCCCGTGTCAGGTCAGGTGCAAATAAACAGCGACTGGTTGATCTGGTGCAAAGGCAGGAAAACTTTGATTTTGGTATTATAAGAGCGGATAGTTTGAGACTGAAGAAAAGTCAACTCTCACCACGCGGTCCAGTTTACTCTACACTCAAAGAATATTGCCCGTAAATGATTAAAAATGGACTTAGATGCGTTAGCCAAGCGGATTCTTGAAAAGGTCACGCCTACGCAAGAGGAACGCGCAAAAGTTGATGCATTAAGTCGCAAGTTAGAACAAAAAATAAAATCAGCTTGCGAAAGTGAAGGCGTAACTGCAATTGTGCGTGTTGAAGGTTCGATTGCGAAAGATACTTGGTTGAGCGGCAATCCGGATATTGATGTTTTCATGCGTTTGCCTACCTCCATACCTCGCAAAGAGCTCGGTGAGGTAGGGTTGAGGATCGCAAAAAAAGCTGCAGGCGAATCTGAGCAACTAGAGCGTTTTGCCGAGCACCCCTATCTTGAAATTTTTGTGGAAGGCCTGCGTGTTGACATAGTTCCTTGTTATGATACCAAACCTGGCGAATGGCAGAGCGCGACTGATCGAACACCTTACCACACTGATTATATAAAAGCACATTTGGACAAGAAACTGAACAGCGAAGTTCGGCTTCTCAAACAATTTATGAATGGCATCGGAGTTTACGGTGCAGAAATTAGAATCGGCGGCTTCAGTGGTTACCTCTGTGAGTTACTAATCATGCATTATGGCTCTTTTAGGGAAACGATCGAGGCCTTTGCTGGGTATAGTCATCGTATAGTAATCGACATTGGGAAATTCTACGCTGAACGCGAAAGAGACCTTGAACTACTTTTTCCTGAACCACTTGTAATTGTTGATCCAGTTGATAAAGGGAGAAATGTGGCTTCAGCAGTGCAGTCTTCAAAGCTCTACGAGTTTATTGGCGCGGCAAGACAATTCCAAAAAAAGCCCCTTGAAGAGTTCTTCTATCCACCCCGGATTCATGCTGCATCCCCTCTTATAGTAGAGAGCCATCGTGATGGGCGTGGATCTTCTCATTTATATGTGGTAATCGGAGAGTTGATCGCTGTGCCAGATGTATTGTGGGGGCAACTTTATCGGTCAAAACGTTCCTTGCACAAACTGCTTGAAATAAACGATTTCGTTGTTCTCAAGGATGCCGTTTGGAGTAATGAAAATAGCTTTAGCGTCTTTGTTTTTGAGTTGGAGCAGCATATTCTACCAAATGTTAAGAAACATTTAGGTCCCCCGCTTGCACGTAAAGCTGAATGCGAAAAGTTTCTTTCTAAATATGTCGACGATAAATCTGTACTCTCTGGGCCGTTCATTGATGAGGGTCGTTGGGTTGTTGAGTTGCCACGCAAGTACACTGATGCATCTATACTCCTAAGGGACAAGCTTGTTGATGGCGGAAAAAATTCCGGTGTTGCGGATATGGTGGCAAACGTCATTAAAAAAGACCTAAAAGTGCTCGTTGATAATGAGGTACTAAGGTTATATACTGAAAATTCGGATTTTGCCGTTTTCCTAACCCAGTTTCTTTCAGGTAAGCCATTTTGGCTAAAAACCCAAGAAACTGAGAGCTAGTAATACCGCTCCAATTATGAAACAATAGATCGAGAACAAATAGAACTTGTTTGCAGTTAGACTCTTCTGGAGAATTTTTAGCGCCAAGAAACTTATTGCTACCGTTATTGCAAGTGCAGTCACTATTTCGATTACGCCAATTCCTGCAAGTGAGAGCGCGTTTCGTTCGTCATAGAGTGTTAGTCCAAGTGCACCGATGACTGCTGGAATCGAAAGCAGAAACGAAAACTTAAAGGCTAATTCTCTCTTTATGCCGAGTAAGAGCATTACTGCGATAGTTAATCCGCTGCGAGAAACGGCGGGGATTATAGATATGCCCTGCATTAAACCGATTAACAAAGCTGCTAAAACACCGATGTTGTCTTTTTGTTGAGTGCTAAATTTTGATGCTAAGAGAACAATGCCGCTTGCAATGAAACCCGCGGCGAGTAGTGGTACCGTATTAAAGTAAGTGTCGAGTTGACTACCCGCTAATGCTCCTATGAGGGCTGTTGGGATCGAACCTAAAATAATTGGCAAGATTAGTTTGCCATCTTGCGATTTGAAGTCTCTATGCCAAAGTGCTAACAGCACGTTTTTAATTGCTTTTCTAAAGAAAATGATTATGACAAACAACGTACCCACATGAAGCATAACGTCAAAGAGCAGTGGAACTGTTAAACCAAAGAAGTATTCGGCGATTCTCAGATGACCCGTGCTAGAAATCGGTAACCATTCTGTTGTGCCCTGAATTAAGCCTAAGATTATAGATTGCAGTAAGTCCATGAGGATTCGTTTTAGTGCTTATGTTTTGTGCTATTTAAATTGACTGTGACCCAGTAATTGATTTATTGACTTGTACCCGATTCTGATGTTTTCTGTTAAGTTGAGTCCGCACTCGCCTAATAGTTCGGCTCTTTCAAACTTTAATTTTAAAGTAGCTTGACATGATAATGAAAGGCATTTCTTTTTTGATTGCTAAATGTTTATATCACAAGTTATCTTCAAGCCCTTCAATCAGTGATTATTTATGTCCTCTAAAAGTGGAGCTAAAAAATTTGACTTTTTAGTTAAATTAGCCTTAGAAAGTGGTGCGGTTGACGCTAAAATCATTCCAACCACCAAAGTAGTCGTCGAAGACCGTGTGGTTCTCAAATGCAAGGTTGGTTGTAATCACTACGGCAAAACCCTCGCCTGCCCACCTTATACACCTACAGCAGAGCAATTCCGAAAAATCGTCTCTGAATACAGTTATGCTATGTTCATGAAGTTCACCACGAATGCCACTGCAGACTCGGAAGTCTACAAACACCTAATGACCTATAATACAGATCCCGCAACTCCAAAAGATATAAAAGAAAAAGCTGCAAAATTCTGGCAGAGCTGGAAAGATGACAAACGAAAAATGCTCCAATCCGTCGTCAACTTAGAAAAAGCGGCAATGAAAGAAGGCTACAGCCTAGCAATCTCTTTTATTTCAGGACATTGCCAACTATGTGACAAATGCGAAACAGAAACAAGAATTTGTAGACACCCCGAACTGATGCGTATGTCTGAGGATGCGATTGGAGTGAACGTTAAAAAGACCGCTGCAAATGCTGGTATAACTTTTGTTTTTCCCTTTGCTAAGAATGCCGACTCGTTTGCGTTGTTGCTAATAGACTAACTTTTTTAGGTAAACCCTAAATATTTTTTGTGCTCTATTAATGAAGCGAAGACTATGAAAATTCTACTCGATGAGATGTATGCTGGTCTAAAGGAGTATTTCGAAACTTTAGGTTATGAAGTAATGACGGCTCAGGAAGCGGGTCTGAAGGCAGCCAAAGATCGTGATGTCGTAGAGTACGCTGGTAAAAACAACATGCTCTTGATAACACAGGACCAGAAACCTGCTGAACTCGCTGAGTTGCTAGGTGTCAGATGTATCTTTATTTCTAACTTGATGATCGCTCAGATAGTGGACCAAAAAATAAAGTCGATATACAAAGAGTAACTTAGATGCTGATGTGGCGCAGGTACCTATTCCATAAGTAAGCTGCGGCATAACCTGCCGTAGCACCTGTTGCGGGACCCATGAACAATACGAGTATGTCAAGCATAGGACTCCGCTGAATAAACAAACTGACGTATGAGAGCCCCGTTGCAGAAAAGAATTCTGGGAAAACAGCAAACGCGGAATAACTTGTAACTGCGATCAAAAAAGTGCTCACTGCCATGGCGGCCATCAAACGGTTACGGTTAACTCCCTGAGGTGAACCCTTAATTTTTAAAATCAATAATAATGCATCAACAAAAACTCCATAGATAAAAGCGAAAATGAATGTGAATAACCCTAAAGCAGGGCTAGCGATTGCTGTTAAAAGTCCCCCGACTGCTCCCACATACATGGCGCCGACTTTATGGATGAAGAGTGCGCTAAGTGCTAGCAGAACGGCTTGCACTACTATCATCAGATAGTTTAGCGGTGGGGGCAGGAACATGTTGGCAACAAAAATTATAGCGCCGAATAACGCGATTATGAATAGCCGTTGAAGCCTCTGCGTCACTAATTCCCCTTTTGTTATAGGAGTCCCTGTTCAGTTTTAAAAACCTTAATCTTTCGAATAAACCAGTAAATCATAATACATAAAATATTAAATCAGTTGTTTTAATTTTTTTGCGTTTTAAATTTTTAATTTTTTTATAACGGAAAGTTATAAATGTCCAAAATACAATAAGAAATAGTATATATTATTTGACGTTTATTTGTAAAAATAGGAGATAAGGGAAATTGAGTACTCACGCAGAAGACCTTAAATTAAGATTAATGACAATTGAACTTCTCAGGACAGCAAAATACAAGCGAAACATCACCTATCGAGAGTTAGCTTCAAAAACCGGTTTACCCGTAACTGTCCTTAGTCGCTATGCAAAAGGCCACGTTTTACCCAACACTACAAGAGCTAAACAGCTCTGGCGTGTTCTTACAAAATTAGTTGGGTTGGAAGCAGAACTGCGTAGCAGAATAAAATTTGACGACATCGGCTATTTTGACAATACTGAAATCGTTGGAGACTACAATATACTACAACAAGCCGCAAACCATGCGCTTGCTAATTTCGCTGGCAAACGCGTTACTAAAATTCTAACCGCAGCTGTTGACGGAATTCCATTAGCAACGATGGTAGCTAACGCACTTGGCGTGAACTTAATCGTAGCGAAACGAAACAAAGAAGTCGGCGTTAGAGCTTTCTTAGAAGAAACCTACATTTTAGGTCGTGATTCAGGCGTAACCGTGACCTTGTACATTCCTAAAGAATGCATCAAGAAACGCGATAGTGTCTTAGTCGTTGATGATATGATTAAAAGCGGTGAAACTCAAGAAGCTCTTGTAAATTTGGTTAAAAAATCAAAAGCTGAAGTTTCAGGCATATTCTCGTTAATAGCAGTAGGTGAGGAATGGAAGAAGCGACTAAAGTCAGGTGAAGACTCACCAGTTGAAGTCGTAACCCACCTCAAATCTCCTTTTGACCGCAGCTAAACATCCAAGAGGACCCAAAAATGCGAATGATAAAATGGCAAAATGGAGCAGTCATCACGCCAGACCAAACCAAACTGCCCCTCCAAGAATTGACATTAGAACTTACGACAGTTGAACAGATGGCGGAAGCCATAAAAACCCTTCGCGTTCGAGGCGCACCACTATTAGGTGCCGCGGCAGGTTTCGGTGTAGCGATAGCAGCTCACAATTCTAAAGCTAAAACGCCCAAGCAGCTTCTTGTTGAAATAGAAGCGGCTGGTGCTTTGATTAAGCGCCAAAGGCCTACCGCAATAAACCTCTTTTGGGGTGTAGATCGTGTAGTCAACTTAGCAAAATCAATTTCTGGCGATGTAGAAGACATCAAAGCAGCAGTGATAGGAGAAGCACAAAAAATTGCCGATGAAGATGCAGCTCAAAATCGAGCAATTGGCAGAAACGGCTCTCCCCTAATTGATGATGGCGATACTATTTTGACTCATTGCAATGCAGGCGAACTAGCAACAGTAGAATACGGTACAGCTCTAGGAGTTATCCGCGCTGCTTGGGAGGAGGGCAAAAAAATTAAAGTTATCGCCGACGAAACCCGCCCCCTTCTTCAAGGGGCACGGCTTACAACGTATGAGCTTAAACGCGATGGTATACCTGTCACTTTGATTACAGATAACATGGCAGGTTACGTTATGAGTAAGGGTCTAGTGGACAAAGTCATCGTAGGTGCAGATCGCATCGTTCAAGACGCAGTTTTTAACAAAATTGGAACCTATAGCGTTGCAGTATTGGCGCGTGAGCACAATATTCCGTTTTATGTTGCAGCACCTAAATCCACATTTGATTTAACCTGCAAAGCTTCTGATGTAACCATTGAAGAAAGAAAATCTGAAGAAGTTACTCATGTAGGTTGCCAACAAACCGCTCCTGACGGCGTAGCAGTCATGAACCCTGCCTTTGACGCAACACCGCTCAAATATGTTACGGCAATAATCTGTGAATCAAAAGTCTTCTATAACAAAGACTTTAGCAAATTTAGAAAGGGAAAAGTATAGGTTAACCAAGTAGAATAGCGGTACTCTATGAGTGAATCTAAGAGGAATCCACCAGTCGAATTCAAAACTAACGGCACCATAGCGGAAAAAGGCGTAATTGTATCTGAGCAAAGTAGTGTTGATCAACTTGCTTCTCGTGGCTATGGAACTTTGGAAGGTAAAGTTTTCACGATAGCTTTCTTTGAGGCGCTTTACCTTCAGGATAAGGGTATGCTTGAAGCAAAAGATAAAGACGGCGGAATAGTGGACTTCCAGAATTTGCTACATTGTTATGAAGAACAAAACGAGAACGCCTGGGTTAACTATCTCATCTACCGGGACCTACGTAGTCGAGGCTATGTAGTAAGAGAAGGTTTCGGCAAAGACATAGACTTTCGCATTTACGAACGTGGTTCATATGGCAAAGACACTGCACCCTATCTAATTCTTGGCACTCAAGAAGGAAAACCACTACCGATCGACGATTTGGCATCTGCACTGCAGAAATGTCAGAGTCAAAAGAAAGAGTTGATTCTGGCAGTTATGAATCGTCGAGGTGAAATCGTTTACTACTCAGTGGGCGAAATGCACATCCCTGTATAACTAGTAATTCAGGCGCCTCTCGATTAACTCTCTTACTGTCATCATTTGAATATCAAGTCTATAATTAGTGCGGGCACGAACTTTACCTCGAACTGCATCATCGCTGAATCCGAAAGCAACCAAAATTCCTCCGCGCGCGCGAGTCTTTGCCAGTGACGCTGCAAAACTGTCAACTGCAGTAATACTTACAGAGTCTGATTGTTTGATGGAGATGGGTTCGTTTAGCCTTGAGAATCCATCAATGCCCATAGCGACATCTTTTGTCGTTGCTGGTTTTCCATCTAACCTTTTTAGTACCCACTCTTGAAATTCATTGGTCGGGAGTTTTCTAAGACTGTTCTCGTTTACCCGTCTTTTCTTCAACAAAAAGAATGCGCCTACACCGATACCTGCTATCAGCACTGCAGCTACCACTGCACCTGAAAGCAATGTGAGGTCAAACCCGATACTTGTGCTTGCGACTACGCCCTCATCTACTCTTCCTGTACCTTCGCATAAGGCGCATTCAATGTTTCCCGTTCCGTCGCAACGTGAACATGGGATTCCTGTAGTAATGGTTCCCTGTCCATCACACTCGGGACAAATAATCGGATCAGTATTTACTTTTAACAATACGCTCTTTGCTAATGTCAGCGATGTATAGATTCCTATATAATTAATCTGTAATTCAATAGTAACTAGTTCTTCAGGAGGAAATGTCATCTCTTCAGAAGTGACAGTATATCCGGCAAGTGACGCCGTAATTGTCGCACTTATTTCTGTACTTTCTTTATTAATGAAAGTTGCTATAACGTTTGTTTTCCCGTTTGACTGACTTGCAGTCATAGTGCTCTGCATTATTTTTGGTACTACCTCTCCAGTACCCAAACAACGTGTACATTCTGATACCTCTTCATCTCCAGTTACGCCTGTACCATCACAGGTAGGGCAGTCTCTTTTTCCAGTCCCTTGGCATTCGGGGCAATTAACCTTAACACCAAGTGCCAAGTCTAAAGATGAGAAAACTATTAGACCGATAAACAAAAGCGCTAATAACTTTTTATTCATCTAATCCAACCTTCTGTATTCCCTTTCTTACACGTAATAGAAGGCTATTGACAGGTTTACCTTAAATAAATTTACGTAAAAAAGTGCATTGCTAGAAGGCTATTGACAGGTTTACCTTAAATAAATTTACGTAAAAAAGTGCATTGCCGCTTGCTGTCATACTCTTCTTGCTGTCTAATTATCTCTTAATTGAGTTTTCTTTATAGGTGGCGTGTTCTGGAAAAGCAATATTAGCATAGAAACCTAAACCCATATCTACAAAAGGGAAGAAAAATCATGCTTATCGCTGGCGTCGACGAAGCAGGACGAGGATGCGTTATTGGTCCATTAGTAGTAGCTGGTATTGTCATCACACAGAATAATCTGTCTTTGCTTAGTCAGTTAGGTGTTAAAGACTCTAAACTCTTAACCCCAAAAAAACGCGAAGCTCTCTATCCTGAAATTTTAAAACTAACCCATAGCCATCACATCATAAAAGTTAAGCCATACTTAATCGATAAGGCAGTTCGTAGCACCCGAAGACTCCACAAGCTAAACAGACTCGAAGCCCAAACGATGGCAAAAATAATTGAGCAACTAAAACCAGACGAGGCATATGTTGATGCAGCAGATATACTACAAGACCGTTTTGGTGCTCAAATCCAAGAATGCTTAACAACAAAGACCGCAATAATTTCCAAGCATAAAGCAGATAGGCTTTTTCCAGTTGTTTCTGCGGCTTCGATAATCGCTAAGGTCGAGCGTGATAGAGAAATTGAAACTCTTAAAATAGAATTTGGAGATTTTGGCAGCGGCTATTTAACTGATGACAAAACTATTGTTTTTTTGAAACAATTACTTGATACCTACGGCGACTACCCGAGTTGTATTCGGAAGTCATGGGAGCCTGCTAGAAGAGCAAAAGCTGAATATGGCACAATGCAGAAAAAATTGTTATGATTCTATTGTTGTGTTTTGTTGTGTTAATAAAGATACAATTTATTAACGTCATCGCTATTCTTTAGTCTGTACAAACAGCGGGTTTTAACGAGGTTAATATATGAGTGAAAAAGACGTCACTAGATTCCTTCAGATGCTAGGATTATCAAAACGAGAAATTCAAGTCTATATGTTTCTTGCAAAAAGCGGCGTACAATCAACTAGCTTCGTTGCAAAAAGGCTCAAAATGGAGCGTGTGCAGGCTTACCGAACTTTCAAAAAACTCCAAGAGAAAGGCTTCATTGAAGCAACACTTGAGAGACCTACTCGTTTCACTATTGTTCCCTTTTCAGCTTTGGTCGACAACTTTATCTCCACTAAAAAGAATGAGATTGCAGCTCTAAACGAGCAAAAACAAAACCTGCTAACCGCTTGGCAATCCATTAGCGCGCCTGAATCTGAATATCCAGTTGCAAAATTCTCTATTATTACCGGTAAGAAAAAGATTCATTCAAAAATGCTTAACATGATTGAAGAATCAAAATCTGAAGTGATAGTGCTTACAACCGCTCTGGGTTTGATTCAAGAAGATATCGCTGGCATATTTGATGCCGCTGTTCAACCGTCTAAAAAACGCAACGTGCAGGTTCAAATTATCACAGATATTTCACAGGAGAATCTCAAGGTTGTTGAGCGGATAGACCGCGATATTTCTGAAGAAAATCTAAACATAAAACTGCGGCATGTTGGCATGAACTCCAAGTTTTTCCCGCGTTTCCTTATCAAAGACGAGGAAGAAGCAATCCTCTATGCGCCATTTGGGAACGAAGCCTCTGTTCTTAATCTTGACGATGAGGGTTTATGGATTAATGATAAAATGTTCATATCAGTTCTGAAAGCTTTCTTTATTCAAATGTGGAAAAGTAGCATTGATGCTTCTAGACGATTAGCTGAATTAAAGACTGGTATTCCGATCGGCGAAACTTTAGTTATCAAAGACGTCGAAGAAGCATGGAATAAAGTCATAAGAATCTTAGAGTCAGCCAAGAAGGATGTCGTGATCATTACTTCGTCACAAAGTATTAATCGACTAGCTGAAAATGATCCGCTTATAAAGTTCTTCAAGAGGGGCCTAAAAATCCGTTTGATGGCTTCAATCGATTTAGATAACCTTGAACCTGCACAAAAACTTGGAGAGTTTTATGAGGTTAAGCATGTGCCTATTAGTTACTTGACTATGATGTTGGTAGATAATACCCACCTCTTTATGTTCAAAAATCCCCCTCTGAATGATTTTGCAGTAGAATCTGCATTTTACCTCGCTGATACCTTCTATTCAACTGACCCAAGCCAAATAGAACGGGTTAGCGAAATGCTAAACGACATTTGGCGGAGAGGCATCGACATTTCAGAAATCAGTAGCCAAGCTGGAACTAGACTGCCGACCGTACAGGTTGAAATAACCGATACGATAGCACAAATAGTTGAAAGAATGCTTGAAAATAATGTTGACTCTGTCCTGATTACTAAGCAGCAAAAGCCCATTGGTGTGATAAACGACCGTGATATACTAAGAGAAATCATTGAGCACCATCGAGACCTCACGAAAACCAAAGCCAAAGACCTAGAATTTATACCGCTAATTGTCCTTGAAGGGGACGAAACGATGGTTACTGCAATGAAGCTTATTAAAGAGAGAGGCTTCAAACGCGCGGCTATGGTTAAAAACGGGCAACTTATCGGTATGTTAACTGAACAAGCGGTAAGAAAAGCTGCTGCGGGATTTAAAGCCGCAACTAAATAAGCTATCATATACCCCTATTCTTCTTACTCTTTCTAAAAGCAAAGAATTATTAACAAAACTACTTTTAGCTACTGCGAGGAACAAACAATTGAAGCTGCAAACTCCAATGATTATTATAAATTTTAAAACATACCTTGAGTCCACTGGGCAAAGAGCCATCCAATTGGCTAAGCAAGCTGAAAGAGCTGCAAGAGAAACAGGCGCCTGTATAGTTTTGGTGCCCCAATTCTCAGACCTGAGTAAAATAGCTGAATCTGTTGAGCTTCCAGTTTTCTCGCAACATATAGACCCCATAAAACCTGGCAATAGCACTGGTCACATATTAGCTGAGTCAGTTATGGAGGCAGGTGCAGTAGGTACTTTGATAAACCACTCAGAAAGACAACTTAGACTTATCGATATAGACGCAACTATTGCATTGTGCCGCGAAAAAGGTTTAACTTCATGTGTCTGCGCCAATAATCCTTCAGTTAGTGCAGCCGTTGCCTCAATGCAACCTGATATTACCTCCGTTGAACCTCCCGAACTAATCGGCACGGGTATCTCAGTATCTAAAGCTAAACCAGAAATTGTAACGGATACCGTAAAATTGGTGCAAAATATCAATCCAAAGATGACAATTCTCTGTGGAGCCGGTATCAGCACAGCAGATGATGTCTCTATAGCACTCAAGCTTGGAACCCAAGGTGTCCTTGTAGCAAGCGGTATCGTGAAGGCTAAAGACCCATATAGTGTGCTGCGGGCATTTGGCGAAGCATCAAAACTGTAAAACGCGGGACCTCAATTGAAAGTTGAACCTGAATGCGAATCCTGCCTACTTTCCCGAGCGCAGATACAAACTTATCAAGCAACTACTAACCCTGCATTAAGGTTTAGGTGTTTATCTGAAATCGTTAAGCTTCTCAACCGTGAGTTCAAACCTACAACTGTAGCTGCTGAAATAGGAACTAAACGTGACCGCATAATACGTCAACTGACTGGTAATAATGATCCCTACAAGTTTAACAAGAAACTCGCCAACCAAAAAGCACTAAAAATGTTACCACACGCGAAAAAATTTGTAGAATCAGGTTATACCCAGCAAGACCGCTTCAAAAAAGCTTGCTTGTGTGCTATTGTAGGAAATATCATGGAGTTTGATATTCCAGGGCACAAATTCACTTTGAATAGTCTAGCAAGCTGCCTTCGGGAAGCTTCCAAGGACCTAGTTATCGACGATATTGACAAGGCTTACAAGTTAGCTAAAAAAGCTAACTGTGTCTTATATTTGGCAGATAACGCCGGTGAAATAGTTTTTGACACATTGCTTGTGGAACAGCTCAAAAACATGGGGTTAAAAGTCATCTATGTTGTAAAGGGAGCGCCAGTAATTAATGATGCTACCATGGAAGACGCAGAACTCTGCAATATGGATAAACTGGCTGATGAAGTCATAACGACTGGTTGCGACGCTGTCGGTTTGCAGAAGGAAGAAGCCTCTGCAGACTTTCTTAAAGTCTACGAGGCTGCTGAACTTGTCTTTGCTAAAGGTATGGGATACGCCGAAACACTTACAGAATACAAACTCACCAAACCCCACTTCTTAATGTTCCGTACAAAGTGCACTCCAGTAGCAAACTTTTTCTGTGTTCCTCGTGATAAGAACGCAGCAAAGTTGATGCCATAGTATGTACTTGCCCGCTATAACCTACACAAAAGATGAGCTATCTTCTTTCAGTGATGTTATAACGAGGGAATGGTTAGTAACCAATGGACTAGGCGGCTACTCTTCATCTTCGATTTTTGGAATTAACACTCGGAAGTATCATGGGTTGCTGGTGGCGGCGTTGAGTCCACCGGGGGAGCGAACCGTTTGCCTCGAAAAGCTTGATGAGGATCTTTTAGTGGGTGGCGAAATGTTTCAGTTGGGTGCAAACGAGTTCAGCGACACCATTTTCCCCCAAGGTCACAAGCTTATTGAGAAATTCGAACTCAACCCTTATCCCAATTATAGCTACAAAGCAGGCAAAGTTGACTTAAAGAAGACTATATTTTTACCCCATCAGAAAAATACCTCCGTTATCCTCTACCACGCCACCAACCACAACTCTACTGATGCTAAAATCAAACTATACCCGCTCCTAAACTGCCGCTACTACCACAACATCACCGACAACACCCGTTCCCCTCTCAGATTCACCCTAAAAAACAGCAGCCGAACTACGCAGGTCACCTTCCAGAATCCTCAAGCCACTAGCATCTGTCAGGTTTCGGAGGGTCGGTTTGTTGGGGCGCTGAATTGGGTTAGGCGGATGCATTATCGGGATGAATCTTCGCGTGGGGAAGCTGCATTTGATGATTGTTTTCAACCGGGCTACTTTGAGTTGACTCTTCCGGCGCAAGCTGTTAAGGAGTTTGCTGTGGTCTGTGCGGTTGGTCGTTCTATTCAGGATGCTAAAGGGGTGTTGGACTCTTTGGCTTCAGTGCAGGATACAGAAGCAGCACTCGGGGCGGAGTTAAATTATAAAGAATCAATTTTATCTAAATTCTACAAAACCCATCCCTCAATCCCGCAAAGTAGCTGGCTAAACTGGACCATCCTCGCCGCCGACTCATTTATTGTACAAAATGTTCAGGGCAAAAAAGACATAATAGCTGGTTATCATTGGTTTGAGCCTTGGGGTCGCGACACATTCATCTCACTTCCAGGGCTGCTTTTAGTCACAGGCCGATATGGCGAGGCTAAGGAAATTCTGCAGAGCTTCATTGACTACCTAAAGGGTGGTTTGATCCCTAATTTCATCGCGGATAAGACGGGTGATTTGGCATATAACACAGTGGATGGCACGCTTTGGTACATCAACGCCTTGCTGCAATACCTTAAGTACACGGGTGATTACGAGTTTGCCGCAGGGGAATTATGGGGCAGCTTACAATCAATAATTGAGCACTACAAAAGGGGCACCATGTTTGGTATCCGAGTAGACGAAGATGGGTTGTTATTGCATGGGCCACAGTTGACGTGGATGGATGCCTCAGTGGATGGCGTCGAAGTTACCCCACGGGCTGGGAAGGCGGTGGAGATTGAAGCCCTCTGGTATAATGCGCTAAAAATAATGGAGCATTTGGCGGATAGATTCAACAAAGACTCCTTAAAACAGGAGTATTTTGAATTGGCGGAGAGCACGCGGAGAAGTTTCAATAGTAAATTCTGGAATCCCTTGCGCGGCTGCCTCTTTGACGTGCTCGAACCAAGAACAATTGACCCGTCCATGCGACCTAACCAGATCTTGGCTGTCTCACTCGACTACAGCATGCTTAATGAAGAATCCAGCCGCAAAGTGGTTGAAGTAGCAGAAAAGGAGCTTGCAACCTCCTATGGATTGCGGACGCTGTCTTTGGATGACCCGAAATTTATTGGGAAATGTCATGGAGACCGGCGCAGCAGAGATGCCGCCTACCATAATGGCACGATTTGGCCATGGCTCTTAGGTCCATATATTACTGCTTATTTAAAAGTGCATGATTACTCCCCAGAATCCCGCAAAGAAGCGCTTGAAAAGTATTTGCTGCCCTTCTTTACCGACGGAATAGGGCATGGCTGCTTGGGCACCGTTAATGAAATTTATGATTGTGACCCGCCTAATGAGCCGCGTGGAGCCGTTTCGCAGGCATGGAGTGTTGCTGAGCCATTGCGGGCGTATGTGGAAGATGTTTTAGGGGTTAAGCAAAGTGTTAGATTTTGATGGCTTTTTTGAGTGCTTCTGCCGCTGACTCAGGCGGTACCGTGTTGATGTAGATGCCGGTGCTTTTTTCGAAACCTGCCCAGGTCGCCAACTTGGGAAATACTTCAAGATGCCAATGATAACTCTCATCATCGATGACTTGATGAATTCCATAATTATACGGTGGATCATTTACAAGACTTTTCAGGGCCTTAAGGCTAGTTTTAAGAGCTATTGCCAATGATGAGATTTCTTCAACAGTTAGGTTTTGAATGTTTGCTGCATGTTTTTTAGGCAGAATCCAGAATTCCATTGGAATTATGCTTGCGAATGGAGCTAAAACCAGAAAATCCTCGTTATCTAAAATTAACCTTGGTCCTTTTTGTTCTTTCTCGATTACATCGCAGAAAATACATTTGCCCGTTTTTTCATAGTGTGCTTTGTTTGCTTGCTGCTCTTCTTTTATGTTTGTAGGGAGGATTGGGGTAGCTATGATTTGGCTATGTGCATGAGACAGAGACGCTCCTGCTTCAAGCCCGAAGTTACGGAAGATCGAGACATACTCTATGTATTTATTTGCGCCTAATTCCCTGAATCTGTCAATATAGGCCTTTATTACTAGTTCTATTTGTGGTAATTCAGCGTCTGCAGGGTCTTCGTCATGGTTTGGCGACTCAACTAAAACCTCATGATGTCCAATAGCATAACCAAAATCTTCGTTTTTTAGAATTTTTTCTGTATCTTGCAGTTGTTGGGGCGGAGTAAAAGCAGGGTAGAGGTTGGGGATACATCGTACAAGCCATTTATTCGTACGTTCTCCCTCTTGCGGGTCTCGTCGACGTTCTACCTGGCCGTTCTCTTTTTGAAATAGCATAATTGCTGGTGGTGTCAAGTTTTCGTTACCACTACAAAGTGGGCACACAATATTTTTGAGTGGTTCAGGGTGTGGTTTAGCTAAATCATTTGGTCGACGGCTACGCTCTTTTGCGATCACCACCCATCTATCAAGGAGGTAGTCTTTTCGGAGTTCGTTATACTGCATGAATTATCGGAAAATAAAGGTGTGCTGCCTGATTTTAGCGTTTCCACGCTGAAACCCTGGTCGTAGTGGATTGTTAAAAGTTTTATATTGTGTGAGCTTCATACGTCTTTGTTGGTTAACAGTTGGGGAACATGATTAACCAATTGAGTTCACGGTTGTCTCTATATAGACTTAAGGGCGCCTTGAACAAATGGAGGCTTGCCTTCCTCGGCTTCATTATAGTTTACTCCATCATCCTCACATCGAATTTGACGAACCCGCCCATACAGTGGGATGAAGTTGTTCACCTCAACGGCGGTTCCTTTCTGTATTGGGGAAACTATGAAAAATTCATTCTAAACGCTTTTTATCCGCCCCTCATGGACGCACTGACCTATATTTCCTTCAGTTTATTCGGTGTTAGTCTGTTTGCAGCCCGGCTAGTTCCCGTCGCGTTTTCGATTCTTTCGCTCTGGACAATTTTCGAATTAGCTTACCGCATGTACGACGGCAAAACAGCGCTGCTTTCAGGTATCTTGTTGGGTGTTATGCCCGCCTATTTTTGGCTCTCTAGTCTTTCGTTGCTCGAAACAATGCTTGTTTTCTTCACTATCATCTCCATAACATTCTTCTATTGCTGGCTAAAAAACCACAAAGACCGAATGCTTGTACTTAGCGGAGTTGCTCTTGGCTTAGGTTTTTTGACGAAGTACCAAATGGTCGTGACTGCAATAATACTATTTTTCAGTATTATTTTTTTAGCACGAAACCAGGTTAAATTCGCTTTTAAGAAATTTTCTTTAACTATTGTCGCTGCTGTTCTTGTAATCGTTCCTTGGATTGTCATTGCTTTCGAAGCGTATGCCTCACAGATTTTGACTCAATGGGTTTACGCTTTGCAAGTCGGTAATCCTGAACGCTCTGTGTATAGCGGTCGTTTTCCAATACCTGTTTTCTATTTGATTGAGATGGTTTGGCCCTACGATGTGTTTCATCCAATCTCGCTTTTCATCTATGTCGCTGGTTTGGCGGGTTTGGTCTATTTGGCGTGGCGCCGTAGAAGTGAGGATAAGTTAGTTATAATCTGGTTTGTATGCATCTACGTCTTCTTCACTCTGATAACTAACAAAGAGTGGCGTTATGTTGTGCCGCTTTTTCCAGCTTTAGCGCTTTCCGCGGCTGCAGCGTTTTTTGCACTTTATGGTAGAGTTGAGCATAGTTGGAAGGGTACTCAGCGCAGTGTAAACAAAAAATTGATAGCTAAAGTTGCGGCGATATTGCTTATTGCTTCAATGGCTGGAGCAGTTGCTTACAGCGTATACGACACCTACGATTATGTTTCAAAGTACCAAATAACAATCGATATTAAAGGAGCCACCGAATATGCATTAAACAATATGGACTTCAACAAGTCCATTATGGTATTGTGCCCCTTCAATTTCTTTAGCCGAGACATGGTTAGGTTCTACTTGTGGGCTGACGGTGACAACCTAATTCCCGTCTTTCAATATCCCCGTTTACCAGTCGACACTTATACGCCAACCTTCAATATCACAGAATTCATCCAAATATGTAGAGTAACTAAAACGCAGTTCGTTTTCACCTACGAATACGGGGGCACTGTACCCTACTTCAACACAACATTAAATCTACAGCAAATCTACCAACAACTCTACCTATCAGGAAACTTTACCCATATAAATGACGAAGCAACGTTTGGGGCAAACCCTCGTAGAATCTTTGTCTTGGAATTTACTGGATAATAGTTACAAATTAGCATACTGTTGTAAATTCGTTGGGGGTAATCTTTTAATTGTTAGTGAAGCCTAAGGTGATAAAACAGGTAATTGACTTTGAGTAGCGAAGCAAAATGCAGTAAATCCCAATGCGATAAATTCGTTGCAGTCAACGAACTTGCTAAGCGCCGAGGCTTCTTCTGGAGTAGCTTTGAGATTTACGGAGGAAGCGGCGGCTTTGTCACTTACGGCCCTCTTGGTGCACGGCTAAAACAGAATGTTGAGGCAAAACTAAGGGAGTTTTTCGTTAAAAAAATTGGTATTTACGAGATTGAGTCGTCTGTCATAGCTCCGGGGAAGGTGTTCGAGGCTTCAGGTCATGTGGACCATTTCAAAGAGCCTATGGTCGAGTGCCAAAAGTGCCACATCAGATTCCGAGCCGACCACCTGTTAGAAGAAAAAGGCGTAAGCAGCAAAGAAGCAGAAAAAATGAGCCTCGACGAAGTCGCTGCTGAAATCGAACGTCACGATATTGTCTGTCCTGATTGCAATGGCAAATTCGGTGCACCCACGCGCTACTTAACCATGTTCGAAACGACCATCGGCCCATACGCGGGTTCAGTTGGCTACGGGAGACCAGAAGCAGCACAAAACATCTTCGTGGAATTCAATAGACTCTACAATGTTGCACGTGAACGATTACCGTTTGGTTGTATTAATATTGGTAAAGCCCTGCGAAATGAGATCTCTCCCCGTCAAGGCTTGATTCGTTTGCGTGAATTCACCATCGCTGATTTAGAGTTCTTCTTCGATCCAGAAGAACCTGAGTGTGAGAGGATTGCAGAAGTAGAAAACGAGGTTCTACCCATTCTGCTATGCGAAACACGCCTCAAAGAATGTGAAGATACAACCGAAATAACGGTTCGTGAGGCACTAGATAGAAAGATCATACACTCGGAATGGCAAGCATTCTTTATGGCGCAAGCAAAACGTCTTCTAATCGAGTTGGGTGTTCCCCAAACCAAACAGCGTTTCCTAGAGAAGCTTACCTGGGAGAAAGCCCACTACAGTACACAAAGCTTTGACCAAGAAGTTTTGGTGGACCGTTGGGGTTGGGTCGAAGTTTCAGGGCACGCCTACCGCACAGACTATGACCTTTCATGCCATATGAAAGCTAGCGGCGTCGACATGACAGTCTACAAAGAGTACCCCAACCCAATCGAGACAGAAGAATTAACTGTGAAGCCCATTATGGCTAAGCTTGGTCCCGTCTACAAGGGTGAAGCTGGTAAAGTTGCGGCGGCGCTCGGTAAGGTGCCTGCAGAGCAAGTTGCTGACGCTATGACTAACGATGGCAGCTTCATGGTGGATGGCTACCAAGTTTTAAAAGAACAGGTTGAAATTGGCAAACAGAAAACAACCGTGCGCGGTAAACGATTCGTGCCTCATGTTGTAGAGCCAAGTTTTGGCTGCGATCGCCTCTTTTACGTAGCACTTGAGTTTGCTTATGGTATAAAAGATGAGCGTGTCGTAATGAGTTTCCCAAGAACGATTGCGCCAATACAAATCGGCATTTATCCACTGATGAGTAAAGACGGTTTAGATACTAAAGCTAAAGAAGTCCAGAAAATGTTGGCATGCGAAGGCTTTACTACTGAATTTGATGAAACGGGCTCGATCGGCAGACGCTACGCAAGAGCAGACGAAGCAGGAATACAACTGGGTATAACAATAGACTACGACACCCTCACAGACGGTACAGTAACTATCCGTGACCGAGATAGCTGGCAACAAGTCCGAACTCCAATCAATAATTTATCCGAACTACTCCATAATTACTTTGAATGTAAAGCAAACTTCAAAGACTTAGGGATCTTAATTAAAAGTTAAGTAGCTACCTTTTTTAATGGACGCGTGTTAAATTAGACTGAAAATTATGGATGGTTATCGCGGGGGATAAAGCATGGTACTTCCAGCAGAAACAGAAGAGCGCGTGAAACGTAGAGCACTAAACGCTTGTCAGGACAACCTGCGCAAAGTCGTAGATGTGTCAAGAAAAACCCCTCAGCTAGTAGAATACTTCGCCAGCGGAGATAAAGAAAACGTTCGCAAACTCCTTAGTGAGATCAAAACAGGTGAAGAAGAAGTCGTAAAAGCAAGGCGAATGGTAAGCCAAGAGTTAGCTGAAATCGGCGCCATCCTTTTTGCACGTGAAGACTTCCTGAGATTTACAAACTTATCGAGTGAAATAGCTGATTTTTCAGAAGGAATTGCTTATTACTTAGTCGAAATCATGGAGCATAATTGGGTCATCCCTTCAGATGTTAAAAAAGATCTCTTAAAACTCAGTTTAGCCGCTCTTGACTCGGTACTGAAACTAAGAGAAACCATGATGGTTCTAAACTATGGCTCACAGAAAACTCTAGAGCGTGCTAAAGACGTAGAAATCGCCGAGCGGATTGTAGATGACCAATACCGTGCACTGACAATAAAAGTTCTCAGCAGCAAATTAGACACACCTGTCTTGTTACTGCTTAGAGATGTACTGCAACTACTCGAAAACATGGCAGATAAAGCTGAAGACGCAGCAGACGCAGCCCGAATGCTCTCGTTTATCATGTAACAGGCCGAATTGAATGCCTAAAACTAAAGTTGAACTAATCGAAAACTTTCTAGTCGTATGGAACCCAACCGAAGGTTCAGAACTTTATAAAACTGCATATTATGGCAAACCAATAGGCATCCCAAAACCGAAAATCCCCGAGTTTGACGTACCATTGATTTTAGATTTAATGGAAGGCTTATACTTAGCTGAAACCGAAAAAATTGAAATTTACGAAAAACCTGCCGAAACTAAAGTAAATCTCCGGAAACTACGTCAGAAAGCAAAGCAACTCTACGATGAATTTGAAGAAAAATATGCTGTTTACCGCGACATGCGTGATAGCGGCTTAATAGTTACCCCTGGCATAAAGTTTGGTTGTGACTTTGCCGTTTACAAATATGGTCCAGGTGTCGAGCATGCACCCTATATGGTGACCGTAAAGAAGGCAGGTAGTGAACTTTCAGCAACAGAAATCGTGAAAAATGGTCGGTTAGCTACAACAGTACGTAAACGCTTCATAATTGCAGTGCCTAATTTGCCTTCGAAACAGATTAAGTATTTAATGTTTAAATGGTTTAAGGCTTAGTTGGTGCATATTGTTTGGTTTTGGAATTCGCCCCTAATGTTCTGATGCGGATAAACTTTGGTTGCTACTAGTGAGCAGCCTTCTTCTAGTGTAACATCATCAGCCACTACGCTAACTGCGCTAACTTTTGTTGGTTTGCTGCAATTTGAGTTTACGACTACATGTCTGCCAATTATGCTATCGTAGATTTCAGTATTATCGCCGATAATTACTCTGTCCATAACTGCCGAATTGATGATGACCGCGTTTTTTCCAATTCTTGTGAAGTTATCAATGCACGAGTTAACTAATCGTGCTCCATCTTCAATTTGGCAATGACGGCCAATTACCACCGAACCTTCTACTGTAATTTTTTTCTGTTTAATTTTTTGGATGATTTCTTGGCGTCGTTTTTCTGAATCACTACTTTCTCCTTGTACCCAAACCATGTCGTTTTCGTTTAATCTGCCACCGAAATCTTGAAGGGTAGATAAACCACCCTGCATTATTTTTTTCATAGCTTCCAAATAGTTTTTTGGTGTGCCAACATCGAACCAGCTGCCTTTAAGTGTGTATCCGTACACTTGACGTCCGGTTTCTATCATGTATGGGATAAAGTCATAACCAAAGTCTAGGCGATTCTTTTCTTTGATTATTTGCTGAACGCCTTTTTCTTTGAATATCTTCTTTACTTCTGGAGACATTAGGTATAATCCTGTGTTAGCGAGGTTGCTTGGTGCATCTTTAGGTTTCGGCTTTTCTACAAATCTTTGGATTCGGCCATTCTTGTCTAAATCAGCTATACCTAATCCTTCGACATTGTCGACTTCCCGTAATACAATTGTTAAGCAAGCCCCTTTTTCTCTATGAAAATCACTTAAATCTTTTACTTTGATGTCAAAGATGTTGTCGCCTTGCACGGCAAAAACCGGGTTGTTTAATTCATAATATTCCATGTTAATCCGGGCGGAGTCTGCACTGCCTAAGTCGGGGACGTTGGGTTGGTATTTAATGTGGATTTGTGGTTTGATGTTATATCTTGCTGAGAATCCTGTGCCCGATTCGAAATAATCAACTAGATCTCTGTAGTTTGTGTAACCTTTTACTCCGAAGATAAAGTTTCTAATTCCCTGACTTGCCAAAGATAAGATTGAAAATTCTACCAGTGGTCTGTTTAGCAGGCGTATGGCCGCTTTGCTTGTTTCTGAGGTTAAAGGCAAGAGACGCGTAGCTTTTCCGCCGACGGGAATGATTACTCTGAGTTTGTCTGGAGAATAATTGTCGCCTACCAGGGGTGCGTAACAGTCACTCAATTTCATCAACTTGATAATATGAAGGGTAGTATGCCGACGCTTTAATGTTTCTAATTTGCAAGTTGAACGCACATTTTTATTAAATTGTTTTTTTGAAGGTCGGTAGCCTAATCAAATGTATACTTACGCCAGTGGCAATTGCTAAAAGTACAATTTGTGCTATCAAAATCTCGTTAACAACAAAAATAGTCGAAAAAAGAATAGTTAGCCATAAAACTGTTAATGCAAGGATCTTGGTCTTAAGGGGGATACCGCGACCTGCCTGATAGTTTTTTATGTACTCTCCAAACCACCGGTTGTTTAGTAACCATTTATGCATACGCTCTGAGCTTCGTAAATAGCAAGCAGCGGCAAGCAATAGAAAAGGCGTAGTGGGTAAGATTGGCATAAAAATCCCGATAGCGCCTAAACAAAGGCACACAGTTCCCGCTGCAATCAACAAAGCCCTAAGTACCTTTTGTTTTTTCAACTTAGTAGCTGTAATTTGTGTATCGTGTGCCATAATTTTAGTGTTATACTACTTTCGCATTAAAAAATCATACGTTAGGCAATGATTATTTCTTTGATTATCGTGCTTTTAGATATAAAAAAAATTAATACATTAAAGCTTATCAGCCGTATAATCTTGTAGCAATTTATCCCTGAGTTTTGACGCAACCGTTTCGGTAGGCTCGTTTGAATCAATTATTGTCCAATCATCAAAACGGGTCAAGGAAAGGGCTTTATTTCTAACTTTTTTAAGCGATGGAAAGTTTTCGAACATCTCAGTTTCTGATCGATTATTTTTAATACGGTTTTTCGCCACTTCTGGGCTAACATCCAAAAAAAACATGTCTTTAGATTTGGGAACTACTGAAGAAAAAAAATTGTAAGCTAAAGTGTGCAAAGGTGTTGGCAGGTAGGCTGTCCCCATTAAGTACCGTACGAAAACTATGAAATCGCATTTTCTCCATGAGTAAAGAAGAATTGAACGGATAACATCAGCCATGTAGAATACTGCGGAGGCAAAATGGGCGTTCTTGCCCTCGGAATATAAGAAAGCACGAGCTTTTTTGCCAAACCAATTATCGCTTTCAGGGTGTATTCGTAGACAAACACTCTTGTTCATTTGCTGCAAAGATTTTGATATTAGGTAAGCTTGTGTGCTTTTTCCAGAACCATCTAATCCATCGATAATAATTAGCATTGGGTTTAGATGCCCCCAATTATAAGCAGAAAGGTTACGGCACTAAGAATTGGAACTGCCAAATTATCCAGTCCACGTGGGGTGAATGCTTCGCAGAGTGTCGCTACAGTTGCTGCACATAAAGAGGCAAATAGATAGTCTGTTATTGAGAGTGGATAAAGAAAGCCAAAGTAGGCAAAGCTAGCAGCGAGAACTAAGAAGCAAGTTGCAAACATGGTGAGAGAGCCCTCGACGCTTTTCTTTGCACATATGTTAAATTGGTGTCTACCCCATTTCAAACCTATGATGGATGCTGCAGCATCTCCGTATGCTAACGGAATTATGCCTGCAGCTATTAGCCATGGCTGATTAGAGAAGAAAGCTGCCAGAATCGTGTAGGATATGGCATAGAAGACTAAGCCGTACGTGTGGCCGCCGAAGGTTACATCGCCTAAGCTGCTGAGCTTCTGAGTTAAACCCTTGAAGGGTGTTCCCGGTGACACGAGAAAGGTTAAGAGAATAAAGGGGGTGGCAACGAAAAAGGGAAAATTCAACGGAAACAAAACGTAGGTGAAAAATGGAATTATCCAGATAAAGTTGCCAATCATTATATGAAGGAATTTCCTGGACAGATTTTTGGGTAAGCGATTTTTGATTTTTCCCGTTATTAGTATTATTGCTATGATGTAGAGGTAGCATGCGCCCAGCAATGCCAAGTTAAAGGTCATATCTGCGCCCATCGCAGCTCACCCAAGCGTTCCTGCAACAAAGGCGAGTAACCCAAAGATGAACAGGAACAAGGCGAGTTTTTTGACTTTTCGGGAGTTCTCACGATCAGGTTTAATGACTAAAGAAATCGAGCACCAGATTAAGCCCACATCAGTCACCAAAACGAAGGGTATGAACCACACTGTAACTATGCCCATAATCGGGGGCAAGATGGATAGGGAAACTGCAAAAAGAAAGAAGAAGGCTGCGGATAGCGCCGCTTTTTTAGTGCCAAACCTTACCGCCATAGTCTTAATGCCATAAGATTTGTCCCCTTGCACATCTACGATGCCTTTAGCGATTTCACGACCAGTGTTGGATAGAAACGCCATAGCTGCAAAAAGCAGGGTGTTAAGTTTTATGATGTCAAGAGCAAGGAGGCTGCCATAAAGGAAAGGCGCCGCAATGCAAGCACTAACCAAAAAGTTACCCGCGAGGCCACTGCGTTTTCCAAAGGTTGAATATGCAGCCATTACTAGCCAAAAGGTGAAAGCGAAGAGTAGGCAGTAGAGGCTGACGATGTATGCTGCGGCTAACCCGATAGCTGTTAGGATGCCTGTTAAGATGAGGGCTTCTTTTTTGGTGACGTCGCCACTGGGTAGGGGCCGTGTGGGTTCATTGATAACATCGATACCGTAGTCGTAGTAGTCGTTTATCGCCATGGCGGCTGCTGTTAGGGTGAATGAAGTTATGCCGCCCCAGAGCAAATTGATCCATTGAAAGTTTACGCCTGCGGCGAGGAGTGCACCTACGACGATTGCGAAGCTCATAACTAAACAGTTAAGAGGCCTTATTATTTTCAGTAAGCCTTCTACTTTAGCCCTCAATGTCTCTCCCCTATGCTGAAATAATGTCTGTTCTATTTTTAAATACTAACCTTCAATCTGAAATATTTGAACGAGACAGCGTCCATGGATTAATCGCAATTAGTCCAAAACCACCGCAACAACCCCGAAATTGGTTTAATGTATATATCTACATGTTAGCAATAATTAAAAGCCCTTTTCACTGTATCGCTGATCAAGAAGATGTTAACATGTCTGAACGATTCGCTAAAAAATGGGAACAAAAAAGAGAAGGAGATAACTTTGTCAATACACTTCGTAACACTGTTCAGCCTGAACCGCCTCTAAAACCTCGATTAGAACTAGCTATTAAAAAACTTGACATGCAAATAAACAAACTTGATGAAGCAAACGAACGCTTTACCCAAAAAGACAAAGCCCTATTCGCCAAACTTGTAGCTGCATACACAAACCATGACCAAGCACACGCTAACATGTATGCCACTGAACTCGCCGAAATCCGAAAAATGTCAAGACTAATTATGAACGCCAGATTAGCACTTGACCAGGTGTCCGTTAGAATAAAGACTGTTGCAGAATTAGGCGACGTCTGTGCAATGCTGGGACCCTGCATAGGTGTATTACGTAGCGTTAGCAACGGAATAGGTGGAGTATTGCCAGAAGCAGAGGGTGAACTGGGTGATATAGGCAACATACTAAGTGGCTTAATGTTTGAGGCGGGCACAAGCAGTGGTATGTCACTTAATTTCGAAAACGTCAACGAGGATACCTCAAGAATCCTCGCTGAAGCAGCCACAGTTGCAGAGCAAAGAGTAAGCTCCAACTTCCCAGATCTACCCCCGGGAATGACAACGGGTACATCAGCAAATAAAACACAAACTTAAGAGAAAACGTACTCTTCTTCTCTTAACCTCTTCTTTTTATTTCTTCCAAACACATAGACGAGCTGTATTCTAAAAACAAGGGATCAGCCAGTAACTGTTATATTCAAACATAATAGTTACAAGATTATGGATCCCAAACGTCTCTGTCCAGAATGTTACATTGAAATGAAACCTAAATGTGACAAAGAAGGCAAACTAGTCTATCATGAATGCCCAAAATGCGGGATGCTAATATTATTCACTCACGCAGGACATTAGGACGGTCTATTCCAATAACCTTTATAAGAAATTAATCGTGATATTTAGGTAGGATTTGATTCTTTATGAAGTTTAATCAATTAGTCGACAAAATTGTAACTGGTGCAAACGGCTTTGTTGTAGGCAAAGTAAAAGAAATCGTTATAGATCCCGAAGAATGGAAAATTACTCACCTTGAAGTCGAGTTAACCAAGGAAGCTAGTCAACAAATTCTTGGTGCAACACCTGCATTGTTTAATCTTCCAAGGAATACATTGGCAATTTCTGCGTTAAAAAAGGGCGATTTATGCTGCACTGAAAATGGAATATCTCTTAAGGTAACAAAAGATCAGTTAGCGCTCTACCTAAGACCAATATAGACATTCTAAAATTTAATCGTGAGTTTGGGGTGCTCTTTATGGAGTTATCCCCCATATTTCTCTATGTTCCCTAAGATAGTCAAAAGAATTTTTGATATCATTCGGCGGCATACCTTGTGGTTGCTCACTTACAACATTTCAATAGTATTTTGAGTTCTGTTTCTCTGTTTGTCTTTGTTGCAAGAAAGAGAGATTAAGCGAGTTGGTGGAAAAAGTTAATGAGAAGTTCTGAGGAGGAAAAAGGCTAAAATTTGATCCAGTTATAGCTTGCTGTTCTACTTATTAGACGAAAACATGGAATAGTTGGACTTATATGTTCCATAAAATGATATGTCTGCAGAGGCGTTTCTTGGTTGAACGCGAGCAGCGAAACAGAACTAGAATACGCACTGCGCGGAAAGGCTTGGAAAGTCTACTGGTTTCTTTTAAAAAATGGCAACCCAGCAGGTGTCCGAGAAATCCAGCGTGCCCTGCATTTTAGTAGTCCCAGCATAGCATTCCACCATCTTGAGCAGTTGAGAGAGCTCGGTTTAGTTGAAAAACAGGAGGTCGGCGGCCACTACGCGCTTGTTGGCGAAGTAAAAATAGGTGTTCTGCGTCACTATGTAAAACTTGGTAAACTGTTGTTTCCACGGTTCTTCTTTTATGCGTTGTTCTCAACGTTGTTCTATGCGTTCTACTTGGTGCTTATGGTGCATAGTTTCACTCGGGATAATGTCTTCATTATCTCGTTTGGAGCCATCATCTGCGCAATTTTTTGGTATGAAGCTTATCGCGTGTGGGGTATGAGACCATTCTAACTCTTAGAACAGTCTGTTCGCAGGCTTAGCATAAAATAAAAACGTATCTATAATATAACAGGAGAGAAAAAGTATGGTACAAGTAGAAGTAAAGAAGAAGACAAGAGTTTACGGCACTGCAGCGGTGCTCTCCGCAATAGTTTTAGTGAGTATGGTTTACGTACTTGGTTCTGCCCCGATCTTTCTCCCACCCAGCGAAAGCCCTTTTGTGAGTGGAATGAAAACTTTTTCGTCTGATCAAGAGATAGCTAATTACCTCAATACTAACTCGCATGGATACTCGAACTATCGTGGTGGACCCTTAGACACCAAGTTCTTTGGAATGCCAACTCCAGTACCTATGCCTGCTTCGCAGGGGTTAGGCGAAGGCCTCTTTGGCACTACCACATCTGAGTCTGGATCAACCTATGATAATTCATATTCTACAACAAACATACAAGTTGCCGGAGTCGACGAAGCAGATACCGTGAAAACTGACGGCAGCTATATCTACACAACTTCAACAGCGCAAAACAACTATTACCTCTATGACTCCTACTATTCTCCGCAAGCCCAAGCTTCAATATACATCATAAACGCGGACCCACAGAACGCGCGTGTAGTGTCCAAGATAACCCTTGAAAACAATACCCAACCAGCAGGCTTATTCTTGAGCCCAGACAGCAACAAACTCGTTGTTTTAGCCAGTCGATATCAAACTTACACTTATGCAACTGAACGCTCAGACATCGCTATGCTTATGCCATACCAAAGTGATGTCTCTACCTATATCAACATCTACGACGTTTCAGACAAGACTAACCCCACGCTTATCAGAAACTTTACAGCAACCGGTAGCTACTTCAACTCACGCATGATAGGCAACAACGTCTACGTTGTTATCAGCCAGCCAGCAATGGTTTACAACAACTTAGTTACCTTGCCTGTAGTCTATGAAGACGGAGCCGAGTACAAGGCCTCTCCAACTAGCATCCTTTATGCTGATATGAACGACACAAGCTTCACCTTCACAAGCTTCTATGCACTAAGTATCGACGGCACTTCTGCTCCAACAAACATGACAGTTATGATGGGTGGCGCAAGCACAATGTACGTATCACCAAGCAACCTATATGTCACCTATCCAGACTGGGACCAGAACCTAGGAACTTATACCTCAATCTATAGAGTTAGCATAAACGGTTTAGATTTAACCCCCGAAGCGCAAGGTAGCGTACCAGGGTACGTCCTAAACCAATATTCAATGGACGAGTACAGCGGAAACTTCCGAATAGCCACCAACTGGTACGCTGAAACACAAATCAGCAACGTCTACATACTCAATTCAGATCTAAATGTCACTGGAAGACTTGAAGGACTAGCACCAAACGAAAACCTACACTCTGTACGCTTTATGGGAGACAAATGCTATTTAGTAACTTTCAAGAGCACTGATCCTTTGTTTGTTATAGATCTCAGCCAACCCAGTAATCCTAAAGTGCTAGGTGAACTAAAGATCCCCGGCTACTCCGATTATCTTCATCCTTACGATGATACACATCTAATTGGAGTAGGCAAAGATACAGTTGAAGCAGAAGATCGAGATTTCGCTTGGTACCAAGGCCTAAAACTGGCACTATTCGACGTTGGAAACGTAAATAATCCGACACAGCTATCCAAATATGTCATAGGAGACAGAGGCACAGACTCAGACGCGCTCTATGAGCCAAAAGCATTCCTCTTTGACAAAACCAAGAACCTGCTGGTGATTCCTGTAAGCTTGGCTGTAGTGCCTCAAGAAAGCAAAGAACAGGGTGCATCCGCTTACGGCCAAACAGTCTGGCAAGGCGCTTACGTATTCACCATTAGCTTAGACGGCGGATTCATTTACAAAGGCAGAGTGACACATTTAGATGGAACTGTAGTGACTACTCAAGGAAACTATGTAACTAACATACTAGAAAACCCGGCCAGAATCTGGGAAGCACAAAGCTACTGGGTTACAAGAGCGCTCTACATCGGCAATACACTCTACACAATATCCAATTCACAAGTAAAACTCAACAACCTAACTGACCTCTCAGAAATCGCAACCGTAAACCTAACCTAAACAAACTCTTCTTTTTCTTTTCTTAATTAACAACAATTAGTTGAACTGAACAATGCTTTTCTTTAAAGCTTTAAAGACACTTTGGATTTATGATTATTATGAATGCCTGTGAAAGTCTCTTTTTGGCTCATAGATATTAACTCCAAAGTCGAAGGCGACACAATCGAGCTGCAGCTATGGGGCATCGACAATCAAGGTAATCGTGTGCTCGTTATTGATCGTAACTTTACTGCTTATTTCTATGTCGTCTTGCAGGGGACAGTTAATGCATCGAAGGTTGAAGAGACTATCCTGAAATCTTTTGCTAATGATATTGTTAAGACCGAAGTAGTGGATCGCCGCTTCTTTGGCAAACCTGTAGTTGCTATAAAAGTCAGCTGTAGAGATGCAACTGCTACTGGTATACTTGCAAAGCAGTTTCGAACTCTCGAAGGAGTAGCTAATTGCCTCGAAGACGAAATTCGTGCCTCAATGCGATATCTCATTGACAACAGCATAGTGCCATGTAGCTGGAATGAAGTTGAAGCAACAGAAGAAGAAAACCTCAAAGGATTAAGAGTTACTAAAATTTACCTCGCTCAGTCCCCACCCAAGCGAATCGACAATACCATAATCCCCTCACTTAGAACTCTTGGCTTCTCATTAATCTGTTATAGTCGCGAAGGCTCGCCCAAACCAGACCGAAACCCCATTCTTATATTATCCACGTTAACAAGCAACGGAATAGAGCACCAGTTTATCGCTAATGAAGAAAAAGATGACAGCCCACTAATTGAATCATTCATAAAATACATTCGAGATTTTGACCCCGATATCATCCTAAGCTACGGCGCTAATACATTTGACTGGAGTTACTTGAGAGACAGAAGCCAAAAACTCAATCTTCAGCTGAATTTTGATCGTGCGGGATTAGAGCCACATACAAGCGTATATGGCCATGTTTCTGCTACAGGTGTTGCCAACGTTGATTTAGCAGATTTCGCTAATATGTTCCCTGAAGTTAAAGTTAAAACGATATCCAACTTTGCATCACATTTAGGGATAAGTCAAGAAAAAGGAGTAATCGAGGATGTGCTGTTTGCAGATTACTGGGATGACAAATTCAAACGTGAAGAATTAAAACAGTTTGGGCTAAAATGCGCCCACCACATACATGGTATGGCTACTTTACTGATCGATTTCTCTATAGAACTCTCTAACCTGACAAGTCTGCCTCTAGATCACGTAATGACAGCGGCAACAGGCTTTCAGGTCGAATGGTACCTAATTAAGGAAGCAAAGAAAATCGGCGAACTTGTCCCAAAACGTATAGAACAACCCTACATACCTTATGCAGGAGGTATAGTATTATCGCCAAAACCGGGTTTGCATGAAAACATCGCCGTCTTGGATTTCAAATCGATGTACCCAAACATCATGATAAACTACAACCTTTCCCCAGACACCTACATTGCACCAGAAGAACCAGACCCATCAAACACCGCATGTATTGCGCCTGAAGTAGGATACCGCTTCCGCAAAGACCCACCAGGATTCTACAAAGAAGCGCTCACTTACTTGATAGAACTAAGAGGCTCAGTACGTCAAAAAATGAAAAGCCTTAACCACAAAACGGTAGAGTATGACGTCTTGGATGCCCGCCAGAAAGCAGTAAAAATCATTACAAATGCTGTCTACGGTTATGCAGGCTGGATAGGCGCGCGATGGTACATTAAACCCGTTGCTGAAGCTGCTTCAGCATGGGGCAGACATATCATATTAACGGCATCGGAAATGGTCCAGAAAGCCGGAATAGCTGTGGTCTACGGCGACACAGACAGCCTCTTCATTAACTATGACAAGACAGTAGCTACGCAGTTGCAAGAGTCTATCGAACGAGAATTCAACCTGGATGTCGAAATCGGAGAAATATATAAGCGAATCTTTTTCACCGAAGCCAAAAAACGCTACGCAGGGCTACGACAGGATGGCAGTTTGGATATTGTGGGTTTAGAAGTTATTCGTGGTGACTGGGCAAAGATCGCAAAACAAGTTCAAGAACACGTGCTTGAAATCATACTAAAGGAGCAGTCACCCAAGAAAGCTGTTGACTATGTAAAATCAGTGGTCGCTGACTTACGCGGCAAAAAGGTGCATAAAGACGACCTCATTGTCTGGAAAACGTTAACCAAACCTCCAGATCAGTACGCTATCAAAGCACCACATGTTGAAGCAGCAAGATTCCTGAAAGAGAAAGGCTGGTCCTTAACGACTGGAGATAAAATCGGGTATGTGATCCTTACAGGGAAAGGAAGATTATACAATCGAGTTAAACCATACATCTTTGCGACTTTATCCGAAATCGACATTGACTATTATATAACTAAACAAGTAGTACCTGCCGCGGCACGTATACTCGAATCCTTTAACGTAACTGAACAGGATCTGCTTAAAAGAGAAACAAAAGAAGTAAAAAGTCTAACTGACTTTTTTTAGGACGGCGGTATGGCCATCTGGAAAGTGATGAGTTCTACGTTAAGCGCTGGTTTTACTGCTTCGGATATGCGTGACGCAACTATTTGTTTGATATTTTTGTCGCCTGCGATGTCTACGATACGCTGTGTAATTATGCCATCAAAGACGATTGTGTCTACGCCTGTTGCCTGCTGAAGCTTCTCAGCAAGTTGACTCACTGGTAAGCGCTCAATTAATTCGAGTTTTTCATTTAGTAAAACTGCCTCTAAGGTGCCGACTAGGGCTTTGGCTGCCTGAGTTATGGTGTCTGGGACTTCTACTTTTCGACGTTCAGGTACTGGTACCGGTTTTTTTGGTGCAGGAGCCGGTTTGCTGCCGCTTATGATTTCACTGACTGGCACACGACCTTCGAGTGCTTCGGTGATTTCTTTGCAGTTGCATTCTTCTATTTCTTTGCCTCTTGGTGCTCTGCCAATGAATTTTACATTCGTTACTTGTAATAGTTCTTTTTGGATTAAGTCACCGCCGCGATCACCATCAAGAAGAGCCGTTGCATTTCTTTCTTTAGTAATTTTCTTGATTGAATCAGGAACTTTTGCCCCTTCAAGCGCTACGGTGTTGAATATTCCGCAGCGCATCAGGTTTATAATGTCTGCTCTGCCTTCGACAACTATGATGTCTTTTGATCCTTCTAGGCCTGGTCCTGCTGGTAAGTCTTCAGGGCCATACTTTTCTACCTTGCCTACTTTCATTGTGTCACTAATTTCTTTGTATACTTCATCAACACTTGGCATGGATTCAATGTTCCATCGATGAAGGATCTCTTTTGCCCTGTCAATGATGATTTTTCTACGTGCTTCTCGTATGTCTTCTATGCGTTCGAGGTTAACTTTAGCAGAGCAAGGACCGACACGGTTTATGCTCTCAACGCTTGCGGCGATGAGGGCTGTAGAAACGCGGTCTAAACTCGTAGGTATGGTTATAGAGCCGTTTGTACGGTCGTTTTTAGAATGGAGGTCTATTTCTATTCTGCCGATGCGACCGGTTTTCTGGAGTTCTCTGAGGTCGAGTTCAGGACCGAAAAGTCCCTCTGTTTGCCCGAAAACTGCGCCGATGACATCGGGTTTTTCAACAACACCTTCAATATCAAATTTGGCATGTACAACGTACTTTATCGTAAAGGTTTGGGATGCTCCCGTAAGTATGCAACTCCTGTTTGTAAGTTTTATGTTTATTTGATTATGTTAATCGCACATGCGAGTTACTCTCGCGATTATGAGATTATGATTACTGATTTAGAATTTAGGTGCGCGGCGTCTAATAATACTTGTGGTGTCATAAATTACGCACGCTTTAATTGATCTTATGTTCGTATATAGCCTTCAGCCTTAAATAATAATACATACAAAAGAGAAAGCGGTACTCAGATGAGCCTGCGTTTAAACCCGGAATACGACAAACTCTTGCCAAGAATGTCTGAAGAGGAATTTGCCGAACTAAAAATATCCATACAAACTGAGGGACAGCACTACCCTATCATAGTTAACGAAGACTTGGAAGTTTTAGATGGGCATCACCGTTTCCGAGCCTGCGTCGAACTGGGATTAGAACCAGACTTCGAAGTTAGAAAATTTGACGACAAACTTTTAGAAAAAAAGTTCGTTATAGAGGCTAACCTGAGGCGACGTCATCTAAACAACTTTCAACTTGTGGAACTAGCTGTACCGCTTCTTGAAATAGAAAAGGCCTTGGCAAAAAAGAGGCAATCAAAAGGCGGCAAGAATGGCCGTGATCTGCAGTTGGGATTAGCGTCAGATGAAACACAGGCAGAGACAATGGTAAAAGCAAAGGCGACAGAAATTGTTGCTAAAAAAGCCGGCGTTTCAACACGGACTTTCGAGCGAGGCAAAAAAATTATAGAAAAAGCAAGCGAAGATGAGAAACAGAAGCTCCGAGAAGGTAAAGTCAGTATTGCTAAAGTGTATCAAGAAATTGTAAGTGAGGGAAAACCGCCAAAAGTATCTGAATCTATAAAACAGGAATCCCCGCGGGATCTGCTGAATAGAGCTGACCTTTTAGTGCTCCTTGAGCGTCTAAACAAGGGAGAATTATTTTGTCCTTCCTGTGGAAATGTCATGTTGGAGTGCAGCAAATGTCATAAAACATTAATGGTGCTCTTGGATGCAAAGAAGACAAAAGATTCTGAGTCAATATAGTTGACCTATGTTTATTGTGGGTAGCTGTTATTAACATAAAATGTGGTTAATTTCCCTCGAGTATTTGCCTAATCAATCTGTGCTCAGCTTTTCTTAAATGTTCTACCACTGTTGAATTTGCAAGCCTAAGTTTTTCTGCAACATCGTCTGAGTTTAGTTTTCTTGGAATATCATAGTAACCCATCTTGTAGGCTGTAATTAGTACTTCTCTTTGTTTCTCCGTCAACTGATTTAGCGGCGAAATTGGTGAAAAATTCAAGTCTGTAAGTAATATTATTCTGTAGCGCATTCCTATTTTATCTATGCCTTCGCAGAAGGCTTTAACTTGCTGGGGGCTCCCAAGGAATGAAAACTTTACTTTTCCGTCGGCGATTTCAAGTGGCGGAAATAAATACCCGCTCTCAATTCCAAATGAATTAAATGCTGAGGATAAACTAGGACCGCTTCTCAGGAAAACGATGTACGCGCCGTTTTTCTGCTTTTCTAGCACTTGGATATCGGCTAAGTAGTCTCCTGAGAGTAATTCCTCAATTTTTGTATTTGCGTCTTTGAAATTTATTTCTGAGATAGCGGCGAATTCGTGTTGGTCTTGTTTTAAAAAATAGAGCAGTTCAAGGGATTTGACGCTTCTGAATGGGGGCAACTCTATGCCTACTTTGGATAGCTCTTTTTCTGAGACTTCAAGGATTAGCCGTCGCATAGATCGAATTTGGTGTTTCCTTAATGATATATTTTTCCTATACCCGAGTCTACTCGGTACAATCTTAAAGAGACCGCAAGTCATTCATGTTGAAGATTCGCATAACTATTGAATCGTAGGAAGAAAGATACAGATGGGGCACGAAAAACTTAACACCTTCGGAAAACTTGGTAAATTAATTACAAAGCGAAAGTTCGCAGTAATAGTTGTATGGATCTTGGTATTAGCGATTGTCTTGCCTGTAGTCGTAACTGCCACGGGCATTAGCTCTTTGACCATGGAAACAACCATGGGTGAAGGCCTTGAATCTTCACAAGCTAAAGATTTAATCACTGCTCAATTCCAAAACATCGTTCCTAATGATTACCTTGCTATCGTTATATCAGCCAATAACGTGTCGTCAGTCAACACTCAACGATTTATAGATAATTTAGTTAAAGAAATCAACGGTACTTCCAGCATAACTGGAATAGAAAACATAACCAGTGTCTACTCTGTTTTAGTTCCAGCCCTCAATCAAACAAACGAGGCGGTTTACCTTGCCTACAAAGGCGGAAACTTGACATATACTCTTCTCTATAGTGTTCCAACAGTATATTCAAAAGTATGGTATGCCGCCTACGATGAGACCCTTAACAACAACCTTATCCCTGGACTCAACCAAACCAACCAAGCAATCTACGCCCTCATCAGCAACGCAAACATGACCTACAACTTACTCTACAGTGTACCTGCTATCTATCTAAATGCATGGGGTCAAACCTATCAATTAGCAGGGGATATAACTCAATCTAACCTGATAGCCTATCAACAAACAGATGCCGCGCTCCAAATGGCAGATCCAACAGCATACGCATACACTTCACAGTTACTCTACGCTTTCAATGCTACATGGGCAATGAGTTTCCTAGACCCCAATACTGCAGCATTAACACCCACTGTACGTGCCTCCCTTGCAGCAAACATAACGAACCAACAATATATCAACACAGCATTTGGAACCGATGCAACGGCCAAAGCATTCGCCACTGCAATAACAACGAATTTTTCACTTGATGACTACTTAACAAATACCCAAGACGAAAACAACGCGCAATTACGAGAATTCTCAATTAACTACACCGCAAATGCTGCAGATGCATCAGTTGCCTTCGTGAGAGCTGCCTACAATTTAGGCGCATATCCATCAAGCAGTTCACTTGCAAGTTTGGCGAATAGCGCTATATGGTACCCAACTACTTATGGTATATCAGAAGACTTCATTTCAGCATTTAACGAAGTCTCCTATGATCAAACAGAAAAGATTCTAAAAGAGGCGGATGAAGAATCCTTCAATGATTATACCTTACATTTACTAGATTATTTTAATGCTTCCTGGGCTTCCAAGGTTCCCAAAACGCCAGTTCAAAACTGGATAAACAGCACAGCTGTTGCAGCAGCAAATGTGGCAAACGCTCAGTTTATAGCCAATTACTTTAGTGATAGTGAAGAATTTTCTAACTCTATTGCCTCAGCCCTTACGCTGTGGGACTATTGGCGGGCAAATACAACATATACGAATAATGTAATCGAAGACACAACAATAAGTTATCTTTCAAATCAATCTGGTTTATCCAAGGAATTAATCACTGCCATCTACAACATGGGCGAGAATGCAACTTCAAGTGCGTTAGAAACGTTGGCATCAAACATTGTTTGGGACACTGAGTCTTACAATGTCAGAGAACCTTTTGAGTCTTTAATAACTTCTTTTGTTTCGCCTTTAAAGGATGTCACATTAATTTCAATAACTTTCTATGAATCAGACAATGAAAATCTTTTAGCAATCCGTAACATAATCTCATCACAATTAGCCCAAAACCCCGACGGCGTTAACTCAGTACAAGTTACCGGCTCAGACGCTATTAGTTATGATTACATGCAATCAACCTTCAGCGACCTTGAACTGATTCTGCCAATTACTATAATTCTACTGATTGTTGCCACAGCTGTATTCTTTAGGTCCATAATCACTCCTATTGTTACTCTTGGCACAATCGGAATTGGTCTAGGTATTTCACAAATATTTCCATACTTGATTGGTACATACGTTAACCAAGTTGACTATACGGTTAACACAATTCTTTTGACTGTGCTGATTGGCGTAGGAACTGATTACAGTATATTCGTATTAGCTCGGCATCGTGAAGAAAGGATCAATTCCCTGCCGCTTTTTGAAGCCATAAAGAAGTCAATTGTTTGGGCAGGTGAAAGCATCGTTACCAGTGGTGCAACTGTTATAATATCTTTCTTTGCGCTATCAGCAACCTCAATGGTTTTTCTTCAAACAATGGGTTTAATCGTTGGTTTGGGTGTAGTGGTTACTTTGCTTGCTTCCTTAACCTTTGCACCTGCTTTAGCGGCAATTCTTGGTGATAGAATATTCTGGCCGACCTCTGGAAAGCGATTTGAACGATATGCTAAATCAATTCGAGAAAGGAACCACCGTAGAGGCGGCTATTTTGCTAGAAGCGGAGCTTTTTCTGTTAAGCACGGCAAAACCATTATACTGTTAGCGGTCCTTGTTACACTTCCCGCTTTCTACGTTTATTCAACAACAGTGCCGACCTACAACTTGCTAGGTGCTGCTTCTGCTGATCTCGAGTCGGTTTCTGCTTCAAACGTTATGACTGATTCTTTTGGAAGTGGTATATTAATGCCCTCATACGTGGTGGTAACGTTTTCGCATCCTATAGTTGATGCTAATGGCAGCTTTAACATGGGCGAAATGGCTACATTAAATAATATCTCTTCAATGATCGCAAGCCACGAAGGTATACGTGAAGTTAAGAGTTCTACTATGCCGTATGGAGAAATGGTAGAGTATCAGACAATCACAAACGATTCAGATTCAACTACTTACAACAGCATGCTAAGCTCCATCGGAGCCGATAATCAGTCGGCTCTAATAACCGTAACATTTAGCGTTGACCCGTATTCTACAGAAGCCATGGGTTACGCTCAAAACATTCGAACAACTCTACATGCAGACTACGATGATGCAGTTAATGTTACAGGTGTCTATTTGGGTGGTACAACTGGTGGTATACTTGATACAAAGGAAGTCTTTGATAACCAGTTCAACGCTATTCTACCGATCGTTGCGTTAGGCGTTGGAATAGTTTTGTTCATTGTTTTGGGCTCTCTGATTTTGCCAGTGTTTGCAATCCTCTCAGTATTGATGAGCATCGTTTGGACTCTTGCAGTCACTGTGCTTGTCTTCCAGTCAACTTTCGGCTACGGTCTGCTTTTCATCACTCCGTTGATACTCTTTGTGTTACTACTAGGGATAGGAATGGACTACAATATCTTTATCCTTACTCGTATTCGCGAAGAAGCTGCTAAAGGCCAAAAACTAAATGATGCGATAGTTCATGCAATTCAGCAAACAGGTGGAATAATTACTGCTGCTGCAATAATCTTAGCTGGTTCGCTTGGTGCCTTGATGCTATCAAGCAACATGATGCTAAAAGAGATGGGCTTTGCTTTTGCTTTCAGTATTTTAATAGATGCGCTCGTCGTGCGCACGTATCTGGTGCCTGCGGTAATGTCAACATTTGGCAAGTGGAACTGGTATAATCCGATAAAACGATTACAGAGAGTAAAAGATAACGGAAAAATTGAACAAAAAATCGAGTGAATAATTATGGGAACTTGAACATTTCCCAACAATCTTTTTATAATCCACGAACCCTTTACCACCAAAAAATTAGTCTGATGACTCTACTTATGGTACAGTACAAGTGGGTTGCGCTCTCGAATACAACCATTGGTATGCTGATGGCATCAATCGATATGACCATAGTGCTTATTGCGTTACCATCGATTTTTAGAGGCATAAACATTGATCCTTTCACTAGTTTTCAATATTTGATGTGGGTTATGTTCGGTTATAGCATCGTAACGGCTGTTCTGCTGGTCACATTTGGTAGGTTGTCTGATATTTACGGAAGGGTTAAGCTATACAATTTGGGCTTTGCAATATTTACTGTCGGTTCTATCTTGCTTTCGATAACTCCAAATACTGGAGACGCAGGCGCCATAGAGTTAATTGTCTTTCGAATTATCCAGGGAGTTGGTGCGGCGTTCCTTTTTTCTAACAGCGGAGCCATTATAACTGATGCCTTCCCGGAAAATGAACGTGGTAAAGCCTTAGGTATTAATCAAATAGCTTTTCTTGCTGGCTCATTGATCGGCTTAGTCTTGGGTGGCATTTTAGCAGTTTATGACTGGCGGTTAGTTTTCTTAGTCAGCGTTCCGGTAGGCGTCGTGGGGACAATTTGGTCCTATTGGAAACTCAAAGAACAGCATGTTATAAGAAAGAAGCAGAAGCTTGATGTTTGGGGAAATATAGCTTTCGGCGGCGGGTTAACGTTGATTCTGTTGGGGATTACCTATGGTTTAACACCTTATGGGAATTCTCCGATGGGTTGGGCTAATCCTGTAGTAATTGCTTCGCTATCTGTTGGTATCGGATTGATGGTTGCTTTTCCTTTTATCGAACGCAGGGTTAAAGATCCACTGTTTAAGTTAGATCTCTTTAAGAACCGCACTTTTGCTGCAGGCAATATTGCTACTTTCCTTAGTTCTATGTCTAGAGGCGGAGTTATGATAATGTTGGTGGTTCTTCTTCAGGGCATCTGGTTGCCTCTTCATGGTTATTCATATGAAGATGCTCCATTCTGGGCTGGTATCTTCATGATTCCGATGTCAATCGGAATAGCCATCACTGGTCCATTGAGTGGGTGGCTCTCTGACAAACACGGCGCAAGACTGCTCGCAACCGCTGGAATGATAATTACGGGCATAACCTTCTTGGTGTTTACTCTTTTACCAGCCAATTTTGAATACTTCCCATTTGCTGCAATACTGCTAATTATGGGGCTCGGCAACGGCGTGTTCATGTCCCCTAACATGGCATCAGTTATGAATTCATGCCCCGCAGAACACAGAGGTGCTGCGTCAGGAATGCGTTCAACTCTGCAGAACTGCGGACAAACAATTAGCCAAGCCATATTCTTCTCAATAATAATAATTTCCCTAAACGCTACGTTGCCGGCTGCGTTAGCAAACTCTGTGCTAAGCACTGGCGCCCCCCAAGCGATCGCTGATGTATTTAGCCATACACCTGCGTCAGGTGCTCTTTTTGCTGCCTTCCTTGGTTACAACCCTATCGGTACAATGTTGAACTCTATGGGGTCGATCGCGACATCATTGCCTGAATCCACGAGAGCTGTTTTAGAGGGGCAAACTTTCTTCCCAAACGCTATAGCTGCGCCATTTATGTCTGCATTAACCATTGCTTTTGTACTTGCTGCGTTGCTTTGTTTCTTGGCAGCAATTTTTTCTGCGTTAAGAGACCCGAAAAAGGCTAAGTTAAAGATCAGTGAAACCGAACCCTTGCGGTCTTAAGTTTATGCTGTTTGCTTTTTTCTCTTCCAAAGCAGAATCGCTATGGCTGCGATGAAAACAGTGGCTATTAAAACTGCTATTTCGGGTTTAGCCCAAATGCCTGCCGTTTCGATATTGTATGGTGGCGGTGTTGTTGATTGAATAACCATTTTGCTTGGAGTGGGTGTGGTTGTTGAAGACGGGGTAGATGTTGGTGTTTGTGTTGGTTGAGTTGTTTGAGTGGGGGTGGGTTTAGGCGTATCGAGAGTTATTGTGCAACTGCGTGTTAAGGTCAAGCCTGCGTTATCGATAAATTGCACATATACGGTTTTTTGACCGTCGCCGCTTGGTAATGACCAAGTTTTTGTTGTTGCATATTGCTCCCAGTTTGACCATGAGGAGCCGTCATTGGAAAAGCGCATTTGAGCAACTCCTGAAGTTATATCACTGGCTGATAAGATCAGCGTAATTATATTCGAATTAGTTGTGGATTGGGGTGTAGTTATGGTTCCTGTGGGTGTGGTTTTGTCTAGTTTGATTTCTGTTATTGTTTTGTGTGTGTTTTCTATTGTTCCTTCTCCCGGGTTCCATATGGCCCAGTATTCTAAGGTGTTGCTGGCGCTTGAAGTGGTTATTACTGGTTGGCCATCGGTTGAAAGATTGAATGTGTTGCCGCCGTTGATTTTGTAATAGGTTTCTTCGACGGGGTAGTCAGGTGTTAAGGTTATCGTAAAGTCTGAAGTGTGCCAAGTATCCCAATAGTCGTTGGCGACAATAGGCTCTCTTGTCAGAGTAATGCAGAAATTGGTTGTTGCGTCACTTATAGTAAGCTTATGTTGCCCGCCAGAAGTGATTGGTACAATTATTGTTGAATTGAATTGTCCCGTCTCGTCGATAGCTATTTTACCCAAGTTTGTGTCATCCCACAGCAGAGATGCGTTGCCTGGGTTAAACCATCTGCCTACGATGGGTAGTGTATCGCCAGTTTTCAGAAAAAGGCTTGCAGATAGATCGGTGTTATTGCCGTAAATTCCTTGAGGAGTTGATGTCCCGATCTGGGTTAAGCCTCTGCGGTATTCTGTGTATGGGATGGTTGTGTTGTAGGCTTGGCTTTTGCTGTTGTCTATGGCTTGGAAAACAATAATGTCTGATAGGGGTTGGTCGTCGTTGGGGTTGTTGTTCTGCATTAAATCGGGTGCTGCTGTTTGGTAAGTGAAATCTTGGGTTGGGGTCTCCAAATTGCTGATTATTGGTATCCAGTTTGAATTTATTGGGTTTAGGTATGATATGTTTACGGAACCGCCTGGGGTGAAGCCTGCGCCGGTTAGTATTATTGTTCCTAAAGGTGGACCTGATGTAGGTTGAAGGCTTAGTGCGAATGAATACGTTAAGTGGAGGTCTACATTTCTATTTTGGATAGTTGATGCTGGGGTTTGTGTGGAATTGGCGCTTTCAACTCCATAAAAAGCTATAGTGCCTGTTATGGGGGTTCCTCCATCATATACTCTCATGTAAAATTCTTGATTATAATAAGACGTCATGTTGTTCATGAATTCAGTTAAATCTAAAGCGACGTTGTTTGTGCAGAAAGGAAATGGGCCTCCTGAAATGTAATTGTGAAATTTCTTGTTGATTGCTGAGGTTGCATTTCCTAAGCTGAAGGTTATTTGAAGATCGTTCCTCACGGCATGGTTGATGTTAAATGTTGTAACTATTTTCGGTTCATAACCGGTTAAATCTTGGAATATTATGCAAGGGTTAGAATAAGGTACCTCTGAAAGTTTTTTCATGGCTTCATAAGAAATCCAGTAGAATCCATCCACGACATTTTCCCAACCGCCTACACCCCAAGAATTTGCTATCTTAAATGCGCCGGTTTGTACTTCACCATTTTCAATATAGCTTACTGTGTCGTCATACCCTACGATCGTATTTGCATGGTTTAATTCTTCGGTTTCATATTTATCGCTCGTCCATACATCGGCAGTCGTTAAATTGTCGTATTGATCTGCGTCAACAGCTATTACCGCTAAGTTGCCAGACGCTAACCAGTTTTTGAGGCTTTCAATTCCTTCGCTGCTGTTAACGTACAAGTATTGATAACCGTAACTGCTGTTGCTTCGGTAAAAAGGCGCTTCTGCCCATGCGCCTTCAGAAGGCCAAGTTGTATCGTCCAAGGGATCATAAGGTGTTTTTTGCCAAGAACTAATCCCTATATTGCATACCAGTTGGATTGCTTTTTGGTAGCTTGAACCTAGATCTACCCCTTCGTTAATTAGGTTGTAAATGAAGGCTGGGCTCATTATGTGGCTTTGGTAGCTTACTGTTGGCTGTCCTGCAGCCCAGGTTGCTCCTGATAGGTTCCATGAGTGTTCTTTCGCTTCTTGGTATGTTTTTACGTAGTATCCTACTGCCCATGCTGTGCATGATCCTTGTGAGCCTTGGTTTCCGATTGGTGGAAACCATGGTGTATCTGAGTTGTCCACAGCAGTTGGGCTGCCATAAGATATATTGTCTATAATGCGTGTGTTTTCGGCTATTTCGCTCCATTCTTCAGCTGTGGGTGGGCTTAGGCCTGTTCCATAGCCATTGACTACTTGGTTATAGTTTTTCCCCTCTTTTTGGACTCCGACCTCGTTTTTCATTTCTTGGAGTTCTTGCGAGGTTATCTTGTGTTCGCTTACTCCAAGCTCGTTGGGGTTTGAGGTTTTTGTGTCTGTGAATTCTTGCTGGGTTTTGGCGGTGCTACTGATTTCGAGGCTTGAAGCTGCTATTGATATGGTTAATAGTATCGAAATTATTGTGACTTGAAGGGTTTTCTTCTTCACTTTTACCAACTGGCGCTGGGGGGTAACCTCGTTGTGGTTGCCTTTGTGCTGAGGTTAGTTTTGTTTAGAAAATATTAATGGTTTATGAATACTCAATATATACTATGATGAGGTTTTTTTGATAGTTCCATTAACGTTTATGGTAAAAGTATCCCTCTTTTGTTCGCGTCAAGCACAATTAATATAGACGACACACAGCAGAATAACAGTGAATAACCATGCAGCGGTCCTACTCACGCTTATTAGGTGTTGTCGGCAAACCAAATACAGGCAAATCCACATTCTTTAGCGCCGCTACCCTTGCCGCAGCAGAAATCGCAAATTATCCATTCACAACTATAAAACCGAATCGAGGCGTTGGGTATGTCCGGTCGCCTTGTGTTCATGAGGAATTCAAGGTTAAAGATAATCCTAAGAACAGTCTCTGTTTAGACGGTACAAGACTAGTGCCAGTGGAGTTGATTGATATTGCTGGTATTGTGCCTGGGGCTTGGGAAGGTCGCGGTTTGGGTAATCAATTTTTAGACGAAATACGCCGCGCAGACGCGCTTGTTCATATTGTTGATGCTTCGGGTGGAACTGATTGTGAAGGTAAAAGCTGCAAGCCGGGTGAACATGATCCTTTAGAAGATGTGCAGTTTTTGGAAAAAGAGATTACTATGTGGATGGTTACGATCCTAAAGAAGGATTGGGCGCGGATTGCTAGGACTGCAGAGCAGGACAAGAAAGGTATCGCTCATCATCTTGAAGATCGTTTGAGTGGGCTTAGTATCAGGCGTCAGTGTGTGAATGAAGCTATTCGGAAGGCTGGTTTGAATGTTGATAAGCCTGCAACTTGGTGTGATGATGACTTTTATCGTTTTGTTGATAATTTGAGGCGAATCTCCAAGCCCCTGCTTATAGTTGCCAATAAAATTGATTTGCCGACAGCTCAGGCAAACATTGAGCGAATGAAGAAATTGGATTATATTGTTATTCCTGCAAGTGCAGAGGCAGAGTTGGCGCTTAGGCGTGCTGCTGAAAAGGGTTTGATTGATTACAGACCCGGTGATGGCGACTTTAGAATAGTGCAGCCTGAGAAGTTGTCTGCGGGTCAAATTCAAGGGCTTGAGCGGATAAAAGAAAAAATCTTAAAAGCTAACGGGTCCACGGGTGTTCAACAGGCTCTAAACACTGCGTATTTCAGACTGTTAGATATGATAGTGGTTTATCCTGTTGAGGACATAGAGCATCTTGCTGATCATAATGGTCGGGTTTTACCTGATACATATTTGGTGCCAAAGGGTACAACTGCGCATCAGTTTGCTTATGTGATCCACAGTGAATTGGGTGATAACTTCTTGTATGCTGTTGATGCTAGAGATAAGCGTAGAATCGGGGAAGATGCTGTGTTGAAAGATCGTGATGTTATTTCGATTGTGAGTACCAAGAAGCGTGCGTAGTTATGCGCCGAATCGTCGTTTTCTATGTTGAAATACTCTGATGGCTCGAAGAAGGTCTATGCGGCGGAAGTCTGGCCAGTAGACATCTAAGAAGAATAGTTCGCTGTATGCGGCTTGCCATAGTAGGAAGCCGCTGAGTCTTTCTTCGCCTGATGTTCGTATGATCATGTCGGGGTCTTGTTTTGTCATGTGTGATGTGTATAGGTATTTTTCGAATGTTGTTTCGTCGATGTCGTCTATTTGCAGTTCGTTTTCTTTTACTTTTTTTGCGATGATTTTTGTTGCGTCTACTATTTCTGCTCTGCCACCGTATGCGAATGCAAAATTCCAGAAGTAGTTGTCGTAGTTTGCTGTTGCTTTTTCTATTTGTTTAATTATATCTCTTAAGCTGTCGGGAAGCATATTGACTCTACCGATTACTTTTACGTGGACTTTGTCGCGGTGTACTCGTTCGTCTTCTATGAGTTTGCGAAATCTTTCTTCAGCGATATCCATGATTTGGGTTACTTCTTCTGTATTTCTGGCAAAGTTTTCTGTTGAGAATGTGTAGAGTGTAACATTTTTTACGCCGATCATGTGGCACCAATCTAGAAGTTGTTCTACAGTGTCTGCGCCATCGGTGTGGCCCCATTTGTCTTTGCGTAGTGGAGAGTTGGTTTCTTGTTCATTTGCCCATCGTCTGTTTCCGTCTAAAATTATTGCTATGTGTTCGGGGGGGACTCCGTTTTTCACTTGCCGCCATAGCCACTTTTCGTATAGTTTGTAGATTCCAAGGATTGAGAGTAGTCCTTGAAGCACTTGTGATCCTCGCGTTTAATATGTGCACTGTAATTGGTGCTAAGGTTATTCTTATAGTGTTTCAATTAAAGGTTACTGACTATGTTGGTAACAATTTCGTGTTAGTTTAGAGTTCTTGGGGGTTTTCTTCTTTTTTCCTGAAGAAGTCTTTGGTTGATCTATTTATGATGTAAATGAGTAGGACTGAGGCGACGCCGATTAGGATGCCGACTATTATGCTATATAAGAAAGTGGAGAAGGCTTGGTTGCTTGTTATTGGTATGTCCGGTCTGCCTAGGGGGTTGTATATGATGTCTGCTGTTGCGTCTAGGATCCATCTGAACCATGCGATCGAAACTATTAGCGCCGCAGTGCGTAGCAACCGTGGGTCTCTTTCGACGTACATTCGTACGGTTCTTCCTGTTAGTACGATGCATATGCCTACGATGAGTAGGTCTTCTACGCCTTTGATGAAGTAGGTTGCGATTTTTGGTATGGCGCTAATCCAGGTGCCTATTTCGGTTGGGAAGGGTGCTGCGCTTTGGCTGACGTTTGCTATGCCTAGGTAGATGCTGACGGCGATGCATAGTATTCCTGCTATGATTGTGTAGTTTGAGATTTGGATTGGGAGTGCTGGTGGTTCGTAGTCTCTTGCCCATTTGTAGAGGTCTTTTGTGGCGCGGTCGACTCCGAAGCCTTTGAGGAGTAGGAAGCCGCCTATTACGATGACTATGGCTATGCCGTAGAAGAAGATGGCGCCTTTGTAGAGGCCTGAGTTGTCGATTGCCCATAGGATGCCGAATATGAAGACTAGTATGCCGGGTAGGCCTAGGGCTATTCGTGCATATCTTGGGTTGTCCATTAGTAGTCTGGCGTATTTTGTGAAGACTGCGGCTGTTTCTTCTATGGATTCGCTGTGTTTTATGACTATGCGTCGTACTGAGGAGACTGGTATTCGGGATTCTACCAGTGGGAGGACTGCTTCGTCGGAGAAGCCGTCTGAGACTAGTATGACCTCGTTTGCGTTGAAGGTTTCTAGTAGGTTCTTTAGTTCTGCTACTAGTTTTCTGTCTGCGCTTACTCCGCCTAGATCTGAGCCTGATATTGCTGCGACTTCGAAGGATTCTTGGGGTTGTGCTTCTTTTTGTAGTCTATCGTATAGCCTGATGGCTTCGAACATTGCGTTTGCGTCTGGCTCTTCGGGGTCTTTTAGTGCGAGGGCAACTGCGCCGTCTAGGTTAGCTGTTCTTCCTAGAAGTGGGGTTTTGATGGCTGCTTTGGCTTCAAGATCGCCATCTCTATCAACACATAAAATTAGGATGCGCTTTTGCGTCTGTCGTTGCATTTCCCTCGTAGCCATTCGAAATCTCTATCTCATTATACAGATAGTTAACTTTAAGTTTATGTTTCTTTTAGGTCTTCTTCGTCGTCGCCAAGCATCATTGCGAATTCGTCCCAGCTTACTTTTTCGCCACGGTTGAGTTTTTCCCTTGCTTCGCCGCCAATTTTTTCCTTGATGGCTTTTTCTTTTATGGCTCTTTCTTCTTGTTCTTGTTTGCGTTTCGCTTCTTCTTCTTTACGTCGGGCTTCGTCTTCTTTTCTTCTGTTTTGGTATTGTTCTCTCATTGAGGTTCTGATGCCTGTTGATTGGCTGATTAGTTGTCTTATTTGTTCGTAGATGAGGTTGTTTTGTTCTTTGGCTTTGATGAATGCTTGGTGTAGACGGTCGGCTTCTGCTCTGTCTTTTTTCATGGAGTTGACTTTCTCCATCATTAGAGCATGTAAGTCTTGGCTTTTTTTGGCTAATTCGGTTAGTTCTTTGTGATAAACTTCTGCTTGAGCATCAAAGGTTTTTCGATGCTCGATGAGTTCTTTGATTTTTTTATGCTGGATGTCGATTTTCTTATAGCCACGGAGCTGGATTTCAAGCTCTTTGACGTTTTCAACCAGTCTTTTTTCTTCTTTTAGATCAAGTGTAGTTGTGGCTATTTTCCATTCGATTGCATCGAGCTCTTTTTGTAGTTCCCGCTGGTTTATTCGGGGTAGGTTTTTTTTCAGAGTGTCGATTTTTTCGTGAATTGTGTTTACTTCAGTCATTATCGGGTCAACGTTGACTCTGACTGCGTCTCTTTGTTGTTTTAGTTGTTTGACTTTTTCGTTTAGTGCGTCGCGTTCGGTTTTGAGTTGGTTTACTTCTTCTCGAATTTTTCGTGCTTTTTGGTGTAGTTCGTCTCTTTTTTCGATGAATTTCTTTATGTTTGTGTTGTTTTCTCGTGTCTGTTCTTTTAGTTTATCGATTTGGAGGTTGATGTTTGATATTTGGCTTGGGTGTTGTTGGTCGGTCAAGAGTTGGCCTTCTGATGTGGAAGTTATTTACTACGATGTTACACTCGAATTTATATTCGTTGCTTTTTGTGACTGAGTAAACTCCATTCTTTGATGTTTTTATTGTTATAATTTTAAATATGTGCTAGCACCATGTTTGGGGTGAAGTGGGAACATGAGCTTTAACTATGATGATTTGCTAAAGCGGGCTTGTGAGCAGATGCCTGAGGTTTCGGCAAAGCGGGAACGTTTAGAGATGCCGAGGATTTTGATTCAGACTGTTGGTATGCGTACGATTATTAATAATTTTAAGGAGATATCTGATTCTTTAGATCGGGACCCTATGCATGTTTTGAAGTTTTTGACGAGGGAAATGGCTACTGCGGCGACTTTTCATGATTCTCGTGCCATTTTTCAAGGTAAGTTTCAGCGTGATAGTTTTGAGCGTTTGTTGCAGCGGTATTTGGAGGCTTATGTTGTTTGTCCGGTTTGTAAGCGGCCAGATACAAAGATTGTTAGGGAGAAGCGTTTGGCTTTTTTGGTTTGTAATGCTTGTGGTGCGAGGTCGTCTATTAAGCAGATTTAGAGTGAGTTTTCTTGGACGTTTACCTTAATGTTACAAAAGTGGGCCAGAATGTGGTTTTGGCTGTTTGTGACTGTGATTTGCTTGGGCGGACGCTTAAAGAAGGTAAGATTGTTTTTCGTGTTAAGGAGGAGTTCTATAAGGGTCGCAAGGCCACTTTGGATGAGGCTGTGGGTCTGATTAATAATTCTACTATTGTTAATCTTGTTGGAAAGTGCTGTGTTGAGAAAGCCATTGCTGAGCGGTATGTTCATCCTGAGGCTGTGCTAAAGATTGAGGGTGTCCCTCACGCTCAGATAGTTAAACTTTAAGTGAACTTGACCCTTTTTTGTTAGGTATCGGTTTTGGAAATATCGTTTATTAGCAGTTTTAGCCCTTGGGTGTTTGAGGAAAGGAGCGAGGAGATGCTGGGGAAGGCTTCAGATAAGCTTATGAATGCTGAAAAGCAGGTTGACACACGTTCGACGTATTGTGCTCTTTTCTTTACTTTAAAGGATTCTGTGATTAAGGGAACAGTTGCCTGTTAATTGCCGCGAAAAGTGTATGAGTAGTTTTATAAATTAAAAGTTAACATTATTTGTTAGTGGTGATTATTGTGGATTTAGTAGGTCTACTGATCAGCATCGTTGTAAGCATTATCGTCATCGCTCCGGTACTGTGGCTTATTGGACGCGCCCTCGCAGGCAAAGACAAAGCAAAGTTTACTGACGCTATATGGATCGTTGTATTAGGTGTCGTGATTGGGGCAATCGTTGGCGCTCTTATCGGCGGCATAATCTCGTCGATAATTATGTTCGTGGTTTGGCTGGCGTTGATTAAGCATTTCTTTGACTGCGGCTGGATAAAAGCGTTCATAATAGCGGTCTTAGCTGTCATCGTCTTCATTGTTATAGTCGCGATATTGGCTCTCATTGGCATAGCAGTGATCGGGTTAGCGCTTCCGATTTAGGCGAGTTTTTTACTCGCGTTCTTCTTTTTTTTGTTTGTAGACAAATTGATGATGTTTTTTGGGGGTTATTAGAAATTTGATAATTAGAAAGCTGATTTTCATTAATTTTTTATTTGGTTGGGTTATTTTATTTGTTTTTGGTTGTGAGGTAGTTGGTTAGGTTTTTGATTTCTTTCTCTAGTGTGTTCAATTTTGTTTCTATCTCTTCGAAGCGGCTGTGGAGTTCTTTTGTGGAGTCTATCTGGGGTTTAAGCTCGGCTAGTTGGCGGATCAGTTTATCTAGACTCTGTTCGTGTTCTTTCATGCTTTGAATCACGAACGCGAGTGTTGCATCTTTGTTGTTAGGTGGGTTGTCTGGGTTTGAGTTGTTGGACATGTCTATTCCTTTAAGTCTTCATCGCAGTTTGGGTTCTTAACTGATGTTTCAATTACAAGAATATGTCGCGGGAGCTTTATGTATCATTTAATAAAATATTGTTGTGTGTATTTTTTGCATAAAGAGTAGGTCATGGGTTATGGAGGGTGGTTTGTTTTTTTCTTTTTTGTTTTGATTAACACAGTAGCTATGGCTACGATAGCTATTATCGTGAGGGCTGCAATTGTGTAGGTGGCTTCTTGAAGTATGCTGGTTGCTGCTGGAGTGGTTGTGGGTGTGGCTGTGGATGTGGGGAATGTGGGTGGGGGTGTTGTGGTTGGAGTAAGTGTTTGTTTTGGGGTTGGTGTTGTTTTTGGTGTCGGTGTTGATGTTGGGTTAGGTGTTGGTGATGAAGTTGTTGGAGCTGGAGAAGGTGTTTTTATACTCTCTTGGTTTTGGGCATAAAGGTTTAGTGCGTAGGTGGAGCCGTAGAGTGTTCCATTTCCGTAAATGATTATTCTGCGTTGCATCAGTGCATCTTGTACGCCTGTTTGTGTTTTGTTTTCAGCTAAGAGGTATGTCCAGTAGCTTTGGATTCCTTGTAGCCAGGTTTCGTTGTGGAAATCATGGTTTAACATGTAAATGGATCCTGATTCAAGAGTCCATGCCATTGAGTAGTCTACTTCCCATCCATCAATGTATAATTCGTTTCTGTAGTTTTGCCAGTTGCTCCATGAACTCCAAGCATGAGCGACTATGCCTAGTCCGTTTTGTGAGTGTATAAAATCAAAGATTTCTTGGGTTTCTGTGTTAGAGTCCTCAGGAATGTTTAAGGAGTGATTAGTGAATAGTGCAATAACGTGTTTTGGTGATCCATCTGGCCATGTGCAGGTTACTTCTTCGCCGCGAATCACTGTCAAGCCTATTCTGGTCCCTTCTGTGTAGGCTTCTTCATAACCCTCTGTGGTGAAGTGGTCAGTTATAGCTAAAACATCGTAGCCTTGGTCTTTGTAGAGGTTTACTAATTGTGTTGGTGTGTATGTTCCATCGCTGTAGGTGGTGTGAGCGTGAAGATTGATTTTCAGAACTTGGTAGGTTTGGGGTTGCGTTGTGGGATTTTGGGCTGCGGATGTAAGGAAGATTGAGAGAAGAGAAAATGCCACAATTGCTGTAAGTAGTGTTTGGTGTTTCACTGAGTTGTACACCGGGTTGTTTGTTTTTGGTATTATCTAGATGTGTTTGTGTACTTGTTTCTTTTGGGTTTTTAGGTGGGGTGTTGTTTTTTTGTTGTTCAGTTTATTCGAGTTTGGAGTAAAAGCTGATTGTTTTTATAGTGCGATTGTTTGTTTGCTTTTGTGTGAGATCGGGGTAGGCTCGTTTCTCCTTTGATGTTCCATAGTCCACTCTACCTGCCTCACTCACTTTTGTGCCCTTTAATTAGGTTGTTGGGGTGGATGTTTGTTATGCAAAGTTTGTTCGGAGTAGCAAATAGTCCAGTATGCCGACTATGTATGATAGGATCCAGAAAACTGTTGTCAGTTGTGCGGCTTTGTTGCTTTTTGCTGCAAAAGATGCAGAGTTCGGTCGCCAAAGTGCGATGAGCCAAACTCCAAATGCCAATGCGGGGAATGAAACTATGCTGTGAGCTAGAAGAACTGCTACGTCTATGGGTGAAGCAAAATATTCACTTGTTGAAGCGCTATTCATCGGCGATAGCATTAGTACTCCAAGAAAACTCATAATCGTAATAGAAACCACTACTATCGCTAGTATGCCGTGTATGAAGTAGTTGCCTTTCTTTCTAAACCACATGCTGACCAATAGTAACGACATCCAGAGGGATTGCATTAATACGTTGATGTCTCGGAAGCTGAGTGGAACTTGGTTTTGGTTTATGGGTGTTGCGGCAATTCCGGCAACCGTGACTACAAGTGCTAAGACAAGGATGATTACTGTGGCATTTCGTTGATTTGGCGTTAGTGTAATGTGTTTTCTTCTGGCTACAAATATCAAGAGGGACATAACGATTGCAACAATTACGGCTGTTGTTGCTAGGGGGTAGAATAGTGAGTGGTTTGCTGCTTCAGCTTGCAGAGTAGAGTTTGCTATGGTTTGAACGGTTAGATTTTGCATTTGTCATCGGTATTAGGCGTGAAAATTGCGGTCTTAAAGGGTTTTTCGTCAAGGAATCTTGACTAAGTGTTTAGCATCGATAACCTTGTTGCGTGACCAATCTTGATGTTATGGGCGATTTGTGTTCTGCATTTGGTTTTTATACTATGGATTTTGTGTTAGTATTGTGTCTTCATTAGGGTTATATTCATTTTTTGAATAGTTTTCTTTGCAACATTAGTTGAAGTGAGCTCTTTGAGTGTTAAATCTAGTGCTGAATATGCTGTTTTCACAGCAGCGTCAACGTCCACAAACGGCAAAAATGGTTTGCATAATAATCAAGCAAATACAATTGATAAAAAACTCAGGTTGATACTCAAAGAAATGACTCTCTTATCCCCAGTTATGGAGGTGTCTTTAGATGGCATCATCCTTGGTGATCCAAACGGAACCATCTACTATGTCAATCAAGCTATCCCAAAAATGCTTGGCGGTACAAAAGAAGATTACTTGGGGAAAAATCTTTTGCAGTTTGTGGTGCCAAGAGAGAAAAATCGGGCCTTGGAGATTTCGTTAAATGCGATGCGTAGCAGTGGATCTTACCTGAGTGAGTTTGTAGCCTTAAAGAAGGATGGATCAGAGATTGTTGTTGAAGTGGCTGCAGCGGTTGTTAAAGATAAGGATCAAGCGATTGGGTTTATTGATATAGTTAGAGATGTTTCTGGTCGGAAAAAAATTGAGGAGAGGCTAAAGAAGCAAGCGGCACTGATTGATCTTAGTCATAGTGCAATAATAATAAGAAAGGCTGATGGTGAAATAACTTTTTGGAGTAGCGGTGCGGAGAGGCTTTATGGTTTTTTTAAGCAGGAGGCATTGGGGCAAAAAATAGGCAAGTTGATTGGGGGGCTTTCTTTTGATTCTGATTCTGAGCTTTATACTGACTTGAAGCAGGGAAAGCATTGGGTCGGGGAGCTTGTTCATAAGACAAAAGACAATAAAGAAGTGGTTGTTCAAGCTGACTTGTTAGCGATTCTTGATGGTAACGGTGATGTGTCTGAGGTTTTGGAGTCGATAACAGACATAACTGCGCGTAAAAGGGTTGAGGAGGCTGCTTTGAAGGCGGCTGAGGAGCGGTATTTGAAGGCTGAACGGTTAGCGGCGATTGGGCAGCTTGCAGGTATGGTTGGTCATGATTTGCGCAATCCTTTGGCTGGTATCAAGAATGCGGTTTACCTGTTGCGCAAAAAGCAAGGTAGCTTCATTGGTGAAGAGGGCCTTAGAATGCTTAATACTATCTGTTCGGCTGTTGACCATGCAGATAGTATAATTAACGATTTGCTTGATTACAGTCGGGAGATACATTTAGAGGTTGAGGAGTACTCTTCTAAGTCGTTGATTAATTATGTTATTTTGGGTCTGAAGGTTCCCTCAAACGTTAGAATGTTTGAGCGAACCGAAGATCATCTTTTATGGATTGATGGTAACAAGATCCAGCGGGTTTTCATTAATTTGTTTAAGAACTCTTTTGACGCTATGCCAAATGGTGGCCAACTTGAGATAAGTAGTCGGGTAAACGGTGATTTTGTTGAGTTTGTTTTTGCAGATACAGGCAGCGGAATGTCGGAGGAGGTTTTGTCGAAGCTTTTTACTCCGCTTTTTACTACTAAAGCGCAGGGTATGGGTCTTGGGCTCTCGATCTGTAAACGGATGATTGAAGCTCATGGTGGCAAAATATTCGTGCAGAGCACTTTGAATGTGGGTACAAAGTTTACTGTTTCGTTACCGCTTAAGCGTCGTTAATTTTAATCCTAAGCACTCTATCACTTGTTTTGGTTAAATCTCAATGATCCGTGAAGGTTGTTATATCATTGGGGTTGCATAGAGTTTTTCTTGCTGATAACACTCACCGCATAAGTACCTGTCGTCAAGGACAAATTCGGCTTCTCTTTTTCCACATGAATAACAACTCTCCCTTTGATTGTCATCTCTTATTGTTTTAATTATGGGGCGTTTTTTCATGTTTTATCCCATCCTAAAGAGACTTTCTGTTTATATTTAAGTCGAGTTTCGGGAAAGGCAATATGTCAGAATTTTTTTGGTGTTTGTTTTTTCGCAGACTGATTATTCTATTCTTGCTTTTGGAATGTTGCCAAAGAAATTAACTAATCGGATTCCCCGGGGCGAAGCACTATAGGTTAGAAATGAGGCGCGTTTCTCTACGAGTATCTTTTGTGTTACAAGAAAGGACAAATCTGCTGTGATGTCTTCTTCTATTAGACCTGAGAGAGCCTTTACTTTTTCTGCTTGTAGGGGACCGTGGACTACTATGGCTGTTATGATGGCTAAGTAGTCTTCGAGCTTTGATCGCTTCATGCAAGACCAACTGATGGTTGAGATAGCTATATGCTATACTTAGATTTGAGTCCTAATATTAAAGAGTATTTCTCTTGGAGCCCCCAAAAAAAGGTTTGGGGCGGCAAATTAGCAAAGAATTAGTCTCATTAAACAGCAATCGGCAGCCAAAATCCATCCGTAATCCGTTCAAGATATGTTTGATGGCTGCTTTTGTGTCCGTAGGCTGCTCTTAGTTTGAGTCGAGCAATTTTGCTTGAATTTGGCATAAACTTAAATTATATCAATGTAGCTTACCGAAATCTGCAGGTGAATAAATGAGTCGGGAAACTAAAGGAAAGCTACTTGTAATAACATGTGAATGTGGCTTCCAGATTCCCGTCGTGTCTGATGCTGAAGCGGTCGGAAACGTAATAGATGCGCATGTTGCTGAGCATAGAAGCAAAAAAGTTGACCCGGCTAAAGCAGATAAGGAAGCTGAGCATATCCAAAATTATTTGTTCTCTGAGTTGTTTAGGAAAATAGGGAAAATAACTTTTTAATAATAATTTTTGCTTCACAGGTTCTTTATCTTGTTTTAGGAGTGTATTTAAGAACTCTGTCACTTGTCTCTCATCATCCGATTAACAGTTAAATGAGGTTGCGGTAGGCGAAAAAAGGTAAGGTCAAGGCCTTCCTTATGAATTAATGGCTTTTGTTGCTAGCTCTTTCGCCCAACTTCTGATTTCATCCCAGTCGCGCAAGTCATATACTCCCGGCTCAGTGGGGTTAAAAGTAGCTTCTATTCGTGGTCTATCTACTTCCATAGCTCTCTTAGCCCACCATGGTGTCTTGTTATAATTTATAACGCCTCCAAAATAACCCAATGCAATAGGCATTACTCCGAATTGGGCTGATTTTTGGTCAAGGTATTTGCTTTTCATTTCGTTTGCTTCTTCTAATCTGTTGGATTTACTTAGTGACGCGGAACCGCAGCAGACAAAGAGTGCTACCTTTTTGTTACTGAGTTCATTTCTGAATTTTTTAGTAAACTCCTCTGGTTCTCCGGTCCAGCGGTTAACTTGTATGCCGCTTCCTACCACTACTAAATTGTATGAATCTATGTCTTTGATTTTTTGTTTCTTAGCATCAACTACGTCTGTTTCAAGCCCCTGTTGGCGAAAGATTTTTGCAATTTCTTCACTTGTGTTAGCTGTCGCGCCAAAACGAGTGCCGTAAATTATTAACGCTTTACTCGTATTTACCGCCTCCTTTGCTCATTGTTTTTACTTTGAAAATTTTGAACTATTCATATTTTGTATTTTACTTATATTTAACTTTTAAAATGAATGATCAATAATAGCTTCAGATACTGCGTTTTGGGACCATATTTGTCAAGGGAATTGATGACTTAATTTTTAATTAAAGAGAAAAATCCCTCGTGAATCATTGTTGTGGTTTTTGCGATGGTTGACTTGCTTGTAGTTTTTTATTGGGTTGTACGGGGTTGTAAGTAAAAAAAAGTACACCTATAGTACTTTTATATACCAGTCGCGTCTAGAATTTATTTACCTAAAGGAGAAAAGAAAATGCATTTTACGAAACCCCTAACAATTTTGATTTTAGTAGCATTCGCTGTTTCAACAATTGCAGCAGTACCTATACAACCAGCAAACGCGCAAATGACAATGAAAACTTATCCAATTGTCGACGCCATTCCCAACCCGGTCGGTGTTGGCCAAGAGACGCTGCTTAAATGCGGTATCTCAGAAGCTACCCCGTCAGCATCCTATGGTTGGAGTGGAATCACCATGACCGTCGTAAAACCAGATGGCACAAGCCAAACTCTTGGTCCATTCACAACTGACTCAACCGGCGCAACCTACACAACATATGTACCCGACCAAATAGGCAACTACACTGTAACAACAAACTTCCCCAACAACACCTATCCAATAACCTCGATGGTATCTGGAAGACCTGCACCTATACAAAAAGGCACAATCATGCTAGCAAGCAGCATATCAATGACACTGGTAGTAGTCGAATCCACAGAGATATCGTTCTATCCTGGTCATGCTTTACCAACTGAGTATTGGAGTCGACCAATCGACCCGGCGCTCAGAGAATGGTACTCAATCTCGGGTAACTGGGTAGAGCGACCATTCAACTCGTTTGTGACCTACCAAGATGCTGCTCCTGAGACTCCTCACGTTCTTTGGGCTACACCCTATGAGCAAGGCGGTATATCAGGCGGCTTATACGATGGCGCAAACAATATAATTGCAGACATGTACGGCGGCGACGCATATGAAGGCAGATTCGCAAACGCAGTAGTCATCAACGGAGTACTATACTACAACACCCAAGGAAACGGCTTATACGCTCAAACTAGCATACCTGGAATCCAAGCAATCGATCTGCACACCGGTGAGAAACTCTGGTTCTTAAACGGAACATTCCTGAATTTTGGTCAGACAATGTTCTTCCCAAGCTACAACGTTAACGGTGTATGGAACTATCTATGGTCAGTGACTGGCAGCAACTACACAGCATACAGCCCCAATGACGGCTCATTCCAGTTCATGTTCTATAACGTCCCCTCAGGCACAAGAATCTGGGGTCCAAACGGTGAAATCCTCATCTACCAAATGAACGCTAACGCAGGCTGGATGGCTCTCTGGAACTCAACACTCGCAGGGCAACAAAACGCCGTTATCGGAACACCCACCTATGGTAGCTGGTCTTTTGGTGCCTTAGGAATGGATGCACAAGGTAGAGGCTCACGTGACCCAGGCGGTCCAACAAACCCAACTAACGCTATAGGTCAGCAGATAAATTCAGCTTTCCCAGCGGCAAGATGCTTAAACGGAGCACTAGCTAAATGTTACACATGGAACGTAACCATACCCAAAGGCTTAACATCAAACTACATAAGAGCCTACGAAGGTAACAGAATCGTTGGTATGGCCTACAACCAAACAATGGTACGCATGTGGGGTCTGCCACTTAACGGCATAACTACAACACGCAACGCATCCATAAACACACAATCCCTCTCACCATTATTCGACAGGACTTGGACTCCACCATCTGAATGGCTTGAAGGTTCAAACATACTATACTATACTGGCGCATCAAACTATGTTACAGACGCTACATATGGCAACGGTGTCATGGCAGTATTTAGCAAGGAACTCAGAACCCACTATGGCTTTAGCCTTGTCGACGGATCATACCTATGGGCAACTGAATCTGAAAACTATCTTGACCTATACGGTTCAGGCGCTGGTGAACACACATGGTACTTTGCTTACGGCCGGCTCTACTCAGTTGGTCTCGCAGGTATTATGTATGCATTTAACCTTCAAACTGGCCAAACTGACTGGACCTATACACTAAAAGATCCTTACACTGAACCAGTCACCGGTGAGAACTGGTGGGGCTGGATCAGTCACATCGCAGCAGGCAAAATCTACATCGGCACACTTGAGCACTCTGCAAACAGCCCAATGCCAAGAGGCGGTCCTTATGCTTGTGTTAATGCAACCGACGGATCTGAAATCTTCCGCATAAACGGTCTAATGCGTTTGACTCGTTGGGGTGGTAACCCCGTTATGGGTGACAGCATCATCGCAGGCTTTGACACATACGACCTACAAATCTACGCCATGGGCAAAGGCCCAAGCCAAACCACTGTGACAGCTCCAAACCTCGGCGCCGCACCAGGACAAAGCGTACTCATTTCAGGCAAAGTAACTGACATCTCGCCAGGTGTAAATGATGCTCGTTTGAAGCTTCGTTTCCCTAATGGTGTTGCAGCAGTCTCTGACGATAGCCAAAGCGGCTACATGCTATATGTCTACAAGCAATACGAATGCCCGGCAAACACTACTGGTGTACCAGTGACAATCTCAGTTGTCGACGCTAATGGCAACTTCCGAGATATCGGAACAACCACAACAGACGCCACAGGCAGCTACAGTTTAAGCTGGATGCCCGACATACCAGGCAAATACACCGTCTTAGCAACTTTCGCTGGATCCAAAGCATACTATGGCTCATATGACCAAGCAGCTTTCGTCGTTGACGAAGCACCATCAGCAACCGCACAACCAACAACAACCCCCGAATCACCCGCTGACATGTACATCCTACCAGGCATAATTGGCATAATCATTACCATCATCGTTGTCGGCGCAGTCATAATATTGATGCAAAGAAAACGTCCATAAGCAAGGATATCCAATCAACAAAATATCCTTCCCTTTTTTTGTTTTTAATTAAAGTGAGTTTCTTTTAAGTTATTTTAGTTCTGGCTTCCACAAGTTCAGAGTGTGTATTTATGGTTGACTAATTTTGTTTTCTATAGTAGTGGCTAACTAGTTGGTAAGACTGGGCTGTATGCGATTTGTAGCAAAATGGCGATTGACGGTTTTATAGGAGTTTTATGGCTTCTTCTCTTGGTATCGCTGTTAGGGCTTCCACTTCTGCTACATCTACGAATGGTATTAGCAGTTTCATTGCGTCTTTCTCTGAGGGGGCTTCCATTACTGTTACAAAGTTGTAGTGTCCAAGCGTCCAGTATTGCTGGAGTTTGATGCCTTGCTTTTGCATTTCATCATACATATTGCTGAATTTATCGATGATTTCTTTTGTCATACTGTGTTTCCATCTCAGGAGGAATATAAAAATCAGTTTTTCCACCTCCGCGGTTATGGTTTGGTCTATGGAATTATTTGTTTGAGAGTATAGTTAAGATTTGCTTTTAGTGCTAAGCGAGCTGTATTACAGCTGCAACAAAATCTTCTTTGCTAGTAACAGTGCTTTTATGGCCTTTGCCGAAGGTATCTTCAAGAAGGAAAACTTGCCCTGCACCATACCTTCGTTTTTCACCGTCGCTTGCTGTAAGTTCAAATTCGCCGCAAAGGCAACAGAAGAATTGTCGTTTAGGTGCGGGATGCCAATCGCCAAACCAGCCTGACTGCAGTCTGAAAAACACGAGTCGACTAGTAGGTATGTACTTGGTAAGCTCAACAGGTGGAGCTGGAGGCGCAAAATTTACTGAGCCATACTGTAATTCATCGTCTTTGAAGTGGGATTCACCGTTTTGATCACTATAGAGTACTCCAAATTTCATGTAAAAGTCCCCGTTAGTATTGATTTTTTTGTTTATTTTAAACTTTATTTTATTTTAGGGAGATAGGCTTCTATTTCTTTGGTTGAGTCATATTTTTGGTAACGAAAATATAGCTGATTGTATGTTTTAGAATTTGGATAGTGTGGTTATGCGCGTAAAACTTGCACTCTTAGCGGTCGCATTAATTGTTGTATTGATATCGTTACCTGTTTTGTTTTTCCCTTCTTCCCCAAAGTCCGATGGCCTTTATCAAATTTTGCCATATAATACCTTTGCAGCTGGAGCCTTTGACGGGAACACCACCTTTAGTGAGCTTGCTGCGCATGGGGATTTCGGTATAGGGACGCTTAATGGGTTGAACGGGGAAATGTTTGCTTTAGACGGCAAGTTTTATCAGATTCCTGTCGATGGTGCCCCAAGAGAGATAGCTGCTTTAGAGAAGACGCCTTACGCGACTGTGACATTTTTTGATGTTGAGCAGTCTTTCCAAGTTACTGGTGTCCCTAGTTATTCGCAGTTGACGTCGATCATTAATTCTTCTTTGCCCGATTATGATTTGATTTATGCTATACGTATTCATGGATCATTTGATCTTGCCAAGACGAGAAGTGTTCCTATTCAATCTCAGCCTTATCCGACCGTTTTTGAGGCTGTTGCGAATCAGACGGTGTTTAATCTCGAGAAAGTTGACGGCACGTTGGTTGGTTTCTTTTTCCCCGAGAGCATGAGCGGCGTTGATTTCGCCGGATATCATCTCCACTTCTTGACTGATGATCATTCTGCCGGGGGCCATCTGCTTGATTGTGTTGTTGCGGATGCTGTGGTTGAAATAGATGTAATAAATTCTTATAATTTGATACTTTCTTGAGAGGGTTAACTTTTTTCGTGTTGCCTTATCCCGAAGTTAAGCGTTTAAAGCGAGTTGTCGGTTCGCCTTAATCCATCGAGTCATAATATTAGCCGTTTACGAGGTTTGTAGTTGTAGGGTTACAGTCACACTTAGTTATATTGTCATACATGTTACCTCATCTATAGGAGTTGATATTGTATGGTGCATTGTCATGATATGAAATTAGGTCAGGTTTATGTTTGTGAAGAATGTGGACTTGAATTAAAAGTTGAAAAGAGTTGCGCAGCAAACAGCGAACATCCTAAGGATGTTTCTTGTAGTCGTTGTGTTCATGTTTGCTGTGATAAAGATATGAAATTGAAAGCGCAGTTAAAAGATGATATTATGTGTGAGGATGTTCCGAAGAAAGATGGTTCTGGAAAAGGTGTTGGGCAGCCTGGGCTAGGTTGTGATGGGAAGCCGCGAAAGAGAAGAGGAAGGTATCAATAAAGTTAGCGCGTTGCCATCGCCTGCTTACCCCTTCTGGCAGGTATTAATTTCCTCGTGTGATTTTTTTCAATGACACACGAGGTCTGATTCTATTTATAAACTTTTTAATTTATAAACAATCCAGGTAACTAATAGAAGGCCTCTGAGGAATGATTGTTTTAGAGCAAAACTTTCTAGTTGATGTAGTTCAAGATTTTCTCAATGCTGGGTATGATGTAGTCTGGTTTGGTTTTTCTTAGCTGTTGAACCGTTGCTATTCCTGTAACAACCGCTGCTGTTTTTATTTGGGCGGCCTTTCCTGTTAGGATATCTATTGGGCTACCCGACAAAGAGGCACTCTTCTTTTTCTACTCCAAATTCTCTGATTATCATTTCGAGTCCCTCTGGGTCCGGTTTGTTTTTAGAATCTTCTTTAGCCAGCATAATGTCGAAATAGTCTTGGAGTGAAAATCTCTCTGCAACAGACATTAACGGTTTTCTTGGTGTAGTCGTTAACAGTCCAAGCTTTACCTGCTTACTTTTTAGTGTCTTTAGGGTGCTTTGGACATGGGGTAGAAGCCGGCAGCTTTTTGTGCAGAAGTCTACGTATTGTTCAAAGACTTCTTTTTCCACTTCCTTCGCTGTGGATTCGGATATGGAGTTTTTCGCTCTTATGATGTCAACAAGTGGCCGTCCAGCCATTTGCCCCAGATGCTCAACTTCGATTTCGGGCAAGCTTCTTTTTCTTAATGCATCGTTTAATGCGTTAAATATCATCATCATTGAATCTACTATGGTGCCGTCGAAATCAAACACAACCCCTTTAATCATAGCTCTTATCAATCCAGCGCGTTTAGTTTGTTGTATTCTAAGTAGGCGAATAATATCAACACTGCCGTCCAGGCGATGCCGAATAGGTGTGCGCCGCCGATGAAGATGAAGTGAGAGACGACTCTATTTATTATTGAAATCAAAATTAGAAGTATGGATCCTTTTTTGTTTTTTCTTATGATTAAGAATAATGAAAAGGAATTAAAAATTATCATGATTGCAGCGTTTGCTACTGCTATTGTGTAGTCTACTGCTAGGGAGAAACGCATCATTAGTCCGCTTGGAAGTGTTGGGTTTAGGGTCCAGAGGATTATGGATGCGATTTCTCCGATGATGGTTAATGAGGTTATTGTTAGCAGGATTCTGTGTGTTGCGTTTTGCACGGATTGAACTCCTGTATTGTAATGTTGTTTTTTTTTGAATTAATAATAGTCATAATTCTTGCTTATAGTGCCATTGGTGGAGAATTTGGTTGGGTTGCTAAAAGAAGATGTGACTTACGGTGCCGCGCAAATGTAATAACTTGATTGGATGCTGTTCGCGCATGTGTGATAAGTTATATCTTTTAAGATTCCAATCATATGAATTTTTTTGTGAATAACTCGCAGTTTTTGGATTATTGTGGGATGGGTAGAGCTGTAAATTGGCTCTTAATTGATGTTTCAGGGTTTATTTTGTGGCATAGCATAATCAGTGAAGTCTCTGTGTATGACAAGACGCTTTTGCCCTGCTCTGTTAGTGTGTACATTTTTCGTGGCCTATCTGTGCTCATGTTCCAGGTGCTTTGGACTACTCCTTTCTTCTCTAATAGTCCAAGCAGCGGATAAATGGTGCTGGGGCCAAAGTACACTCCGTAGTCTCTGCGGATGCTTGTGATTATTTGGTAACCATGCATGCTTTCTTTTTGCAAGTATTGTAGCAGTATCATGTCTAGTAGGCCTTTTGCGAGTTTAACTTGGGCTTCTTTTTGGTTTTTTGCGTTCATTTCCCATTTCACCAGTCAGTCTTATGTCTTCTCTATTGCTATATAAGTAGATAAACCCTCGTACATACCCCAAACATATTGAAACAAGACCTGTAGAGCACAACTACAGCTCCATACATACAATATTGCCCAAAAATCAATATTTCAACTAAAAAACATGTCAAAAACAAACTGTACAACACATAAACACAAAAATAGACCCGCAGAGGGATTAGATGGAAAAGCGAGATTACTTGTCTGGCGGTTGCGGAAGCCCCTTATCACTATCAGGCATTTTAGTAGCCTTTATGAGCTTGTAACTGCCAAGAAAATCCTTCCTAAAATAATGAAACAACCCACAATCACGACACAACATTATTTTCGTAGCCCTCTGCAAGTCAATCTCAAACAACTCTAATGGACCACTACAATCACAGCAACTACCCATATGTCTTCTTGGTTTTTCCTCAGCCAAACTGAAACACCCAAAGTTATCACAATAAAAGATTTTCTAAAATTAAAATCTATAGCGTGCGCTCAGCCTTATTTTTTAACGTTGCCCACATTTTTAGTCTATAATCGTTTTTGACGTAAACAGCAAAATAAAAAGTGAAATAATAGACAGTCTAAGTCGAAAATGTACAGTTTCTCTTTATGCTTTTAAATCTGAACCTGATGCCAACATGAATTCAAACTTGCGTTAATGCTTTATCTGGGGCTCATTTTTTCGAGTTAAGAAGTTTAGGTAATATAGGAATATTCAACTAATGCTTCAACCATTAATTCAACGTATGAAGACTTCTTCTTACAAGCGTTTTACTCTAACTCTTTTCTTTATCTTAATTCTATTTTTTTCGATTCTTCTCTTTATGTGGAATAGTAATCTTTTAGGGCAAACTCAAACCCAGTATTCAATTGAACTGGCATTCCCTGATTTGATGTTTAATCAACCAGTCGGGATAGTGAGCCCAACAGACGGCTCAAACAGGCTTTTTGTGATCGAGCAAACAGGAGTTATTCGAGTATTTGAAAATTCACAAGCAACGTCAACTTCTAGTGTTTTTCTGTCAATTTCCCCTAAAGTCTTGTATAGTGGAGGACAAGGTCTTCTAGGCCTTGCCTTCCATCCTGATTACAAGTTAAACGGATATTTTTACGTGAACTATGTCACAGCAAATCCAACTAGAACAATCATCGCAAGATACACCGTTTCTTCAAACCCTAATCAAGCATTAGAAAATAGCGAACTAGTATTACTTGAAATTAGCCAACCGTTTTCTAATCATAATGGCGGGCAACTTGCGTTTGGAGCTGATGGTTATTTGTATATTGGTTTGGGAGATGGGGGTTCAGGCGGCGACCCATTCGGCAATGGTCAGAACCTTGAGACGCTTCTAGGCAAAATTCTGCGCATAGATGTTGATTCGACTTCTGAGGGACTCAATTATCGTATACCTGAAGATAACCCTTATTTCGGAAACACTTTGGGTTATCCAGAAGAGATTTATGCTTATGGCTTCCGTAACCCATGGCGATTTAGCTTCGATACAGAAAATGGTAGACTTTGGGTGGGGGATGTTGGTCAGAGCCAGCGGGAAGAAATCGATGTGGTTGAGGAGGGAAAGAATTATGGGTGGAATATTATGGAGGGAAGCATCGTGTATTCTGGGGGAGACCAAGCGGGGTTAGAGTTGCCTGTATGGGAGTACCCTCGAACTGAAGGAGTTGCTGTTATAGGCGGGTATGTTTATTATGGTCCTACTTTGACTGAACTTAACTCACGGTACATTTATGGTGATTATGGCTCTGGAAAAATTTGGGCGTTAAAGTATGATGGTGTTAACCCTGCTGTGAATTCGCTGCTTGTTGATTCCAACCTTATGATTTCATCATTTGGGTTAGATAATCAAAATGAGCTCTACATTTGTTCTCTAAATGGTCAAATATATGTTCTAAAAACAATTTTTCCTTCGCCGACCCCATCTATCACAAATCCGCCATCTACCCCCAGTCCAAGCCCCTCATCAACTTCTACACCCACCTCAACTGTAGAGCCAACGCAGACTTTATCCCCCAGCCAATCTGTATCTCCAACTGTGACTTCTCCTGCAACTCCAGACCCAACATTTTTAGGTAATGACTTATTGCTTTATGCTCTATTGTTACTCGTTGTTTTTGTTGTAGCTGGAGCAATCATATTCGTGAGAATTAAGAACCACTCACTTAATCAGTAATATCCATGACACAGCACTTTATCCTTGCAAAGGCTTTATCCCAATTAGCTTTTTTGCATGACACTGATATTTGTTTGAAACTCCTCAAAAAAGTATCCAGCTATAAGTATTTAGGAAATCATCGATTGGCCAAAATAAAGTGCAGCTTCAAGTTGGTTTTAGAAGACTTCTTTTACTATCCTTCTAAGAATGCTAAAGCCATCTCTTGCTTTAAGCTTCTTCTCCCCCAATCTTACCCTGTAATCAATCAGGGTCTCCTGAATAAAGTAGCCCCTCTTTAGCACATGATTGTTCAATTCGACCTCTACATCGAAACCTTTTGACTGAACTTTCCAGCCACGCAAAACCTCTGCGCGAATCACTCGAAGCCCCGTCAAAGGGTCCTTTAATCCAACGCCATTTAAGATTTGATGAGAAAAAGCCAGCATTTTGTTTCCTGTGTGAAATATTCGGTAGAGTGCTTTTTTGTTGACGTTTCCGTTGAATCGGTTGCCGCAGACCATGCCGACTTGGGGGTTTTCGTTTAGGATTTTTATCATTTCCGGGACATACTCAGCGGGGTAGGTGTAGTCTGCATCTGTTAGGATGACATAGTCAGTATTTGCGTCTAGATTTTGTATTGCTTTTGCTAAGGCGTCTCCTTTGCCTTTTCCGTCTTGGCAAATCACTTGTGCGCCTAGGTTTTTTGCTAATTCGACGGTTTTGTCTGTGCTTTTGCCGTCAACTACTAGAACTGAGATGTCGCTTAGTGTGCGTTTCATTTCAGTGATTGTTGGACCGATGCCTTCTTCTTCGTTTAAGGCTGCGATAACAAGCTGAACTGGTGAGGTGAGGACTGCTTTCATTTTTGGTTGTTGCATAAACTTTTTCTCTGATTATTGACTTTTTTATAAAGATCTTTTTTAGCCTTCAGGTTTCTATTTGCCTTTCTGCTGTAGAGCTTCTGTTTACTAATGATTACGTGAAGCTATAAAATTTTCTATTGTTTTGGTTTTGTTTTTTCTTGTAGAATTCTTGTATGCGCATTGTTGGTTGGTTTTGGCGCTGGATATTAGGTTAAAAGCAGTCTTTATTGATTAAATTCTCCGCCAAGACGTCAATTATTCTATCTGTGTGTTTTTTCAATTCTGGTCGGCTTTTGGTTAACGATATATTTCTGTTTTTTACATTATCGTTAAATAGTAAGTGTTATTCTGTAGAATACGGGGTTTTGGGCTGCCTGTCGAGAAGGCAGTTTAGCGATAGGTCCCGATTAGACAGGCCCTAAACCCTAATGGAACTTGGCGTTAATTGCATAAAAGGTATTATGGAAAAGATCTTGTGTTTTTCTATCGTCTATATTAATATTTTATGTGCACGCACAAGCGAAGATTCTTAGACTCTTCCAAATATTTGTTTTTAGATGACATTGAGATTAATCTGGCGTTTTAGTTATGGTTTTTTTCAAATTTATTAGTTACATCTGCATCTGTACAATCTCGGTATTTCGGTGGGCTCGATGGCTAAAACTGCGTATTTAGATGAAAAAGATCGTAAGCTTCTTTCTGAAACCAAACAAAAGCTAGACGAAGCTACCAAGCTTAAGGGTGAACTCATGGAAACCATAGAGGTTCTAAGTGACAAAAAAATGATGAAGGCAATAAAACTAGGTCAGGATGACATTAAAGCAGGACGGGTCAAGGATTTACGTTTACTCATAAAGGAAGAGCACGTTGAAGCCTAAGTACACGGTTATTTTGTCACGTCAAGCTGAGCGTTTCCTTAAGAAATTAGAAGAAAAAGACAAAGCAAACATGGTGGAGTCATTACTTAGTTTAGAAGAGGATGCGTAAGCTGGCAAAAGGCTTCATGGCGATTTAAAAGATAGCTTCAGTTTGAGGGTTGGAAAACTGCGAATAATTTATGGGATCTCTGAGAAAGACAAAACTGTTTCTGTAATATCAATAGGTCAGAGAAGAAGTATCTACCAATAATTTCTCCAATAAATGTGCAATAGTAGAATCTAATAGTATTCTTGAATGCGTTTTAGTCTTAATTACCCCTCTACTTCGATGGGCACTGGTTCGCCGCTTTCCTTTAGGGGGCTTCAAGGTAGGCTTGGATCGCTTCTTTTAAGTTTTTCATAAGTTCCGCTCTGGTTTTGCCTTCGGTGGCGCAACCTGGCAAATCAGGAACCCTCGCGACTAGGATGCCCTCTTCATCTTTTTCGATGATTACTCTATAATTGACCATGAATTACATTTGGGGTTGGAAATTCTTAAGCCTTCCCGTCCTGAACCTAAAAAAGGCGCTGTCCTTTGAAAACGTTCAAACAGGGGCTATAGTCAAAAATACTGAAACAAAATAGCACCAGACCAAAGACAATAAACTCTTAATTAGCGCTCCAGCAGGCAACCGTAGCTATAACCTGAGTTTTTTATGATTAAAAATAAGTAACCAGAATTTAATTTTTCTTAGCAACTGCTGTTTCTGCGAGGTTAGTTATCTATGTTTACTTCGGTATAAATCTAATCTCGCATAGTACATATCAAAAACTGTGATGCTTAGCGCATGTTTTTAGTCTCTTTTTTTGATAGTTGTTCGTTAAATTGCTTTTTTGGTTTTTTAGTAGTTACCTTTATTTGCAAAAAAGTATGAAAGTTATACTGTGGGAATATGGTAAAGGAAAAAACAGATATTGCAGTCGTAGGAACAAAGGGTCAAATAGTAATTCCCCAACGCTTTAGAAAAGAACTAGCGATAACTCCAAACACCAAGATAATTGTATACCGCAGAGACGACAAACTAGTCCTAGCAAAACTCAAGATCCCTCCATTGGAACAACTAAACGATCTTTTCAGTGAAATCGACGAACAGAACAAGGGAAAAAGTCAGCCAAACGAAAAAAAGATTTTAGATGAAATCCAAGCAAACCGAGCCCTAAAACGAGGCAAACAAGGCGCATAAAATGGTTCGTCAAGTCATCAAAATCATGTCATCTAAGTAGACTTTAAAGTCCTTGTTCAAACTTTTATTGCCTCTTGAAGAATTAGACCTTTCAAGCGGGGTTTTAAAGCGGCCTTTTCAATCAAATCAACATCTACCCCTAAATCATCTTTAAGAAAAAGCCGCAGTTCAATAAATTTGAACAAATCCACATTGTTTGGTTCAACAAACGTAACCAGAACATCCAAATCACTTTTTTCAGTTGCCTCTCCTCTAACGTAAGACCCGAAAATTTCAACGGTGTCTACTGAAAAATTCTCTTTAAGAACTGATTTAAGCGATTCTAATTGAATTTTTATTTCTTTAAGTGTTTTCATGATGATTATTCTTATATCTCGTTTAGTCCATAAACATTTATGGATTAATTCTCCTCGACATCCTTTGGGATGTTTTCATCGATTAACATCTTAGCTAAACGAACACCTCTGGCTAGATCAATATTGTTTCTTCATTCTCCAGGCTTTTTGAAGCATAAACGAGAACAGCTTGCTGTCTTGTTTTTTTAGAGTTGGATATTGTTTTAGTATTTCTTGGTTGATGAGGTAGAGTTATCTGAGAATAAGAAAGCCCTAATCTTTTTAGCTACCTTGATTTTTGCTAAAGGTGTTTAGAGGTAGGCTTCGTCATGATGCTTGTATTTAATCAGCCTTACCGTGTTGGATTCTTTGCAGACTTCGTATATCAATACATATGAGCCCACATGAACTCTCCATAAGCCCTGCAAAGGATGCCTCAAAGGCTTAAATTGAGTCGGATCGTTTAGGATTTGATCAATCTTTTTTCTTATCGCATCTAATTGCTGGGGGTCTTTTTTCCCAAGCTTCTTAAACGTCTTGTAGACTTCTTGTTCAATTTCGAGGCTGTACACGCGATCACTCTGTCTTGAACTCTTCTGCGAAGTCTTTAACCTTCACAAATTTACCTTGCTGTTGAGTTTGCTTGATTTCTTTGACAAATTCGGGTCTAAGTTGAGGTTCAAGCGCGCATTCTGCATAGTGTTTGATTATGAGACTTATGGTTTGGCTTTTGTCTTTAAGCCCGTACTTGGCTTTAACTACGTTAACTGTTCTGCTTTCCTGCTCAGTTAGATTAATTATGCTTTTTACCAAATTGAATACACCTCGGCTTATGCGCCATAATAAGAAATAATAAGGAATTATATAAAGTTAAGTTAACTAAAGAATCAGGTCCTGTTTAGGCTAATAACGCGTATGCAAGAACTAAAGTTTAGCTTGTTTCCTTAGCCATTTCAGCTGCGTATTTCAAGACAGCCATTACGTCTTCTCGCGCCAACTGGGGATATTCACTCAGTATCTGCACAATGGTCCAATCGTTAGCAAGAAGATCCAAAATAAACTCTACTGAAAGCCGAGTACCCCTAATCAGAGGCTTTCCAACTAGGACTTTTTGGTCAACCACAATTCTTTCTTGCCAATCTCCAAGCATATTTTCTGTCACCAACCCTTTAAAGTCAGCGAGAAAATATTAAGATTTGTGTTGGGCAGGAAAAATACATAAACAATAAATTTCAAGTTGAACCAGTGAGATCTGAGGAAAAAAACATGCCAAAACAGAAAGACGAATTTGCTTGCCTACTCTCCATGCCCGACTTGGGAAAGTACGTTGGCAAATGGATTGTCATAGTAGACAATGCTATTGTCTCTTCGGGAAAAGTCGCTAAAGAAGTTTTTGCCGAGGCGAAACAAAAATACCCCGACAGTAAGCCTTTGCTTCTCAAAGTTCCTTCCGATACTGTAAAGTTGTTATAGACGGGTGCATTGTTTAGTAGCCAAAAGAAGAGCCAATGCAGTGTACTTCCTGTGGTTTTTTGGAAGTTTTGATTTACGAGATAGTAAACTGCCCAGCCGCCGAGGAGGCATGTTTGGGTTTTAAGTTGAGAAAAGATTGCCTGCATTTGTTCTTGGGAGGTTTTTGTTTCAGTTGGTTGATACAGCATGAGACTCCACCTTGCTGATGAGTTTTTCTGCGGCTTCAGTACATACTCCGCCTTCTCGTAGTAGGTCAACAATTAACTGAGGGATACTCACAACCGTCAGGTTTTGCCGTTTGAATGAGCCATAGAAGACGTGTTCGTCTGTTATGAGGAGTCTTAGGTTGCCTTTGCCGACTAAGCCTTCTGCAGTCACTGTTTGGTGCCATTTGTCGATGTCTTCTTTTTTTATGTATAAGTCAATGCGTGAAGGGAAAAGGTAGTGTTGGACAAGGTTTTCTGCTTGATAAGTCGTGAGTGCGTATGGGAGATTGATTGTTTGGATTAGTTCTGTGGGGTTTTTGTGCATGTAGTCTTTTTTTTCGGGGTTGGTTTTTATTTGTAGCCAGTAGTTGATGAGTCCTGTGTAGTTTGTGACTTGGGTGTTTTTTACGAGTTTTTGGGTTTGTAGTTTGTTGAGGAATTCGTGTGTCCATGGGAAAGAGGTTTGTGCTTTTTTTGCTAGTTTGTATTTTGTTAGTGTTCCGTTTGGTTCAGTTAGCAGGGTTCTGATTATGCGTTCGCGGAGGGTGCCTCTGTTTTTTGTGTGTGGTTTTTTTGGTGTATCGGTGAATGTTGCTGTCACGGATCGTTACCGATATATCGGTAATTGATGATATTTAAATACTTTACCGATATACAAAAATGCGGCAGAACAATTCGACGAATTAAAGAACCTTTTTGATTAACACCACTTACTTAGATTTCTCGCGGGTCCATTCTTTTTATGCCCGGAATGCAGTCGAAGACGATATCTGTTGAAATAATTATGTGATCTTCAATTTGATTAAGCGCTGTCGCCGCATAGTAAGCGTCAAATATTGACGTAAATCCATATTGCCTTATCAATGCCAAGGCAAGCAGGTCGATTTCGTAGGTTGTGTCAAGAAAAGTCAAGTTATCTATAGCCGTGAGGGCTGCTCCTCGGGCTATGAGTTCATCTGTGGAAACGCCTTCCGCTTTTGAAACGTAGTATATTTCGTGGAGTGTCTCTCTCGAGGCGTAGACTGTACCGAATTCTCCTTTTATAATTCTCGTTAGGAGTTTGTTTGCAGCGGTTTTTAGCCAGTCTTCTTTTTTGACATATGCCTATAGCATGTCAGTTTCAATCATCAAAATTGATGTCGCCTTTTTGCTCTGTTAACTGCGTCTTGGGTTGCGGCTTCTTCAGCTAGGTTTTTGAGTTCTTTATGTTCTTTGTTTGAGGGAAGCCATTTTTCTGCTTCTTTTTGTGGAGCTTTTGGGAGGGGAATAGTCAGGAAAAATGAGCCTGCGGGTATGATTATTGCTCTGGTTTTTTTTAGCCCTAACTTTTTTGGGGCAGTCATTCTTCCCCGCTCGTCGATTTCTACAACGGTCATAGATGTTTCCTCAATGATGCTGTGTACCTGTAGCTTGAAATTTTACCATTATGGCATTTATTACACTTTGCTGAGAGCCCATATGCCGCAACCATCAAGGTTCTTGAGGTAAACAAAGTTTATGTGGCGTTGCCAGAATGGTTTTTTGGATCTCTGGCGTGGTTTAGCATAATTATTTAATATATGTGGAACCATAGTAGGTTCGACGAAACATGACTTCTGAAGTTGAACTCAAGGAAATTAGGTGTTTGCTGCAAAAATTAAACCGAAAAGTCGATGGGTTAAATGACTTAGTTGAAGAGAGATTGATTGGTTACGAAGAGCCAACCAAAGAAGACATCGCTGCAATAAAAGAATATGAAGCTACTAAAAAGAAAGGAAAGTTAACTTTGTTGCCTTTGAGTGAATTGACAAAAGGGACATAAGGCTTGACAAAGCATCTGGTTTTTGTTGAAGCTAAAGCGCAAAAACAATTCAAGAAAGTGCCATTGCGTGACCAAACAAGAATAATTGAAGTTCTAAAAACCTTAGAGAATGAAGGGTTGTCTGCTAGGCTTGATATTAAGATGCTTCGAGGGTATCAGAAGCATTTTCGTATAAGGTTAGGCGATTACAGAATAAGATTTGAGCTTTCTTCTGATCAAACAATAGTGGTTTACTCTATTTCACAGCGCGAAAAAGCATATGAATAATTCGTCCCTTAGATGCCTTAGGTAGTCGTTTCTTAGAAAGCCTAATTGCAGTTTTTGGTCAACTCTCGAGTTTCTAATTAGGCGGATGTTTGTGGGTAAAACTGTTGGGTCCTATAGAGTTGGCCTTAAAATCGGAGATTTAGCCGGTGAAGCCTAAAGAAAAAGTGAAGGCAGATACGAGTTTGTCGGGTTTATTTTTTCTTCGAGCCGAAAACTTACCTGTTTTGATTTAGTGGTTTTCGTTGTTTTCTGGGTTTGTTATGTCCTCGATTGTTGTGATGAATTCTTTTGGTTTCCCGTTTACATCCCAGCTAAGAACACTTGAGTTCAACCTCACTTTGATGATGCTATCGTCTTTTGTCACGTTACGTTTCTCAATTGTCACCCTGTCCACTTTGCCCTGCAGCAGATCCGCCATGTGCCTCTTCATTATCGCTCGATCCTCCGGGTGCGTAAACTCAAGAAAAGACTTCCTCAAAAGCTCCTCTGCGCTGTAACCCATGATCTGCTGGAATGCACAGTTACTGTACGTGATCCAGCCGTCTGCGTCTACTATTGAGATGCCTAAGTTGATGGTGTTAAACATCGCCTGCAGTCTATCCTGGCTCTGCTCTAGGCTCTTTTCGTTTTGTTTTAGTGTCGTTATGTCCCTTATTGTGATGCAGTTTTTTGTTTCGCCATCAACGTCTGTGAAGAAACTCACAGTGGTTTCTGCGTCAAATGTTGTGCCGTCTTTGCGTTTGTAAGTTAATTCAGCTTTTGATAAGCCAATTTCTTTGCGTTTCTTAATTGCTCGATTAGCTTTGTGGTTTATGACTAGCATTTTTTGTCTGTTTGCCTTTTTCATTTCCTCCAAAGTCATGCCGAACATTTTTTGGGCTGCGTTGTTTGCGGTTATTACCTCTCCGTTTGGCGCCGCCAAGATGATGGCGTCTTGGTTGTTCTCGTAAATGGAGCGGAACCGGTTTTCGTTTAGTTTTAGTTTCTCTATCTCTTCCTGCGCATGCTCCCACAAGTCAACTAGTAGTTCGTATCTTCCTTTGACGAATTCGGGGTCATTTGAGTAAAAGATCGATTCAAAGTATCCGTATGGGATTTCTGGTTTGGTTGTTTGTGTTTTTTTGAATTGGTAGATGTGTTTTTGGTCTACTATGATTGATCTGAAGTAGCTGGCTTTTGTGTGTCTGATTTGGGCGTGTTTTTTTATTTCTTGTGCGTGTTGCTGGTTGTTTTCTGTTATTGGGGCTAGAATTTTTGTTTCTATCCCTCTGTTTTTTAGATTGCTTAAGCCCTCGTTGTTTGCTGCAATTATCGGCAGGTCTTCTTGGGTTGTTATTATTATGATTTCTTTTTGAGCCGCATTTAGTGTTGAAACAAAGTGTTTGTAGGCCACTTCGGGGTCTTTTATGAAGAGGTTTTTTTTGGGGTCATGCCCCTCTTTTAGTTGTTGAAATCTTTCTTCAAATTCTACTCCGGCTTGCCATAGTTGCTCAAAGAATGCCTTAAACGATTGAATCAGAGGTTTGTTGTTTGTCCAAAGTCCGTTGTCTATTGAGTTTTTCAGGTTTGTATCAGAGCCTGAAGTGAAAAAGAGCAGCTCCGTGTCGTCTATTAAGACAAATCTGGGGAAGAAATCTCCGATGACATCTATGTGTTTGGCTGAGACGTTTTTTGGGAAGTTTTTAAAGATTTCACCCATGTACTGCTGGTTTGCCTTTGAGATTTCTGTTACTACTTTTGTTGTGATTTGTGGGTTCACAAAAGCTTCCAGCGTGTTGTTTAGGTCTGATTCTATTATGGTTGCGCTGTTTGTTGAGATGAGGATTTCTTTTTGTGCTTTTTTTGTCATTTCTTCGCTTTTTGTGTAGATGAAGTTTTTTCCTTCGATGACCATGAATCTGTCAGGTAATTCGGTTGCTTTCTGCAGTGCTATTGAGTGCCATTGTTCTAGGATTGCTTTTCTGCTTTGTTCTATTTTTTGGGCTTCGTCTTTTTTTAGTTTCACGTATAAGTCGAAGACTTTTTCGAATGGCATGGCTGTGAAGCTTGATGGGGTTTCCAGTGTTGCTTGCACGATGCCTTTGCTTTGGAGGTTTTTTAGGCTGCGGTAAACTTGGGCTTTGTTTATTTTGAATGATTTTGTGATGTCTCTTGCCGGTATGGGGCCTTTTTTGGCGAGTGATATGTAGACTTCTGAGTCTCGATCCGTCAATCCTAAGCCTTTTAGGGTTTCTGTGATTATTTTTTGGCTCATTTGCCATCGCTGGTTGCTTTGTTTATCAGGGGTCTCATACTGTTGAGACTGACTCTATTATATAAATAAAGTATTCCTAATTGGTATGCTTAGCAGTTAGCGATAGGTATCAAGGGAGGAGAAGGCAGAATACAGCTTTAGCTACGACTATCTTTCTGATCCACTTCCTTTAGGAGGGGATTGGCTAGATGTCACTCCGATCACCTTAAATTTAAAGAAACACATGAATTGCGCAAAGAGGTTCAAAGTATTAAGTCAAGCACCCAAGTACTTCTTCCAGCCTTAAATGAAGAAGAAGGCATAGGTCCCACTATTACTGAGCTTTTGGAGCAAATCCCCCACACATCAGTCTTAGTAATCGACGGTCACAGCACTGATCGCACCGTTGAAATTGCCCGTGAGTTGGGTGCGCATGTTATTTTTCAATCTGGGCACGGCAAAGGAGACGCCTTATCCTGTGGCCTTACGCAACTGGATCCGCAGGTTGATTATGTGGTGATGATTGATGCTGATTTCACTTATTCTTGTTGTATGCTTCCTGAAATGATAAAGACCATAGAAGCAGACCCCCAAGTCGGCATGGTCTGCGGCAACCGCTTTAATGATCACTTAAAAAAGAAGACTTTCCCTCGAGCTTTCTACATTGGAAATCGCCTCATCGCCTTTGCGCACAACGGCCTAAACGGTGTGCCGCTGAAGGATCCGTTGACTGGGTTGCGGGTTATTCGGGCTTCTATTCTTCGGGATTGGAAGGTAAAGTCAAAAGGTTTTGATGTAGAAGTTGAATTAAACCACTATATTGAGCGTAGTGGGTTTAAGACGGTGGAAGTTGATGTAGAGTATCGGCAGCGTTTGGGGAAGAAGAAGCTTAAGGTTAGGCATGGTGCTGGGATTTTGAAGCGTATTGCGCTTGAAGCTTTTAGTTGATTGTTGCTTGTTTGTTTTTCTGTGTGTTTTGGTAGATTTATGTAGCTTTTGATCTGTCATAATTTATTGGTTGACATAGTGTTTTGTTGAGAGTAACCCTTAAGAATGGACTTCGTTGTTTTCTGGGTTGAGGTTGGAGGCAGGCAGTTTAGCGTACCTTAGATAGAGCCATCTTTCTTCTTGTCCGCTTCAATCAAGAAGGGATCACACAGACCCCTCCCTTGACAAAAAATTGGACAAGCCCTATCTCATTAACAATTATTTTGGTGAAACACTTTGGGTAAAAACCGAGACGGACTAAGCATAATAGTCGCCATCCTAAACGCCGCCAACCCCGCCTGCAGCAAAACCCGCATCATGACCCAAGCCAACCTGAGCTTCAGCCTCTTAGAAAAATACCTATCCATAGTCACAGAATCAAACCTAATCAACATAGCAGACTGCAAATACAGCCTAACCGAAAGAGGCCACGACTTCCTAAGACAGTACAAACAATTCGAAGAAAACTACTCAAAAGCCAACCGAACAATACTGTCCCTGCGTTCCGAACGAGAACGGCTAATCCGAGCCATTAAGGTAAATGGCTTAAGTACTGGAAAGGTTTTAATATTAAATCGTGACACATGAGACGTTTTAACTATAGACGTGGAAATAACAATGAGCACCAACCATCTAATTTCAAATGATATTTTAAATATTCAGAAAATTGTTAATGGAGATCATTTTAGAAATAAACGAATCTTAGTTTCTGGTGGAGCTGGTTTTATTGGTAGCTGGATTTGTGATGTCCTGATTAATTTTGATGCATTTGTTACAGTGGTAGATGATTTTTCAACGGGTTTGAAAAGTAATATCGCCCATTTACTCGAGCATAAAACTTTTAAATTATCCGAATGTGATATCCAGAATTTCAAAAGTGCTGACAAGTACGATTTTATTTTTCATTTAGCCGCTCATGCTTCTCCAGAAGAGTACCAACTTAGGCCAATAAAGACCTTAGAAGCTAACTCTTTGGGTACTTTCAATATTGCTAAAATAGCGATGAATTGTGGTGCGCGATTATTATTTGCCTCCACTTCAGAGGTCTATGGTGACACCACAGTCATACCTACCCCCGAAACTTATTGGGGCAATGTCAACTCTGTTGGAATTAGATCCTGTTATGATGAAAGCAAACGCTTTAGTGAAGCTCTATTAATGGCCTACAGCAGGCAATGCGATTTAGATATTAGACTTCCCAGAATCTTCAATACCTATGGGCCTCGTTTACGAGAAGATGGTTTTTACGGAAGAGCACTTTCTCGTTTTGCTCTACAGGCATTAACCGATCAACCTCTAACTGTTTATGGTGATGGGAGTCAAACTAGGTCATTTTCTTATGTTACTGATACTGTGACAGGCTTACTTCTGCTTATGATTGAGCCTAAAGCCAAGAATGAGGTAGTTAATGTAGGTAACAATTTTGAAATAAGCATACTTGCTCTTGCCAATAAAATCAAAGAAATAACTAACAATAATCATCCGATAACTTTCTTGCCATTACCAAAAGATGATCCTAGAAGGAGACAACCAGATATCACTAAATTAGTTGAAATTACCAATTGGATACCGCAAGTGGATTTTGAGGTTGGTTTAGAAAGAACTATCGATTGGCTTAGGGTCAAACTGCAAAATGTAAAAGAGTGACTCTTGAAAAAACCAAAGATGCCCTTTTGTGGGAACAGGTTGTGTCGACGTTTGTGCTGCTATTGTATTTGCCAGAATTTAACCCATTTTTCGTTATGAATAACCAGTACATATCTGAACTGATAGGAGCCTAAAATAGGCGATGAAACAAAAAACTTTCATAATAATTGCTATGGTGTTGGTTTTTGCTTTCATTGCTGACGTCAACTCCCAAACTGATGTTGCAAGCCAGAAACTAAGTTACGCAGAAACTGCGATCAATCAAGCATTTCTTGCGGTTTATGATGCAGAGCAATCCGGTGCAAACGTTTCAAGTTTAATTACTCAGCTAAACGATGCACAGCTTCTCTTAGCTGATTCAAAAAACGCTTATAGAGCCGGTGACGAGAATAGCGCTCTTGACAATGTTGAACTAATCGTTCAGGCGTCCTATGAGGTTAAAGCGAACGCCCAACTTGCCAAACAAACTGCCATATCATCGGCTGAATCAGCCTTTACCACTAACATGATACTTTCAATCGCTGGCATATTCGTCTTGTTTGCTGGTTTGTTTATTGTTTGGCGCTTCATCAAAGGCCGCTACTTAAGCGATATGTGTAACTCAAAGCCTGAGGTAATAAGCAATGAAGCTCCATGAATACAAAACGATCCTCATTGCCATCGGCTTGATAGGCGCCTTGATCATTGCTTCGCCAACTATTGCATCTTTTATTCATTTGCCCCCTGGAGAACAATTCTCAGAGCTATACCTTCTGGGACCTGAGCGTATGGCTCAAAACTACCCATACAACATAGCAATCGACCAAAACTACTCCATATACCTAAACGTCGCAAACCACTTAGGCTCCACAGCAAACTACGTCTTATACGTAAAACTGGGTAACCTCACCGAGTCAATGCCAAACGCCACCAGCGGCACACCAAGCCCCCTATCACCAATATATGAATATCGATTTTCAATTCAAGACAATCAAACTTGGACCAGCCCGCTAACTTTTTCAGTTCCTAAAGCAACAATGCAAGCAACAAATTCACAGATTAATACCCTAAAAATACAAGAAACCACACTAAACGTAGAAAAACCAGCCATATGGAATACAAACACAACTACATTTAGTTACAGATTAATTTTTGAATTATGGCCCTATGATACTCAGACAAGTTCAATAGCTTTTAACAGCCAATATTTAACTCTGCAATTAAACCTGGCACGTACAATCTAAATTTGTATTCTGCAAAGCCTCAAGTAATGAATTAATGATCAGTCATAAGCATTATTTCATTGTTGGTGTTAACCTTATGGTTCGTCAGGGTGAAATAATTATTTTTTCTTGGGTTGAGTGGCGTAACATTGCCAGAATAGCTCTTCTAAACCCATGAACGCCTCTGTATGCGTTTGATGTTTCTTTGGTTCCTTGTACCCTAATTCGCTGTGTGCTAGTTCGAGTTTGTTGTCGGCTGTCTGGTGTATAGTTACTGAAGACAATATGCAACCTCAATTATTATAGTGAGCAAGTATCTATTAAAAACTGTTGCTGTAGTTTTTGGACAGCACAAGTCCGGGATGTTTTAAATGCCAGTCAAATTAGTGAAATTAGCCTTCGTTCAAGGAAAAACAGGATTTGACATACAAGGACTGCAAAAGTCAGCAATATTTGACGGTTACTCGATAGAAGACATTGGTATTCATTCAATAAAGCCAAACGATGAACGAGGAAGCCACTATCATATTCAAAAAATAGAGTGGTTATTACCATTAAGTGGGTCTGCCTCATTTTTTTGGAGCGATGAACAGAATCCAATTAATGTTTCTAAACTGCAACTTAGAGCCAATTGGCATGAACCTTATATTGTTGAAATTTCACCAATGACTTCCCACATAGTTAGAAACACTACAAAAGAAGAATTCATAATGGCTTCCTTTTCAACCCGCGACTTTGATAGTTTACATTCAGATAATTTCAAAGTAGTATTCCAACTAAAGGACAGATCGAAATAGACAAACGAGCAAATAGATCAAGCCTAACTTAACTATAGAACAATTTTGTCTGAGCATTCATTTAAACAGAAGTTGCTATAGATTCGTCAACAAATTGCCTTGTCAAAGTAATCCAATTCTTAGTGAGTATTAAAAACCAATGTTTAGATTCAATTATGTGGGTGCCCTCATTGAACGACTAATGAGGAATAACGATGTGCCCCTTCAGGTAGAGCTACATCCAGGTTCGGACTGCGGACCCCTCAACTGCACATTTTGTTATGGGAAATCGCAAACGGCTTGCAGTGGGTCATTAACAATAGAAGACTACTCGACCCTACTTGATGACTTTATGGAGCGTCCTCCATTTATCGAAATGTCTGGAATTAGAAGTGACCCTCTGAGCTACCCCCATTTCTCGACGCTACTTCGGCAAATAAAAAGTAGGAATTTACGTTTCGGAATTCATACAAAAGCATACTTTCTTACCGATGAAGTAATTAAAGCATTGAATGAAACGTCATCTGAAGGCAGTTACATAACAATTAGCATCAACGCTGCTTCAGCTAACATCTACAACAATTTACATGGCTTAAATTCAGATAGCAAAATATTTGAGAATGTAAAACAAAAAATTGAGCACTTATACCTAGAAAAAATAAGTAGTGATTCTAAATTAAAAATTAACCTTGCATATTTGCTTATGGTCAATAACTCCAAGAAAGAGCAAATCAAGAAGTTCATCGAAACATTCGAGCAATATGCTGATACTCTAAAATTCTCAATACCTCAATTGCCGAATATAGCTCATCCGACCGGTTATCTTAAGAAAAAAGAAATTGACGAAACCTTCAAGATGCTTAAAAACTGGGATAATGGCAAAGTTACAATGCTCAACTTCAAGAATACAGATCGCTGCCAAACTTTTGAATACTGTTGGGCGCAAAGATTCAACGCAACAATAGACAAAGCGGGAAATGTTTTTCCCTGTCCACAAGTAGCGTTGAGCGATTACAAAAATATGATTTGGGGCAACATCAAGGAGAAGGGTTTCTGGGATATATGGTCCTCCCCTGAAAGGTTGAATATGCAGCACATGCTTGTAGATGATATGAAATGCCGCGTTTGTGACAGAAAAGACGAAAATATCAATATTAACCTTAACAAAATCATGGACAATCAAAGGTACATTCTTAACCGTCCAAAGAATAAACTGAAATGTAGTTGAAGCAATTAGTCATGAAAATACCCATCTGCGAACCTGACATTCAAGGAAACGAGATAAAATACGTAACCGATTGCATACAGTCTAACTGGATTTCTTCAAGAGGTAGTTACATAACTGATTTTGAGGATAAATTCAGCAAATTTGTAAATGCCAAGCATGGAGTAGCTGTAGCAAACGGCACTGTTGCACTTCATATGGCAACCCTTGCCTTAGGTATCGGAAAAGGCGACGAGGTAATTATCCCAACACTTACTATGATTGCAAGCGCTAATCCAGTTATCCTTGCAGGCGCCACCCCCGTTTTCGTAGACTCTGAACCCTACACCTGGAACATGGATGTTGAAAACCTTGAAAAACATATTACTCCTAAAACGAAGGCAATAATGCCCGTGCACATTTACGGTCACCCAGTAGACATGGATCCCCTACTAAAGTTAGCTAAAATACACAATCTCTATGTCATCGAAGACGCAGCCGAAGCACATGGTGCCCTCTACAAAGGCAAAGTCGTAGGCTGCTTAGGTGATATCGGTTGCTATAGCTTCTACACAAATAAAATCATCACAACCGGAGAAGGCGGTATATGCGTAACCAACAATGATGTTGCAGCGGAAAAACTCAGATTACTACGTGATCTTGCTCATAGCAAAGAAAAACGCTATTTTCACTACATGATTGGCTACAATTATCGAATGACCAACATGCAAGCCGCCATTGGAGTTGCGCAAATGGAAAAGATAAATCAGTATATTGATGCTAGACGAGCACATGCTAAAAAATACAACACGCTCTTGAAGGACACAAAGGGGGTCACCCTTCCTCCAGAAGCTGACTGGGCTAAGAACATTTACTGGCTATATTCAATACTAATTCAAGAAGAATTTGGAATAAGCAGGGATAAACTCATAGAAGAACTCGCAAAAGTCGGAATTGAGACCAGGCCTTTCTTTATTCCAATGCATAAACAACCGGTATTTAAACAAATGGGCTTAATTAAGGGTGATTTTCCAATAGCTGATGAGCTTTGTGAAAAAGGTATCTGCTTGCCTTCCAGTAACAACTTAACCGACCAACAAATAGAATTCGTTTGCAACTCTGTAAAGCAAATACAGGAAAAGGCTGCATAAAACTAAAGGTTTGCTTTTAGTTAGTTGCGTTTTACAATTATACTGAGGTATTTGGTGCTTCTGCACACCTATAGCGAATTCTAAAGAAGGACATCAATGAAGCTGAATAACAATAAATTTTTTTTATAGTCATAGGCTTAATCGGTGTTTTACTATTTGCTCTTCCTCCATTTGAACTAATTATTCAAGGTCCAAAAGTTGAGCAATTATCCGAACTCTACCCATTAGGACCAAGTCACATGACAAAAAATTATCCAGTAAACATAACGATCGGTCAGCTTAACTCAATATTTGTTGGAGTTATAAACAATATAGGCTTTACAAGTTACTACGTTTTGTATGTCAAGTTGTTAAACAACTGATTCCCTTCCTAATCATACTACGAGCACTACCAGTAACATAGAGCCTCTATGTGAGTACAGATTTATATTAGAAAATAAGCAGATTTGGGAAAACCCCTTTAACTTCACAATGCTGCTATATCAAGCAGCAAAGCGTCGATTGACAAATTGAACATTAATGGTGAGAAGTTTAGTTTTAAAAAGCAGACGGCTTGGGATTCAACCGCTAGTAAATTTCAGTATAATCTGTTGTTTGAGCTTTGGATGTTTGATGCTGAATCGAGTTCAATAAGGTTTAACAATCGTTTTGTTAACTTGCGATTGAGCCTCATGGAACCGCTATAAAACCTAACCTAATAGGAATTATTGGTGTTTAAAAGAAGAAACTTCCAATATTGTTATTGCTTTAGTAACACTCCTGATTGGGGAAAGCCTTCTTAATTAATACACGAGTAAGATGGAACCAGACACTGATTTATAAAAATCTAAATGAAGGGCATAAACTATGAAAAGTAACCCAAAATTCTCTATAATCATTGATGTTGAAATAGGAGAAAAAACTGAAATCCGTGACCACGTAAACCTATACAAATGTAAAATAGGAAAGAACTGCAGAATCTGCTCGTTCGTATACATTGAGGAAGGTGTAACAATAGGAAACAACTGTAAGATCAAATCCTTTGCCTTTATCCCACAAGGCGTAACAATAGAAAATGATGTCTTCATAGGGCCAAGCGTCACATTCACTAATGATATGTATCCAAAAGCACAAGGAGATTGGACAATAACGAAAACTCTCATTAAATCAGGGGCGTCTGTTGGAGCTGCTTCTGTAATCTTGCCTGGTGTTACAATTGGAAGTGGGGCATTAGTTGGTTCAGGCGCTGTTGTATCAAGGGATGTTCCGGAGAACGCAATTGTCGTAGGAAACCCTGCGAAGATTATAGGTTACAGGGAAAAAAGTGTCCAATATTAACAAAAAAACACTAGCGATAGTTCCCGTATATAGGGATAACACAGCTGTTCTCAAACTTCTTAGACGATTCACTGAAAAATCCGTTGACAAAATCTGTTTAGTTGTGGATGGGGTAAGCGAAAACGCTCCAAATGTAAAATATGAAACCCCTGCTGGAATACCAGTTAAAGTCTTCTTAAATAAGGAAAGGAAAGGGACTGGTGCTGCTATAAAACGCGGCATTCGTTACGGAATAGATAACAAGTATGCCTATATTGTGGTTATGGCCGGAAACAACAAGGATGATCCCGCCGAAATCCCCCGCGTTCTTCATCCCGTAGCATGCAACGGGTATGATTACGTTCAAGGGTCACGATTTCTTCCTGGTGGAAAGAGCGTAAATAATCCTTTTTTTAGAGGGGTTTTCAGTCGCCTATACCCTTTCATTTGGACAATTTTAACTTCCGTTCATTGCACTGATGTAACCAATGGTTTTCGCGCATACAAGATCTCACTCTTTGAGGACCCCAATATCAATATATCACAACAATGGCTTGATGGATATGAATTCGAATATTATCTCCATTATAAAGTGTTAACTTCAGCCTATAAATTTACTGAGGTTCCCGTATCAAAAACTTATCCACGAATACGAAGGGGTGGATATTCTAGGATATCTCCACTTAAGGACTGGTGGCGAATAGTTGGTCCTTTGTTATATCTAAGGTTAGGCGCTAGAAGATAAGAGGTGGGTAAATGTTTCAGGTATCAAATGTAACCAAATCAAAGGCTGTAAATCTAATAACGCTTAAATGTCCACTTCCTCCGAGATACGTAAAAATGTACAATAGCATGCAGAAAGTTTTCAACGCAAAACTCATTACAGGAACGGTCGTACCGACTACTCACCTTAAAATGAATTTAGGTACAGCAATGTCTTATCTAAACTTATTTCCCAAAATTCTTTGCAACCCCAAACCATCAATAGCGGATATCAATGCATTAGTGAGTGTTCGATATAATATTCGGAAAAAATTAGTTGTGGATTATCGAACCCCATTTTCTTACGAATTGAGTTGGCTGGGACACGGACACTTGGCTTCATTCGCTAGAAGCGTTGAGACATACATCAAAGAAGTTGGATTGGTGCTAGCGGTCAATGAACCTATGGCAAAATATTGTGCTGACTTTGGTGCCAAGCAAATCCAAATTGTTCCTAATTATCCATTGAAGACTTTCAAGTCTACGATTAATGCTGAAAAATGGAAATCCATTTATGGATTAACACAGGAAGAAAAAATTGTCTTATTTTCCGGGGGAGTCAGATTGAGAGCCATCTACGGATTGGACTTGCTTCTTGAAAGCTGGAGAAAAGTTGAGGCTTCTTGCAGTTCATGTACCTTAGTGATTTTGGGTGATGACTCACTTGATATCATTAGAAGCTCCTCCAAAACTCTTGGGTTAAGAAAAATATTGCTCACCGGCAGAATACCAATGACCGATGTTGCTAATTGGATTAACTGCGCAGACGTATGCGTGGCGCCTAGAACACCTGGTTTCTCTGATCTTTTCTATAATGATAAAGACTCAAACAAGATTTCTGAGTATGCGTCCTTTAGAAAGCCAATTGTTGCAACATCTTATGCACCCTCAGACCAGTATCTTCTTGTAAGTCCAACAGCCGAGTCCTTCTCTGAAGGCATTTTAAAAGGCTTAGACGGTATCATACGTTTGTCTACTCCTCATTACTGGGAGGACAATGAACCGATGTTACTGCAATCACTCGATAAATTCTGGTTCGCATGATAGTGAAAAGAATTTAATTATCAATGGCGGCAAAAAAATGCAAACCGAATTAATTGAAAAAATATCAAGTAAACAAGCATCTCTAGCAGTGGTTGGACTTGGTTACGTCGGTCTTCCAACCGCTGCTATGTTCGCAAATATAGGTTTCAAGGTCAAAGGTCTAGACATCAACACAAAAATCGTTGATGGCGTAAATAAGGGTAAACTTGAAAGTACAGAGGTCGGTTTAGAGCAACAAGTGCTGGCCGCTCGTAGAAAAGGGCTTCTGGCGGCATCAAATATTCCCATTGAAGCCTTAAGCGATGTTGATGTTGTTGTCGCTTGTGTACAAACACCCGTAGATAAACAAGGCAACGCTAATTTATCATACCTCAGAAAAGCTACCGATGAAATCGGAAAGTACCTTAAAAAACAGGCGCTCGTCGTTATTCAAAGCACAGTTCCACCCGGCACTGTATACAAAGTAGTGCTTCCAATTCTTGAAGATCAAAGCAGACTAAAATGCGGAGTTGACTTTTGGTTGGTATATTGTCCCGAAAGAATGGCTCCTGGAAATGGCTTAAATGATTTAGCAGCTAACACACGCCTAATCGGTGGTTATGATTCTAAAAGCGCAGACCTAGGCGTTGCTCTCTTCAAATCTGTAACTAAAGGCAATTTACTCGTAACTGACATACCTATCGCAGAAGTTTCCAAGCTAGCGGAAAACACGTTTAGATTCGTAAACATTGCCTTCGCTAACGAATTGGCCCTTATCTGTAGGCAACTTGGGGTTGATGTACATGAGGTTATAAAGGTAGCAAATACTCATCCGCGAGTAAATATTCATCAACCCGGTTGCGGCGCAGGTGGTCCTTGTCTTTCAAAAGACACAAATCTTCTGCTTAAAACAATAGAACCTAGCAATTTCAAAGCTGATGTAATTCCAGCTTCGTTGAGGTTAAATGTTGCTTTGGCAGGTTACATCGTTGACTTCACTGAAGAAGCCCTGCATAATTTAGGTAAGACTCTTGAATACTGCAAGGTTGCAGTCTTTGGAACCGCTTACAAGGGTGACGTCGATGATTCACGGGAAAGTCCCTCTGAGGGAATTATACGCGAACTGGTTCGAAGAAAAGCCCAAGTGGTTGTATATGACCCAATTTGTAGTGAAAGTTTTGGTCAACAAAAAGCTAAGGATTTAATCGAGGCGGTCAAGGGGACAGATTGTATGATCGTCGCAACTGACCATAAACCATTTGCTAACCTCAATTTGTCGGAGATAAAACCGTTGATGAACATTAATCCGCTGATAGTGGATGGAAAACGCATCATTAACCCTGCCGAGGCAAAGCAAAGTGGATTTGAATACATCACGGTATCGTGTATCTCGAAAAAAAGAAACTAAACTTGTGACTGAGACACAATGAACGTTGCGTTAATTACTTTGGAGGGCGGTGGCACCTCCACGGTATGCTACGGTTTAGCCGACAATCTCGCGAAAAAACATGTTAAAACAACGGTTTTTTCTGATACCTCTAAAGTGTTTGAAAGTAAATCCCCTGCTGAATTTTTAACCGTAACCCATTTGCATAGATTGAATTTGCCGCCAAGATTTTTTTGGTTCCAAATCCAAAATTTTAAATATTTACAAAAAAGCTATAGTAATTTTGATTTAATTCATGGTGTATCCGCGGATGCCTCTAACTTGGTTTCCTTCTATAAGAAAACGTTGAAGAAGCCCTATGTTGTATCGTTCCATGCTGAACCTTTCGCAAATGCCAAAGATTTCTTGAAAACACCCTTTCTGAATTGGACGCCTCAGGATTTTGCTCATCAAGTTATGCAATTACCCTTGCTTAGGCATAATGTTAAGAGATGTTCTGAGACAGCTGATCACGTGATAATGTGTAGTTATAGCGCGCTTGAGGAGTTTCGAGCTGCATACCAGAAAATGGATTTTAACAAGGTTTCGGTTATCCAAAATGCCGTGGACTTGCAAGAGATCGACACAATTGACGGTGCCCAAGATTTGCCAGGAAAGAATCCGTGTTTATCGGTAGTTTTTGCTGGTAGGTTAGTCTGGGTTAAAGGATTAATGTGTTTACTAAAAGCTTTTGAATTAGTGAAAGAAAATATCGGGAAATCCCAACTTCATATTTATGGTGAAGGCCCTGAGGAGAGTAGGTTGAAGAACTTTGTTATTTCCGCGAGGTTGAATAAAATTGTTCATTTCCATGGTCGAATTCCCCATAAGCAGCTTATCCTGGAATTAAAGAAAGCTGATTTAGTTGTTACTCCAAGCTTCCATGAAGCCCAGTCAATGTTTGCCCTGGAAGCAATGGCCTGCAAAAAGACTGTAATAGCTTTTGATATCCCCTCTATGAGGGAAATAATCACAGATGGCCAAACAGGATTACTTGCTAAAGCCTTTGAACCTACTGCTTTGGCAGAAAAGATTCGAATAGCTATTGGAGACATAAAACTTCGGCGCCAAATAGGGGAGAACGCGTACAATCACATAAAGCAAAAACACGACTGGAGTTGGCAGGTCCAAAAATACTTAGATATCTACAAGAAATACGCATAGATTATTCTTGATTAACCACGAAAGGTTGTCTTATGTCTATTGGAATTCAAGATTCAGCAATAAAATTGTGGAAATATATTTATGAAAATTTTTGGGATGGCCATAAAGTCATAGGTCCAGACCCTGGATTGAAATTCAACCTAAGAGTATGGCGTTTCGTCAAAAGTATTCTTCCCAGTTTTGGCAGAGCGGACAAGTTCTATTTTCTGCAAACACAAGGTTACTGGATAATTGATAATTGGGATTTATTTAAACTAAGCGGCAATCAAATTTATAGGCAAGTAGCTCTTGCATCCTCAGATTATATAGTTTATAGTCAAAAAAAAAATGGTTCATGGCAATATCCGCTTCGAGAATGGCGCAACTATGTCTCTACAGTCGAAGGTACTTGGGCTGCCTTAGGATTACTAGAGAGTTATAAACAAAATAATAACAACCTTTATTTTGAGGGGGCCAAAAAATGGTTCGAGTTTCTACTTAATGAAACGCGCTTTCAAAAATACCAGGATTCTCTTTCAATAAATTATTTTGCCAAATCCTCAAAAAACATTAAAGTTCCAAATAATACAACTCTTGTCTTATGGTTCTTTGCAGAGTTATACAAGATTGCTCAGGACTCCAGGTACCTTCGTTTTAATGATAAATTGGTGCGGTTTCTCGAGTTATGCCAAGAAGAAAGCGGCGAATTAATCTACGAAGTCCGAAAAAAGCATTATCTATGCTACCATTATAACGCTTTTGAGTTCATAGACCTATTTAACTTCTACCTGATTACACACGACGAAAGAGTGAAAGTGATTCTTGAAAAACTGGCGAGGTACCTAAGTACCGGCGTTATGGAAGACGGCTCAGTCAAATACAACTGTGACCAGTGCTACCCCGAAATTTATTTCTTCTCAAGCGTAACAGGAACCGCGTTGGCGCTAGCTACAGACGCTGGTTTGGGAAAATTTCAGCATATTACAGAGCGCATCTTTGAAAATCTAAAGAAGCATCAGAGAAGCGATGGTTCATTTGGCTACAGCAATCGGGACGCAGTTTATTTTCGCACTCCAATAAAATGGGGCTTTCTTTCAGATAAGAATTCGTATCCAAGTGTTTTATCTTTTATGTTGAATCATCTTATAATTCGCTTAAAGCAATTAGATACAAATCAAAAATCAATTTAATGTGATACTTGTATGAATAGCCGAATGGTTTTTTCTAATTACGCTCATCTGGTGAAATACAATATTAAAAAACCGAATACTTTTTTTAAGAAGGGTAAGGTGCTTTTCTCAATAGATGTCGATGTAGCTGATAAGCGTCTAGACACATTGAATAATGGAAAAAACAGTTCTAATGTTCATAAATATTTTAGCGAATATAAAATAGGTGAATTAGAAGAAAGTATGTTGCCTTTATTTCTTGACTCTTTTGGTCAATATAATGTCCCTGCTACTTTTGCTATTAGAGGCCAGCTAGGTGAGCTTGATTTGAAAGCCAAGGATATTTTTGGGACAACTATGAAACATGATCTTGGCGCTCATGGATATTACCATAAATCTTTTGATCAGCTAACTTTAGAACAAGCGGAAGAAGAACTAACCTTAACTTCGCAAGGTATGTCAAAATTGGGGATTAAACCGACCAGTTTTATTTTCCCTAAAAACAGAATAAAACACCTGAATTTACTTCCAAAATATGGGTACACCTGCTACAGACCCGTTGGTACATTAAAACATAATTCAATGCGGATTAAACAAGAAATTGAATTGTTAAGTATATATCCTAGCATTTACTTGAACAGGGATGTGAGCCTTTTTGTTCTAAAAGGACTCTTAAAAACGGCGATTAACAAGAAGGGAGCTTTTCATTTGTGGTTCCATCTTTGGAATTTTGGTCTAGATAAATCGAGTGTGAGCAATTATTTGCAGCATACTTTCAATCCTTTCTTACTTTTCATTAGAGAAAATGTTGATCAAGGAAAGTTAGATGTTGAAACGATGGCGTCTTTAAGTCAACAATATAATACTTTTAAAAGGAAAAGTTGAATCATGCATTAGTTGTTATATTGACTCTGGCTGCGCTTTTCTCACAATATAGAAAAACACTCGAAATTTTAATGAAATATAACAAAGCCTATTTTTGTAACATGGTAATATTTTCTAATCTACTAATAGAAGAAAGATAAGTGTACACACAATTTCTAAGCAGTACTACAAAAAATAATAGCCTGGTATTTGACAATAAAGCTTTATTTACAAGTTGTGCTAGCGCTTCTGAGGAATAGAACCGATGAATTAATTGAGAGTGACTATATGACTAAAGCAAAACTCTCCACTAATGAGGATTCATATTCTTTGGCAGTTAATCTTGCCCTTCTTCTTTTTAAAGAAATTCAGTATCACAAAAACTCAAGAAAATATTTGAAAGTTGATGAGTATGAAATCCTCAAAAAATATTACCCACTAGCGGATTATGGTACGCTAGGTCATTTTGCGCACGGGCAAGCACGTGTCCTCAAACCAATTATAGATTGCATTCGAAGTTATAGGGGAAATCCAAAAGTACTGGACGCTGGATGTGGACTTGGTACTCACGCTATATTCTTCGGCCTTCTAGGGGCATCTGTGTTAGGAATTGATTTAGATGAAGAAAGGTTGACCATAGCTAATAAACGACTAAAATATTATTCTGAATGGTACAAGGAAATTGACGTTAAATTTTTATTAAAGAACATACAAGAATTACGCGAAAGAATAAAATTTGATATAATTTGGAGCAACCAATCAATCTCGCATATACATCCTGTTACTGACTTTCTTGTTATGGCACACGAAAACTTACACATTGGAGGTAATTTGTTGATCTGCGATTCAAATGGATTGAACCCATACGTAGCTTTTCTCGCGATGCTGGTTCATCAACGTGATGGATTATATACAACAGTAAGAGATCCTGAGACCTCTAAACAAATCCCTTATGCTAAAGAGAGATTGCTTAATCCGTTATTTTTAAAAAGTAAACTTGAACAAACTGGTTACGCTATTAGGTCAACAACGTATTCTGGATTTGTGCCTTTGCGGCTTGGTACCGGGCGCGCTCTTAGACTTCTTAACGAAGCTATATCTCGTATACCCTTAATAAGATCAATTGGTCCAGCTTATGTGGTTTCAGGCATAAGAATTGATTATCAGTGCAGCTAAAATACCAACTCTTTATTAGCTGATTAATAGTCAAGCTTGGCTGCCTCTTTTTAATTTAAAATTTAAAGAATTAATGAACTCCAAAGAAAATGTTGTTATGCGTTTAAGGAGTGTATTGTTTACATGAATCTACTATTTGTAGGTCAAGTCAGCTTACCTGAAAGTTTTTTCATTCCTTTTCTTAGCAAACATGGTTATAGCACAACGGTTATTAGCACTGACTTGGGAAAACGGTTGCCTGCAATTCCCGGAACGGATATTGCCATTTATAGTCTTTACGATAAAAGTATAATTCGCCAATTATTCGAGGGGCGCCTTGGACTCCTAAAAAAAGCTGCTTTTTACAGGTTGATTGGTTCAAACCCCAAACTCTTTAGCAAGGTAAACCAAGTTATTGAGAAAGATAAAATAGATGTTATCTACGGGAGCTGGGGCACTCAGGGAATTCCTGAGTTTAAATTGTTACAGAATTTTGAGGTCCCAACAATCTATGAATTTCGCTGTTACCCTAGCAATGAATTAGATTTTGCCGTGCAATTAGAAAATTTTCTAGTTAGAAATGTTGTAAGAGGGTTTAGTGGAAGGGTATTTCCTACTGAGAGAATGTTCCATTATGTATGTAATAAGTTTGGTATCCCTTTTGGCAATAATACTGTGTTTGAAGAGAGCTATCCTAAACAGTGTTTTTTTAGAAAAAGATTGCCCCTTTTATCGGAGAAAGATGGTCAAAGACATCTGCTTTTCATAGGCATGGACGCTTACGATATTCTCCCGCAAATTAAGGAGATAATTGGGAGACAGATACATGTACATTGTCTTTTGCCGAAAGAATCTAGACTAAAGAATAGTCGGTTTATTAAAATTTTTAAACCCTTTACTCATGACCAACTCTCAAATGGGGAATTTGGAACATTCATGACACAATTCGACGCTTGCTTGGTGACATATAATTTCGCGAAAGCAACTTGTTTAGAAAGATTTCAAAATACTATTCCTAATAGATTTGCTTTTGCTTTGACGGGTGGAATTCCAATAGTCCTGCCCAAAGGGTATTTTAAGGGTTGCGAGGATTTTATAAAAAAACACGATATAGGTTTTGCCTTTTCTGATTTCTCAGACCTCAATAAAAAACTTAACGAAGAAAAACTAATGGAACATTATAGGAAAACATCGATATCAAAATCCCCTGAATTTACCCTCGAAACTAATTTTCATAAAATTGATAGTTACATTAGGCAATTTTGCCGGAGAACACCTGAGTAAAAAACGTATGTTAGAAAAAAACTATCGCGTTAGAATTTACAACTACCTTTTCCTAATCTTAGGAAAAGTCCTATCGAGGCTATTTAGTCATTTTTTGGCTTAGTTTAAGTATATTTTGTTCAAAATTAACAGATAAGAAATCATTGGTTATCAATCAGCTTAAATGCAAATTTAAGTTTCTTTGGAATAATCAGTTGGGAATAGACTTTTCGTTAATTTGACCTGGTTATATATAATCTCTACGCTTACTCTGTTGCTTTGTTGCCCTAAGTTACCACCTTCCAAAGTACTAATAAGGTGTTATAGCAAAGATGCTCCAGATACAAAATGTCAAAAAACGCTGTTTGCTTTATTGTTTATGTTGGATATTTGCTTGTTACTATAACATCTTTAAAGAGAAAATTTTGGTTGAGCATCTCTTTGTTTGAGCCGTAGCATCCTATTCCCCATGTGAAGTATGGTGTTCCTGAATAGCTTGCAGTTGGTAAAGTATTTTTCTCAAACACTTTATTGCTGTTTATCCAAATGGTGAGTGTTCCGTCTTCTGCTCTGTAGCTTGTTCCTTGTTTAGCAAAAATCGTTATTGTTACCCATTGGTCTTTTGGAAAGTCTGCTGTTGGCATTATAGAGAAAAATCGGTTTGTGTTAATACCGCTGACGAAATCGTTATAATAGAAACCTGATACAGTTAACATTAGTGTTTGTGGAATTGGGTCTCCGTAACTTACAAAAGCAAGGCTTAACTGTGGGCTATCTGCATCTGGCAATGTACCATAACTATTCAGGTCGCCGCACATTTGCCATAGTAGTGTCCCTTGTTTAATGGTTATTGATGAGGGAACCCATATTTTGAATTGGTAGTATGCTTCTTTGAGTGTCGGGTATGGTTCTACATAGTTTTGTCTGTTTGTGTATTGTACTTCGTAGAGTTTGGTGTGTTGGGCTGTAGTTAATGGTCTGGTTCCAGGGGCATCTAAGATGAATCTGGCACAGGTCCTTGTAGCGTCACTTGGGTCGGTAATAAGGTATATGCTGCCGGCGTTTCTTTGCCACTCTTGTGTTATTGTTGTTGGTCTAACATTTACCCAGTTCCATTTTCCTTTTTCACAGGGATAAGCGCATGGTTCTGCATACGGAAAGTTTTGGTTGTAGTCAAAGCCTGATGCGGGGTAGGTGTTTTCGAATGAGCACTCAAAATATGTGGTTAATGATGATTGTGAAATAGCGCCTGATAGAGCGAATGTTCTTGTGGCTACGCTGGAAGCTAAAGATACGGGTGCTGCTGTGATGACCAGTAGTATTACTAAAAAGTTTATTATCTTTAGGTGTATTCTTTTTGGTGCCCTTAGTTGCTTTATAATCTTCTGGGAAGACAAGTTTGGGTCGCCGTAGTTTATATTAAGATTATTCTGTCTTAAGTCTTAATAAATTTTATTAACTCCTTGGTGATAGCACCACTCTGTACAACAAAAATACACTTCACCAAACAATTAAATCAAATTCAGGTTGTTGCATATGAAATTGATAATATTTTGTGATGATGACAAAATGCATGATTACAAAATGTTTTCACACGCACTATCAAAATTCGCCGTCGAAGCCACATGCGCAAGCAATAAAGAATACTGCTTCCTTACCTCAAACAAGGCACTGCCGTCTCCCAGAATGCTGAGTTTGATCCAAAAGGTTAAACCCGACATAATTTTTACAGATACACCCTACTATACACTTCACTTTTCAAAATTGGTCAATAGATTTAATATTCTACATCTTCGTTTTGATCTCTGGGATGAGACCGATGCCAACAGATACACATACCCGTCATTCTTTTCAAGAGCATTTACAACTTATCTATCAGGGCTCAAAGAAAGCTGCATAAACAAGGCAGATTTAGTTCTTCTTAACAGTAAATGGTTACAAGGGCAATTCAAAAAGAATGTTCCCAATCGATTAAATGATGTTCTTTATGTTGGTATAGATCCAAATCAATGGAAGTCTAAACCTGATGACAAAAGAATTCCCTTAAAACATCCTGCCGTAGCAGGGATTTTTAACTTGGGTCAAATTAACAAGGTTAAGGGTCTTTTGAATTTTATCGAAGTAATAAAAAAAATGCCTGATGTTCATTTCTATTTTGCAGGCACTGGTCCATATCTCTATTTAATTGAGCAAAACAAACCTCAAAACATGACTCTGTTAGGTCATTTATCAAAGGTTGACATTAAAGGTATAGTTGAGAGTTGTGACGTTTTTGTTCATCCAGCGGGCCTAGATGCTCTTCCTAGAATTGTCAGGGAAGCTTCTTTGCTTGAAAAGCCAATAGTTGCATCAAAAATTGGTGGAATACCTGAAATGGTCATAGATAATGAAACAGGCTATTTATGTGAAATTGATGATTATGGTCAATGGATTAAAAAGATACGTTTCCTTTTAAATAACAAAGAGATTGCGCAGAAAATGGGAAAAAATGCGCGAAATTATATTTTAGAGAAATTTAACTGGGAAACAATTGCAGAAGATTTTGTTAAAACTCTTAGAGAATTGTATTAAGTGAGCTTAAGTTGAAGATTGCGTTAGTAGTGGCAGGTCATATATACCCCGATGTTATCGGAGGTGCTGAAATATTTGCCTATAAACTTGCAGTACAGCTAAGTAAATTAGGTAATGATGTAAGTATTATTGCTAAAAAGGGTAAAAAATTTCAGAATTCTAAAAAAAATGGATTATCACATTATGCTTTTGATGAAATCAGCATCGCTGGTATCCGTTCTGTATCTGGTTATCTCCAAATTTTAAGAGTTTTGTGGTCAATAAAACCTGATGTCTCTTTGGCAATAATGTATGATTCTGCATTACCATGTTATTTATATGCCAAATTCTTTAGAAGAAAAACGGTTGTCGCATTAGCGGGTCATGATTTTAGATTGATAAGCGGTGGGCTTCAAAAAGGTAATGATTGGCGAGGAAAGTCAGAAGGTGTAATCAAGCACTTGATTAGATTTGGTTTTAATGTAATTAAAAAGAGCTTAAATTTTATAGTTATAAATACAGAAATGTATAGGGACTTATTGAAACTTGGGATTTCTGAGGATCATATTCATCTCATTTATAATTTTATTGATGATGAATTATTCAATTTAACAGGTCCAAAGAGTAATGACTTTCCTTCATTAGTTTTTTGCGGACGATTCGTTGAAGCTAAACGTTTGGATATATTGATTGAGGCTTTCAAAATTGTTCAGAAGAAAATTCCAAACGCTAGATTGATTTTAGTGGGCGATGGTGCAGAGAGATCGAAAGTCAATAATATTGTTGAAAGCCTGCATCTTTCACAATATGTGGAAATAACTGGTTACGTTAAGAATTCTCAAATCAGTGACTATCTTTCAAAAGCTTCTATTTTTGTTTCGTCATCTTCCTTTGAAGGCACACCCAATACTTTGTTGGAGGCTATGGCAGCTGGGTTACCAATAGTTGCAACCAAAGTTGGGGGAATTCCTGATATAATCACTGATGGAGAAAACGGTTTGTTAGTCCAACCTTGTGATGTTGATGCATTAGCTGAAGCAATAATTCTGTTACTTAGCGATAAAGTATCGGCTAAAAAGTTAGGATCCAATGCACGCAAAAAAGCGAGTGCATTCGAAATTAAGGAAGTAATGCGAAAATACATTGAACTATTTGATCGTTTAAATTAATCGGTAGAAAATAGAATTGGTTTTGTTTAAAACAAGTAAATAAGTGGTATTTAATGGATCTCATTATTGTCTGTCATACCGAATTTGGATATGTTAATAATAAAAAAAGTATTTTTGAAAAAAGTGTTCTTGATGGGGTAACTTTAGGTTGCAAGAATCTTGCAAGAGTTGCAGATAAGTATCAAGCAAAGGTCACGTTTGCAGTAATGCCTGAAAACGCAAGGTCATTTCCCAAAGATATTAAACATGAAATTGGTTTGCATCTTCATCCTGGTTGGGCTAAATTTACAGAAAATAATTTGAGCTATGAGGTGGGGGACAAATATTTATCAGAAAAAATCCGCACTTCTAGTTCGTCCACAGTTTTGATCGATTACCCATACAATGAACAATTTGAACTTATCAAAACTGGTAGAGATTATCTGCAAGATGTGTTTAAAATAGAACCTAAAGTTTTTGTTGCTGGTCGTTGGTCTGAGAATAATGATACTATACACGCTGTGTCAAATGCTGGATTTACACATGATTGCAGTTCACCTGCTAGTCAGATCTCTGATCATTTTGATTGGAGTAAACTTCCTCGAATATGCATGCCATATCACCCTAGTTTTAACGATTATCAGTTAAAAGGGAATTCTTCTTTACTTGTATTGCCGATTTCTCAATTTTATCCTAGAGGAAGTGTCAATCCTGAGGTTGCTCCTTTTGTGGATCTATCTTGGTTACAGGCTTGCTTTGAAGAATATTACAATCAAGGGCTTCCTTTTTTCCATATATGTCTTCATTCTCCCGCAATGATAGACCCTTATTACATTTCCGTAACAGATGAGTTATTGAAGTTTATTAAAAAACATGATAAAGTTGATTTCAAGTTTGCTTCAGAGATAAAAGAATATGAAAATAAGGTTTCTAAAACAAGGTATTGGCCCTACTTGAAAGCGTTTTATAAAACTGTTCCCACAAGATTGAATGTGCGATTAAAACGGATTTAGGTTTAAAGGTTAATCTGTGAACTTATTCGCTGCTAATTTTTAGATGGACCGAAGAAAATGGCTATGTTAGCTCTTAAAATCATGTGGAAATCCATAATTCCATTCAGTATAGGGCTAGTGATGTTCTTCATTTATCTTGTACTTGAAAATCTTAATTATTATTTGGATGCCTCATTTTTTTGGTTATCAATCGTTTTAATTGTTATTCCCGTAGTTTACCAAATATTTAGGCTTCAAAGCAATTCCTCACATGCCGCAGTCATTGTTTTAGAGATAGCCATAATTTGTTTTTCACTTCACATGATTTACATTATCCCATATTATGGTTTATGCGGTAGCGACCCTTATGGCGACTTAGCAGCAACCAAAATTATTCTTACTGGCGGAGAAATCTTTCCTCCTGGTTATTTAGAATACAGTTATCTTTATACAGGTTATGCACAGTACCCACAGTATCCCGCCATTCATATCATCGGTTCTTTTTTTTCTATGTCAACCGGAATTGACCTCTTTTTTATAGCTAAATATACTCCACCTCTAATCGATGTTTTCGTAATTCCAATCCTGTATCTATTAATAAAACATGTTTTCAAAGAAGAAAAAGTAGCTCTTACTTCAATTCTATTATTCGCATGTTTAGCAAATCACGTTCAATTTAGTTCTGCTTATATCCGTGAAACTCTTGGGTTACTTCTCGCTCTAAGCTGTATTTATTTATACTTCACAGCTGAACATTCTGAAAAACCTAAGACAAGACTCTTTTTGTCTATTGTATGTTTGGTTGGAACTGTTTTAAGTCATCATTTAACCAGTTTCATGTTATTCGTGTTCTTTGTGCTTTATTACTTAGTAGACAAAATAGTTAATATCCCCATTTTGAAAAGAGCTTATTATAGTGCCAATGTTATTGGCGAAAAAGTAAATCTCGAATTTATTTTTCTAATTTTTGTAACGCTTTTTTTTTATTGGACCGTTGTTGCTCAATATGCCCAAAAAGTTCTATATGCAATTGTTTGTGAAATATTAGGATTTGGTAATAGCGGTGCAAGTTATTCCGAGTTAAATAGCATCAATCCCTCTTCAATATCAACACTCAGAGGAGAAATTCTCTACTATGGTTTCTTTTTTATTCTGATAGTTTCTACACTTATTTTATTATACAGTCTATTACCAAGAAGAAAAGACCGAACTTTTGAGCTTTTTGCATTTATCTTATTTACGCTATTCTGTTTATTTGTTTCATTTTTAGGTCTATACTTTTTGTCCACTGGTGTTTATCCTGACAGAATGCTCTCTTACGCTTGGTTATTCGGATTTCCACCTTTGGTTCTGACAATTTTGTGGACTAAGTTGAAGTGTGCCAAAGTAATAGGTGTCATTTTTTTAGTCGCTGTTATATTTTTCAATGTCTTCATGATTAGCCCAGCTTATTGGGATGCTGGGAACGTGACAGAAACTGCTTCTCCTAGATTTGAAGATTATGTTTTAGCAAAAACAGTCTCTTTTTCAAATAGCAGTTTAATCGGGGCGCAGACTTCGATTTTAGCTATATATGATGTCCAGAATACTTTAGGTTCAATAATGGATTATGGTAATAAAATAAATTTAGATAATTATGATTGGATTATTATTAACACGGCCGAGTTAAGGCTTCAGAAAAGCTATAATGTTAACCTTGAATCGACCGCTCAACTTGATCAATTAATGAGCGGGTTATTCCTTGGTTGGATTAAAATTTATGAATCAGAAAATCTAGTTGTTATGAAACACGTACCTCTCCTGAAGTAAGGAAATTAATAAATCTCTTAACATAGAAAGAGGTCAATATATGTTAGAATTAGAGAAACGTCTATTTGTTTTCAAAAACAAAGCTATCTGGTTTGCAGAGGAACCATTTGACGTCAGAGGATATGACACCGTAAATTTTTTTTATTGTAAAACCAAAACTGAACTGCCTGGATTCTATTGCTTTCCTTCATTTACCTTGATATTGGATCTTAGCCTTGGATCTGAAAGCGTTTTCAAAAATTTTAGTCATACACTTAGAAATCATATAAGACGAGCGCAAGAAATTCCTGTTGAAATAGATGTAAATAGGAATTATAAGGAATTTGTTGAAATAAATCAAACTTTTAGAAAGAAGAAAGGATTGAAAGGGTTAAATCTATCTTCTGAATACATTAAACAAACTGGGATTCTATTTACCGCTAAGATTTGTAATGATGTTGTATCTGGTTTATTCCTATTGAAAGATGAAAATACAATTAGAGGTTTGGTTCAAGCATCCAAGAGATTAGATGTTGATAAAGAAAAAGCTGCTCTTATAGGATATGCTAATAAGCTACTTTGGTGGGAAGCAATAATGTATTCGATTAATAAGGGGATAAAAGAGTTTGATTTTGGCGGATATTATGTGGGGGACGATAAAGCTGATGCCATGGCAGGTATAAATTTTTATAAGACTGGTTTTGGCGGCCGATTAATTGATAGATATGATTATTACAAAGTATATTCTTTGAAGTACACCATTGCTAAAAGATTGTTTAACGTATTTGCAAAAATGCGTGAACTGGAAATCTACTTGAACCTGTCTATTGAAAAAGTTGCAAGGAAATGGTAAACCTGCAATATATTTTCTCAAAACAAACTGCACGATATTGGGTGACCATTTCACTTGCTCTCTTATCCTTAGTTGGTGTGTTCATTCCTCCAAATAATGCCTACTTAATCCTTGCACGTTTAGCGCTTACTTTTTCTTTCACATTCATCATACCTGGATTCTCTGTAATCAAAGCGATTCTTTATCCCAAAATAGAAAAAAGTAGTCGATCCATTACGACTATTGTCGAAATTATAGCTCTTAGTTTCATTGTTAATTTGTTGATAATCGTAATTGTCGCGATAGTGTTGAATTTTTCACCTTGGGGGATTAGGTTAATTCCAATGACCTTAAGTTTACTTTTCATTACGTTTATTTTCTCTACAATCGCAGTAATTAAAGAGGCAAACCTAAACCACCATTGATCATTAAAAAAAATGATTTAAACTGATGTATTTCACATTTGTCTGAGGTGAAAATATGTCCTTGTTAGAAATTGTGTTCAACGTAAACAGTTGCTTCGCACTAATTTCTATCATATTACTAATACTCTCAGAAGTCTCCTCATCTAAGTATGGTATAAGCAGGCTTAATATTCATTATAAAAAATTCAAGATAGGCGCTTTAATAATAAGCAGCATATTTCTTGTTTTACTTATTATACAAACAATCCAAATTAATTCCTAAGGGTATAGTACTTCTCAATTTTTTGTCATTCACTAAATATCTTGATAATTCATTCATTTAATGAGAATAAGTTAGTTTAATTTCGGAAAACGGTTAATCAAAACTAGTTATAAATAAAAAAAGTGCGCCCTATAGTTTTAAAATTCGAAAAATATAAAGTTAGAAAAGTAATTAAAAGATTTGTAGTTACAAAATAAGGTATAGTAAAAATGAATTGTTTTTGTAATAATACCCGTTCTTTTAAATATATGTGCGCAATCAAGAGAATTATTAAACATGAATTCAACATGTGGGTAGAGTTCATATGAATATTCTTGGCATTAATAATGCATATCACGATTCGTCAGTGTGTGTGGTCAAAAATGGAGAATTAATTGCTGCTATTGAAGAAGAACGATTAACACGGCAGAAGCACACAAATGAGTTTCCTATAAAAGCAATTATTCGCTGTTTAGAAATAGCACAAATAGACGCCAAAGATATTGATCACATAGCAGTAACTATCAAACCTCGATTGAATTTGTCAAAAAAAGCGTCTTTCTTATTTAAATCTGGTGTAGATAGAGCATCTTTTTTGAAAGGTCAAATTCTAGGAAGCTTTATCAAGCAAAGAAGAATTAGGAAATGGCTAAATGAAACATACAGTTCAACTAAGAGACCAAAGATACATTTTGTTCCACACCATTTTTCCCATGCTGTTGGTTCCTTCTTCGTAAGCCCATACGAGAGCGCCGCTTTGTTGTCAGTGGATGGATCAGGTGAATGGGCTACTACTTTTAAAGGAATAGGTCGAAATAATACCTACAGGTGTATTGCCGAGGATTATTTCCCACGATCATTAGGCATCGTTTATGAGGCAGCAACTGAGTTCTGTGGTTTTAGAGTAAATTACGATGAAGGAAAAACCATGGGATTAGCTCCTTTAGGTAATCCGAATAAGTTCATAAAAATAGTTGAAAAAATTTTCTGGATTAATAATGACATGTCTGTGGGTGTAGATTTTTCTTATTTTGATTTTCAAAAATGGAAGGGGCGTCGTTGCGGAAAGAAATTCTATGAAACATTCGGTCAACCTCGCAATAATAACAAGGCGGCAAAATTTGAACAGCATCATCTCGATGTGGCAGCTGCCTTCCAAAAGCAGCTTGAAGAATGCTTGCTGAAAATTGCACGCCAATTGCGCGAACGCACCGGAGAAGACTATTTAGTAATTGCTGGTGGGGTTGCTCTCAATAGTGTAGCAAATGGGCGTATAGTACGAGAAAGCGGTTTTAAGGATGTATACATTATGCCTGCAGCAGGTGATGCAGGGACTGCAATTGGTGCTGCATACTTCGTGTATAATAGCATTCTAAATAAGCCCCGCACCTATATCCATGACAATCCTTTTCTTGGCGCCGAGTATGATGATTCCATAATTCAGGAAATTCTTGAATCATGCAAGTTGGAGAATCAAAAATTTCCAGAAGGTGAATTAGAGAAAATAACAGCGAATCTATTAAATCAAGGAAATATTATTGGTTGGTTTCAAGGACGTATGGAAATCGGGCCTCGCGCTTTGGGAAATCGCAGTATTCTAGCTAATCCAACATTACCAGATATGAAAGATAAGATAAATGCGCAAGTTAAACATAGAGAAAAATTTCGACCTTTTGCTCCTGCCTGTCCAATAGAGGACACCATGCGTTTTTTCGAACAAAAAGTCGCGGATCCTTTTATGTTAAAAGTATGCCTTGTACAGAAAGATAAACAAGCACTACTTCCTGCTATAACACATGTAGATGGGTCAGCCCGTTTACAAACTGTGCACAAAGAGACTAATCCTCGCTTTCATCGGTTGCTCAAAGAATTTGAGAAGTTTAGTGGAGTGCCTATTTTGCTCAATACTAGTTATAATGTGATGGGTGAGCCTATTGTGGAATCCCCGTTAGATGCAATACGGTGTTTTTTTTCTACAGGACTTGACTATTTAGTCATTGGAGATTATATTATTCCCAAGAATAAGTTTAACAGGGATATTCTATCTTTGCTGTAAAATGATGAGCACATATTCAGACTTTAATTAGTTAATCCCTAATTATTAATATTGATTGAAAATGTGATATAGATAGTTCCAAACGCGCGCTTACAATTGTAAACGATAATGCTAAAGAATGAATGCAGACAAAAATTTAAAAAAATTAAGAATTTAAGATAATTATGGTTAGGAGTGGAATTGAAATAAAAATCTTAGTTACAGGAACTGCAGGATTTATAGGGTTTCACCTTGCTCAAAGACTACTAATGCAAGAACACAATGTTGTCGGGATTGACAATATGAATCAGTATTATGATGTTAAGATTAAGCAGAGAAGAAATAGAATCTTACTAGAAAGCGAGAATTATTCCTTCTATGCACAAGACTTAGCTGATTTTGCTAGCTTAAACAAAACTATTATTAAAGAAAAACCCGAAATGATAATTCATCTGGCGGCCCAAGCAGGAGTTAGGTATTCAATTGATAATCCATGGATTTATGAGACCTCAAATACTTTGGGTACTCTAAATGTGTTTGAGAGTGCTAAGCTAAATAGAGTGAAAAGAGTTATTTTTGCTTCCTCTTCATCTGTTTATGGCACAAACAAGAAAATCCCTTTCTCGGAGAGCGACAGAACAGATACACCTGCTTCTCTTTATGGGTCGACAAAAAAGTGTAACGAAGTTTTGGCTTATTCTTATCATCATCTTTACGGGATTGAGATAGCAGGTTTGAGGTTCTTTACTGTTTACGGACCATTTGGCAGACCTGATTTGGCTTTGTTTAAATTTTGCAAGAACATTCTGCTTAATAAAGCTATTAGTGTTTACAATCGAGGCTATATGAAGAGAGATTTTACATATATCTCAGATATTGTTGACGGTATAATAGCATGTATCTTCAAGAAATCGCTTGGTTATGAACTATATAATCTAGGTTGCGATAATCCTATACAACTTATGAAGTTTATCAATCTGATTGAAGAAAACTTGGGTGTTAAAGCGAATATAACATTTTTGCCAATGCAGTTGGGTGATGTTAAAGAGACTTGGGCTGATGTGACAAAAGCAAGAAACGAATTAAATTTTAATCCCAAGGTAAAGATCGAAGAGGGCGTAAAAATATTTTGTGATTGGTTCATTGAAAATAAGGCTTGGCTTTTAGAATTAGAAGACGGAAAGCAATAAAAAAGTACTCTTCTATCAATATAATCGAAAGAATTTTGGTAATAAGTTGGTACTATGGTGTTTAAATGACAAAAAAAATAGTTTCAATAAGTCCAGATGGAAACGAATTCCCTATTCCTACAGCTCAAGATGACGAAAATGAGTTTGCTCGAATTGAGAAACTTGTTATGGGAATGAGGAAAAAAGGAAAAGAAATTGTTGTTGTAAACGGACTTGGATTTGTCGGTCTTGTAATGGCTGCAGTGGTGGCAGATTCTGTTGATGAGAAAGGGGTGGCAAATAAATTTGTCATTGGAATGCAGCGGCCTTCAATTAGAAGTTACTGGAAGATACCAATCATCAATAAGGGTATATCTCCTGTAAAATCGGAAGACCCTGAAGTAGACATTCTCATTAAGAGATGTGTTCTTGAAAGGAAGAATATGATTGCCACTTTCTCATATGATGTGCTAAAACTTGCTGACATAGTAGTCGTTGATGTTCAATGTGATTATCTGAAGAATGAACTTGGAAACATAAAAAACGGTCATGCTGACATGAAAGCCTTTGAGGAATCAATAGATATCATCGCTGACCGTGTTAGCCCAAACTGCTTGATCCTTATCGAGACAACAGTTGCTCCTGGAACAACCGAACAGGTTGCTTATCCAATAATTAAGAAACGATTCGAGAGAAGGGGGATAACCTCTGAACCGTTGCTTGCTCACAGTTATGAGCGGGTTATGCCTGGAACTGAATATGTTAGATCGATTCGAGATTTTTGGCGAGTATGTTCAGGAGTAAATCAAGAATCCAAACAAAGAGTGGAAAAATTTCTAAATGAAGTAATCAACACTAAAAAATACCCCTTAACTGTTCTTGACAAACCAATCGAGTCAGAGACAGCAAAAATAATTGAGAACTCTTATAGGGCAACTATACTTGCCTTTATGGATGAGTGGTCTATTTTTGCTGAACGTAATGGCGTAGATTTGAAGAAAGTAATTGACGCTATTAAAGTAAGACCTACACACTCAAACATAATCTTCCCTGGCCCTGGAATTGGTGGTTATTGCTTGCCAAAAGATGGCGGATTAGGTGTATGGGCTTACAGGCACATTTTCGGGTGGGAAGATGAGATCTTCAAGATTACTCCTATGGCGATAAATATTAACGATAAACGTGCTTTACATGCTGCACAATTAGTTAGAGATGCTTTAAGAAACATGGGAAAACCAATAGCTGCCGCTGAGGTTTTATTATTAGGTGCCTCATACAGAGAAGATGTAGGTGATACAAGGTATAGCGGTTCAGAATTGATTGTAAGAAGGTTGACCGAAATGGGTGCAGAGGTCAAAGTTCATGACCCATATGTGGACCATTGGTGGGAGCTAGAGAAACAAACAGAGTACCCACATCCTGACTATTCATGGAAACGATTCTTTGATAGACAGGATAAACTCTCAGAATTGAAGATAACAAAAGACCTTTGGGCATCAATGAATGGTTCGGACGCTATAATCTTGGGAGTAAGACATAAACAGTATCTAAATCTTGATCCAGAAAAAGTTGTCAAGTCGGTAGGGAAACCATGTGCAATAATAGACTGCTTTACTTTACTCAATGACTCTCAAATAAACCGATTCTTTGAACTTGGTTGTGAAGTGAAAGGGATGGGAAGAGGTCACATTCAAAGAATTAAGAAACAGTGTGGAGATAAACTACATAAATCATAAGTAACCGCAAATAAGCAAAAGAACAATGAAAATGCAATATACTTAACATTTAATATAGGGGAACTTAAAATTAAAGAGAGGAACTGCTCTGTTTCTAATTATCCTATTCTTTTTAAATAAAAAAATTTATTTAAATTGTATTTTGTGTTTGCTTTATTGTTTATGTTGGATATTTGCTTGTTACTATAACATCTTTAAAGAGAAAATTTTGGTTGAGCATCTCTTTGTTTGAGCCGTAGCATCCTATTCCCCATGTGAAGTATGGTGTTCCTGAATAGCTTGCAGTTGGTAAAGTATTTTTCTCAAACACTTTATTGCTGTTTATCCAAATGGTGAGTGTTCCGTCTTCTGCTCTGTAGCTTGTTCCTTGTTTAGCAAAAATCGTTATTGTTACCCATTGGTCTTTTGGAAAGTCTGCTGTTGGCATTATAGAGAAAAATCGGTTTGTGTTAATACCGCTGACGAAATCGTTATAATAGAAACCTGATACAGTTAACATTAGTGTTTGTGGAATTGGGTCTCCGTAACTTACAAAAGCAAGGCTTAACTGTGGGCTATCTGCATCTGGCAATGTACCATAACTATTCAGGTCGCCGCACATTTGCCATAGTAGTGTCCCTTGTTTAATGGTTATTGATGAGGGAACCCATATTTTGAATTGGTAGTATGCTTCTTTGAGTGTCGGGTATGGTTCTACATAGTTTTGTCTGTTTGTGTATTGTACTTCGTAGAGTTTGGTGTGTTGGGCTGTAGTTAATGGTCTGGTTCCAGGGGCATCTAAGATGAATCTGGCACAGGTCCTTGTAGCGTCACTTGGGTCGGTAATAAGGTATATGCTGCCGGCGTTTCTTTGCCACTCTTGTGTTATTGTTGTTGGTCTAACATTTACCCAGTTCCATTTTCCTTTTTCACAGGGATAAGCGCATGGTTCCTTTAATGGCCAGTTGGTGTCTACTCCAAAAGTTGATCCAGACGGGTATGTGAAGCTTGATTTGAAATAAGTTAACATTGATGATGTACTGGCTGTTGAAGTTGGTGTAGGCGTTATTGTTGGCGTGAGTGAGGGAGACGGAGAAAGCATTGGAGTGGGAATAGGGGTTGACGTGGGTGTTGGTCGTGGAGTCGATGAAACTGTAGACATTGGAGTAGATGTAGACGTAGGGCTTGGTGTTGGACTAGGTGTAGCAGTTGGTTTGGGGGTCGGAGTTGCTGTGGACAAGGGCGAAGGCGTCGGAGTTGGGCTCGGAGTTATTGTTGGGGTAGGTGAGGGAAATGGACTTAAAGTTTGTCGTATGACAGAAACTCTGTCAACTTGGAAGTATCCAGTTGAACCAACATCAAAGTGAATTTCAGTAACAGCAGTGCCTAAAGGAACCGCAAAGTTCATAGTCAAAGGTGTCCAATAATTCCTTGAAAGCAAAGTTGGTCCACTAAACACACCTAATTTGTTCCAGTTAGTATCCCAGCAATATACGTTCGTACAAACTAACATAGTTCCTTTGCAGTATAATCGTAAAGTGTAAGTTTGTCCTGCCTTAGCTGGAATTGTTTGTACCACAGCTATGTAGCCAGACCCTCCCTCCGGTTTTCCCGTCACGGTAAATAAGCCGCTGTAACTACCTGAGTATGAGTTTGAGCTTTTGGTGAGTCTTCCTGAATATCCTTGATGCTGAGGATCGTAGATCGCTAGTTTCCACGGTGAGATTCCATATTCAAAACCACCGTTCTGCACTATATTTGTTGGTGTCCATATTGTTGCAGATTGAGTTGGGGCTGCCCAGAAAACTGGCAGAATGCTCACGATGAGGAGTGCGTTGATGAATAGAACTGCTGGTTTTGTCAGCTTTCTGGATTTTAGGGAGTATACTTTTAATTTTAGATTGTATGCATTCATTCTGTTTTTCTCTCTCGCTCTCTTCCGAATTACGATTCGCATTGGATTTGATCTGCCTTAAATCTTCTTGCAAAAATAATTAACGTCAATTGTCAACTTTAGTCGCTTCGTTTGTAGAGTATGCTTAACAAATCTTGCCAAACCGACTTTACTACCACTGAGCAGTAAAACTCCTATAGGCGCCAGAAATTTGAATGCATTCAGCTTTGGCCACCATGAAGTACGAAAATAGTATCTAAATTGCCAATGCTAAATGAAGTGTGGCGTCTCTGAAGGTTACCAAAATCAAAAGCATACCAAAAGCAACCGCTAGAGTTTTTTTTTTACCACTGTTTCTATGAATTCTTAGATAGACCGGCTCGGACGCACGCGTTCCTTGCTGCAAAATGCTCTTTATACCTGCCAAACATTAGATTAAAGTCGTATAACCGTCTGCATTTTCAAATGCTCTTACCAAAACATTTACAAATAAAACAATGGATTAGGCCAGCTTTAGGCAAGAGAAAGACAGAAGGGATGAACACAAAATAGCTTGTTCTGTCTCTTTTGTTTATTGTGTGCTTGTTAGTGTTATGTCGCAGCTGAAGGTTGTTAGGGTGCCGGTGTTTGCTGCTGCGGTTAGGGTTAGGGTTGCTTGAATTGACTGTCATGCGCTTAACACAGTGTTTTGACGATTCCACGTTAGCGTCAAATAGGAGCTGGCTGTGGTTGGGGTCAAGTTGTTTGTGGTCATGGTTAGTGTTTCTGCTATGTTGCCTGTGTTTTTGACGTAGACTGTTTGTGTGGCGGTGCTGCCTGGGTTGATGTTTCCAACGTTTAGGGCTGTTGCGGGTATGGTGCATGCGTTGTCGGTGTATACGCCTAGGTTGACGGCGTTTATTGTTCCGCTTAGGGGTACGGTTTGGTTTGCGCTGAGGACTGCTGCGGTTGTTACGGTTAGGGCGAGTCCGGTTATTATGAGTGCGATTATTGCTATGGGGGGTATTTTTGTTAGTTTCATGTGGTTTGGTCCCTATTTTATCGTATGGCGTCGTAAGTATTAATAAATGTTTAGAGTTTTAAAATAATGAGCACCTGTGTTGTTCACAAATACAAATCAAAAAAACAAAACCCAAAAAAACACGCTACATCAATTTCAAGAACAAACTAAATCACTTAACAAAATAGAAAAACAGCAAAGGTGGTGAAATCACATATGGTTAGTAAGGATCAGGCGATTGGTGGCGCTATTCTTGCAGTCTGCGTCATCGTCGCAGTAGGATACCTTGTTACACTCTTTTATCCGCAGTGGCTCGGAGGCTTACTGGGCAGCACAGCTAATGTTCAATTCTGGGCTATTGCAATACCCGTCTTCATTGCATTCATCGCAATTCTGCTCATAGGCGCATGGATCGGATACACGATGGCAACAACTCCGCCGCCTAAACCTATTGAGGAAATTACAGCTGAGGCAGTGGCAGAGAATAAGGCGCCAGAAGAAAACAAGCCATAAAAAACGGATAAATTCTTTTTTTGTGTCTTCCCTTTTTCAACCAAGCTTAGGTAGGTGAAGAACACCTAAAACTGATTAGGCACAATGTGTAGAGTGCTAAAACGGTTTTAATGTAACTTCAGCTAGGTTCCCGTCGAGGTTGTACTTTTGTCTTGATAGGATGGCTACTGTGAGTTTGGGGATTACTATTCTTCCGTCTTTGGTCATTGTGCAAAGAAAGCTGTCTTGGGCCATCCAGATGGCTGGGATATTTACGTGTACTGATAGGGTTTGGTTTGATTCAAGTTTGTAGCGCCACCTGATGTGCCTGTTTATTTGCAATCTGTCGCCTCTTTGCACTAGAGTTTTGAAGCATACTTTCTCAGTTAACGGCAAAACAAAGCCTCCGAAACACGCCAATCCAAGACGCAATGCGACGGATGACACCGTAGCCAGGGCAAGCTGAGAAGCCAAAACAAGAAAACCAACGCAAATTGCGCTTGTCTTAAATAGAATTTTTCATGTGGTCTTCTTCCAAACAAAAATCTACAGTTGCTCCTTTTCTTCTTGTGCGCCGTACTCTATTGTGTAGTTTGAGGGGTCGTAGGCAGAAAGAATCTTTTTGAGATGGTTGCTGCACCAGGCGCTTTTTGTGCCTTCGGGGTTGATCAGGTAGTGCTCGCTGCCAAAACCGCAGTCGCCACCAGCGGAAGTTGAACCCTCACAAGGCTCGCCAAGGCTGGGCAGAACCCTAAGCACCGCTCGGTTTGGGCTATCGAGGCTTTTTTTAGAATCAAGGGTATCCGTGGCAGGTTCGGCACAATTTTTGGGCGCAAAACAACGCTCCGATTCTTCTACAACTATTTCTTTGTGATCTAAATTACCTGCCACATCTGCCATTGATGCCACTTCATCTATCTTAGCCTGAGCCTCCATCTCCTGAGACTTCGGCTTTAGCTCCAAGCCTCTAAACCCCCGCTCAGTCCTCGTCTTGTACTCACTGATTTTTGGCATATCTCTTAGCCGCTGAAAAAACCTCCGCTCAGTTTCAGGAGGACGCCCCAAATCTTGATCAACATAATTCTTGTAATCCTCAAACGCTGCCTTACGTGAAAGCGAGCCTTCTGGCTGCAGGATGCATCGGTCTTCAATCCAGGCCCCGAAAGGGTCAGAGATCCGCTTAAACTCCAAAATCATCTCCTGAGTTGTACTGCTCAAAGAAAACTCATGATTCCTATCCAATCGGCGTAGGCCTTCAAGCATCCAATTAAAAATCCCAGAAACCTCAACTGGATCTGAGAGCCAGCTGCGTTCGATATTGTCAATTTGGCTTTTGCCTTTGAACTCGTTGGGAAACTTGAGGATTAAGGTACGATCTTCAAAAGCGATACTGGTATCGCCAAGTCGGGGGAACTCGTTGCCTAAAATAAACGGCTTAGCAATGTTACGAAACGTTAGACGTTTCTGTTTGCCTTTGACTTCTGCGTCTAAGACGTCTTCACCGGTGATTTTCTTAAGAAGCGGCGTCTGCAACGCTTTTGTGGTGCAGGGTTCGCTGCTTACATTAACCAATTTACCATACAGCTGAGCTAAAGCAAAACGGTGCTCACCATCAAATTCACCTAACTCAAGATAACTACAATTATTTACGCCAACGATGGCTTCGATGGTGGCTACTACTCGGCCTTTGCCGTTTCTGCCTCTTCCGTAAAACCACATCATCTTGTGCTTGGGCATAGCAGGCAAAATACAGTAACCCATATACTCCTGAAGCAGCGCCTGATCATCTTTGGGCAATATCTGATCCAGAAAACCAAGCCAAACTGGACACTTAGCAGCAGGGTCAAATCGCACATTAAGCTTATACGTGAACACGACGTCGGGGTCAAAGGGCTTAAGCTCCAGAGTCTCCAAAGAAAGCAACCCATTAACAACAGGAACAAAACCCAAAAAACGATTAAACACGCTGCGGTCCACGTAACTATCACGCCTAAGATGCTCCAGGACCTCATTTACAAAATGCACACTAACCTCAGCACCTAACTCTTTCTCTAATAACCCTTCGATTTTGCACTCAGCCGGCTTGTAAACTCCATCCTCGTAATAGAACAAATCCCGCAAATCAGTCGGAGTCTTAAACACAAAATCACCCCGAAGCCAATCTAAAACCTCTTCAAGCTTACGCTCTTTAACCTCTTTAGAACCCAAAGACGCCACACGCATCTTACGCAGGCAACCAGCACACCTCTCTAAAGTGGATCCAAAAATCTGAAACAACGGAGTACTAACATGCCCCGTATCCGGATTTGTCTTAGCACTGCACGGATTAGGTCTGCCGCCGCGCTCATAGAAACCTCTGGCACTAACGATCTGACTCTGAGTCACCCCAAAATCATAATCCCGACTGCCACTGCTGGAGTAGACGGTTTTAAAAAAGTCATGAATTTCATCATCAAAAAAACCCTTGCTGAGCATGAACTGAATAATTGCTAAACGCTGATTATGATCTAACCGAATGTGCTTTTTATCAACAACAGAATTTACGCAGCTAAAACGCAAAAAATCATAGCGCTCAAGCTGCTGACCCAAAAAAACCCGCGTATCAGTTAAAATCGCATTGTCAACTCGGATTGGCGCATCTACTGCTTGAGTGTAGGGCTGCTTTTTCCCATCAACATCTAATGCAAAACCGCCGACAGCAACATAGCCGCCGTTCTCAAACTCCATATGCAAACCCCGCTTAAACGGACTACAATTCTCAGTCTCAGAAGTCAAAAACAACATCCGATAACCCATATTCGGAGTACGAAAACTCAAAGTCTTAGCACGATCACCAAAACGCTTACTCCAACGATACGCTAAAAACTCCCAATCCCAATCCAGGCAAGCTAAACCTCCGAGTCCTGTTCGGGGACCAAAATTCCAAGCCTCAACCTCACTGGCCTCTGCACGTTTCACAAGAGCCTCCAAATCCGCCATAGACTGACTGGTGAAGTCTTTCCAAGCGCCGACAAGCCGAGATGGATTCTTAGCACTATCACCCAACAAAAGCACCCAATCAGGATGCGCACGCTTAAACGCAAACAACTCTGCAACATCAAAACAAATCAAATACAAAACCTCCTAACCCAGAACGTATTCTCAAAAACGCCAAGACAACCAAAACTGCTCCGATCCAAACAAAAACAACCCCCACAATTTGCACTTATTTGACTTAGCTTTTCTGACAAAGACTTTAGCTGACAATCATCTAAAACGTCACAATCAACAGTAAACACCGACAAAGGATCTCTAAAAGCCTCAAACTTAACCCGTCGAGTACCTATTGGTTTAATCGGCACTTTTCCATCTGGAAAAACCTCACGCCAGCGTTCCTTCTCTTCAAAACTCAAATAAGCCCAAGATCGATATCGACCTTGCAGGGGGATTCTTTTTTTTGACAAATAAATCAGATAGAGAATACTCCAAAAAAATAATTATGCCTTATTAGCCTAAACGCGATAATATCGTATTTAGGAAGCTACTTGTGTTTTTTCATTCCACCGAAATGTAGTTGAAATCTTTAGATTTAAAAGTTCAAGAAGGTCAGTCTAAATTGCAAAATAACTTTAATAATAAACATTTAAGCCAAATACCCCCCATATTTTAGCTCTAGCTCTCCGTGAAATGTGACAATAGTGCCATATTTTATCAAACCAAAAATAACTCTTAACATGTTGAAATGCACAGAACACACAACTTTTTGCCATCAGCCGTGGCAGCTTTCTTTTTCAAGTCATGGTTGCGATCAGCTCTAAACCCAGCAATTAAAGAATAGATAAACACACCTAAATAGAACAGGCTTGGAACTACAAGAAGGGCTGGCATAGCATATTCTTGACCTCGCCCAACTGCAAGCAAAGGCCCAAGAACCGCAAATAACGCGATTATAAGAGCCCAGTTCTTTTTCTGAGGCTTTAGTAGAGTTTTAAAATCACCCAGTTTGAACATGATCGGCAAAGTTAACAGGAAAAGCGTAAGCTCCAAAATTGCGTTAGTGAGACCTGTTGTTTGTATGTTTAGGGCTCCGAACCAACCGTTGGATAGGGGCCAAAACAATTCGATTCCTCCAGTGAAGAAATCTGCTATGATAACATGGGATAGCAAAGCGGCAAAGTAAGGGATAACGCGTTTACGGTAGATGACAAAAAACGGAATCATCAAAACTGTTAGGGTGATGAGTGAGTGGGTGGGGCCTCGATGCATGAGGAACGGTATTGGTAAATCGATGTCGGGTAAGACTGAAGCTGCAAACAGAAGTGGCAAATTCAATTTGACGTCTGCAAGCTTTGCTGAGCTTTTCCCTAATATGTAGCCAATGGCAAAGTGGCCGATTGCGTACGTCTAGATTCCTCTGATTTACTTTGCAAATGCAGAGAGAAATTATTAAAGTCAACTTGCGTATTTTCACAAAATATCAAAGCAGAAAGTCAAAATCGATATGATTTAAAAAAAAGTAAGTTTGTATGAGTTGGTAGCAATCTGCAAACGTATGGGTGAATTTTTTTTGTTTGTTGCTCTTTGAGTGTTGTCTATTCTGTGCCTGTGAGTGTTACGTCGCAGCTGAAGGTTGTGAGGGCGCCGGTGTTTTCCGCTGCGGTTAGGGTTAGGGTTGCTTGGATTGATGATCCTGCGCTTAACACGTGGTTTTGGCGGTTCCAGGACAGAGTTAGGTAGGAGTCGGCGTCGGTTGGGTTCCAGTTGCCTGTTGTCATGGTTAGGGTTTCTGGTACGTTGCCTGTGTTTTTGACGTAGACTGTTTGGGTGGCGGAGGCGCCGGGGCTTATGGCTCCCACGTTTAGTGATGTTGCGGGTATAGTGCATTCGCTGTTGGTGTATACGCCTAGGTTTACGGCGTTTATTGTTCCACTTAAGGGTACGGTTTGGTTTGCGCTGAGGATTGCGGCGGTTGTGACTGTTAGGGCGAGTCCGGTTACTAGGAGTGCGATTATTGCTATTGGGGGTATTTTTGTTAGTTTCATGTGGTTTGGTCCCTATTTTATCGTATGGCGTCGTAAGTATTAATAAACGTATTCTAATTGCGAATAAAGATCATCAGTGTAGTTCACAAATACACAACCAAAAAAAGCACGCTACATCAAATTCAAGAGCAACCTAAATAAACAACTTAACAAACCAAAAAACCAGCAAAGGTGGTGAAATCACATATGGTTAGCAAAGATCAAGCAATAGGCGGCGCAATACTTGCAGTCTGCGTCATCGTCGCAATAGGCTACCTCGTTACACTCTTTTACCCGCAATGGCTCGGAGGCTTACTGGGCAGCACAGCAAACGTCCAATTCTGGGCTATCGCAATACCGGTCTTCATAGCATTCATAGCAATACTCCTCATCGGAGCATGGATCGGATACACCATGGCAACCACTCCACCGCCAAAACCCATCGAAGAAATAACAGCAGAGATATCGGCAGAGAATAAGGCGCCAGAAGAAAACAAGCCATAAACACAGTTAACGTCTTTTTTTGTGTCTTCCCTTTTTCAACCAAAACATATGAGCGGAGTGCAATTAGCGCTAGCTATAATGTATCCTTTGATATCAACGCTATATGTCTTTGATGTGTATTATCTTGTATTCTTTGGCTTTTTCAAACAGTTTGTTGTCTGCTGTAATTAGTTGGGCGCCAATTTTGTTGCAGAGAAACAGGTAAGCTGCATCATAGACCGCTATATCAAACTTACAAGCGATTTCTAGACTCTGGGAAACCTCGGTCCAATCTAACTCATAGAGCTTTAGTTGAGTATTCTCTAAGAATTCGAGTGCGTCTTTGGCATCATTCTGTTGGATTCTTTTTTGTTTAACCGCTATCCAAAGTGCGTTTGCTGTTTCCTGCACAATAAACGAAGGCGCAAACAACCGAGTTGCACCGCAAAGAAAGTCTCGTTTTAGTTTGTCTGCATTGTCTTGATAAACTTCATCGACTAAAATCCATTTCAAGACTACGCTTGCATCTACGACATATCTCGTGCTTCTCACGCTCGGCCTTCTTTAATCCAAGCTAAGACTTCTTCATTAGTCGCTGGTTTGGATCGCTTTCTTATTTGGTCAAGTTTTTCAAAAGCTTCTTTTTTCTTTTGTTCATCAATTTTATCCTGTAAGCATTCTCTGATGTATTGGCTCCAGTTTAACTCTATTTTTTTCATATCTTTTTTCATTGTTCTAGGAATTTTTATGTTGATTACTTCGATTTCTTCCCGACTCACAAGAAGACCCTCAAACGTATATACTACTGGTATATACTAATAAAATTTACGCCAGATAATAGATCATAGCTTTCCACAATAGGGGCTATTGCCAAGTTCAGTAATTTTACTTCTTAGTAGGAAGCCTGAGCATAATTATGAATTAAAATTGCACTTTCATAATCTGATTCTTGAGGTAAACTATTCTCTTGTACTATCCTTTCATTTAGTATAAATATAGATTTTACTAAAGTATAACTGACGGTAAGACTTTGATTGAGCAAGAAATGAAAGTAGGTCCAAAAGGCCACGTAGTCATACCCCGAACAATGCGAAAAGCACTCAAAATAGAGCCAGGATCCAAAGTTCTATTTACACTAAAAAACGACAAATTAACCATCCAAAAAACTCGCTTCGATGGCATAGCTGCTTTGAAAAAAATAGCTAAGCAAATAAACTCAAACGAGAAAATAAATCTTCACGAATACGAAGAAGAACTTGAACAGAGAAACCCCTAATGCTTTACCTCGACGCTCTTATAGAGTGGTTTTTTTGAGTAGTGTTTGATTCTTTCCTGTATTCGTCTTTGGGTTTCTCGTTTCTCGAGACCGGCAAAGGGCGCCATTGCAAGGTTTAGCAATCCATTTTTTAGTTTAATTATTGGCCTCATGGTATCTCTCGGTTTATTTCTAAATTTATAGTTCTTGACTCTTCCTAATATAGTATATTACGAGTCACGACAATTAAACCCTTGCGCTCTGAAATATAAACACAAGAAGTTGTTGTTACAGCTGAAATTTTTTGTTGTAACAACAACTACCCAATTGCAGATTATAAAGACCCCAAATAACAAAAAGCGCTTAATCTATTACCCTTATAGGCGTCTATAACCATTCGGTTTTAATTTCTTTTACCTGCTTGAAATGAGGATCATCAGTAATGCACACCGCTTTTAGGGCCGATGCCGTAGCGGCAATCATACTGTCCCCCATTGATAAGTTGTATCTATGCCTAAATTCCGCTGAAAGGTGAGCAATCTGTTGGTCAACAACAATAACTTCAAAGTCTTTCTCTATTAGAGCAACTTTCAGCATTGCAGTCTCTCGACCTTCACGTTTGAGGGCAAGCCTGTATATTTCATGGATCACAACTGCTGAGGTAAATCGTTTCCTAACCTTTTGCTCTAGTATTCTCTTGTTAAAGGATGCATTGGTTGAGTAGAATAGGTCTGCAAAAAATCGTGTATCATAGACTGCTTTATCGGTCTTCATTTCTGAGCTCGTCTATTTCTTTTTTTACTTCTTCAGGTGTCCCAAACTGTGAATAAGCGCCTATCATGTCCCAGATTGACTTTTTAGGCTTCAGCAGAAGGCCATCGTCTGTTAACACTACTTCAAGGCGGGTTCCTTCTTCTATTTTGAGTTTTTTTCGAATTCCGACTGGAATGGTAGTCTGACCTTTCTTTTTTACGACAATTTCAGTTTCCATCTCTATATCAAAATTACTTTAAGCTTTTTCGGAAATTTAAATATTCCCTCTTGCTCTTAAATACATAAAAAAAGTTTCTGCAAACTCTTCAGTTAAAGGGGTTAACATATGCACAAACAGTTGATCTCACAAAAAGAAATCATGTAACCTAAGTTGCCCCACCTTTTTGGTTGACTTAACAACCTTTTCCAAGTTTTCCGTTAATACATGATAGCGTTGTTTGAAAATTAAATCCGCAAAAATCCAAATCATTTTTGCAAATTGGTCTTCATTACCATGCTTTAATGATTTGACGTATGTTTGTCTATCTGAGCCTAAGAAAAGCAGTCTTGGATAACCAATTCTTGAAAGCATGCAATTGAATATTTCTCTACCCACTCGACCATTTCCATCAGTGAAAGGGTGAATCATTTCAAATTTGTAATGGAACAATACAGCTGCTTCAAATGGGTGCCAACTGTTTTTGATGTCATCATAATATTCGTTTATGGCTTTTTGAAGTTCCTGCTCAATTAAAACTGCTGGAGTTACAATATGGTCGCAACCCCCAATACCAATGATATCGAGTCTTCTAAATTCGCCAGCAGTTTGCAAATCGATGTTGCTCATTATTAGCATGTGCATAGTTTTGACAAAATCAAGAGTGATTTTTCCTCTGTATTTATCTCTGTAAGATTTTACTTTTCTAAAGTTCTGGACTTCATTTATTTCTCTTAAGGATTTACCTTCTGGATTAAGCCCGCTTATTAGTAAATCTGATGCTTGGCTTAAGGATAAGGTATTTCCTTCTATCGAAGTCGTTCCTTGAATGTAACTTATTTCAAAATTTTGCTCATATGATTTAATTTCATCAGTGGTCAAAAGGCTTGTAAAGGTTTGGTAAAGATACTTGATGTATTCAATATTTTTAATTTGGTCTAAGTTTAGATATTTTGATTTGTAGAGTAAAGAACTGATTTCTGCTTTTTTCATAGCAGCTCTTGATTCTAATGTATAAGCATGTTTTTCCCTAAAATCATCGATTTCTTGGGGAGTCAGCTGTTTTGTTCCAAGATAAACCCGAACTTTGCGTTTTTGCCCCATCACTTTTATATCTTTTACTAGTGAAAAGTATGGTCTTCTGTTTTTCGGGTAAGTTGCCTCTACGTGATATTTCTTTTTCGCCATATAACTTCAAATTGCACGACCACTGCTATAAATTTATTGCTGAATTAGTGGTCATGCATAAGCACGCGGGAATTCAGTGTTGCCACACGCAACCAAGCGCGTTTTAAGCGGATTTCGGGAGTAGAAATTATTGCCCCATAAAACGCCAGATCCAAAAGAAGAAGCCCACAAATGTTTTCTCTCTCTTATTTTAACGCCGAATGTTTCCCTAAGGATATCTGCCTCGAGCACCAGCAAACCCAACTAATCTGACATAGAAAAAACGTATCACAAGACTTATTTTCCAAGAAGGGCTGTAAAGTCCTCTTCTGATAATCCGGACTGGCGTAGTATTGATTTTAGGGTTCCTTTCTTTATTTCCGGATGGAGAGGAACGATTACTATGTATAGGCTGTTTTGGGTTTTTCTTTTTAGTCTAACATGACTTCCTTTTCTACCGACTACTTGAAAACCAGCTTTTCCCAGAGCTTTAACTACTTTAATTCCGGATACAGGCTTCAGTTTTGGCATGGGTTTCAACGCTTAATGTGGTGAGAATGGGCGATTTATTTGTTGGAATTTTGGCGTCTTCATCCTCAAAATAGAGGTCGATTGCCTCACGCAAATTAGATAGAGCCTCTTCTACGTTTTTGCCTTGACTGGCTATATCGAGTTCAGGACTCCAAGCGATTTGCAGTTTACCCTCTCTCCAGAGTATTGCTGAAAAAGTAAGTTTTTCACGCATCCAAAGTACACTCATGACTACTCTGTAAAAGTGCTAAAAATAGTTTTTGTTTAGCTTGCAATAAGCCTCAACAGGACGTCTAAGACTAAGAGATACACTGATTGCTGCCATCGTCCTGACGCGGGAATACAGTGTCGCCTCACGCAACCAAGCGCGTTTTAAGCGGATTTCGGGAGTAGAAAGCATTGCCCCATAAAACGCCAGATCCAAAAAAATAACCACAAATGTTTTCTCTTTCTTATTTGCACCCAAAACCTACCATAGCCCTTTAACATGAGGGCTATTGAGAAGTAGTCGTCTGGCAAATTTTGTAGACTACTACTTTAAAAGAATTTTCAAACATATTATTGTCGTTTTTCTTGTTACACTAAAAACGATTTATTACAGCAAACACAACTTAAGTAGACCACAGATGCCAAAAAACATACTACTAACCGGCGGCGCAGGCTTCATCGGCAGCCACCTAGCAGACGAACTGGTTAGCCGCAACTACAAAGTAAAAATCCTAGACAACCTATCATCAGGATCAATAGCCAACATCGAGAAATTGCTAGAGAGTGGCAAGGTCACCTTTGTAGAAGGCGACATACGAGACACCAAAACAGTCAAAGACTGCATGAAAGACATTGATGCGGTCTTGCATTTGGCAGCTCAAATCAGCGTAACACTCTCTATTAAGGATCCTGAATTCAACAATCAAGTCAACATCACGGGCACCCAAAACTTACTCGATGAAAGCCTAAGGGCAAACGTAGCCAAATTCGTGTTAGCTTCATCCTGCGCAGTGTATGGCGAACCAAAATACTTGCCTGTAGATGAACAACACCCAACTAACCCAATTTCACCCTACGCACAGTCCAAGCTCACAGCTGAGCAGAGTATTCTGCGGCACAGCACTAATCATGGGCTAGCTTGTTCAGTTCTGCGCTTCTTCAACGTCTACGGACCACGACAGAAGCTAAACGATTACAGCGGAGTCATGACCAAATTCATAGAGTGCATAAAACAAAAACAACCCCCAAACATCTACGGCGACGGATCGCAAACAAGAGATTTTGTCTACGTCGCAGATATTGTCGCCGCGATCATTTTGGCGTTGGAGAGCAAGGCTGCTAGCGGCGGAGTCTTTAACATAGGCACAGGCCACGCGACAACGATTAATGAGCTCGCAAAGACCATGCTCAAACTAACAGGAACGGACCTAGAAATTAACTACGAGCAAAAAAGAGAGGGTGAAATAAAACAAAGCTACGCAAACATAAACAAAGCGAAGATACTGTTAAACTACAAACCAAAATACACCCTAAAAGACGGATTAAAAACATTGCTAAAAGAAAACGGCTTCAAAACAAAAAAATAAACATATCTTCAAGCCCCCCAAAAGTTCTCTGTTAGAGACGTATGTCGAATTCGGAAACATAATTTAAATCAATGAAAATGCTTTGTTTTATTTGAGAACTAACACGAAATCGCTAAACTCATAACGAAGACAAGAAGGCAACATAAAACAGTGGGCTTGGCACTGAGTCCCGGCTTCGGAGTTGGGCAACTTGGGCGAAGACCTGTTGGCTGCATGAGGCCTACTATGTGACCCGTTGTGATCCGTTGAGATGTCGGGTGTTAGTTCTCCAGATTCTCATTTGCCCATTATGGGCTCGTAGTTTTAAAGAAACTGCCGGCATTCAAAAACCATTTCTAAACACTCGAATGGCAACTTTTTTTCTAACACCTACTTCACTTTAGCAATGTGTAGCTACACTTCATTTTAGAAACGATACCTTTTTTTCTTAGCAACAGAAAAAGAAAACAATCAAATACAGCAAACAATTAGAGTCCAGTCACCCTATAAGTCTATCAATATATCAAAAAAAATCCACTTATACGTAAAAAACGCCCGCGCAACAAGCAATAAACCATCAAAAACTCAGCCTTTAGGCAATTCGTTTCAAAAAACACTTGGATAAAAATCAAACAGAGCTGTGTTGTAGGAGGCAATCAAGCGTTGAACGTAAAAATGCCTATTTACCATTGTACGTGTGGACAAGGTCTACTGATAGTGCCTGATATTTTGGAGATGGAGAGGGCTATTCGGGATCATTTGATTGAGCATAAAAGGGTCACTGGGGAAGTTTTAACTGAGATTGACCTCACGGAGAAGGTTATTGCGTGCCTAACTGAGGCGTTGGGCGAGGAAAGCCTTCAAGATCAAATAAGCCATGCCTAAACAATGCGGGTTATGCATTAAAGAAGCTTAATGAGACTTAAGACAAAATACGAATAGAAAAGCATCAGGCAAATTCCATATCAAGATATAATAAGCAGCTCCGATTTTTTTGCCAAGGGAGAAAGAGTTTAACTAAAAAAAAGAAGTTTTTAGCAGCCTCGTTTTTTGTTAACTAAAAAAAGAAAGGATTAAAAATTTATGTGTTCAGAAAATACAACATCACCTGAGGATCCACATTACTCGCCCCCGCGGGGCAGGAAGCCAAAGATGCCGATTTACAGATGCTCCTGCGGAAAAGAAATCCTGATTATTCCAGACTTAAACCAGATGGCGTTAGCTATCAGTAATCATTTGGGTGAACACAAAAAAATCACTGGGCAACGTTTGTCAGAGATTTATTTAACGCAGGAAATTCTAGCTTGCCTAAGCAAGAAAATAAGGTAAGCCAAAAAGCACCAAATGCTGAGTAGAACTCACCACTTAACTATGGATTTACTTGTTTTTCACGGCTATATCTAAACCTTCTAATAAGCGGCAACGCAGCAGCATAAACACCAAGCGCAACAATAGAATCAATCACATGATGAATGGCTGTACCAGCAACATTAATTAATGCACCTTGCCAAGGAATGCCAAACGGCAATACGACTAAGCCTTCTATAATGGCATGAAGCGGCAATCCAACAATAAAGAGCGCTTTGGGAAAGGATAAACCTTTTTTCATTGCAAAAACGATCGCTAATGCCCAGATTAAATGAGTTCCTGCTCTTGCGCCTACGACTGGACCAAGGGTGGCAAAGAAACCAAGCGCTGAAGCTAAAGCGACTATCGCCGAAACGATGGGACCGAACAGTGTGGAGAGCATCACTGGAACATGGGAGGCTACGGTGGCTGAGTATCCGACTGCTGGAAGGGTGATTTGTAGGGTGCCTTGGAAAAACAGGGGTATGGCTATGGATAGGGCTGCAAAAACTGCTGCAATAGCTACGTCTTTGCTGCTTAAATGCACCATTTAGAGTCAGTGTACTTTTATCGGTAGCTTTTATGAATCTATGGGTTAGACCACTAAAAAAACTAAAATCTAAAAACACCAAACCACAATCCACAAAACCACAAATTACAGACTTGGAGCAAAACTCTTAAGTTGGATTCAATTGTAGTATGACTGTGAATGAGTTGTCCAAAGTTCGAGTCAAAAGAAAAGGCCAAGTCACAATTCCTAATGAATTAAGATTAAAGCTCGGTATAGAAGAAGGAGCAATTCTTGAAATCAAAGCTGAAAAAGGCGAAATTATACTTACACCTCTCCCGCCACTAGAAGCCGGCGAGCCAGTTGGTGCAGAAGAGCACAAGAGAATCATAGAAGAACTTGATACTCAAAGGAGACGGTGGCGCTGACAAGCGTAGCAGACACTAGACTTTTGTTTTTATTAGAATTTCCATCAGATTCAAAAATGGGAACCAAAGCAAGAGATTTATTTGTAAAAGAAGCAAGAGGGGGCTTGATTGCGCCGGCTATAATCTTAACTGAATTCATAAGGGTTGCCGGAGCGCGAATAGGACAAGAAGCCGCTAGGAACCGCCTTAGGCTCTTTGAAGAGAGAGGCATGAAAACAGTATCTGTGGATGAAGAAAAAGCGTTGATTGCAGGAGGCTTGCTGCTGTCTAACCGGGATATGCCTATTGCCGATGCATTAATTGCATCGTATGTATTATCGGGCGTTGCTGAATACGTTGTAACCGATGATCCGCATTTTAAATCGTTGGGCGTCAAAACTAAATGGCTTTAGCACAATATATTCGATAATCTCGCGCTGTAGACATGTGTTTCTACGTTAATTAAGAAAAAAACCGGTGTTATCCTATAGCGAACAAATTTAAATGTTAATGAACAAAAACGACTGAAGCTTTTAGACATTTCTTATAGGCACAAGTTTTTCTGGGTGGGCTTTCGCTTCCTAGAAGCTTTCTACAGTTCCTTGAAAAATTTTGCTTTTGCTTCGCTTTCTGTGTTTGCCATTTATTTTCCCCTTCTTTGTTTTTCAATAAATCTAGCAGATTCTAATATTTCCTGTGTCTGTTTGCGATTAAGCTTAAACTTTCTTTTGCCCAGATCATCCATGGCATCACTAAGCTCAATCATGTTCAACAAGTTTTTGCTTAACGCTTCAAGAAGTAGATTCCATGTATCCCAAGTCTTCAAGCCATACATCTCAGCTATCATAGAAAGCGCTACGACATCGGATAGAAACAACGTTTTTTTCTTCACAGATAAAAGGATAACTTCAGCGTCAGCACGTGAAATTCCTTCCCCGTCAGCCAATTTCGCAGCCTGCTTTAATTCAACCACAGACAAGAGTTCCACTTTAAGCCATCCATCTCGGAACGCCTCACTAACAATTTCTGCATCTGGGCATTTCCGTCGGAGGCCTTCATCGACCACCTCAACTTTGACGCTCGATGTAACTAGTATTTCACTGAAAAGTTGCTGAAGAATCTGGAGCTTGTTTATCTGTGCGAGGTGAATAAGTGGACCTGAGTCGGACACAACAGCGGGCAAATGGGCTTATGCTCCGTACTTCTCTTCCATGTAACGTTTGATGCTGTCGGACTCCCAGTTTAATGGGATGCCTTCGGCTTCGAGTAATTCTAAGAATTCTCGCAGAGTAATACCTAAAAGTTCAGCAGCACGCCGTTGGGTTAGTTTGCCTTTTTTGTAGAACTGCAAGATTCTTTCGCGTAAGCCGTCTTCGATGAATTCTTTGAGGAGAGTAGAGCGGTCGACTTTTTCTAGGGCTTGGACGGCTTCGACGCGGCTTAGGTTGCGTTTGGATAAGCGGAGTGTGACGATGCTTGTTTGTTCGGTTTCTGTCATGTTTCCACAATCGTGGAGAATACAATGTAATACATAAAACTTGTGCAACTAAACCCCCTCTTTTTAACCTACTAAATCACACTACGCAAAGAAGAAAACAAACGCACTTTAACCGGCTTTCTGGGTAGAAATCATACACCATAAAACCGCCGGATCCAAAAAGGCGCCAGCAGATATTTCTAAGCGCCAACATAGTCCCACACCTACACCCACACTGCCCAACATATAATCCATGTTGACTGTGCGTAGCAAACAAACTCCCCACACAAAAACCACACAAGAAAAACAGCCTAAACCAAAAAACCAGCGAGTTCCAAAGCCCACAGTGTAGTGTAAAAAAATATACGCCCACACCCACACAAACAAAACAAAGCATCAATGTATAGCTGAGCTGACTAAAAGTGCAAAATTTCAAATAGACTCCTTCATTAAATGAGTGTTTGATTGTCAAGCGAATGAAGAAAAAACTCGTAATAGCCATATCAATTTCTTTAAATGCCATTTTATTGTCTGTTGCAATATTGTGGACAAATTTACCCTCAAGTCAAGAGGAAAAAACCCTTTTTACATATCCGCTTTTGATTGGGAACAAAACCTACACAGTAACAGTTCTAACCAACTGGAATCAAGAGCGTGCACCGTCAGTTGCTCTACTGAATTCATCTAAAAATCATTATCCTCTGGAACTTTATTTTCTTGGAGGAACACAAGAAAAAAATATCTCATACACTATCAATATTCCAACCGATTTGCTTTGGGGAAATATCTCCCTAATAAGAAAATATTACACAGTAAACCCAGACGACTATGTTCTAAGAAATAATGGGACTCACAGTTGTTTACAGATGACATATGAATACCGCCCTTTCTTTTCAGGCAACGGCTATTTTGAAATTATAGGTACACAAGGTGCCTGGCAAGGCTATTACTCTTCTACACCTTAGTATGTCTCTTGAATATTTTTTCGGTCAGTATAACTGTGAAGAAATCCACAGGAAAACCTGCAAAAAAACTGCGACAAAATCTAACATACAGAGTAAGCCCTTGATTCCAACAAAGTTTATGAAGGCGCTTCAAGCAGTCTATGAACGGGAGCAAAGGCAAAGTCTACCTGTAGTAAAGGTAGATGGGGAGACTAGTTAGTGAATGCTGTGCTAGCAAAAAAAATAACGATTGCTTTTTTACTTATCTTATTTGTAACCAGCATTGCACAAGTAAACATTAACCTCGACGATGCCTTCATCAATAATCCCTCAATCAAAAACGAGTTTGATCTTAAGGTTCAAATCTTATATGACACACTTGATTTGAGCACAATTCAAGTTCAAGCCAATAGTGCAACTCAAACACTAGAACCTGAACTCCTAACTAATCCAGTATCAAGCCAAACAACTGAAGCTGCATTGGATTATGTATTTGAAAATGAAGTACATATGAAGATAATTTTTGAAGATTCATTTCCCACAGAATGCATCGAACCAGCAAAAACGATGCTTTCAAGCATAATTCTTCCCCAACTTTCCCAAAAATTCTGGACACCAAACATAAACAGCACGATCACCATCTCCAACATGACAAGCGACCTTTACGGAGGCACAGCCAGTGCAGTGCCACTCAGTTTAGATATACAAGGAAAAGCAACCGAAATAACCGGCACAGTAACAATAAACAACAATCTATTAATCCTGTACCAAGGAAAACTAACCGCTACTTCTGAGTGGGAACACGAATTCACCCATATCTTTCAAATGATAGGCCACAGCCTCGGACCAAATTGGCTAATAGAAGCCCAAGCTTCATTCATGGAACACATCATCGTTGACTCAAACATAGAGCCCAACCCAAATTTGGCTATACTAGCCGATCCATGCTTTTCATCAAATAATCCACAAGATGGAATCGCATTCTACTTAGAAACCAAAAACAACTGGATGAAAATTTACTCAGCAACAGAAGGCTGGGCAAGACTATACATCGCAGACAACCAAATATTAAACAAAATAAACGACCAACTATCAACCCTTCCATATTATGGCTGGTACAATAGTTTACACGATGACCCTGAGAGCAGCGAACGATACATAAGACAAGCATTAAGAGACATCATCGGAAAAGCAGTAATAGACGATGTAAACATCGCGCAATGGTTTGATGCACACTGCTTCTGCGACTTCGGCATAATCCCAATAAACAAACCCTACTTTAGATGGGCAGTCACCTATCAAAACAAGGCGAACAAAGGTGCGATAATAGTTTACCCAGCTTACTTTAAGAACCAAATCTCAAACGTTGAAATGACAAACATAGACTTCAACATTAAAATCTACAATGCATTAACTAAACAAAAACTCACAGAAATAAACGCGACTACCGCTCTAAACCCAGTCGTACTCTTCTCACCCAAAGAATTAGGTTACCCACAGGCAATCAGCGTAAAAATAACTGCAACCGCCATAGAACAAACAATTAACCAAGAAAAAATATTCTTCGATACAAGTCAAAAACAACAATTCATCTACAAAAACAACGTTATTAACTTGTATTATAATTACGACACGTCAAGCAAAATAAAAGTAGCCATTGAAAACAACACTTATTTCCAACAGATAAACGGCATCCTCTCAATAACTAGCCAAACCACAACAAAAAACTACACTGTAAATCAACCAATCTTCGAAATCGATCAAGCAACTCTACAAACAGACGGCTACATAAATATCACATACTCTGGCTCCTCAAAAACAGAAATAAAAAACCTAATACTATCCAGATCAACCGACGACATCATACTAAGAACAAACCAAACCCTACATGCAGGACCAACAACAACACACAACTACCAAGAAACATGGGCACCCGCCGACTTAATAATAAACCTAACCAGCCAAGAACCAGCAACCAACACATATTATGCCATTAACGCAGGAAAAACCATGAATTACCACGATTGTGGTCCACCAATATTTTCTTCCGCAAACTCACACTCAGGATCAAATAACACACTTGAATACTGGAGCACAGACCACTTATACAACGAAGAGTACCCCCACAAAATATTGAACAACATTAAACTCGACTTTGAACCTCCAACAGGGAACATTATGATAAATGGCGGGATCTCGACAAGCGCTTCAAACAATGTCATCTTAACTTTAACTGCCCAAGATAGTGACTCGGGAATCAACAGCATAAGATTAAGCAACGAAAAAATCGAGTCCAACTCAACTATTCCCTGGCAAACTTTTACCTCACAAGTGTACTGGACGCTAAAGTCGGGAAATGGCCAAAGAACAGTGTACTGCCAAATTAAAGATAATGTCGGCTTAACTTCACCAGTTTATTACCAATCAATAATCGTCTCTTTGCCTATATCTACGACACCTTCACCGTCTCCGACGCCTCTGCCGACGCCCTCTTCGCCAACATCAACCCCGACAAGCACCCCTACCACTAACCCTACAATCAATCCGACAACTAACCCAACAACCAATCCCACTACTAACCCTACAACCAACCCAACTGCTACCCCAACAACCTATCCAACAACAAACTCACCCACCCAAAAACCAACCACAAACCCCACACCCACACCAACAGTCCCAGAACTATTCTGGCCAACCATCATCTTAGCCTCTATACCTCTAATCCTAATAGCCATAGCAATCAAGAAACAAAAAATCCACAAAAAAACTCAACAATAACCTCCGGCAATACCCAGAATATATAGCCCAAATAGGCTACACCTAAAATTAAAGAGACTTACCCATACACACAAAATCAAAAGCCATCATTTTACTCTTACTTAACCACTCAACAGAGATATCTTCGGTTAAACCATAAAGCCAAAATTTAGTAAACCCAACTCCCCTACTAGACAAGATCGACAACAAATCCTCAAGCACGGGCTGCGGAGCAACACCCGGCTCAAAGTATAATTCGACAATATCTCGAAGCGGTAATACTTGATTAAAAAGCAACGCAAAAGAATCATTACCTCTACCCACTAATGCTTTGACGAAACGAGGTTGCCAAACATTTCTTGACCCATACTTTAGATTATCTGCGGTTAATTGAAAAAAACCAACCCAAGCATCACCCATACAAGACTTAAAAATTCCAAAACAAATCTTCCTAAAATAAACATTCATAGACGAGGCAAACAACACATTATTTAGCGGATCACTTTTTAACCCAGCTCGCCTAAAAAGGACACGCCAAATAGCCTTAGAAGCAGAAAACCCAGGCAAGACCCCCTGAACAAGCGTGGTTCTACCAAGTTCTCTAAACCCATATCGCTTATAGAGTTCAATAGCGCTCCTAGAGGTTAGATAAACAACGAGATTAAGTTTTTCGGCGCCTTTCTTCTTGGCAACCGCAATTGCTTCCTCTAACAGTCGCGTTCCTATACCCATCTTTCTATACTTAGGATTAACAAAAAGAAATTGAATAGAAAAAACAGTCTTCACAGTCTCCTCTACGCCAATAAAACCAATCGGTGCCTTATCCTGAGTATGGTATGCAATAAGCCTAGTTATAGGAGGAAGATAACCCAAGGATTTGAGTGCACTATACTTTAAGCCATGATTTAGAATGGTGGTGTCCTCAGAATTTGAGCGAAACAGCGCTTTTAATTCAGAAGCAAACTCGCTCTTGAAAGGCTCAATACTCACCATGTCTTGGACATTCTGCATGACAAAATCCACTCTTCCTTTATTTGAATTAAAATAATTAAAGATAATGCAAGCACATAAGAAAACCGAGAAATAAATCGACTATTTACCCGATAAAATTTTACTCTACTTAAACGCTGCAACCTCGAAACAAATAAAAACAAGACAAACACACACATGCAGAAAAACAGAATTTCAACCATATCTCATGCTCATCTTATCCCCCTCAACATAACCCCGTCTACAGATTAGGCAAAGACACCCAATCCTATCCTAACAGGAACAGGAAAAAAGCCTAAAGCAAAAAAACAAAACAAAAACAGCAAAAACATGAGGAGGAGGAACCCTAAATATTCTTATCCTCACAAAAAAATCAAGTGCTATACTTAAAGATCGCCTTTATCATTTTCTCCCCAAAACTCGGAGCAAAATAACTCAAGTGCCTTGGCCCCATGTCAACGTACCTATCAAACTCTTCCCTGCTCATCTTTAGGTTATTGAGGAATAATTTTAATGCATCCTCAGGGCTCTCTCTTTCTTCTGGCTTTAATTTCTCTAAGGCTTTATTTCTACTCATTTGTCCCGCCATTATCAAACGAGCAAACCTAAGCCGATCAAAATCTAAATCAGGAAAACGTTTAGCCTGAATATATTTCTGAACAGGATGAATGAGGCAATCCATATGCTCCCCCTCTTTTGGCGCTTCCCATTCCAGCTCCCTTCTTATTGTCTGCTCAATAAAATCATAATCCCACTCAAAAAAATCAGGAAGCTTCAACCAAGCATAGCTGCTCAAGGACTGTCTTTTCCTTAAGCCAAATAGAACGTGACCGATTTTTCTCCTCAATGCATACGTATGCAGGAGCCTTCTACATTCAAGCTCAATAGCCTCATTTTTCAATACTGCCCGAGCATGAGCAACAGATCCATGCTCAGACATCGCAGAAGTACCTAACAACTCCGTTCTTGACGAGGTACCGTGAATTATCAAAGGAGTATCATACAAATCAGCAACTACTGTGATGCCAGCAGCCATCGCCCTCATACAAACCGAACAAAAATAACCCGTTTTTCTAATAAACAAAGCATAAAGACGATTAAGAAGCTCTGGATTAAAACGATAAAAAACATGCTCAACTCCAAGTTTCCTACAGGTTTTATCAATATTTCTTTTTGCATACTCAGATAGATAACCATTATCGAATGTAACAGCTAAACAGTTGAGGTCTAACTCCTTTTTTGCAGTATAGAGAACAAATGTGCTGTCTTTACCTCCAGAAAAGGGAATCGTAGCGTCAAATTCTTTATGTTTCTTTTTTGCCTGGTTACAGATTTTCCTTAATATCTTCTCTTGGTTAGGCAGGTTTGACTTCCAGAGTTTTATAGAATGATCGTAGGATCTACATTCTGAACACACACCCTGCTCATCGAAAGCTAAGCCTGGATAAGAACTTGGTAGAACGCAACGGCTACAAAGTCTATGAAGCAACCACTTAACCCCTTTCCTCTCTGATAATTAAACGATTATGTTGAAAAATAAAAAGATTGTTTCTAAATAAAAACTCACGTTAAATACTGGCAATTGATGTATTAAATTTTGTTTTCTTTAGTCTCTGACACACTCAGTTTCTGCCATTACTATCCCCAATGAAACGGGGGTAACGACTCCATAACCCCAACTACTTGTAAATTAGTTTAAAGACTAAAATCACCAGACCCTGCAAAACCGAAAAAATGTTGGCAACTATCAGCGGAATATCCCCAGTAAGGATGCCATAGATTAACCACACTGCAAACGCGGTGCTAAGCAGGATCATCATGCCTGTGGATATGTCTTTGGTTGAGCGGGTTTTTATGACTTTTATGAGTTGAGGAAATAGGGAGAGGGTGGTTAGCGCTGCCCCGAAGAGTCCGAGAACGATTATTGGATCCATAGTACTTTCTTGTATGGAGAATCACATATTACTCTTTTCACTACAAGCATAGGTCAACTTGGCTGGTAACGGTAAGTTATAATGAATTAAAGTGAAGATCGTACCAGAACCTACTGCAACACCAATCACTGAAAAAGTATCTTATACTACGTGGCGAACAACCCATATCCATCAGTGTCTCCAATCTTCTTAGCAGGATTCCCAGCAACAATAGTATTCGCAGCTACATCATGGGTAACAACCGAGCCAAACCCCACTATCGCATTATCACCCACAGACACCCCCTTGAGCAAAGTGGCCCCAGCACAAACCCAAACATGCTTACCTACCACAACCGGCTCAATTTTACCCCTCTCAGATCTCCGGGACCCATGCCAATCCGTATCTATTATGTTTGCTTGACCAGAAATTAAGGCTTCATCACCCACTTCAATGGAGCCCAACGCCGCCAAAGTACAGCTGGAGAGATAACAATTGTTACCCACCACAATTTTTGCACCATGCCCAGCAGAGAAAGTTGCCTTAATTACCGTTACGTTATCGCCAAGAATAATCTTGCCTTTTCCAATGATTTTGCTTTTACCATAAAACTTGCAGTTTTTGCCGATTTTAGCAAACTTGCGCCTATACAATAGCGACCTAAAGAATCTCTCCATTTCATTGATCATGAAGTTAACTCCTCACCATGTACTGTTTAGCGGCTTAGGGATAAAATTTTAGGTTTCTAACAAAGAAAAACACGATAAAAAAAGAAAGACTCCCATTTTGGCTATTTAGGTGTTAAGCCAACCTTGAGGTCAGTTACTTCTTGGAGGCACACTTACCGCTTAACTGTAAGCATTAGAATAGTCGGTTGCCTGAAAATGCGCTCGATAATGCCAGCGACTACAAACCAGCCAGCTAAACCAAAGACAAAACTATAACTCAAAATCAAAGAATAGGTTTAAACAAGCAAGCAAAAATGTCGATATGTAATGCCGATAAAGAACTGGGCTTGGGTCTTCTGACCGTTTTCTTTTATTTAATTTTTGTGCTTATTGAATAAAGAAGAGGTAGCCAAAGTAGCCAATGACAGTGAATACTGCGCCGATTCCGATTAGTCCTATAGCAATTTTTATTGATTCAC
>JAEAME010000049.1_pt1 | contig 174506 bp, 150 predicted proteins | sample 8958731 | NCBI WGS metagenome assembly JAEAME01 (sample SAMN16933194, study PRJNA681113) | bioreactor sludge metagenome | isolation source: anerobic bioreactor sludge (Control) | place: India:Bengaluru | collected 2018-10-24
CCAAGGTGGCCTGACTCACTCAACCCGCCCTCCCAGATTCCCGGTACGGTTCACAACCGTCCGAGCGACCATGACACCCTCCCGGGCCTGGACGACGGACGCGGTGTGAAGGCGGGCTGATTATAGCCGAAGAGCGGCGGGCACACCCCCGCGCTGCGGAGCGGGGGCGTGGCGGGCGACAGGCCGTGCGGCGCTCGCCATCGCGGACAGGAGTGGTTCGGCTGGCTCTGGCCCAGGTAGGCGGAGGCGGCTGCTCAGTGAATCTGGTCTGGCGCGCCATCGCAGCGGGAACGATGGCGACGTTCAGGGAGGCACGCGTGTGAGCGATGGGGGGGCAATGTCTACGACTCGCGCTCCCAGTCCTCGACCTTGAGTCCGACCACCCGGCAGAACTCGCGGGTGTTGTGCGTGACGAGCGTCGCATCGTGTGCCCGCGCGGTTGCTGCGATCAGTAGGTCGTCTGGGCCGATGGGTTTCCCGCGGGCCGCAAGGTCGGCGCGGATCGCCCCGTAGTGCTCGGCGCAGCGATCGTCGAACGGCAGCGACACGCACGCGGCGAAGAAGCGTTTCAGGACGCGGAGGTTCTCGGTCACCCGAGAGCTCTTGCGGGCGCCGTAGAGCAGTTCCGCACGGGAAATGGCCGAGACCGCGATGTCGTCCGGTTCGTAGCGCCGCAAACATGCGACAAGGCGGGGCGACGAGCCATTGAGGATACGGATGCAGGCGTTCGTGTCGAGCAGGAACATCAGAGGGCCTCACGTGCTTCAAACCGGCCCTGTGGAGCCCTCCGGAGCGGCCCGCCCTGCCAGCCGCCAACGACGTGCTCGAAGAACCCGTCCGGCCAACTCGAGCCCACGTCTTTCTGGATGAGCTCGGCGAGGTGGCGCGAAACCGGGATGCCGCGGGCTTTGGCCCGTGCCCGGAGGCGATCGGCGAGGCGGGACGGGACGTACGCATGAAGTTGGGGCATCTGAGATACCTCAGAATATATGTGGACTATGTGCATTGTAGCACAGCCCTACCCAGGTCGTCTCAGGTGCCTTGTGTCGAGAGGCCTTCGGCGAGAGAACTGAGGAACACCAGAGACGTCGGACAGCGGACGTCAACAGCCCGCACTTGAAGGCGGGGTACTCTTCACAGCGCCCCGTTGCAGGTTGGCTGCGGGCTGGCTGGCAAACGGTGGTCGGGGCGACTGGATTTGAACCAGCGACCCCCTGCGCCCAAGGCAGGTGCGCTACCAGGCTGCGCTACGCCCCGACCGATGCGACAAACCACGTGTCGGCTTGCGTAGGGCGGCCCTTCAGGGCCGCCGCTTTAGCCGGGGGCTTAAGCCCCCGGCCCGACGGCGGGGCTGAAGCCCCGCCCTACACTGCGCGCCGCACGGCGGGGCTGCCTTCGACCTTGCTCAGGCCAGGAAAGCCCCGCCCAACACAGCGACCATTATCGCCGAATCACGAGCACACCGGCCAGAAATCGGCCGCGGCTAGACCAGCGTGACGAGCGACGGATCGTAATCGGCCGGCTTCTCATAGCCGAGCAGCGCGAGCAGCGTCGCCGCCACGTTGCTCAGCCCGGGCCCCGACACGGGCGCCAACGCGAACTGGCCCATACCCGAGCAGTCCTTGACGACAAACGGCACCGGGTTGAGGGTGTGCGCGACCATCGCCTCCCGCTTGCCCTTCTTCTCCGTGAACATGCAATCGGCGTTGCCGTGGTCGGCGGTGACGACAAGCACGCCCTTCGCGGCCTGGACCGCGGGCAGAATACGTCGCAGCCCAAGGTCCACGGCTTCCACGGCAATCCGGATCGCCGGGATGATGCCCGTGTGCCCGACCATGTCGCCGTTGGCGAAATTGAGGCGGATGAACTTGTGGCTCCCCGAACGAACGGCGTCAACGACAGCGTCGGTGATCTCCGCCGCCTTCATCCAAGGACGCAGGTCGAACGTCACCTTGTCGGACGGGATCTCGACGTAGGTCTCGAGCGTCTCGTTGATGTAGCCGGAGTTGTTGCCGTTCCAGAAGTACGTCACATGCCCGTACTTCTGCGTCTCTGAAATCGCAAACGACGTCACCCCCTCGCTGCACAGGTACTGGCCGATGGTCCGGTCGATGGCTGGCGGCTCGACGAGGAAGTGCTTCGGGATCTTCGCGTCGCCGTCGTACTCCATCATCCCCGCGTAGAACACATCAGGCTGGCGGACGCGGTCATACTCCTGGAAGTCGGCTTCCTCGAACGCGCGCGAGATCTCGATGGCGCGGTCGCCGCGGAAGTTGAAGAACACCACCGCGTCGCCGTCGTTGATCGTCCCGACGGGCTTGCCGTTCTCGACCACGACGAAGCTGTCGAGGTACTGGTCGGTCGCCGCCGGGTCCTCGGCGTAGTAGGTCTTCACGGCCTCCGCCGCGCTGGCAAACGGGCGGCCGACTCCCAGCACGTGCGCCTTCCAGCCGCGCTCGACCACCTGCCAGTTCGCGTTGTACCGGTCCATTGTCGTCACCATCCGGCCCCCGCCGGAGGCGATCCGGTAGTCGCGGCCCGCGGCGCTCAGGGCCGCCAGCTTCTGCTCGAGCGGCTCAAGGTAGGTGAGCGCGCTTTTCTCGCCGACATCGCGGCCATCGAGCAGAGGGTGCACACGCACGCGCGGGAAGCCCTCGGAGCCGCACCGGTCGAGCAGCGCGAAGAGCTGCTGGATGTGGCTGTGCACGTTGCCGTCGGAGAGCAGGCCGATGAAGTGCACCGTGCCGCCGCTTCTCGCCCGCCCGGCCAGCTGCCGCCAGGCGGCGCCCGCAAAGATAGCGCCCGAGGCGATGGCCTCGTTGACGAGCTTCGCGCCCTGGGCGAACACACGGCCGGCGCCGAGCGCGTTATGCCCGACTTCGGAGTTGCCCATGTCGTCGTCGGACGGAAGGCCGACGGCGGTGCCGTGCGCCTTGAGCTTCGTGAAGATCGGCTCGGCCAGCAGCCCGTCGAGAACCGGCGTGTAAGCCAGAAAAACGCCGTCGGAGTCGTCGCGCTTGCCGAGGCCAACGCCATCCATGATGACCAGGACCACGGGTCCCGGGAACGCGCGGTAGTGCTGAAGCCGTTTCAGATGCAGTTCGTTCACGCGGATTATCCCCCTCCATCCATACTACCCGGAATCACCGTGCGTGTGGCCCGCTTATGCAGGTGTGCGCCTGATGCTCGCCACCATGCCGCCCACACCGATGAGCAGCATGATCACCGCCTGCACCAGCGTGCGGTAGTTCACCGCGGCAGCGGCAAAGCCCGCCCGGTACAGGAACCACAGGCCGAGGGCCGACAGCAGGAGGTAGACGCCGATCATCACCACGCGCGCCGACCGGTTTGTCGCGGGCGTGTCGGCGGCAAAGAACCTGTTGTAGAGCAGCAGGCCGACGATGGCGACGATGTCGAGGGCAGCGAAGATGAGCCAGAAGTCCCTGAGCGAGGTCCGGATCCCCTCCTGCCCGACCAGCGGCTTGAGCATCGTCTCGTACATGGTGGCGCCCAGGTTCGACCCGACCAGGCTGCCGACCACGCCGTAGAGAAACGCGTAGCCCATGTAGACGGCCTTGCGATCCGCCGGTGCCACCAGCCCGACGTAGCTGTAGTACTTCGGGTGGGCTGTCATCTCGCCGATGGAGAAGACGGCAATGCCCAGCACGAAGATCCAGGCGTTGACGGCATACGCGAGGCACACGAAGCCGAGCCCGCCGATAATCAGGCCGCCCACCATCGTCGGCAGCGGCTTGAAGTTCTTGACGATGCGGCTGACGACGACCTGGAGGAGGATGATCGTGCCGGCGTTGATGACCGTGACATGTTCGGCGTCGAACGAGAACGGGATGCCGAGCGAGGCGAACAACTGGTTGACCGGCGCCTTGTCAACGAAATCCCGCAGGTACCACAGCACCGACCCGAAGTTCTGGAAGTACAGGATCCAGAAGCCCGAGTAGACGAAGATCATCAGCATGAAGCGGGCGTCGGCCAGGACCATGGCCGCCGAGCCGAGCACCTCGCCGAGCTTCTTCGTGCTGGCCGGCTTGGGCGGGTCCTGGTAGAGGAACGCCGCCGGCAGCAACATCAGCGCGCAGTAGATCGCCGAGGCGAGAAACACGTACGACCACGAGAAGCCTTTCAGGTAGCTGACGATGAGCGGGGCGAGAAACGCGCCCAGGTTGATGCTCCAGTAGTAGATGCCGAAGCCGAAACCCGAGTTCGACTCGTTCGTCGAGCGCGCAATCGTGCCCGAGATGATCGGCTTGAAGAGCCCGGAGCCGGTGGCCATCACGAGCAGGCTCGTGAACACCGCCCAGTAGCCGTTCATCTGGCCGGTCAGGAAGTAGCCGGCGGCGAGAAACGAGAACGCCACCATCAGCATGCGACGGTAACCGTACCGATCCGCGAGCGCGCCGCCAAGAATCGGCACGATGTAGGTCAGGGCGTAGATCAGCCCCTGGAGAAAGCCAATCGACCCCTCGGAGAAGCCGAGGCCGCCCCGCACGACCGAGTCGCTGAGGTAGACCGCCAGCACCGAGTTCATGCCGTAGTAGGCGCCCCGCTCGAAGAGCTCCATCACATTCGCGACCCAGAAGACGGGAGGGAAGGAGCGGAGGAGACCGGGCGACTGCTTGTCCGTCATGGGGAAAGCCCTCAAGGGAATGCGGGAACAGGGCCGATCATAGACCAGCACGAACCGGAGTGTCGATGAGACCTCAGCGCCACTCCCACTCGATGAAGCCCGGCTTGACCTCCGCCATCGCGTTGACGATGAGTTCGGCCAGGCCGCCGTAGAGGATGCGGTTTCTGGTCCAGAGATCGTAATAGGCGAGCATGTCGCGGAACTGCCCCTTGCAGTTGCTGCACGGGGCGCACAGGTACTTGGGAACGGAGGGGTCGAGGCAGTCCGAGAAGGCGTGCAGCACCTGCGCCAGCTTCTTGCGGCCCCCGACGTGGAACCGCCAGTCGGGGAAGTTGTGCCCGCTCATGATCGCGAACCCGCTGCCGCCGCCGCAGCAGTAGTTGTCGACGCCGTGAGGCGTCATCTCGCGGAACTGCGGGCACAGCGCGCGCAGGATCTCCCGCTGGGGCTCCACGATGCCCATCAGCCGCACGGCGTTGCACGGGTCGTGCAGCGTGACCGGGAAATTGTTCCGCGACGGGTCAAACCGAAGGCGCCCGCTGACAACAATGTCGCGGAGCAGCGTTAGGGCGCTCTCGCGCGGCACGGCGGCATCCCCCGTGAGGACGCGGTCGGCGACGACCGCCAGCGCCTTGTGCGCATGGCCGCACTCGCCTAGGACAATCTTCTTCACCTGCAGCTTGCGGGCGGCTTCGGCCTGCCTGAGCGCCACGCGCGCCAGCTGCGCATCGTCGTACCACACGCCGTAGTTCACCGCGTCGTACGCCGTAAGGTCCGAGGACATCGTCCAGCGCACGCCGGCCGCGTTGAGGATGACGGCAAACGCCCCGGGGTTCTCGGGCCACGCCAGGATCTCCCCGGCGTTGTGGATGAGAAGAATGTCCGCCCCCACGACGTCCCACGGCGTCTCGACCGGCAGGCCCGTCTTCTCGCTCATCTCCTCGTCGATGAACTGCAGGTTGTCCCTGACGGCCGCCGGCGTCATCCCGGTCGAGGAGCCGGACGTGAGCTGCAGCATCGAGCCGGCCTCGTGCAGCTCCTTCGGGGCAATCCCCATCTCCTGGCTGAACAGCTTGCGGAGCTCACGGGCCACCAGGCCGTTGTCGGCGCCAATCGGGCAGGCCTGGGCGCAGCGGCGGCACAGGTTGCAGCGGTAGGCCAGCTCAATCAGGCGCGCCACCAGCGGCCAGTTGAGCGTGAGCGCGCCGTGTTGCCACGCCGACAACAGACCGCCTCTGCGGACGTGGCGAAAGTAGAGCCGGCGCACGATCTCGGAGCGGTACGTCGGGCGGTAGAGATCGTTCTGCCCGCTGGCCTCGTAAATGTGGCACGCCTCGGCGCACGTCTGGCACCGCGTGCAGTGCTCCATCGTCAGGACGAGCGGCTGGAGGAACGTCCAGTTGTTCTCGCGTGTGAAGAGCTTGTCGAGCCCCGACAGGAAGCGGCCGACCAACTCGTCTTCTTCCTGCTTCGAGCGGGGCCGCGGGACGCTGACGGCGCAGGTGTCGTCCAGGCCCGTCTCGTACCGCTCCCGCACTTGGGGCGAGAGCGGCGACCACGGGCGTTCGCGTGACGGGTCGTCCAGGGGCGCGGGCAGCGGCATCAGATCGGCGCTCTCGAGGTGCGCCAGAGGCGTGCGATCGTCGCGCGAGATGTCGCCGGGCGTGAGGCGGTGACTCATGACCGGCGGTCTCCGGCCGGCGTTGCGGCCGCCACGTCGGTCCACGTCTGCGTCCCGTCGGCGGCCATGTGAGCAGCCGCCCACGTCGGCCGGCGGGCCAGGTTCTCCGCGATAGCGTTCTCAAGGCGGCCGTCGCCGAGGCTCGGCCGATCGTCCCAGCGCACCGCGTGATAGGTGAAGTACTTCGCAATGAAGTGCGACATGTGCGTGAGCGGGATGTAGGCGACCAGCGCGGCACCGAGCATGAGGCCGACGGCCAGCAGGTCGGGGATCCGCACGCTCGTGTCGAACTGAAGCAACCCCCGCGAGACAGCCAGGGCACCCGGCCCCGCGACGCCTGACAGGAGCAGGCCCGCCGCCAGGACGCCCAGCGTCACGAGGAAGAACGCCTGGTTGAAGATGTCCCCGGCCGTCGTGTACGGGCGCAGGTCCGGATTGGTCAGGCGCCTCGCGAGCAGGCTCAGCGCGCCGGCGAACGCGAGCACGCCGCCGGCAGCGCCGGAAGCGACGTACAGGCTCTTCAAAATCCGGCTCGTGGTGTGTGCCGCTGCGCCGGAGACGACCAGGCTGATCGCGGCAGCCAACACCAGCAGGACGATCGACCCGATGATCAGGTATAGACCAACGTGGAACGGAAACGAACGGAACCACAGCCTACGGTTGAAGCGCCAAAGCCCCTTCATGAACAGCATCTCGGGGATCATGGCCTTCCACGACCCAAGCCGGTTTGGCCGCCGCGGTTCCCGATGCGAGTCGGCCACCTCAAACGATGATCCGCCGTGCGCAGAGCGCGCGGGGGCTTCGTGCGGGACGGGGTACAGCTCCCAACGCAGGTGAAGCGGCATGCGGGCATAACGGATCGCCCGCGCGACGCAGGCCGCGAAGAAGATGAACAGCCCGACGTAGACCGACACGTACGTGAGAAGCGTCACGCGCCTTCTTCCTCTGTCAGGGCAGTATACCTGTCAGACGCAGCCGGTCGGCTTGGGCAGCCCGGCCAGCTTGCACGCGCCCTTTGCGGGACCGGACGGGAACAGGTCGTACACCTGGGCGAGCTTGAAGCCGGTTTCCTTGCACAGCTTGCGGATCATCGGGGCGATGCCGAATTCGACGTAGTACGCCCGGATGTAGTTGATGAGCTTCCAGTGGTCTTCCGTGAGCTCGCTGATGTGCTCCAGCTGAGCGAAGTCTCTTGCCACCGAGTCGTTCCACAGCCGCGGATCCTGCAGGAACCCGTCGTCGTCCACCTCGTAGGCCTTGCCGTTCAGCTCGATTGTCGGCATGCGCCTGTCCTCCCCGGCCCCTCCGGGCCAGCCGCCGCACGGTACTTCAGCACTCGTTCGAAGTCAAAGCAGACGCGCGCCGCAGGATCGGGCGCCGTGCGCGCCTGAGCGCAGGCGAAGGTATGATGGAAGGGCCGTCGTTTCTGGAGGCCTCTGTGACCGAACCCAGCGCGCAGGCGGTATCGCTTGTCGATCGTGTCGCGGCTTTGACGACGGAGTGCCCGGACCGCCCGTCGTGGGACGAGTACTTCATGGCGATGGCGCTGCTGATGGCCACTCGCTCCGCGTGCGGGCGGCTGCACGTCGGGTGCGTGATGGTGTCGGGCGGCGAGCACCGGAACCGGGTCGTCGCAGCCGGCTACAACGGCTTTCTGCCGGGCGCGCCGCACGAGTCACGGGTGCGGGACGGGCACGAGCAGGCGACCGTGCACGCTGAGCAGAACGCCATCGCGGACGCCGCGCGGCGCGGCGTGAGCCTGGCCGGCTCGACCGCCTACATCTCGCATTTTCCGTGCCTCAACTGCGCCAAGATGATGGCGGCTGCGGGAATCCGCCGCATCACGTACCACTTCGACTACAACAACGATCCGCTGGCGCTGGACCTGCTGGGCCAGGCCGGCGTGACGGTTGTGCAGTTCTGACTGGTGCCTCGCGCTGGTCCGGTGCAACGCGGACCTCGTCGGCAGCGCGACCGCGAGGGCGAAGTATGCCTTCAGGTCAGCAGGGGCAGGACGTCGGTGAGGGAGCTGCAGTAGGCCTCGCACAGGCCGCGCGTGCCGCTTGACTCGATGTTCCCGCCGGCGACGCCGACGGCCGCAAAGCCCGCCAGGCGGATCGCGCACACGCCCGCGCCGCTGTCCTCGATGCCCACCACGGCGTGCCGCTCGTCGAAGGGGATGCCGAGGCCCACGCGGCAGACCTCCGCATACAGCCACGGATGCGGCTTGGGGGAGAGCTCGCCGAGCGTGCCGATCTCGCCGCGCCTGAGCGGAAAGCCGGCCGTGATGATGGCGTCATAAAACGCGCGGGGGTCACCGAGGGTCAGCGCGCCGAATGCCGCCACGATCTCCGGGTACGCCTTCTCGTACAGGCCCGAGGTGACCAGGCCGACGCGGATGCCGCGCGCCTTGAGCGCGCGCAGGAAGTCCCCAAGGCCCGGCGCCGGGACAAACGAGCTCCGGCGGCCCCGTCCCGCGACGATCTCCGCCATCTCCCGGTGCGTGTGCTGGAAGTAGAAGACCCGCGCCTCCTCGACGGTCTTCTCCGGGCAGTACTTCCGGATGCAGTGCTCGAGGTGCTCCGAGACGCTGTGGCCGGAGACGAAGGGCAGATCCGCGTCCTCGAGCTCGAAGGCGGGGTTCCCGAGCAGGCTCGCCGTTGTGAGCTGGATCATCCAGATCCAGAACGGCTCGCTTCGGACGCTCGTGCCGTCCAGATCCATGAGCACAGCCTTGACGGGCCGCTCGATCGCCACCGGGTGAACCGGATAGTACGCGGGGTAGCCGAGGGAGGATCGGACGAGCGCCAGCTCGTGGCTGCCGAAGTCCACGAACTCGACTTTCTGGTCGCCGGTTGCGGCAATGGCCACGACGCCGTTGTGACCGGCCACGAACCGGCCGTCGCTGGTTGCGGCCAGGCGAACGAGGCCCGGGGTCGTTGTGATCGGCTGGTACGTCATACCCTCCGCTTCGTTTCTCCTACTGCTCACAGAAGAGCCCGCAATCGGGAGACGTGTGTGACGGCCGTCTCGGGCCGCCGAATACGCCGGGGGCTGAAGCCCCCGGCGTCACGGCGGACCTGAAGGTCCGCCCTACGGGTGTCGGCGACACGGCGGACCTGAAGGTCCGCCCGGATGTCGGTGACACGGCGGACCTGCCTTCGGCTCCGCTCCCTTCGACTGCGCTCAGGGCAGGCAGGCCAGGGAAGGTCCGCCGCACGGATGTCGGCGACACGCCGGGCGGCGACTCGGGCTCGCGGCTCTCTCACGGCATCACTATAACGTGGATCTCGCGCGGGCCGTGCACGCCGTGGGTGAGCGTCATCTCGATGTCGGCGGTGCGGCTCGGGCCGGTCACGAGCACGACGTTGCTCGACTCTGCGACCAGGCCGGGGTGCGCGGCGAGACAGGCAGGGAGCGACGGGCACAACGTCCGCTGCGACACAATCGCCACGTGCACGGGCGGGAGCAGCGAGACCAGGCGGGCGCATCCCGGCCCGCTGGCCAGCACGATGGTCCCCGTGTCGGCAATCGCCGCCCGCGCGCCGGTCAGGCCGATGGGGATCCTCCCTGTCTCGAGCAGGCGGGCCTGACGGGCGGCGGGATCGTCGGGAAGCTCCAGACCGGTCACCTCAATGCCGGAAGCGCGAAGCCGCGCGTGGAGGCCGGGACAGCCGAGCCAGCCCTCGTCCCAGCTCACGATGTGACGGGCCTCGACGCGCGATGCCACCTCAACCACGATCCGCGCCGCCTCGGCGGCATCCGACGCGCGGTGCATCCGCCCCGACAGCGCTTCGAGCTTCTGGCCGAAGCGCGCCACAAGCGTCTCGTCACCTGGAGGCGCCGAGTCCGGGTACCCGGTGAACGAGCCGGGATGCGGCTCACGAGCGGCCGGCTGGCCGTTCTTCGCAAGGGCCGCGCGAACCCGGCCGACGATGTCCTGACCGGCGGCCTCTGTCACGGCCTCCTCCGTGTCTTCCAGATCTCGGTGAACGAGCGCGGGGCAAACGCGGGAAACGCGCGATGATCGGTCCATGCGGCCAGCGGGCCGGGAAGGCGGGCGATCCAGCCATCGCGGGCCAGACGCCGCATGAACCACCGGACGAGACGCGCAGACCGCTGGTAGAGCGCCGGGCGGGCGGCCGCAAACGCGAAGACGGCCAGGCCCGCGCGGAGCCACAGGGGCGCGCTTCGCACGGTGGCCGGCTCCGCCCTGAGCGTCAGCAGCAGCGACGGGAGGTCGATGCGCACGGGGCACGCCTCGCGGCACGCGCCGCACAGGCTGCTTGCGTGCGGGAGTTCCGACACGCCGCCCTGCTGCGCCGGGGCGAACACCGACCCAATTGGCCCCGGGTACACGCCGCCGTACGCGTGGCCGCCGATGGCCTGGTACACGGGGCACGTGTTGAGACAGGCGCCGCACCTGATGCAGTACAGAATCTCACGGCACGCCCCGGCCAGGATCCGGGACCGCCCGTTGTCGACAAACACGACATGGACCTCGTCCGGGCCGTCGGGCTCGCCGCCGCCCTCGGCGGGGACGTGCACGCCGGCTCGCCGGCGCGGGCCTGTGATGAGGCTCGTGTAGACCGAGAGCGCCTGCCCCGTCGCGCTGCGCGCGAGCAGCTGCAGCAGCACGCCGAGATCCTCGACCGTCGGCACGAGGCGCTCGATGCCAACCAGCGCGATGTGGAGACGCGGCGCGCTCGTGGTGAGCCGGCCGTTGCCCTCGTTGGTTACGACGCAGACGGTGCCGGTTTCGGCCACGGCGAAGTTGCCGCCGCTCATCCCCACATCCGCGTGAAGGAAGTCCTCCCGGAGCGTGCGACGCGCCAGCGCCGTCATGGCCGCGATGCTCGCGACCTCCTCATCGCGCGCGCCCAGCTTGGCGCGGAAGAGTGCCGCCACATCCTCCTTGGTCCGGTGCACGACCGGGACGATGATGTGGGACGGGCGATCGGCGGCCAGCTGCACGATATACTCGCCCAGGTCGGTTTCGACGACCCGGACGCCCGCCGCCTCGAGCGCGGCGTTGATCTCAATCTCCTCGCTGACCATCGACTTCGACTTCACGATCAGGCGGGCCTGCCGGGCCCGGACCAGCTCGAGCACGCACGAGACGGCATCAGCGGCGGTCGGCGCCCAGTGCACGCGAGCGCCGCGGGCTGTGGCCGCTGCGACGAACTGCTCGAGGAGCAAGTCCAGGTGGCCGAGCGTGTACGCGCGGATGCGCCGCGCGTGGTCCCGCAACGCGTCCGCGTGGGGAAGTTCGCCCAGCAGCAGCTCGCGCCCGCTCCGGAGCCGGCCGGTCGCCGAGAGCAGGGCCGCCCGCAGGTGCGCGTCGGCCACCGCCGTCCTGACCCGCGCGTGGAACGCGTCGCGCGCCGGGTTCACGGCTGCTCTCCCGGCGAGAGGATCTCAGCCAGATGCTTCACGCGGACCCGGCTGCCGCGCCGGCGCAGGCCGCCGCTGATGTGCATCAGGCAGCTGACATCGGTGCCGGTGACGACGTCGGCGCCGCACGCTTCGATGTTGTCGAGCTTGCGCGCGAGCATGGCGCCCGAGATGTCCGCCATCTTGACGGCAAACAGCCCGCCGAACCCGCAGCAGGTTTCCGCCTCCGGCAGATCGACGCACGTCAGGCCTCGGACGGCCGCGAGCAGCGCGCGCGGCTGGCGGCTGACGCCGAGGCCGCGGAGCGTATGGCACGACGAGTGGTAGGCAACCGTGCCTGCGCCCTCGGCGCCGACCGACGTCACGTGCAGCACGTCCACTAGGAACTGGCTCAATTCGTACGTGCGGCCTGCCACATCCGCGGCCGTTGCCGCGTACGCCGGATCGCCGGCCAGCAGCTCCGGGTACCGATGCACGATCATGTCGGTGCACGATCCCGACGGGACGACAATCGGCGCATCGCTCGGGCCGAGCACGTCCAGCGTATGCCGCGCCATCGTCCGGGCCTCCGCGTGGAAGCCCCCGTTAAACGCCGGCTGCCCGCAGCAGGTCAGGCCGGGCGGCACCTCGACGGCGACGCCCAGGCGCTCCAGCAGCCGGGCGGTGGCGACGCCGGCCTCCGGATAGATGTGGTCCACCAGGCAGGTAACGAACAACTGCACGCGCGCGGGGCGGGATGTCGCAGCCACGGGTGCGTACTGTAGTCGTCAGGGGCCGCCAAGTTCAACCGGCGGCTGGGCGGCTGCAGCGCGGCGAGGCTTCTGTGGCCGCGACAAGGCAAGGGCGCAATTTCCCGGTCCTGAGCCGCCGGTGTCGGGCTACACTGTTCCAGCGCCCGCGGGCAAGGAGTCCAGCGATGTTCGATCCGCAGCCGATCTACGACGCGATACTCGGCGGGCAGGCCCCGGAGACGCGGAGCCTGACCGAGCAGGCCCTGGCCGCCGGGGTCGGTGCGCAGGAAATCATCGATCGCTCGATGATTCCCGCCATGGACGAAGTGGGCCGCAGGTTCGAGAACTGCGAGTACTTCGTCCCGGAACTGCTCATCTCGGCGCGAGCCATGAAGGCGGCGCTCGGGCTGCTGCGTCCCCTGCTCGCGGGGCAGGGCGCGACACCGGCGGGACGCGTAGCGATCGGCACGGTGCGTGGCGACCTGCACGACATCGGGAAGACGCTGGTCGGCGCCATGCTGGAAGGGGGCGGCTTCGAGGTCACGGACCTCGGCGTGGACGTGCCGGTCGAGCGGTTTGTCGAGGTGGCGTCGAGCGGGATGTCGATCCTTGCGCTGTCGGCCCTGCTGACGACGACGATGCCGGCGATGCGGGCGGTCATCGATGCGCTCAAGACCGCCGGCGTGCGGGACCGCATCAAGGTGATGGTGGGTGGCGCGCCGCTCACCGCCCGCTACGCGGAGGAGATCGGCGCGGATGGTTATGCGCCGTCCGCAGCCGGTGCGGTGACCTTGGCCCGCCAGCTCATGCGGGCGTAACGGCGGCCGGCTATCTGCCCTTCAGCCGCAGGATCTCGCGCCGCTCCCGCCTCGTCGGCGCGCGCGGCGGCAAGGCGCGCGTGGCCGCACGGAAGGCCCGCTCCACGCGGCGCGCCTCGAGTTCCTCCGGTGGCGGCGGCGGCGTCCGGTCCTCGTACAGCTGCCGGGCCAGGTCCCGGCGGAGGTGCCGGTCCGCCAGCTGCCGCACGACGACGATCTGACGCCGGCCGAGGGGGCGGGTAATCCGCAGCTTGTCACCAATCCGCACGGGCCGGTGAGCCCTGGCCGCCTGCCCGTTGACGTCCACTTTGCCGCCCTGGCACGCGCGCTGCGCCTCCGACCGCGTCTTGAACAGGCATGCCACATCCAGCCAGGTGTCGAGGCGCACGGCTGCCAGTCCTTCGTCCGACATTGTGGTCTCCCGGCCCGACACGCCGACAACCCAGCTCGCGGGCGGCCCTGATGGACCAGGCCGGGGGCTCAAGCCCCCGGCCTCACGGCGGGGCTAAAGCCCCGCCCTACAGCGACGGATGGCGGCGATTCGCCGTCTCACACAGAAACTGCCGGAGGGCGCGGAACGCCTGCCCGCGGTGGCTGATGGCCGCCTTCTCCTCGGGCGCGAGCTCGGCCAGCGTGCGGCCGAGCGGCGGGTAGTACAGAATCGGATCGTAGCCGAAGCCGCCTGCTCCCCGCGGCTCCGGGGCCACAACGCCTTCGACGCTCCCGCGCGTCTCGAAGATGATGCGATCGCCCTCCGCCACGGCCAGGGCGCACACGAACCGGGCGGCGCTCCTGTCGGCCCCGCGCTCGCGCAGCGCGCGGTAGATCAGGGCGAACTTCTGCTCGTAGGTTGTCGCGGCGGGTTGCCCGTACCGCGCGGAGTACACCCCCGGCGCGCCGTCGAGCCCGTCAATCTCGAGGCCCGAGTCCTCTGCCACGGACACCTCGCCGGTGGCCGCAGCGTAGTAGCGGGCCTTCGCCCGCGCGTTCTCCTCGAACGTCCGGCCGCTTTCCTCCGGCTCGGGAACGCCGCGCGCGAGGTCGAGGCCGACGATCTCGACGGCGAGGCCGGCGAGAATCTGGCGGATCTCGCGGAGCTTGTGCGCGTTGGTGGTCGCAATCAGCAGGCGCATGTCACCCGATCAGCGGCCGAGGATCCCGCCGACAATCTCACGCTGCAGGGCGTTCAGCTGGCGGATGCCGCTCTCGGCCAGATCGAGCAGCTCAAGCAGCGCGTCGCGTCCGAACGGCTGCGCCTCGGCGGTGCCCTGCACCTCGATAAACCGTCCATCGCCGGTTTTGACGACGTTCATGTCGACCTCGGCAACCGAATCTTCGACGTAGGCGAGGTCGAGCAGCGGCGTGGCCTCGACAATCCCGACACTGATGGCGGCGACGTAGTCGGTCACGGGAATCGCGCTCAGCAGCCCCGACGCGCGCAGGCGCTCGACCGCCAGCACGAAGGCCACGTACCCGCCGGTGATCGACGCCGTCCGCGTGCCGCCGTCGGCCTGGATCACATCGCAGTCGACCCAGATCGTCCGTTCGCCGAGCGCCTCGAGCCGCGTGACGGCCCGGAGCGACCGTCCGATCAGCCGCTGGATTTCGTGCGTCCGGCCGCCGACCTTGCCCAACGACGACTCGCGGCTCGTGCGGGTCGACGTCGAGCGGGGCAGCATGCCGTACTCCGCCGTGACCCACCCCTTGCCCGAGTTGCGCAGGAACGGAGGGACACGGTCCTCCACGCTGGCCGTGCAGATAACCCGCGTGTCGCCGGCCTCGATCAGCACGGATCCTTCCGCGTGCTTGACGTAGTGGGCCGTCAGGCGGGTGGGACGAAGCTCGCCGGCAGGGCGACCGTCAGCGCGTGTCATAGGTGATCCATTCCGAGCTGGGGCGGATCGGCCGCCGCAGGTCGATGTGCCCGGCGAGCGTATCCACATCGTGCCCGTCCACCAGCAGGTGGACCGAGGCGATCGCCGGCAGGTTCGTGGTCAGGACTTCCACAAGCGTATAGACCGTCAGCGCCTCGTTCAACGATCCGCCGGGGTGCGCGGATGCGACCTCGCGCGTCAGGTCGACGTAGGCCTCGCCGCCTTCGGCCAGGTACAGCGCCCGCAGGCCCGTTCCGGGCGGAACGGCGGACAGCAGATCCGGAGGCGGCGAGGCCACCTGCGCTTCGATAATCCGCTTGGCCTGTTCGACGGGCCCCTCCCCGAAGGGAACCTCGCGATCGACCGGGATGAGGCCGGTGCCCTCAGCTGAGACGTAGTACAGCTTCGCCCTGATCGTCCGTGTCACCGTCGAGGCGGCCTCCGGCGTCGGCGCGATGGGTGCGGGCGCAAACCAGCGCGGCGCGAGCACAAAGAGCAGCACGATCAGCAGGCCTCCGGCCACTGCGAGCATTCCCCAGCGCGCGCCGCGCGAGAGGCGCAGGCGGACGATCATCGCCACACTCCGCCGGCGGGGCCTAAGGGCGGGACGGCCGGCGCAAGCGGCCCGCGCATCTGGTCGAGGTAGGTGCGGAAGCGTGTGACGGACTCAGCCAGCCCCTGGACGATCAAGCTCTGGTAGGCAGGCGAGACCAGTTGCTGCGCCTCCTCCGGGTTCGACAGGAATCCGATCTCGACGAGCACTGCCGGCATGTTGGCGCCGACGAGCACCCGGAACGGCGCCTGCTCGATCCGCCTCGGGGCGATGGGCACGCGGCTCTGCAGCTCCTGTCCGACGATGTCCGCGAACGTGGAGGACTCGGCGAGGAACCGCATCTGCGCCGTGTCCCAGGCGATGACATCGATCGCGCGGCTGAGGCCGCCCACCGCCGGCACGCGCTCGGCGGAGGACGCCTGCGGGCCCTCTGCGCCCTCGGCGCTCAGCACGGAGACGACGGCGCCGCGAACCGAGGGCCGCAGAGACACATTCGCATGCACGCTGAGGAACAGCTCCGCCTTGTTGTTGTTGGCGAGCGCGGTGCGGTCTTCGAGCGGCACCGTGACGTCGCCGTCGCGCGTCAGCAGCACGCGGACCCCCAGACGGCCCTCGATAGCGCTCTTGAGTTGGCGGGCCACCGCCAGCGTGACGTCCTTCTCGAGCTCGCCGCCCGGCCCGCGCGCGCCGGCGTCGTCACCGCCGTGCCCGGGGTCAATCACCAGCGTGGCGCGGCTGGCCCCTGCCAGCGCGGGCGGCGGCGGCGTACGGGCGGGTGGTGGAGCTGCGACTTGACCCGGCAACACCGGCTCTGCCGGCCGCACGTCGAGATCGATGAGGAGCCGCTCTCCGCCAGCCTGGTCGGGCAGTCGCGAGGTGACCGATACCCCCACACGCGGCCCGAGATCCACGGCCAGCAGGTTCGCAGGATCGACCACGCGAACGCCCCGCACGATGTCCTGGGGGACACTCGGTGGCAGCGACAGATCGAGGACGTCCGAGTCGAACCGGATCAGCAGGCGGCCCGGCTCCTCGGTCACCACGTGACCGGTGCGGGGCGTGATGCCGACGCTGACCCTGACGCCCGTGCCGGCCGTCTCCACGGACACCGCAACCCGGGGCACGCGGAGATCGCCGAGGATGACGAGGCGGGAGGCCGTCCGAAGCTCGAGGCGCGTGTCGTAGATCGGCGCAACGGCTCGGCTGATGAACTCGATGGGGACGAACCACCGCCGGCCCTCACGCACGACCGGCGCGGGCAGAGACACCAGACGCCCGGCGACCAACGCCACGTTCTGCCCCGGCGTCAGGGCGATCGTTCTCCCATGATACGAGACAGTTACCCCCCCCGCAGTCGCGGCGTCCCGGACGGACAACTGGAACAGCGGCGCCAACTCGTCGAGCGCCACCATCTCGTAGCCGCCCTCGCGTGTCGTCGGGAGCGACCGGCGCTCGGTGGCCGACAGCACCGTGAGGGATGAGGCAGGGCGGCCGGACGGCGTCTGGGCTGCGATCGCGGCCAGGGCCAGGCAGCAGGGAAGCGGCAGCACGAGCAACCGGAATCGTGCGGAAGTCACGTGCCGTACATCATAACGCGCGGGCCGGCGCGGGCGGCTGGTCGGCGAGGTCGATCGCGAAGACGAGCGCCATGCAATCGGCGACACCGCCCATCGTCAAGCCCATTCGCCGGTACTCGACGTTCCATGAGGCGAGCGTCGGCTTCGGATCGACGTCACGCGCGACGAGGTCGTCAAGGATGGCGCCGTCACGCCGGAGTCGCGCCAGGCCGGTCTCGCCGCACCGGCGGCGCGCCGTCGTGTCATCGACGCGCTGCATGAGGGTCGCAAGCAGCGCGAACGCCGCGCGATCGCCCGGTCCCTCTCGGGCGCGCGCCCCGCTGTACGACGGCCAGCCGGCCTCGAACACGGAGGGAAGTCCCCGCAGCGCTTCGGCGCGGACGCCGCCGCGGCGCTCGCTCGCGCTGCGCCCGATGAGGCCGCCGGGATCGCGCCCGAAGAACTCGCGGGCCAGCGCACGGATGCGGGTTCGCACGCCGGCCAGGCGGCGCCGGCGATGTGCCGCCGGCTCCGCACCCGGCGCCGTCTCCGCATCGATGGCCGCCAGCAGAAGCAGCCCGCTCAGAAAGATGTACCCGCGGTGCGTGTTCGTTCCCACCCGCTCGAACATCCGCTGCTCGGCCCGCAGGCCGGCCCCGATGCAGGCGTCGAGCGGCGCGCCCTGGCGGCCGAGGTGGAGCAGTTCGGCGTAGTAGGCGGGGAGCAGCGCGATGGACTGCGCCATCCGCTCGAAGGTGAGGTCGGGATGGGACCCGTTGTCGAGCCGATCAACAAGGCCGGGCTTGGGCGTCAGCTCCAGCTCGAGGGTGGCGCCCGACACGAGCGTGCCGGCGAGGGTGTCCGCCGCGAAGGGCGGACCCGGCGTTGGCGGCGCGACGCGCGGCCCGGCCGCAAAGGGCGCGAGCAGAGAGGCCACGGCCGCAGCCAGCTGCTCGCGTGTGTGGCGTCCGGCCCTGATGCACTCGCGGGCCGGCGCGTCGCAGAGGAGACACGAGCGCGGCGGCAGGCCCAGGCTCGTCCGATCGATCGGCTCGCCCTGACGCCCGTAGACGTCGAGATCGAGCAGCCGCCCTGCGGGCAGCACCCGCTCGAGGCCGGCCATCGCCCGCTTGAGGTCGGCAACGCCGGCGCGGGCGCGCACGCGGACAGAGAGCGCGCGGAACGGGCCGAGGACGTCCGTCCCCTCGGCCTCGAGCGCGGCGCCCGGCACCCGCGCCGTCACGGCCTCGACGGCGCAGCCGAACAGGCGGTCGATCCCCGGCGGCTGCTTATCGGCCCCCGGCACGTTGACCGACATCCAGACGAGGGCGCCGGCCCCGCGGGCCCGAGCGTGCGCGAGGGCCGCGGCGCGCGTGGATTCCCGCGCGTCGCGCGCGGACAGGACGGAGGCCGGCGTTGCCGCGGCTGAAATGCACCTACTCCTTGACGCGCCGAACCGCGTCGATGATCGAGCCGTCGCGGTACTCGATGAGCGCCACGACATCGTCGGTGAACTCCACCGGCCGCGGCACGCCCGTCAGGCCGCAGATTTCGCGGTGGAGCGCCCTGATGTCCTTGACCGGCAGCTTCCGCCGGAGGAGCGCCTGCTTGAGGTCCGCGTGCCGATCGGCGACGGCGATGCCGCGCTCGGTGACCACGACGTCCACGGTTTCGCCCGGCGTGGTTACCGTGGTGACCTCGTCGCGGATGATCGGAAGGCGCCCGCGAATCGACGGGGCCACGACGATGGCCAGCTTCGCGCCCGCGGCCGTGTCGGTGTGGCCGCCGGTGTTGTGCAGCAGGTAGCCGGTGGACTCGGTGTTGACGTTGACGTTGAACTGGACGTCCACCTCCGTGGCGCCCAGGATGACGCAGTCGAGCATGTTGACCACGTTGCCGCGGTTAAACGGGTTCGCGTACAGATCGGCGCTGATCTCGCGGTGTTGGAGGTTCCGGCCGATCGACTCGACCGCCCGCAGGTCGAAGCACTGCACGTCGAAAAGCGTCCGGAAATACCCCTCCTCGAGCATGTCGACGAAGTAGCCGGTGATGCCGCCGCACCCGAAGCTGCCCTTGATCTTCTGCTCCAGCATGCGCCGCTTGATGTTGTCCGCCACGGCCAGCGACGTGCCGCCGGCGCCGGTCTGGAACGAGAAGCCGTCTCTGAGAAGGCCCGACGCTTCGATGACCTCGGCCGCATAGTGGGCGATCAGCAGACCCGCCGGATCCCGCGTCACCCTCGTCGTCGTGGAGACGATTTTTTTCGGGTCCCCCAGCGAGTCGATCCTGACGACGTAGTCGACGTCGCTCTGCGAGATGCTGACGGGCGAGGCGGGGTAAGGGACCAGGTTGTCGGTGACCGCGACGACCTTCTTCGCGTACCGCGCGTCGGTGTACGCGTACCCGAGGCTGCCGCACGCCGACGGGCCGCTGACGCCGTTGAGGTTGCCGGTCTCGTCGCAGCACGGCGCGGCGATGAAGGTCACGTCGACCGGCACCTCCCCCGAGACGAGCGACCGCGCCCGGCCGCCGTGGGAGCGGACGACGATCGGGAAGTCAATCTCCCCCTTGCTGGCCAACTCGCCGATGAGGCCGTTGACCCCGGTTTCGCAACGCGTGACGACGCCCTTGCGGATCGACGGGATGATCTCGGCGTGGACCGGGTGGACCGAGCTTGACGCGATCGCAATGTCCCGCAGGCCCATGGCGTCCAGCTCGGCCACGAGCAGGTTGAGGAGCCGGTCGCCGTTGCGCAGGTGATGATGGGTCGCGATGGTCATCCCGCTCTGGAGGCCGCACCGTTCAATCGCGGCCCGGAGCGAGGGCAGCAGCTTGCTGTCTCCGGGGTTCCGCCGGACGAGGGGACGGGTGCTGCGGTCCACGTGGGGCATTCGGGAGAACGGGTCGACGTACGGCTCGTAGCGCCTGCCGCGCCAGGTGGTGGGCACCTCGCGCCCGAGGCTATTCCTGGCCATGGATGGTCTCCTCCGACAGCTCGTACTCGATCAGGCCGAATGCCACGGCGGTCCTGAGCGTGCGGGCCGCACGCTTGACCACGGGGGCGTCGACCATCCGCCCGCGCAGAGAGGTGACGCCCGTGCCCATCTCACGAGCCCGCCGGATGGCGTCCATCACCTCGACCGCGTGGGCAATCTCGTCCGGTGTGGGCCGGAACACCTCGTGCACGACCTCAATCTGGCGCGGGTTGACGAGCGACTTGCCCGTGAAGCCGAGCGCCTTGACGAGCACGGTCTCGGCGCGGAGGCCGTCCTCGTCGTTGACGTCGGAGAACACCGAGTCGATGGCCTGCACGCCGGCCGCCTTGGCGGCCCAGACCACCTGCGTGCGCGCGCTGAAGAGCTCCTCTCCCGTGCGCGTCCGTTGAATCTCCATCGACGCCGTGTAGTCCTCGGCGCCGAAGGCCAAAGCGACGATCCGGCGCGAGGCGCGCGCCGTCGCCACGCAATTGAGGATGCCGACGGCACTCTCGATCGACGGGATGATCAGGAACCGGCCAATCTCCACCTGGAGCCGCTCCTCGTACTCCGTGAGCAGCGTGTCGAGCCGCTCGACGACCTCGGGGCTGTCGGCTTTCGGCAGACGGATGCCGTCGGGCAGCGCCGGCAGCACCTCCTGCAGATCCTCAAGGGCGTACTTCGTGTCCAGGCCGTTGATGCGGACGAAGACCTCGGTCTCGCGGTCGCGGAACGTCTTCAGGAAGTTGCGCGTGAGGACGCGGGCGGCGTCCTTCTCCGAGAGGGGCACGGCATCCTCGAGGTCGATCATGACGCCGTCGGCCTTGAACACCGGGATGTTCTGCAGCATGGCGGGCATGTTGCCCGGCACGTACAGCAGTGAACGTCTCAATCGCAGCAGTCGATCCATGGGCAGGTCTCACAGTTGACAGAGTCCTCAGGGCGCCGACGGCGCTGCAGCGGCCGACGGTGTCGGCGGTGGTAATGCATTCGTACGGCGGACCTTTAGGTCCGCCGTACGTGCCGGCGGCTTAAGCCCCCGGCGACACGGCGGGGTTGAAACCCCGCCCTACACCGAGCAGCGGCCCGTCGAGCACTCACGCGTGGCACCTCGCACCGTGCACGCAGCGCCCAGCACGCAGCACCCAGCACGTGGCACCTCGCACCCAGCGCCTCGCGCCTTTCCTATCTGTCCTCGAAGAACAGCGTATCCACGCCGCCGTGCGTGGAGTGCTGCCGCTCGACTCCCTCAACGATGTACTCCGACAGGATGATCTCGCACGTGGCGAACACCTCGGCCTCGTTCAGGTGGCCTCCGACGACCTCGCCCGAGGACTTCGCCGCGAAGATGTGCAGGTGCTCGTCGATGGCGCCGGTTCCCGACGGCACGAGATTCCCCTCGAGGCCGAGCAGGTCGAGCGGCCCTTCGATTCGGTGCACCGGCATCCGCGGCTCGGTGATGGGCAGCCGGGCGCCGGCCTGGATGTCGCTGAACTCGACGTTGCGGACCGACCCGAGCGCCGACACGATCGCGCCGTGCTGCAGGCCGACGGCGCGGGAGAAGCTCAGCAGCTCGTCCACGAGGTTCGCGCCCGGGCGAATCCGGATGATAAACCGCCGGCCCGGCCGGCATTCCCTGTACGACAGCCTGTCCACGATCACACCTCCGCTGCCCGCCGGAGCGCAGTCTCCAGCCGGGCCTCGATCGCGTAATCCAGGGCGCCCCGGTCGGTGACCGCGATGCGCCCCTTCGTCACGTGATGCCGTGCCAGCACGTCGTCGATGCGCGCGCGGATCAGGTGCTCGAACTGCTTCTTGACCGTCGAGTCGATCACGACCTCGAGGCGATCCGAGGGGTCGACTTGCACCAGCAGGTCGCTCGACTGCATCGTGCCGGCCGTCGCGCTTCGCGAGATCTCCATGGCTACGTGTGCCCGAGTCCTTTCTGCCGCGCCAGACGCGCGCCCACCGCCGCTCCGTCCGGCGAGCGGAGGAACGCCAGCGTCAGCGGCGGGACCATGCCGGCGGCGGTCTCGAGGTCGCCCCGCGCCAGCGCCTCCCGCACGCGTGTCGCGCTGATAAACCCTCCGGGGCCGGCCGCCCGCTCGATCTCGACGAGCTCGACGCCGTGCTCCGGCATCACCTCGGCCATCACCGCGTTGTACGCCGCCGTGGTGGGGCAGTAGGGCTCGCGGCCGACCACGCGCCGCGTGATGCTGAACGCCGGGGCCAGGTGCCTCGCGAACAGCCGCGCGTCAATCGCCATCTGCGCGCGGGCAACCTCATCGCACCGCCGGAGAAAATACGACGGGAATGTCCCCGCAGACACAGCATATCGCGACGTGTCGAGCAGCACCACGTTCGACAGGTGGCGAGTGGATTCCGCCGCGAGACGGTAGCGGACGTCGAAGGGAAACGCGGAACGATCCTCCCGGACGACGAACAGGTACAGCGAGCCGGCCAGGCGAGCGGCGGTCTCGACAAGGTGCAGGTGGCCCAGCGTGAACGGGTTGGCATTGACGACAACGGCGGCGTTCGGGCCCGGCCGCCGCAGGGCCTCGTGCGCAGCCAGGTACCGCTCGAGCCCCCCGCCGAACTCCAGCAGCGCCGCGGGGCCGGAGGTGACCAGGAGACGGAAGTTGAGCTGCTCGAACGTCGGCGCGTGCTCGGGCCGCGTGAAGACCCAGAACACGTCGTGACCGGCGGCTCGGCCCAGCCGCATCAGCTCCGTGATGAGGCCGCCGAGGAGTCCACCGCCCTGGTGTGTCGGGCCGACGGCGAGCATCTTGAGCACGAAGCCGGCCCGCGCGCCCGCCGCGACCAGCGCGCCCGCCTCGTAGATGCCGACCAGATTGTCGTAGGTGTCTTCGAACTGCAGCCCCTGCGCTTCGATGAAGCGCCTGGCGACGAGCCGGTCGTGGGACGTGACGAGCGCGGTGGCGGCCTGGGTCATCATTCACGCACGATCCTGCGCGGCGTGCGCGCGGAGGGCCGTGCCATTCCGTCAGCATATCGCGGTTGGGCGCCAAACGCATTGTCCTGGCGCAGGCGGGTTCCGCCGCACGGCGTGTCTTCGGCGCGGGCGCTTGGCGGCCCTGGGCCCTGTTGTGATAGGCTGCCTTTCCGGGTGCCGGTGCCGTGGAGTCTCGACGCTGGGGTGGGCACGTCGCGGCAATCCTCGGCTACGTCGTCGTCGGGTTGGCGTTTGCGTGGCCGCTGCCTGTCCGGCTCGCAACGCACCTGACGGGGCCGCCGTCGAGCGACACTGGTGTGTACGTCTGGAACCTGTGGGTCTTCCGGCACGAGATCGTGGCCCACGGCGCGTTCCCGTATCTGACCTCGACGATCTTCTCTCTGGATCCGCCGGCCGACCTCAGCCTGCACAACTACACGGTCTTTGCCAACCTGCTGGGCCTGCCGTTGCTGCCCCGGCTTGGCGTGGTCGCCACCTTCAATCTGATCTACATCCTGGCGACGGTGGTCGCGGCGTACGCGATGTTCCTGCTCGCGCGCGAAGTGTCGAAAAGCAGCGCGGCGGCCTGGCTGGCGGGGGCGGCCTTCGCGTTCTCACCCGCGCTCATCGCGCGTGGCACCGCGCATTTCAGCCTGGTCCAGGCGGCTCCGCTTCCGCTGTTCGTGTGGCTGCTGCTGCGGGCCGAGCGGAGCGGAAGCCGCCTGCTCGGCGCCGCGCTCGGCGCGACGGCAGCGTGGGCCGCGCTCTCCGACCCGTACTACGGCGTGTACTGCCTCATGCTGGCGCTGTTTCACCTGGCTGCACGCACCGTGCGCGTCGAGCGTCGCCCGCGCACCGGCCCGCCCTCCCGGCTGGAACGCGCGCTGACCGTCGTCATCGGTTCGCTGGCCGGGACGATCGCGTGGGTGGCGGTGACCGGCGGCGGATCGTTCGACCTGGGGGGCTGGCGCGTGAGCGTGCAGGGGCTGCACAATCCGGTGCTCGCCCTGTCGGTCCTCGCGGTCGTCCGGGTGGCGCTGGCGGCCAGACTGCGCCTGCACGTGTCGGTCCCTCCCGAGATCCGGCGCCTTGTCGCGTTACTCCCGTACGCAACCGTCGCAGGGCTTGTGCTCCTGGGTCCGTGGCTGTACGCCCTCGCCGCACGCGCCGTCGAGGGGCGGTCTGTCGCGTACCGCGTGTTCTGGCGCAGCAGCCCGGCCGGTGTCGACGCCCTGTCGTTCTTCATGCCGAACCCGAGCCATCCCCTCTACGGGGCCACGTGGCGCGCGTGGCTCACCGCGCGGCCGGGGGGGTTCGAGGAGAACGTCGCCGCCATTCCGCTGGTTGTCTTCTGTGCCGTGCTGTTCGTCATGTGGCGGACGCGGACCGTGCTGTCACGCTACTGGATGGCGTTTGCCGTGACGTTCGGCGCGCTGGCCCTCGGTCCGTTCGTCTTCGTGGCGGGCGCCAACACCTTCATCCCGACGCCCTGGGCGGTGCTCCGCTATCTCCCGGTCATCGGTGCCGCGCGCAGCCCGGCCCGTTTCAGCGTGCTGGCCATGATGGGAGTCGCCGTGCTGGTGGCGATCGCCGTCACGCGCCTGCTCGAGTGGTCTCCGCAACGGCGGCGAGCCGTGCTGGCCGCCGTCGGAGGCGTGCTGCTGTTCGAGTTGCTGCCCGTGCCCCGCACGCTGTACTCGGCGGTTCCTCCGGCGATCTACTCGCACATCGCGAACGACCCGCGGGACACCCGGGTGCTCAACCTGCCCTTCGGCGTGCGCGACGGGTTGTCGTCGGCCGGGAACTTCAGCGCCGCGAGTCAGTTCTACCAGACATTCCACGGCAAGCCGCTCATCGGCGGGTACCTGTCGCGCGTCTCGCCCAGTCGCGTGGATCGGGCTCGCAGCATGCCGACACGGCGGGCGCTGCTCATCCTGAGCGAGGGGGGAACGCTCACGCCGCAGGAACTGGCTGAGGTGGAGCGACGGGCGCGCACGTTCCTCGCGCGTTCGGGCGTCGGTTACGTGATCATCAATCGCTCGCGCGCGTCACCGGCGCTCGTGTCGTTCGCCCTCGAGATGTTCGACCTCGAGAAAATCGGCGAGGAGGGGCCGCGCGAGTTGTACCGGCCGCGAGAGACGACCCACGCCTCGCGTTGACGCAATGTCGCGGGTGCCGGCGGCGCTGGGCGCGTGCTGCACCCCTGTGATACCTTCATCACAGGCGCGCCATGGGCACACGCAGACACCGACACAGAGCACAGCCGGGGCCGGCTTCCCGTGCGGCGACCTCTTTCGGCGCGAAGCGGGCCATTGCAGCGGGCGCTGCGCTGGTCCTCGTCGCGGCGCTCGCCGCGTTCCTGGGGTGGCCGCGCCCGCCCCTGGCGGACCTCGGTCCGATCGACGGTCAGAACGTGCTGCTCGTCACGATCGACACGCTTCGCGCCGACGCGCTCGGCTCGTACGGCGGGCCCGCCGCGACGCCGGCGCTGGATCAGCTGGCCTCCGAGGGCGTCCGGTTCGACTTCGCCCACGCGCACGCCGTCGTGACGCTGCCGTCGCACGCGAGCATCCTGACGGGGGAGTACCCGTTCCAGCACGGCCTCCGCGACAACGCTGGCTATCGACTGCCTGCCGGCAAGCCGACGGCGGCGACGCTGCTCAAGCAGGCCGGGTACGCCACCGCGGCGTTTGTGGCCGCCTACCCCCTCCATTCACGGTTCGGCCTCAACGCGGGATTCGACCTCTACCATGATCGGTTCGGCGAAGGCATGGGGTCGGCGGAGCTCGTGACGCCCGAGGGACCCGCCTCCGCCATCGTGCCGCTGGCGCGAGAGTGGATCGCTGCGAGGGCTGCCGTGGCGGGACACCTCGCGCCGGCCGAGGGCCGTCAGCCTGCAGCCCAGCCGTGGTTCGTGTGGGTCCACTTGTTCGACCCGCACGCCCCGTACCAGCCGCCTCCGCCGTTCGACACGCAGTACGCCGCGCAGCCCTATTACGGAGAGGTCGCGGCCACCGACGCGGCGCTCGCGCCGCTCTTCGACGACGTGCGGCGCGCGGCGCGGCCGACACTGGTAATTGTGACCAGTGATCATGGCGAGGCGCTCGGCGACCACGGGGAGGAAACACACGGCATCTTCGCCTACGAAGCAACGCTGCGGGTGCCGCTCGTCATCGCGGAGCTCGGCGGCGAGGCACGTGCGTCCGCCGCGTCTGCCTCAGGGCGGAGCCGAGGCGGCGAGGTGTCGTCGGTCTCGGCGCGGCACATCGACATCCTGCCGACGATCCTCGATGCAGTCGGCCAGCCGGTGCCGACCGGCCTCCAGGGCCGGACGCTGCTCCCCCGGAAGGAACGGGAAGAGGGAGCGCCACCGCGGCTCGTGTACTTCGAGGCGATGACGGCAATGCTCGGCCACGGCTGGGCGCCGCTCACCGGCGTGCTGATGGGGCGCGAGAAGTACATCAGCCTGCCCGTCGCCGAGCGGTACGATCTGCCGAACGATCCGGGTGAGCAGGTGAACCTGGCCGGCCGCGCGCCTGACCGTGACCGCACGCTGGCGGCGGCCCTGCGCGGGTTCGCGCCGGTGTTGCCTGGCGGGCGCATGACCGAAGCCCCGGACGCCATCGCCCGCCTGCGCGCGCTGGGGTACGTCTCCACCACTGTGCCTGTGAAAGCGGCCTACACCGAGGCGGATGATCCGAAACGGCTGGTGGAGCTCGATGCGGCCGTCCACGGGGGCCTGTCCGCGCTCGAGGCGGGCCGGGCCGACGAGGCCGCGTCGGCCTTCCGTCAGGTGATCGCGCGCCGCCGCGGTATGACGATGGCGTACCGGTATCTCGCGCTCACCGAGTGGCGGCAGGGAAACGCCGCCGGCGCCGTCGACGTGCTCCGCCAGGCCATGGCGGACGGTGTCACCGACGCGCGGGCGGCGGCGCAGCTCGGCGAATACCTCACCGACGCCGGCCGCACCGCCGAGGCCATCCGCCTGCTCGAACCGCTGGCGGCCAGCCCTGCGGCCGACCCCGACGTGTTCAACGTGCTGGGCATTGCGTACGCGCGTGCGGGGCAGGTGCCGGCGGCCCAGCGTGCCTTCGAGCGGATGCTCGAGTCGCTGCCGGCGAGCAGCGCGCCGCTCGAGAACCTGGGCATGCTCGCGCTCCAGCAGCGCGACGTCGATCGCGCCCAGCGTTACTTCGACCGCGCGATTGCCATCGCGCCGGACTCCTCGCGCGCTCACGCCGGCGTCGGAGCCACGGCCTTCGAGCGGGGCGATCGCCGGGCGGCGTACGAGGCCTGGCGGCGCGCCGTCGATCTCGATCCCACGAATTACGACACGCTGTTTGACCTGGCGGTCAACCTGGCGCGCGACGGACGCGTGGCCGAGGCGCGTCCCTACCTGGAGCAGTTTCAGCGGACGGCGCCGCCGGCCTTCTACGCAGACCGGCTGCAGGCGGTCGCGCGCCTGCTCAGGTCCGGCAGCTGAGATTCCGCGTTCGACGCGGCGGCTCGGGGCCGATGGGCGGGCAGCCTGCCGCTCAGCGCAGCGGGGCGCCCGCCTTCTCGAACGCGTCAGCGAAGGCTCGCCGTTGATCCAGGCTGCCGAGCATGATCAGCTCAGCATCGACCCGGAGCACGGTGTCCGGGGTGAGGTGGGTCGGCAGGCCGCCGGCGCTCCTCAGGGCAACCACGCTCAAACCCGTCCGCGAGCCGATGTCGGACTCACGCAATGGCAGGCCGGCAAGGCTCCCGGGCACGCGGACGGAGAACAGCTCCACACCCTCTCCAAGCACCACGAGGTCGTGTCCTCGCAGGATCGACAGCACGGCGCCGATGCCCAGTGAAGCGTAGCTCAGGACGAAGTCCGCTCCTGCGCGGTGAATCGCCTCGATATTGCGTTCGTGCGTGACACGGCTCACGATGCGGGCCTGCGGGTTGAGCCGCCGGCAGTAGACCGCCAGGAAGATGTTCATGGCGTCGTCGTTGGTGGTGAGCAGCACGGAGGGCGCCCGCTCGATGCCCGCGCGGCCGAGCAGGTCCCGATCGACTGCGTCACCGGCAAACACGCCGTCGACCAGCGCGGAGAGCGGCACGAGCGCCTCGGCATTGCGGTCGACCACGTGAACCGGCAGTCCCTGGCGCTTGAGGGCGAGGGCGGCGGCGCGGCCCACCGTGCCCGCGCCGATGACCAGCACCGGGACTGCCGGCGCCTCGCGCGCCGGAAGCGACGCGTCCAGCGCGGCCACCTGCTCCGTCGTGCCTGCCACGACGACGACGCTGTCGGCCTGGAGCACCGTCTGCGGATAGGCCGGCCGGAGACGCCCGCGCTCCCAGAGCCCGACGACGTTCAGACCGGTGCGCTCGCGGAGGCGCGTGCCCCGCACGGACAGACCCGCGAGCGGCGTGGCGCGCGCGGGCAGTTCTGCGAGCTGGAGATCTCCGAACGTGCCGATGACGTGCGCCCGGGCGCGGCCGGCGTCCACACGGTTGGCCAGGAACCGGCCGAGCTGGTGCTTCAGGGGGAGCACGTGCGTCGCCCCAGCCAGCTCGAGGATGCCGGTCGAGTCCTCCGCTTCGACGACGGCGGCGACCGGGACCTGCGGCGCGACCTCGCGCACCGTGAGCGTGATGTTGGTGTTGATGGTGTCGGCGCAGTTGGCGAGCACGAGGCGCGCGCGGCCGATCTCGAGCTGTTCGTACGTCTGCCGGCTGTCGTTCTCGCCGCTGATCACAGGAACGTTGTCGCTGACCAGTTGCGCGGCGCGCGTCGGGTCGGGCTCGATCACGAAGTGCGCGATCCCCTCGCTTTTCAGGCGCTCGGCCAGCCCGGCTGCGACGCCGTCGAACTGCGTCATCACGACGTGCCCCGACGTGCCCGGGGGCACACGCCGGGGCGCCTTCAGCCGCACGCGCGCCTCGAGCCACGGCGCATAGAAGAGCCGGATGAACAGGAACGGCAGCAGCACCAGCAGGAGCACGACGCCCGACACCAGGACAAGGACGCTGAAGATGCGACCCACGTCGGTGGTGAAGGTGATGTCACCGAAGCCGAGGGTGGTCATCACCACCAGAGTCCAGTAGAAGCCCGTGACCCAGGAATGCTGCTGGCCTTCGAGATACACCATGATCACGTGAAAGAGCACCGTGTACGAGGTGATGATCGCCAGCAGCAGCAACAGGTAGCGGAGAAGCGCCCGGAGATTGCCACGCATCTCGCGCTGGCTGACCAAGTAGCCGAATTCGCTGCCGAGGAACTTCATGGCCCTCCGATTCTAATGGGGGCTGCGGCGCGAGTCCAACGGCGACGGCAAGCAGAGGGAGGCCCGAACCGACGGCGGAGGCGGCGGGCCGGCTTGACAGGTCCCCCGGGCGGCAGCTAACGTCCCCGCGATCGCGGGCCCCGAGCCCGACGCGACAGGAGCGCCTTGTGACCTGGAACCAGACGTACGATCCCGTTGGTTGGTGGCCTCTGTCCACCCTCGTGTCCGCCCTGCCGGTCGTCACCCTCTTCTTCGTGCTGCTCGTCCTGCGCAAGCGCGTGTGGATCTCGGCACTGTGCGGTTTCCTGATGGCCCTCGTCTTGGCCGCTGCCGCGTTCCAGATGCCGGCGCGGATGATCAGCGCCGCGGCGGTCAACGGCTTCGTCTTCGGCTTCTTCCGGATTGCCTGGATTGTCATCGCCTCGATCTACCTCTACAACGTCGCGGTCGAGACCGGGCAGTTCCAGGTGATGAAGGAGTCGATCGCCGGCGTCTCCTCGGATCGGCGCCTGCAGGTCATCCTCATCGCCTTCTGCTTCGGCGCCTTCCTCGAGGGCTGCGGGGGCGGCGGGGCGCCGGTGGCGATTGCGGGCGCGTTCCTCATCGGGCTCGGCTTCCCGCACTTCCAGGCGGCCACGCTGTGCCTGCTCGCCAACACCGCGCCGGTGGCGTGGGGGGGCGTGGGCAATCCCATCCGCGTGCTGAACGGCGTCACCGGCCTTCCCGTTTCGGATCTGAACGCCATGGTGGGCCGGATTCTGCCTCCCTTCTCGTTCATCCTGCCGGCCTGGCTCGTCATCACCATGGTGGGATGGAAGAAGGCGCTGGAGGTCCTGCCCGCGCTGGTCGTGAGCGGGGGCGCGTTCGCCGCGATGCAGTTCTGGTGGTCGAATTACCAGCAGCACGACCCGGGCCTTGTCGACATCGTGGCGGCGATCTTCTCCCTGCTGGTGACGGTGGCGTTCCTCCGGGTCTGGAAGCCGAAGCGGCTGATGGAGGAGGGAGAAGGGGAGCGCACGATCGAGCTGCGTTCCCACAGCGTCGGGACGATCCTCAAAGGCTGGTCGCCCTTCGCGCTCGCCTCGGTGTTTATCTTCCTGTGGGGGCTGCCCGAGTTCGGGAAGTACTTGAAGATCCCGCTGCTGACGTTTCCGACGCCCTGGCTCCACAATGCCGTCATCCGCACGCCGCCGGTCACGCCGCTGCCGACGCCTGAGGCGGCCTCCATCGACCTCAACTTCTTCGCCCTGCCCGGCACGTCGGTGTTCCTCGGGGCGTTTCTCGCGGCGCTGCTGCTGGGGATCGACGTCGGCCGCGCGCTGCGCCTGCTGGGCCGGACGTTCAAACAGCTCGTGCCGTCGATGCTCGCCATCAGCTTCATGGTCGGCCTCGCCTACATCACGCGGTACTCGGGCATGGACACCGTGCTGGGCCTCTCGCTCACCCGCACGGGTTGGATCTACCCGTTCTTCGGGACGCTGCTCGGCTGGCTGGGCGTCGCGCTGACCGGCACCGATGCCGGCTCGAACGCGCTCTTCGGGAATCTGCAGAAGGTGACGGCGGAGCAGCTCGGCATCTCGCCCGTGCTCATGACGTCGGCCAACTCCGCCGGCGGCGTCATGGGCAAGATGATCGACGCGCAGAGCATTGTCGTGGCCTCGACCGCCTGCCGGCTCGAAGGGAGGGAGGCCGACGTGTGGAAGGCGGTCTTCTGGCACAGCCTCGTGCTCGCGTCGCTCGTCGGCCTGGTCGTTCTCCTCTACGCGTACGTGATTCCGTGGGTGATCCCGGGGTGAACCGCACAACGCATGGAGCGCATATGAACCAGAAACCCCCACTCACGCAGGCTGACAGGATCAGCCGCCGGGACCTGCTCGGCACAGGCATCGTCCTGACGGGGGGGGCGATCGCCGGGCTTGCCCTGCAAGCCGGCTGCACTCACGGCCATGAGCAGCCGTCAGCGGGGGCGGCGGAACCGCCCAACCTGCACCCGCCGGTCGTCAAGGTCGCAGGCGGACAGCTCCGCGGGTTCCGGGACGGCAAGACCTACACGTTCCTCGGCATCCCCTATGCCGAGGCGGATCGTTTCGAGCTGCCCAAGCCTGTCGCGCCCTGGGAGGGCATCAAGAACGCGCAGGCCTGGGGGCCGGTGTGCCCGATCCCGGCCATGACCGCACCCGGCGTCGACGAGTTCGTGTTTCCGCATCGGTACTGGCTGCAGAACGAGCACTGCCAGGTCCTGAGTGTCTGGACGCCGAGCCTCGAGGCGACCGTGAAGAAGCCCGTCATGATCTGGATACATGGCGGCGCCTTCACGAACGGCTCGTCGATGGAGGCGTACGCCTACGATGGAAAGAACCTGAGCGAGTTCGGCGACGTCGTGGTCGTCAGCCTGAACCACCGGGTGAACATACTGGGGACGCTCGATCTGTCGGCTTACGGTTCGGCGTATGCAAACTCCCGCTACACCGGCACGGCCGACCTGGTGGCCGCCCTTCAGTGGGTGCACGACAACATCGAGAGCTTCGGCGGCGATCCCGGCAGCGTCCTGATCTTCGGCCAGTCCGGCGGCGGCGGGAAGGTGGTCCGCATGATGCACACGCCGGCCGCCAAGGGCCTCTTCCACAGGGTCGTCGCGCAGAGCGGTGGCAGCCAGTCCCTCCGTGACACCGACCCTGCAGCGAGCATCAAGACCCAGCAGATGATTGCTGCTGCGACGCTCAAGAATCTGGGTCTGACCGGCAAACAGATCGACCAGCTCAAGCAGGTGCCCTACCAGCAGCTGCTCGCAGCCGGCACCGCCGCGCTTGAAGCCGTCGGAAAGGAGACGGGCCGGCAGGGGCTCCGTTGGGAGGTCATCGCCGACGACCAGTACCTGATGCGCGAGCTGTGTGACTGGGCCGACAGCATTCCGCTCATGGCCGGCACCGTCTACAGCGAGCGAGTCGGGACGCTCGAGCGGGGCGAGTTCCGCAAGAACGAGTGGAGCCCGGAGGAGGTCGACAAGCACCTGGCCGAGGCGTACGGTGACAAGAAGAGCGAGGTCGTCGCCGAGTTCCAGAAGGCCTTCCCGCGCAAGAAGGTCCAGGACGTTCTGTACTTCTCCGGCACCTCACGGCCGGGCGTCAAGAGCCTGCTGGCCCGGAAGCTCGAGAAGGGGAAGACGCCCGTCTACAACTACATCTTCGCGTACGAGTACCCGGTCAATGGCGGCATCACGCCGTTCCACTGCGCTGAGATTGCCTTCGTCTTCCACAACCTGAGCGAACCCCAGGTGCGGATTGCGACCGGCGGCATGCCGGAGGCGCTGGCCCTGCAGGACAGGGTTGCGCAAGCCTGGGTCAACTTCGCCCGCACGGGCAATCCCGACCAGACCGATCTGGCGTGGAAACCTTATACGGCGCAGGATCCCCAGGCGATGGTGTTCGACACCGTCAGCGAATGCGTGGCTCTCAACGACGACAAACTGGTGTCGCTGATGCCGGCCTCCACGGGGAGAAAGTAGGGGAAAGGGCGGACGGTCGTGCGCGGTTCCGCCCTTCCTATTTTGCTCCCTTTGTGTGCGCGCCGAAGAAGCTGAACACATCCGGCATGCTGCCGCCGATGATCCCCCCGTGGTCCAGCCCGGGCAGCGACTTGTACTCGACCTGGAAGTTCAGGCCCTTGAGTTGATCGGCCAGCTGCGCTGAACCGGTGACCAGCGTGTCCTTGTCGCCCACGATGATGAGCAGCGGGACGTTCTTGAGCTTCTGGTCCGCACTCCACTGGAAACCGAACGCGGCGGGAGCCAGTCCGGCAACACCCGCCCAGATCGTCGAGTACTTCTCGCCCATGTGCAGTGCGCCGCCGCCGCCCAGCGAATGGCCCATCAGGTAGATGCGGTTGTCATCGACGCTGAACTCCTTGCGGGCCATCGCCAGCACGTTTATCGCGTCTCTTTCGCTGAGCTCGGCAACCTTCGCGCGGTCGGTCTCTTTCGTGCCTCCGGGCCCCGGCATCCCCATGCCCCGTCCGGTCCTGCCGGCCCGTCCATCGCGAGCCGCGTCCGGGTCCGGCTGAGCTTGAGGCGCCGGGCTGGTCGCCGCACCAGGCGCGCCGACACGACCGCCGGGACCCCTGGGCCCGCCCGGGCCGGCGGCACCCTCTCGGCCGTCGCGCGCTCCCATCTTGAACTGCATGCCGAACGAGCCGCTGGGGCTGTAGCCCATCGCACCCACGAGGATGTACCCGTTCTTCTCCGCCTCTTCCACACACGGGGTGCGCATGAAGGTCCCGTGGTTGCCGCTCATCCCGTGCAGAGCAAGGACCAACGGGGCCTTCTTGTCTCTTGTGACCTTGGAGGACACAAACACCGCGTAGGGGAGCCATTCGTCAGTATCCTTGAAGAGATACTCGCGCAGCTCCACGCGATCATCTACGGGATCCATGCCGGTGCGTCTGCTCTGTCCGGCCGTTGCACCGACCGGTGCGCTCGTGACCCGTGACGGTCCGTAGCTGACAGCCGTTGCATCAGCGGACGGCTCGGCGCTACGAATTGCCCCACCCTCCGCACGCTGGCCTGGCGAACCGCTCGGCGCAGGAGCACTTTGTGCACCCGCCACAATGGCCAGACACGAGGCTACAACGACGCAAGACAACAGCCCCGTTTTTCCCTTCCGCATAATCAGCTCCCCATATGGACACCGGGCGTCTGCTGGGCATCCCAATTAGCGCGCAACGTCGGGATAGTATCAGAGTGATAGTGACAATTGTCAACAACCTAACGAGCCTAAATGACCTTGATATGTCTCCAAATATCGCGGCATATGGAAGACCTCATTATGGCATACCTGACTTGACAAATAGACGGGCCTTCGCTAAGGTGGCTTTCCTCGCAACACAGAGAGGTGGGTTGACCGACTTGAACGTCGTCTGCCGGAGCGCCCGGCTGTTCCCGGGGGTGCGGCTGTTCCGAGGGATCCCGTATGCCGCGCCGCCGGTCGGCACGTTGCGGTGGCGCCCGCCGCAGCCGGTCTTGCCCTGGCAGGGAGTGCAGCGGGTGGACGTCTGAAAGGAGGAGGTATGCGTACGTGGCGGACGCTGAGGTTGATCGGGCTGCTGTTGCTCATCTCACCGGTCGCCCTGTGGGCGCAGGTCACGACGGGCAACGTCTTTGGTACGGTGAAGGACACGCAGGGCGGCGTCCTTCCCGGGGCGACCGTGGTGCTGGTCAGCGAGACGCGCGGCACGAAGATCGGGCCGGTCGTCACCGACGCGATCGGAAACTTCGTCGTGCCGAACGTCACCGCGGACACCTACACGGTCGAAGTGACGATGGAGGGCTTCAAGGAGCTCCTGCGGCCGGGGGTGGCGGTGAGCGGCGGCGATCGCGTCCAGCTCGGGTCGCTCGTCCTCGAGGTCGGCACGCTGACCGAGACGGTGCAGGTCACGGGCGAGACGCCGCTGGTCCAGGCATCGAGCGGCGAGCGTTCCTTTGTGATACCGGCCAACATCGCGGACAACTTGCCGATCTCGCGGCAGAACTTCGCGGCACTGGCCGCGTTCACGCCGGGCGTCCAGACGTCAGGCTTCGGAGGCGCCACCAGACTGGGCGGCGGCGGCCAGAACAACTACCAGATGGACGGCGTCTCCACGATGGACACCGGGAACAACGGCCAGCTCATCGCGATGAACATGGAGGCCATTGCCGAGGTCAAGGTGCTGACCTCCGCGTACCAGGCGGAGTACGGCCGGTCGAGCGGCCTGCAGATCACCGCCGTGACCAAGGGCGGCACGAACCAGTTCCATGGATCGCTGTACGATATCGAGCGGAACTCGAACTGGAACGAGAACAGCTGGGCCAACCAGAAGAACGGCGATCCGAAGGCGGTCTCGAAGCAGCGGGACTGGGGGTATTCCGTCGGGGGGCCGATCGGCCGCCCTGGCGGGAACAACAAGCTGTTCTTCTTCTACAGCCACGAGTACCGGCCGCGCACCTCCGGTGGGGCGATCTCGCGATTCCGCGTGCCCACCGAGGCGGAGCGGCGCGGGGACTTCTCGCAGTCACTGGACAATCAGGGAGTGCTGTATAACCTGATTCGCGATGCCTCGACAGGCCTGCCGTGCACGGCGGCGAACACCAGCGGCTGCTTCAGGGATCAGGGCGTGCTCGGGAAGATCCCCGAGAACCGGCTCTACAGGCCCAGTCTGGCGGCGCTCAGCTACAACGGCCTCTTGCCGTCGCCCAACCACACGCAGATGCCCGGGGAGTCCTACAACCTGGAGCTGGCGCAGCCGGAGATCAAGACGCAGACGATGCAGCCGGCCATCCGGTTCGACTACCAGCTTTCCTCGGCCCTGCGCTTGACGGGGAAGTGGGCCGGGCAGCTCCAGGCCTCGAAGGACCTGCCCGGCACCGTGCCGGGCTTCAACGACTCAAGGAACTTCACGCCGAACCGGTATACCTGGTCGACCACCGTCAACTGGACGGCGAACGCCACGACCTTCATTGAAGGGACGTACGGGCTTGGGAGAAACGCCTTGGGGACGCTGGCCATCAGCCCGTCGGCCTCGAGAAGCGAGAGCGGAATGGCGGACCTGCCGACGCCGTTCAGAGCGCCGGACGGGTCGTACGGCTCCGTGCTCCCGTCGGACTACTACGCGGTCGACGTGCTCACCAAGGCGGGCGTACCCTGGTTCAGCGGCTCGGCCGTCTCGCTCGTGCCGACGTTCTCGTGGGGCAGCCGCATCAGCGGCGTGCCGAGCGCCACCGCGGTCGCCGACGCCATGAGCGGAGTGCCGCAGATCAATATGAACCGCTCGCAGGACGCGACGGTCAGCGTCACGAAGGTCGCCGGACGCCACACGTTGAAGGCCGGTGCCTACTGGAACCACGCGTACAAGGCGCAGGGGCTCGGCGCGGCGGGCGGGGTGACGTACGTGGGCGTGCTCAACTTCGGCAACGACACGAACAACCCGCTCGACAGCGGCTTCGGCTTCGCGAACGCGGCGCTGGGCGTCTTCAGCACCTACCAGCAGCAGTCGCAGTACGTGGAGGGCGCCTACATCTACAACAACTTCGAGTGGTACGCGCAGGACAACTGGCGCGTGAACTCGCGGCTGACGCTCGACTACGGCGTGCGGTTCGTCTGGATGCAGCCGACCTACGACACGCGAAAGCAGTCGTCGAACTTCTTTCTGGATCAGTGGAAGGCCTCCGACGCGCCTCGCCTGTACGTGGGCATGTGCCCGAACAACGTCAACCCGTGCTCGACGAGCGCCCGGCAGGCAATGGATCCGATCACGGGCGTGTCGCTCGGGCCGGGGTCGAGCTTCGCAATCGGGCAGATCGTGCCCAATTCAGGCAACTTGGCGAACGGGATCGTGCGGGCCGGCGAGGGCATCTCCAAGTACAACTACACGTGGCCGGCGGTCATGATCGCGCCTCGATTCGGGTTCGCCTACGACCTCAGCGGGGACAACCGGCTCATCGTCCGCGGCGGCGTGGGCCTGTTCCACGACCGGCCGGCCGGCGACTCGATGTACTCGTCGGTCGGGAACCCGCCGTACTCGACGTCGAAGACCGTGCGGTACGCGCAGCTGTCGGAGCTTGCCTCGGGGCAGAGCCTGCAGGGGCCTCCGCAGCTGGGCTCGATCTGGCCGTACGAGACGAACGTGCCCTCCTCGTGGCAGTGGAACGCGGGCGTCCAGATGGGACTGCCGTTCGCCTTCGCGCTCGACGTCTCGTACGTCGGCCAATACGGGTGGAACCGCCTCACCGACGACCGCGGCCTGACGCAGGTGGACATCAACGCTGTGGACTTCGGCGCGGCGTACCTGGCGGAGAACCGGGACCCGACGCTTGCGGCGAGCACCGTGCCGGGGCAAACAGCTCGCTCCACGGACCTGATGCGTCCGTACCCCGGATTCGGCCAGATCGGCGTCAACATGCCCCGATACTGGGACCAGTACCACTCGATTCAGACCTCGCTGAACCGCCGCTTCCGGAACGGCTTCTCGGCCGGCTTGAACTGGACCATCGGGCTCTCGACGACGAGCAACCGCGGCCTGCAGACGCGGCTGCAGCACGCATCCGACGGCACCTGGAGCATCCGGGAGGATCAGGCCGCGTACGAGGAGCAGAACCGCGACGCCGGCAACGTGCGGCACGTGATCAAGGGCAACTTCGTCTACGACCTGCCCGACCTCGGCCCGCGTGACAGCATGGCCGGGCAGGTGGTGCGTGCGGTGGTCAATGACTGGCAGCTCTCCGGCATCCTCACGGCCGGATCCGGGGATCGGTACAGCATCGGGTTCAGCTACAACACCGCCGGCTCGTCGGTCAACCTCACCGGATCGCCGTATTATCCGGCCAAGGTGGTCATCACGGGCGATCCCGGATCGGGGTGCAGCAGCAACCAGTACCGCCAGTTCAACACGGCAGCATTTGCGGGCCCCACCTACAACAGCACGGGGATGGAATCCGGACGCAACTACATGACCGGCTGCTGGTACGGCATCTGGGACCTCGCCATCTCCCGGAACATCCGTCTTGGCGGCAGCCGGCTGGTGCAGCTGCGGGTGGAGGCGTACAACGCGTTCAACACCGTCGCCTACAGCGGCCGCTCGACGACCATGCAGTTGACGAGCCCGACCGACCAGACGCTGAGGAACAGTCAGTACCTGGCGGACGGGTCGGTCGACCCGAACAGGCTGATACCTAGGAACGCCGGCTTCGGCGCCGTGTCGGGTGCGCGGGCGTTGCGGTCTCTGCAACTGCAGGTCCGGTTCCAGTTCTGAGACGGAGGGATTGGAGTCGAGCGTGTCGTGGCACTTGGTGGGAGTGCTGTGTGGGGCGCGTGGGCGCCCCACACAGCGCAGGGTCTGCAGGCCGCGTCAGCGTTCATCCGGCCCGATGTAGTGGGTCATGATCAGGTCGCGATAGCTCTGATAGCGGCCCGCGTCGAAATCTTCCAGAAAGACCGGCACCTTCTGCAGGAAGGTGCAGAGCTGATAGCCGGCCCGTCGCGTGGGATGCCCGTACCAGGTGAACGTGGAGCGGATGAGCAGGCTCCGATCGGTCGTGGGCAGCTTCCTGACGTTCTCCGCAAAACGGGAGAACTGCTCGACGGAGCCCCAGTCGAGCAGGACGATTTCGACGTTGGAGAGGTAGAAGACTGATACCGTGAGCCCGCGTTTCCTGAGATAGGCCCCGACTGCTGCCAGCGCTTTTTTTCCCGAGAAGTCCCCGACGACAGGGATGATCAGGTTTCTGCGGTGCATGTCACGCACGAAATCGTAGTCGTTTCTGTCGCCGAGGAAGTTGCCCTGCTTTCCGTTCACGTCCCGTTGAGCCAGCAACTCCCTGAAGTTTGGCAGGCGGCGAAACCCGCGGCCCCGCCGCCCGCCGCTTTCGAACCCCACGTCGAAGCCCCAGGTCCGAAAGCTTCCGTACACATATTCAAGGCTCGCCTGATCGTCCGGGGTAAGAGGGAATCCGGTTCCATCCGTGATGGACTTGCGGATCGCAGCGAGATTGTCCGCAAACGCCCGGGTGTCTGCCGGGGTCTTCTCGAGCACCTCGAGGATGCCGTCCAGGGGTGCGTTGGCGGCGAGCGGCTTGCCCGCCGGGAGCGGCCTGCTCATGAGAAGCGACAGGAACTCCGCACGCGTGGGCGCGAGCTGGAAGATCGCCTTGTACATGAGGTGCTGGATCATCGCCTGCCGGCGGATGTCCACGATAAAGGCGATGCGAGGGCGGACCTTGGCGATATACGTGAAGTTCTGTTCCGGGCCGACGCCGACGTACGCGCCGCCCGTTGCGCCGAGCTTCCTCAGCGTCTCCACGATGGTCAGATAGGAGTCCTCGTTCGACGTGAAGTTGTCGGAGAAGAAGTAGCCGCCTTCCTCGGAGCACTCCTGGATGAGGCTGACGAACTCTCTGGCCGACAGGCTCTCGGGCTTGCCTTGGGCTTTCGCGACCGTGGCGCCGGCGAGCAGGGCCAGGCCCAGGGCGATACACAGCAGACGCGATACACGTGTTCTTGTGCCCACCGTTCGTCTCCCCGAGGTCTCGTCAGGCAAACGGGGATGCCCAGCGTCCTTCCCCCGTTGTCGCGTGCCTAGGATAGTGCAGGTTGCGTGCAAATGGGGTCACATCTTGACGTAGCGTGTTTTTCAAGTCTCTGACCCCGAAGGCGGGCGTTCATGCCGCGGATCGTGGACATATCCGCATGCTTCTCGGGCTCTATCACTCCTCTTCGGCTCGTTGGGATTCCCGCAGCGGTCGCATCCCGCGATGCCTCATCGAACGTCACTACGAGGTCAGGCCGTCGGCGAAGCCGGCCGGGCCGTGCGGTGGATGGCCTTCACGCCTGTTGCGTTCTTCACGGCGAGTGGTATGGCGCTGGTCCTGGTTGGGTCGGCGCCGCAGAACAGCTTCGCTGTGAGACTCAGCGGCTTGATCGTGTACCTGCCTGTCGCGGTGCGACGCTGGAGAGGCCTACCACACTCCGCTGGCTGTGGACGACCAAGGACAAGATCGAGTACAAAGGGAGGAAGGGCATCAAGGGGAAGTTCCCCGTCACCCTGGAGAAGCCGGCCAGCGACACGAGCGTGATCGACTGGTTCTCGGCTGGCAGGGAGTACTCGAGACAGGGAAGTGGGCAACGGGAACAACAGCCCGGACGCAGCAGGCCTGACTGACGGCCCGGCCGCGTTGTGCGCCGTGCAGAATGTCACCAACTCAAGAAAGGGAGACGCGTGATGATCGGGAAGAAGATGGCGGAGGCGCTGAACCTCCAGATGAATCGCGAGTTCTTCAACGCCAGGCTCTACCTGTCCATGGCGGCCTACCTCGAATCACTGAACCTGCCTGGGGCGTCACACTGGATGGAACTCCAGTCGCAGGAGGAAACCGGGCATGCGATGCGTCTGTACAGGTACCTGCGCGAGCGCGGGGCCCGCATCGTGCTGTCGGGCGTCGACGCGCCGCCCACGGAATGGAAGAGCCCTCGCGACGCCTTTGAGGCGGCCTACGAGCACGAGTGCAAGGTGACGCGTGAGTTCGACGAACACATGGCGCTGGCCGAGGCCGAGAAGGATCACGCCTCGCGGATCTTCCTCCAGTGGTTCGTCAACGAGCAGGTCGAAGAGGAAGCGCACGCCGACGACATCGTCCAGAAGTTCAAGATGATCGGCGACTCCAAGAACGGTCTGTTCATGATGGACCGCCACCTGGGGGACCGGAAGGCCGGCTGACATCGGCCGTGCCTCCGCTGGCATCGAGCGTGTCACGGAGCGGAGCGGCGGTCGGTGTCACAGGGTCCGGCTGAGGCCGACGGCTGGGGCCCGGTCAGGCGCTGCACGATCTCGACGATCGTCGCCAGCTTTCCCGGTCGGGGCGCGAAGAGACGTTCGAGTTCCTCCGGCGAGTAGTGGGTGCGGAGGAAGTCCTCGACAGGCACGCGTTCGAACCAGCAGTCCGCGATTCGCGTGCAGGGAAGTGCGCCGCCGGCAGCGCGGCAGTAGCCGAAGCGCACGGCATGGCCCAGCGCGCGGCAGTAGGCTTCCAGGCTGTCGTACCGTTCTTCCATCCCTGCACCTTGCACGTTCGGCGATCCCCGAGCGGACCCGCGGAGGCGGGTCCGCCCGGGGGCGCCTCGATTGCGTTACCAGCGTCCCGTCTTGGTGGTCGCCGGTTTCGGGAAATCCTTGATCCGCTCGAGGGCTCCGTCGATGTCCGCCTGCGGCAGCTCGTAGTCCTCGAGCTGACCGCCGAAGTACCTCTGGTAGCCGCCCAGATCCATCAGTCCGTGGCCGCTGAAGTTGAAGAGGATCACCTTCTCTTTGCCCTCTTCCTTCGCCTGCTTCGCCTGCTGGATGACGGCGGCGATGGCATGGCTGGTTTCGGGTGCGGGGATGATCCCCTCGGTCTTCGCGAACAGGACCGCGGCGCCGTAACATTCGAGCTGGTGCATCGCACGAGGGGTGACGAGCCCCTCCACGATTGCCGCGGAGACCAGCGGCGCCATGCCGTGATAGCGCAGGCCTCCTGCGTGGATGGGAGGCGGCACGAAGTCGTGCCCGAGCGAGTACATCGGCAGCAGGGGAGTCATGCGCGCGGTGTCGCCGTGGTCGTAGACGAAGGGGGCTTTGGTCATCGTAGGGCAGGAGTGCGGCTCCACCGGGATGATGTCGATTTGGGCTCCGTGGATCTTGTCGTTGACGAACGGGAAGGCGAGGCCCGCGAAGTTGCTCCCGCCGCCTGCGCAGCCGATGATCACGTCGACCTGCTTCTCGCCGACCTTCTTCAGTTGTCCCTTCGCCTCCAGCCCGATGATGGTCTGGTGCAGGAGCACGTGGTTCAGGACGCTGCCGAGGGCGTAGCGGGTCGTGCCGGACTTCTCCGTGACGGCGGTCTCGACCGCCTCACTGATCGCGATGCCGAGGCTTCCCGGTGAATCGGGATGCTCCGCGAGGATGGCCCTGCCCGCCTGCGTCTCGGTGCTGGGCGAGGCGACGCAGTCTGCCCCCCACGTCTGCATCATCATCTTGCGGTACGGTTTCTGGTCGAAGCTGACGCGGACCATGAACACCTTGCACTCGAGGCCAAGCAGCGCGCAGGCGAAGGCGAGCGCGCTTCCCCACTGCCCCGCGCCCGTTTCGGTGACGATGCGCTTAATCCCGAATTGCTTGTTGTACCACGCCTGGGCGACGGCCGTGTTGGGCTTGTGGCTGCCCGGCGGCGAGACGCTCTCGTCCTTGTAGTAGATGCGGGCGGGCGTGCCGAGCGCCTGCTCGAGGTACACCGCCCGGCGCAACGGGGTTGGCCTCCAGCGGAGCAGGATGTCGCGGATCTCCTCGGGGATGTCGATCCAGCGCTCCCGGCTCAGCTCCTGCTCGATGAGGTTCATGGGGAACACGGGCGCCAGCATGTCGGGGCTTACGGGCACGCCGTTCGGCCCGAGCGGCGGGTTCATCGGCGTGGGCAGGTCCGCTGCGAGGTTGTACCACTGGCGGGGCATCTCCGCTTCGAGCAGCGGGATCTTCACTCTCATGCAGGTCCTCCTTGGGCGGCCCGGCGCCGCCGCGCGTGCTCGTCGAGCACCGCTTTGAACGCCGATTGCTTCTTTTTCAGCTCTCGGGAGCCCCGAGTGATCTTGCACAGGCTCATGCGCAGCCGCCTGGCCACGTGCCGCTGGCTCTCCCCCTGGTCGAGGAGCTCGACGAGCAACCAGCGCCCGGCGATCTCGGCCTGTTCGCGGGGCGTCAGGATGCTCTCGAGGAACCGCCTGATCAGCTCCGAGTCCCTGATGCCGGCAAGCGCCTCGGCGATCTCGTGCAGCCCGCGTGCGCTTTGACCGTTCATAGGCACGTTTCTACCGGGAGATACGTTACTACAAAGAGAAACGCCTGTCAACCTCCTGCACGAGCGGGTCGATGGCTTCATGATGGCGGGCACGGCTGTCATTGTCCCCGCCGTCGCCTTGGTGACGCGCGCCGAAGTCGGTACGACCGGCGAACCACCTGGGGTCACATCTTGACGTAGCGGTTTTTTCAAGCCTCTAACCCCAACAACGGCGCCGCACGTCGAATGTCGCCTTGCGGGGATGGTCACCCGCGGTCCGGCACGTCGGACGTATACTCCATCGGTGAATGGCGGCCCGCTCCCCGGAAAGGCCGCGGCGGGCCTCGCTGTCACGCTTGCCGGGTGTCGAGGTTCGCCGAGACGAAGGAGAGGCGGTGGCTGAACCAACGCGCAGTCGCATGTACACGTACCTGGCCGAGTACTACGACCTGTTCTTCGGGTCATTCGACGGCGCTCGCGATGCGGCGCGTCAGGCCGTCGTCGGGCCGATCTTGCCGCAGGTACGATCGGCCTGCGACCTGGCGTGCGGGTCGGGCACGACGGCTGTGAAGTTCGCGCGAGCGGGGATCCAGACGACCGCCGTCGACCTCGCCCCGGGTATGTGCCGTCTGGTCAGGCGAAAAGCCCGGTCGGCACGCGTGGCCGTGCGCGTCATCCGCGCCGACATGCGCGAGTTCCGTCTGCCGCAACAGGTGGACCTTGTCACCTGCGAGGCCGACGCGATCAATCACGTCGAGCGCAAGGAGGATCTGGCGGCCGTCGTCCGGTCTGTCGCGCGCGCCCTGCGGCCGGGCGGCTGGTTCTACTTCGACGTGACGCACCGGGCGGGATTCGAGAACGCCTGGGCGGGCACCTGGTGGGCCGAGAAGCCGGGCGTTGTGATGGTGATGCGAAACGGCAACGACGCGCGCCACGACCGGGCCTGGAGCGATGTCGAGTGGTTCATCCGCGAGGCCGGCGGCACCTGGAGACGTCGGCGCGAGCGGGTGCAGGAGGTCTGCTGGAGCGCCCGGCAGGTGCGCTCGATTCTGAGAGGCGCCGGCTTCGACCGCGTGCTCGCCCGGGATGCGTCTCCGTACTACCGGAATCCAGTCATCACGCCTGGCTGCCGCTCCCTCTTTCTTGCGAGACGAACGCGGCCGTCCGCGCCACACGTGTCAAGCCGCAGGTGACTTGCCGGCTGACACTCGCCGCTCGGCCCGCAGCCCTCCGCAACGGGAGCACTCCGTGTGCACCTTCCGTGCCGGAGCGTTCACAGCGGGAACTCGTCCGGCGCAACAGCGTCTGGGGGATCACCGCGCCACGTCTGCGACATCGAGCCGGTTGAGGAGCGCTTCGTAGCGCGAATCCGACGCCAGCTCCGGGGCCAGCAGCGGCGTATAGATGTGGACGAAGCCGGCGAGCGTATCCCGTTCCTCGATGGCCCGTTCGACCCACTCGTAGGCGGCGTCGAGGTCGCCCAGCCCAGCCAGCGCCCACGCAAGGGCCATGCAGGAAACGTTCACCTTCGATCGCTGGCTGATCATGCCGTCGACGATGCGTCGGACCTCAGCGCGGTCGCCTTGGCGCATCCGGATCATCGAGATCATCCCCTCGGCCCAACCCGGGTGCGGCGCAATCTTCACGCCCTGCTGCAGTACCTCGATGGCCTTGTCCGGCATGCCCTTGAGGTAGTAGGTCATCCCGGCATGGAAGTACGGAAGGCCGAACGTCGGGTCCAGCTCCTTGGCCCGTTCGAAATCCCTGAGCGCCTCATCCAGGCGGCCCGCCGCGCAGTGCAGGCCGACCGACCACCCGTAGAAGAGCGGCATCAGGGGATCGAGATCGAGGGCGACCTTGATCTCGTGCAGGGCCTCGTCGAAACGCCTGCGATTGAGCAGGAACCAGGCGTAGTCGCCGTGCGCGAAGGCCCCGCCCGGGTTGAGCGCCAGGACCCGGCTGTAGCTGGCCTCGGCTGCGGCCCAGTCCCACTCGTACCAGAACGCCACGCTTGCTGCGATGGCGTGCGCCTCGGGCAGGCGATCGTCGAGCGCGAGCGCCGTCTGGATGGCCGCCTTGGCTCTGGGCCATGCCTCGGTGGGCCGCGAGAAGTTGAAGTTGCCGAGCATGGCGAACACCGTCGCGATGCCGGCGTGCGCCTTCGCGAAGCCCGGGTCGCGGGCAAGCGCATCCTGGAAGAACCGCAGCGCCGTCTGGAGCAGGTCGGGCCGCGGCCGCGCAACGAAGTAGAGCCCTTTCAGATACAGGTTGTAGGCTTCGTGATCGTCCGTCGACCGCTGGTGGAGGGCATCGCGTTCGCCCACGCGAAGGGTGACCTTCAGGTGTTCGACAATCGACAGCGAGAGCTCATCCTGAATGGCGAAGATGTCGCCCGCGTCCCGGTCGAACCGCTCAGACCAGAGGTGGAAGCCGTCCGCCACGTTGATGAGCTGGCTTGTGATGCGCAGCCGGCTGCCCGCGGCGCGGATGCTGCCTTCCAAGACGGCGCCGACGTTCAGGATCCGGCCGATCTCCCGGACGTCAAGGCCCTTGTCTTTCAGCGCGAAGGCCGACGTGCGGGCGACCACGCGAAGATCCTGGACGCGCGCGAGCGCGTGAATCAGTTCCTCGGCGATTCCCTCGCAGAAGAACTCCTGGTTCTTGTCAGGGCTCATGTCCACGAAGGGCAGGACGGCGATCGAAGGGACCGCCGGGAGGGGCGATGCCTGGGGCGGTGCGGCGGCCGCCTGGAGGTCGATAGCCTTCAAGTCGTCGAGCAGGCTCGCCGCGTCGGGGTAGCGGCGGCGGGGATCTCTCTGGAGGCATCGTTCGATGACAGCTGCGAATCGCGGCGGCGCGTCCGGCCTGAGGGCCGCAACCGGTCGGGGATCGGCGTGCAGGAGGGCATACAGGTCGATCTGGCCTGGGGAGAGCGCGAAGGGGGCTTGCCCCGTGAGCATCTCGTAGATCACGCATCCGAGCGACCACACGTCGGTGCGCTGATCGGTAGGGAGGCCCTGGGCCTGTTCTGGTGACATGTAGGCCAACGTGCCCACCACGCCGGAGGTTTGCGTTGTCTCGCCGGAGCCCTCGACGCGCGCAAGGCCGAAATCCGTGATCTTCGCCTCGCGACCGCCCGCCAGCATCACGTTCGCCGGCTTGATGTCGCGATGGACGATTCCTCGGGCGTGCGCTTCCGCCAGCCCGTCCGCGATCTGACGCGAGAAGGCGAGCGCTTCGGTCACCGTCAGGCCGCCTTGGGCCAGGCGCTCCTTGAGGCTTGGCCCCTCGATGAGCGCCATCGCAATGTAGGCCCGGCCCTCGTGTTCGCCGGCTTCGTACACCGTGCAGACGTGCGGGTTGTCGAGCGCGGCTGCGGCTTGGGCCTCGCGCAGGAACCGGGCGCGCGCCCCGGGTTCGTCCAGCAGGGATTCCGAGAGGAACTTCAGCGCGACCGGTCGCTTCAGGCTCACGTCTTCGGCCTTGTAGACGACGCCCATCCCGCCGCGGCCGATCTCCGCGACGAGACGGTACTTGCCGGCGACCAGCGACTGCTGCATGGGGACAGATTACTTCCAGCGGACGGAATCTCAAACCCTGGGACGGCGGGTGATGCTGAGGTCGTGAGAGTCGCCGGGTGAAGGGTTCGGTCTCACCGGCTCCGCAGGCTGTGTCAGCCCGCCTTCGCTGCGGTCCGGCTAGCCCTTGTCCTCTCGCAGCTACGGCGAGGCACCAGCCTTCGCTAGGAAGGACCGGCTTGCCGAGCTGAAGCTCGCCGAGCAGGAGCGCAAGCCATGCGCAGGCAAGCGAAGGCTGGTGGAGGCGGCGGGAGTCGAACCCGCGTCCGAAAGCACGTCATCGAGGGACTCTACATGCATGTCCTCTTCTGATGATTCGCAGCCGGCCTGGAGAAGAGGCGAAAACCGCCAGCCGCTATCGCCGAAGACGTCTCACCCCGCACGGTTCAGCGCGCCCGGCGAGGCCAGCCTGCTGAAATGACATCCAGTCCCGCCGCGCAGGCACGGACGAGGTGGACGTCGCGGCTAGTTAGGCCGCGAGAGCGAGCTGCGTGTTCGCAGTTATGGTTGTTCCACCGGATTTACGAGCAGGTGGCGCTCGGCATGCATCCCGCGACCCCATGCCCCCGTCGAATCCGTTTCGCCCCCATCTTGCAGCGCCCCGGATCTCTGAGGCCCTGATCGCTCAGGCTGTTCCATTTCATTATAATGCCGAGAAGTCAGTAGGGCACGTAATCCGACGTCTGCCTCGAGGGCGCCATGAGTGACTCCACACCCACCCCCGCGTCGTTCGACGACCGTATCACCCGCGCGGTGGACACCATCGTGGGTCCGCTACACGGCGCGCTCGAACGCGAGCTGAAGAGCCTCGCGGCCGACCTGACCGCGGCCGCGGCGGAGCATCAGGCGGTCGCGCTGACCGAGGCGCGGGACGCGGCCGCTGCGGAGAAGGAAGCCGCCGTCCGGGAAGCCCTCGACGCCGCCGGCACGCACCACGAAAAGCAGCTCGCGGAGCTGCAGCAGGCATCGGCGGCAGACAAGGACGCGGCGCTCGCCAGCCTGCGGGAGACGCTCGCGCAGGAAGGCGCGGCCGCGGTTGCCGCCGCCGTCGCGGCGGCTAAAGCCGAGGCCGACGCCTGGCTGGCGTCCGAACGTGAAGATGCGGCCCGGAGGCTCGAAGTGGCCCGGGTGGAGGCAAGCGGCTCCCTCGAGGCAGGGCTGGCCAGCCTGCGGGAGACGCTCGCACAGGAAAGCGCGGCCGCGCTGGCCGCCGCCAGGACCGAGGCGGAAGCATCGGTCGCCTCGGTCCGCGAGGAAGCTGCCCGCACACTGGAGCTGGCCCAGGCGGACGCGACCGGTTCGCTCGAGGCGGCTCGCGCCGAGATCGCCCGGCTCGGCCAGCAGCTGTCGACGGCAGCCGCCGAAGCCGAGCGCGTGACGGGCGAACGGGTGGCCGAAGCGGAGGCGCTCGCCGCCGGCAGGCTCTCAGCCTCGCTGACGGAGGCGCGGGCCGACGAACGCCAGGCGGATCTCGCGTGCGTCGAACGGCTCATCGGCACGATTCGACGGCTTGACGGCGCCGAATCGCTCGGCGGCGTGCTCGAGGCGCTGGCGGATGCCGTGCAGGCCGAGTCGGGCCGCGTCGCCGTCTTCCTCGTTCGCGACGGCGGACTGCAGGGCTGGCGGTTCGGCGGCTTCACGCCTGAGGTCCCTGACCCGCGCGCGGTGATGTTGCCAATAGGCGAATCCGGCGTCATCGCGCGGGCGATTGCCGCGTACACGTGCGCAGCCACCTCGGATGCTGACCTCGCCGGCGACGCCACGTTCGTTCCTCCTCCGCCTGGAAGCCTGCTGCACCTGCCTGCGGGCCGAGCCGGTCTGGCAGTCCCCGTTTGCGTCGGGGGACAGGCGGTTGCCGTCGTCTACGCGGACGAAGGCACGGTTGAGGAGCCGGTCGTGCCGAACGCGTGGCCCGAGCTGGTCGAGATTGCCGCGCGCCACGCCAGCCGTTGTCTCGAGCTGCTGATGGCGTCGCGCATCGTCACCGCGCGTGCCGCGTTCGAGGCGTCGCCCGCCGGCGGCCGGGCAGCAGATGCCGCCAAGGGCGCGACGGGATCGCCCGCCTCGGCCGGCGACGACGATGTGGACGCCGCGCGGCGCTACGCGCGGCTGCTCATCTCCGAAATCAAGCTGTACCACGAGTCGGAGGTGAACGAGGGGAAACGCGAGCGAGATCTGCTGGTCCGCCTGAAGCCGGAAATCGAACGAGCGCGCCGCCTCTACCTCGAACGAGTTCCGCCGGCCGTGCGGGCCGCGGCGGACTGCTTCGAGCAGGAGCTCGTTCGCACGCTGGCCGATGGCAACGAGGCTTTGCTGGGGCTCGCGACGTGAGGTCGCGCGGGCGGGCGAGGTTGGCGCTGCACGCCGTGTGCGTGGCGACAACCGTCGGCGTCCTGCTCGCCGGCCACCCGGCTGCTGACCCATCCGCCTCACAGGGCCGACAATCCGCAGGCCCTGCGGCACCGCCGGCAGTGACCCTCGATCCCGCACGCCTGTGGCTTGCTCCGACGGCAACGCGCGACGATCCGCCTGTGGCGGCGCCGCTCACCGGCTTCAGCCGGGGCGTCGCGCTGATGGCGGAGGCGCGGTACGCGGAGGCACTTCCGCTCGTCGGCGCTCCGGCCCTGGCGTCGACGCCGCTCGCCGACTACTCCGCGTACTTCACCGGGCTGATCCACCTCCGGCTCGGCCAGCCTGAGGCCGCACGCGACAGGCTCGCGGCGCTTCGGGGGCGGCCGCCTGCAGGCTTCCTGTCCGAGGCCGTCGTCCTGGCCGCGGCGGAGGCAGCCTCCGCGCTCGGCGACCACGCGGCGGCGGTCCGCCTGTACGCCGAGGCCCTCCAGCAGTCTCCTGCTGCTCCCGACGACGTGTGGCTGCGGCTGGCCCGAAGCGCGCAGGCCGCGGGCGACAGACCGCGTGCGGTCGACGCATATACGCGGGTGCACGCGGAGTTCCCGACGAGCGATCTGGCGGCAACCGCTCGCGCGGAGCTCGAGAAGCTGACCGAGTGGCCGGCTCTTGCGCCACGCACCGAGCGGTACCGCCTCGAACTCGATCGGGCCGAACGGCTGTTTGCAGCCCGGCTTTACGCCGACGCGCGCAGCGCATTCGAGGCCCTCCGGCCGCACGCCTCCGGCGACGACCTGGAGCTCGTCACGCTGAGAGCGGGGGAGTGCGACTACTTCACGCGCCGCTACGCGGCGGCGCGCGACCGGCTCAGGCCACTCGCCACGACGGGATCGCGCCTCGCTGAGGCGCGGTTCTACTACCTGAGCACCCTCCGCGCCCTCGGTCGGCACGAGGAGTACGAGCGGCTCACGCGCGACCTGGTGGACGATCACCCGGACAGCCTATGGGCCGAGGAGGCGCTGAACGCGCTGGCTAGCCATCTGATCGTCGTTGACGCGGACTCCCGCGCCGACACGGTGTTTCGCGAGCTCCTTGCGGCGTTCCCGAAGGGACGGTATGCGGAGCGCGCAGCGTGGAAGGCCGGCTGGTGGGACTACAAGCACGGCCGGTACCAGCAGACTGTTGCGCGGTTCGAAGCGGCCGCCACGACGTTCCCCCGGTCCGACTATCGGCCGGCCTACATGTACTGGGCCGCGAGGTCGTACGGCCGCCTCGGCAACCGAGCCGCTGCGGACGTCGCATTTCGCGCGGTCATTGCGGCCTACGGGAACTCCTATTACGGGCGTTTGTCGGCGCGACGTCTCGGGACTCGCGCGGGGACGCCCCCGGCCGAGCTGCCGCCCGCCATCCTCGAAGCCGCCGCCAACCCGAGGGTGCCCCCGACGGCCGACCTCATCCGCCTTCTGCTGTCGCTCGATCTGCACGACCTCGCACTCGATGAGCTGCTGCACGCCCGGCGCACCTGGGGCGGGGCGACCATCGTCGACGCCACGGTCGGCCTGGTCTACCACCGCAAGGGTGAGCTGCGAGAGGGAATCACGGCCATGAAGCGGGCCTACCCGCAGTACCTCGCGGCAGGCAGCGAGCGGCTGCCCATCGAGATCCTGCAGGTGATCTTCCCGCTGGACTTCTGGCCGCTCATCCAGAAGCACGCGGCCGCGCGGAAGCTCGATCCCTACCTGATGGCGGCGCTGATCGCGCAGGAATCGACCTTCGATCCCGCCATCCGTTCGCGGGCGAACGCCATCGGCCTCATGCAGATCCTGCCGTCGACCGGCCGCCGGTACGCGCGGCTTCTCGGCATCCCGCGCTTCTCGACGACGATGCTGACGCGGCCCGAGGCGAACATCCGGATCGGTATGGCCTATTTCTCCGATCTGGTGAGGCGGTTCGGGCGCACGGACTTCGCGCTGGCGGGCTACAACGCCGGCGAGAGCCGCATTGCCCAATGGAGGGCCGAGCGGCCCGGCCTCGAGGCGGACGAGTTCATCGACGATGTGCCGTTTCCCGAGACCCAGAACTACCTGAAGAGGATCCTGGGCACTGCTGAGGATTACCGCCGCATCTACGGCCCCGGCGGCCAGGCCGCACCCAAGACCGCGGCGCCCGCCAAGCCGCCTGTCTGAGTGTCACTCTCGAGGGAACGAGGCAATCTCGTACAGCACGACATCACCATCCCTGCCGAGCGGCCGCAGGTGCTCGCGGAACTCGTGGATTCGCTCGAGGAGCTTCGGGCGGCTCCGGCGATCGTAGAAGTCGAGGTGGAACACGACATATTGCGCGCGGAGCTTGCGCAGCACCGCGAAGGCCGAACGCACCGATGACGGAGAAGGCCAGCGTGACGAGCAGGCCGAAACGTGCGGGCGCCCGCAGGAACGTAAACACCGGCACGAGGCGGTACAGCACCGAGTAGAGCCCGCCGGCGGGGCCGAACGACACCCAAGCCGTCAGCGCGGCCACCAGGGCGTAGAACCCGATGGTCTGCGCCTCGGCCGTCGAAACGAAACGGCCCGGCCCGCGCGGGCTTCCTGTCGCTCCGGATCGGCTCGAAGGCAGGCTTCCGGCCCTCCGACGTGGACCTGGCGAGCGAGGACCGCCGCTACCTGGGATGCTGGTTCGAACTGCGCTGAGGCCGGTCAGAAGCGCACGACGCCCCGGAGGTACCAGCCATTCATCTGGAAGTCGCCCCAGTCCGACTTCATCCTGTAGGTCACGTCGTACGAGCGGTAGCCTCCCTGCACGCCGAAGTGATCCGTGAAGTTCAGCGTCCCGTAGCAGTCGACATCCAGGAGACGGAAGGCGTACCGCCGCTCCTCATCGATGGACTCGGGCAGCTTGAACCCCGTGATCTTCGCCGTGATCGAGATGTTCGGCACGACGTAGACGCGGGCGGTGCCGCCCAGAAACGGGATCGGCGCACGAGCCCGTGCGTACTCGTGGTCGATCGGCGAGTCGAGCGTGGCCTCGACGTCGGTGTAGTCGGCCCCGAGGATGAACCCGACGAACCAGCGGTCGCGGTACAGGAAATCGTACTCGTAGGCCGCACTGATCATCTTCCAGGTGAGCGAGGCCTGGACCGGGACGCCAACGGGAAACCGGATCCCGTTGAAGATGATGTCCTTCTTGACGATCGTGTCCGCCTCGTAGCTGATCGGCAGGTACCCGAAGAGGAACTTGTGCTTCGTTGCCGGCCTGAGGACGAGCTTGAACTCGGTAAACGACGACTTGGCGACGCCCAGGTCGCCCACGACGTCGACGGTCGTGCCCACGATCCCCAGCGACTCGCTCGAGATGAGGAGCGCCGGCGTCGGGTTCCACCAGCCGCCTGAGAGCTCCACGTGGTACTGCTCACCGGTCGCGGGATCCGCGACCCTGTAAGGGCGGTACCAGGTCTGCCCGGCCGCCGGGAGGGAGCAGAGCAGGACGGCGGCCGCAGCGAGGGAACTGAGTAAAATTCTGCGCATCGATCTTCTTCTCGGCTCGAGGCCGCGCGGACATTAGCGAAGCCCGGTGCAGGGCTGCTGCCGCCGGCTCTGCTATGAGATGGTGGTCTGAGGGGCGCGTCCGGCCATGACGGGCACCCACCGCCGGACAGCCGACACCAGAATCACCACCACGCAGAGCATCATGACGACGGTGAGCGCCGCGTCGAGGTACCCCTGGAAGTGCTTCGAGAGGTCGGGTCCGACGGCGAGCGGCCAGAAGTTGTCCCTGACGCTCAGGAACCCTGCCGACAGGGTGGTCGCTGTCACGAAGCTCAGCGGCAGCAGCGTGACCCACGCAAAGCGGGCGCGGCCGAGGTTGATCGGAATTGTCGTGCCGATGGCCAGGGCGACCACGGCCAGGAGCTGGTTTGCGATGCCGAACATCGGCCAGATCGTGCTGATGCTCCCGCCCCAGAGGAAGTACGACCAGGCCAGCACCACGAGCGTCGTCGAGACGATCGTGCCGGGCAGCCAGTCCGTGCGCCCGAACGGCTTGTAGAGCCGGCCGCCGAACTCCTGGACCAGAAACCGCGCCACGCGGGTGCCGGCGTCGATGGTCGTCAGGATGAAGAGCGCCTCGAACATGATGGCGAAGTGATACCAGTAGTCCATCAGGCCTTTCATGCCCGGCAAACCCGAGAAGATCTGCGCCATCCCGACGGCCAGCGAGACGGCGCCGCCCGTGCGGCCGGCGACACTCTCGCGCACCGCCGCCTCGAGCGCCGGCAGGTTGACGACCGGGATGCCCAGCGTCGCGAAGAGCGCCGGCGGCACGTTGATCGCGAAGTAGTCGCCCGGATGAAGCGCGTTCGCCGCGATCAGGGCGAGCACGCCGACGAGCCCCTCGATGAGCATGGCGCCGTACCCGATCGGCCGGATGTCGCTCTCGCGGTTGATCATCTTGGGTGTCGTCCCCGATCCGATCAGGCTGTGGAAGCCGGAGATGGCGCCGCAGGCAATCGTGATGAAGACGAAGGGGAACAGCGGCCCCGGGATGATGGGGCCCCCGCCCGCGGCGAACTTCGTGACGGCCGGCATGCGGAGCTCGGGGTTGACCACGATGACGCCGACGACCAGCAGGGCAATCGTCCCGATCTTCATGAACGCGCTCAGGTAGTCGCGCGGGGCGAGCAGCAGCCAGACCGGCAGGACCGGCGCCGGCTGGCGGCGGCGATCGGGAGTCACCATATACTAGGAATGATGGGGTCCTCGCTCCGCCGGCTGCTGCCGTATGCGGCACGCTACCGGCGCCCGTTCCTGATGGGCCTGGCGTCGGTGCTGGCCACGACGGCGATCCAGCTTCTGTCGCCGTGGATCCTGCAGCACGCCGTTGACGACCTGAATGCCGGTGTCACGCACGCGAAGCTCCGCCTCTACGCAGGGCTTGTGTTCGGCGTCGCGGTGGCCGGCGGCGTCTTCCGCTTCCTGATGCGTCGCATCATCGTGGGGGTGTCGCGGCACATCGAGTACGATCTGCGGAACGACTTCTTCGCGCACCTGCAGCGGCTCCCGCCGGCCTACTACCACGGGACGCGCACCGGCGACCTGATGTCGCGGGCCACCAACGACCTGAACGCCGTTCGCATGATGATCGGGCCGTCGGTGATGTACCTGTCGAACACGATCGTGCTCTTCGTCGTGGCGCTGGCGCTGATGCTGTCGATCGACGCGCGGCTGACCCTTGTGGCGCTCTCGCCGATGCCGTTTGTGACGCTGTCGGCCAAGTACTTCGGCGCGGCCATCCACCGGCGCTTCGAGCGCATCCAGGCCCAGCTCTCCGAGGTGAGCGCGGTGGTGCAGGAGGCGCTCTCGGGCGTCCGCGTCATCCGCGCGTACCGGCAGGAGGAGGCCGAAATCGAGAGGTTTCGAGCCTCGAACCAGGAATACCTCGAGCGGAACCGGCGGCTGATTCGGCTGCAGAGCCTCTTCTTCCCGAGCATGTCGCTGCTGCTGGGCCTGGGCGCGCTGCTCGTGCTGTGGCTGGGCAGCCGCGAGGTGATCCACCAGCGCATCACGCTCGGCCAGTTCGTCGCCTTCAACGCCTATCTCATGATGATGTCGTGGCCCATGATCGCCTTCGGCTGGGTCACGAACATGGTCCAGCGGGGCATGGCGTCCTGGCAGCGCATGCTCAGCGTGATGGACGCCGAGCCGGCCGTCTCGGACGCCGAGGCGAGGCCGGACGCCGTGCCGGCAGGAGGCTTCAGCGGCGCCATCGAGTTCCGCAACCTGACGTTCGCCTACGACGGGCGCCGGGTGCTGGACGGCATCACGGCCACGATTGCTCCGGGCCAGACGGTGGCCATTGTCGGCGGGACCGGCTCGGGCAAATCGACGCTGATCAGCCTGCTGCCGCGCCTGCACAATCCGCCCCCCGGCACGGTGTTCGTGGACGGCGCCGATGTGCGCGAAATCCCGCTCGCGGAGCTGCGCCGGACCATCGGGTTCGTCCCGCAGGAGCCGTTCCTGTTCTCCGATTCGCTCGCCGACAACATCGCGTTCGGCGTCGTCGGCCCCGACGGGCACGGCCCGCCCGCCGAACGCGTCCAGTGGGCCGCGGGCATCGCGCGGCTGGATCGAGACGTCGCGACGTTTCCGAAGGGCTACGACACGATCGTGGGTGAGCGGGGCATCACGCTGTCCGGCGGCCAGAAGCAGCGCACGGCGCTCGCGCGAGCCGTGCTCACCGACCCGAAGATTCTCATCCTGGACGACGCGCTGTCGGCCGTGGACACGTACACCGAGGAGGAGATCCTCGACCGGCTCCACGGTGTGATGCGCGAACGGACGTCTCTGATCGTATCTCACCGGATCTCGACCGTCCGCGGCGCCGATCAGATCTTCGTCCTCGATCAGGGGCGAATCGTCGAACGCGGGACGCACGACGAGCTGGTTTCGCTCGACGGCGTGTACGCGACGCTGTACCGGAAGCAGCTGCTCGAGGAGGAGCTGGCGGCGTCGTAGGCACGGAGAGGCACGGAGAGGCACAGGAGAGGCACGGGAGAAGCACGATGGCGTTGGCGGAGGAAGACGTCCTGGGCAAGGCGTACGATGCGCGGCTGATGTCGCGGCTGCTGGGCTACCTGCGGCCGTACGCGGCCACGGTCGCCGGGGCCCTCGCGGCGATCACGGCCGCCTCGGCCCTCCAGCTCGTCCAGCCCTATCTGATCAAGCTGGCCATCGACCAGTACATTGCTGCGGGCGACCTCACAGGGCTGAACTGGATGGCGCTGGCGTTCCTCGGCGTCCTGCTTGGCTCGTTTGCGTGCGAGTACCTCCAGACGTACACGATGCAGCTCGCCGGCCAGCGCATCATGTTCGACCTTCGCATGGAGATCTACCGGCACCTGCAGCGGCTCGACATCCAGTACTACGACCGGAACCCCGTCGGCCGGCTGATGACCCGCGTCACGACGGACGTCGACGTGCTCAACGACCTGTTCACCTCCGGCGTCGTGACGGTCGTGGGCGACGTCTTCACGGTCGCGGGCATCATGATCGTCATGCTGTCGCTCAACTGGCGGCTCGCGCTCGTGGCCTTCGCGGTGCTCCCGCTGATTGTGCTCGTGACGCAGTGGTTCCGGCGCAACGTGCGCGACTCCTACCGCCGGGTCCGGACGTGGGTCGCGAAGATCAACGCCTTCCTGCAGGAGAACATCGGCGGGATGGCGACGGTGCAGCTGTTCCGCCGGGAGCGCCGGAACTTCACCCGGTTCGACGAGGTCAACCGGGGCCACCGCGACGCGAACCTCGATTCGATCCTCTACTACGCAGTCTTCTACCCGGCCATCGAGGTGATCGGGGCGATTGCCACGGCGCTCATCATCTGGTACGGCGGGGGAGGGGTCGTGGCGGGGGCCCTCACGCTCGGCGTGCTCGTCGCCTTCATCCAGTACTCGCAGCGGTTCTTCCGCCCCATCAGCGACCTGTCGGAGAAGTTTAACCTGCTGCAGGCGGCGATGGCGTCCTCCGAGCGGATCTTCACGCTGCTCGATACCCGCGCCGCGGTCACGGACCCCGCCCGCCCGCTGCCGGCGGCGCGGCCGGCGCAGGGGCACATCGCGTTCGAGCACGTGTGGTTCGGCTACGCGACGAGCGATCCCATCCTCAGGGACGTGTCGTTCGAGGTTGCGCCCGGGCAGCGCGTCGGGATTGTCGGCGCGACGGGCGCCGGCAAGACCACCATCATCAACCTGCTGATGCGCTTCTACGACGTCGACCGCGGCGCCATCCGCCTGGACGGCGTGGACGTGCGCGAGATGCCGCTCAACGTGCTGCGCGGCCACTTCAGCCTCGTCCTGCAGGACGTGCAGTTGTTTGCCGGCACGATCGGCGAGAACGTCAGGCTCGGCAACCGGCGCATCACCGACGAGGAGATCAGGCGCGCCGTCGAGGCCGTCCACGCCGACAGGTTCATCGACCGGCTGCCGCGCGGGCTCGCCAGTCCGGTGGCGGAGCGGGGCGCCACCTTGTCGGTGGGGCAGAAGCAGCTGCTGTCGTTCGCCCGGGCGCTGGCCTTCGATCCGCGCGTCCTGATCCTCGACGAAGCCACGTCGAGCGTCGACACGGAAACGGAGATCCTGATCCGGGACGCGCTCAAGGTGTTGATGGCGGGGCGCACAACCATCGCGATTGCCCACCGGCTGTCCACCATCCAGGATATGGACACGATCCTCGTGCTGCACCGGGGCGAGCTGCGCGAGTCCGGCACGCACCAGCAGTTGCTCGCGAGGCGCGGCATCTACTACCGCCTGTATCAGCTTCAGTACCAGGACCAGGACCGGCGCGCGGCAACGGCCTGAGGCCGCAACGGGAGGGCCGGTCAGCGGCCCGAGGGCGGCAGTTGCGGGGCGGGCGCGCTATCCGGCGGCGCGATGGGCCGCGACGGCAGCGGCGGGGCGGTCCTGTTCCGCCACGGCCAGAGCGCGTCGAGCACCCGCGGCAGCGTGGCCCGCGGATGCCACCCCAGCCGCAGGATCGTCACCTCGACCGGCCGCCGCCCGAACTGGAGGGCCTCGTTGCAGCTCCACATGTAGAGATCGATCTGCCGGCCCTGCACCAGCGGGCCGGTGTCCATGACGGTGTAGATGCCGCTGTACCGCTCGTGCGTCGGCCCGATCTGCACCACGGACCCGACCGGCAGCAGATCGGGGTCCGCCGCCGCGATCCCCGAGCGCGGCTCCACACCCGACGCGGTCACCTGTCCCTTGCAGTACGCCGTGGCGGTAAACGCCAGCCGCGTGCCCGGCAGCGGCTCGCCCGACGACGCGGCCTGCTGCGCGTGCCGGGCGGCGTACTGCGAGTCGAGCATCGTGGCCTGGTAGGCGATCACGATGCCGACGACGACCGCGGCGGAGACGAACAGGCGGCGCCAGGCCGACTGCGACAGCAACATGGGGGTCTTCTTCCGCTCCGTTCGGCGTCCGCGCTACAGAGGGCGAGGCGGTGTGCCCCCGTGATGCGGCAGGTGGAAGAGGTGGCGCCGGCGTGCCTCGATGAAGCCGCGCGCCGCCACGAACGCGATTCCTGCCAGCACCGCCGCTCCGAGCGACGACCCGACGAGATACGGCCACCACAACGGGCGCAACAGGGCGGCGAGCTGCCTCCAGAACTCGCCGTGCAGCAGCGACAGCTCGAACAGCAGCCGCAGCCGGTGCGCGAAGTCGGGCGGCAGCTCCGAGCCGAGCAGCCAGGCGCCCACCGCCGTCATCAGCGCGTACCACTGCGCCGTGATCCACGGCAGGTTGGCGTAGACGCCGACGATCACCGCCACCCGGTTCAGCCCGAGCAGGAACGCCAGGGTGAGCGCGAGCAGCGTGTGCAACCCGAAGAACGGAGAGAACCCGATGAGCACGCCGAGGGCGAACGCCGCTGCCGTGCGTGGAGGCGAGTCGTGTACGTGCAGCAGGCGCTCCAGCCACGCGTTGACGGCCGCCCGGGTCCAGCGATACATCAGAAGTGCGCGAATCCCGCCGGCAGCGGGCCGTCTCGGCCCGACCTGCGCCAGCTGACCGTCCGGCCTGCGGTCACCTTGCCAATCGGCGTGCACGGCAGGCTTCCGATCAGGCGCCGTACCGATTCGAACGCCCGCCGTCGACGCGGGGGCACGGTGAACAGCAGTTCGTAGTCCTCGCCTCCGGCGCAGGCGGCATCGACGGGATCCTCGCCGCGGCCCGCGAACCAGCGGCGCGTGGCCTCATCGACCGGGACGGCGTCGCCGTCAACGGCGAGGCCCACGTCGCCCGCCTCGGCCAGTTGCCGGATCCCCTCGCCGAGACCGTCGCTGAGGTCGATGCACGCGCTGGCGATGCGCCCGCGGCCGAGCAGCAGGCCGAGCCGGACGCGGGGCTCGGGATACAGGAACCGGGCCTCGCATGCGGGCTCGCCGGCCTGAGCGCGGCCCGCCGCGCCCGCCTCCATCCGCGCGCGGCACGAGGCCAGGCCGGCCGCCGCCGCACCAACCGACCCGCTCACGAACACGACATCGCCGGGCCGCGCCCCCGACCGCAGCAGGACGCGCCGGCGCCTGACCGACCCGAGCGCCACGAGGTCGACAACGAGCGGGCCCGGCGAGGCGGCGACGTTGCCGCCCAGCAGCGCCGCGCGGAACCGTGCGGCGGAGGCCAGCAGCCCATCGAGCAGTCCGTCCACCTCGGCGGCGGGCATGCCATGCGGGAGGCCCAGCGACAGCAGCACGGCCCGCGGCGCTGCCCCCATCGCGGCCAGGTCGCTGAGGCTCGCTGCCAGCGCCTTGTGGCCGATCGCCTCGGGCGGGACGTACGCCCGATCGAAGTGCACGCCTTCGACCAGCGCGTCCGTCGTGAGGACGTCGAGCGTGTTCCGCTCCGGTTCCACGACCGCCGCATCGTCGCCGATGCCCACCCGAACCCACGGCGGGGCTGGCGGCACGCGGGCCCGGATCCGCTCGATGAGCGCCCGTTCCCCGAGCTCGCCGACCGTTGCCTGGTTGGCCATGCCGAAGCGGGCCTACTTCGCGTACTCCACGGCACGCGTCTCGCGAATCACCGTGACCTTGATCTGCCCGGGGTACTCGAGCTCGTTCTCGATGCGGCGCGCGATGTCCTTCGAGAGCCAGACCGCCTCCTCGTCGGTGATCTTCTCGCTCTCGACCATGATCCGGATCTCGCGGCCTGCCTGCAGCGCGAAGGCCTTCGAGACGCCCTTGAACGAGTCGGCGATCTCCTCGAGCTTCTCGAGCCGCTTGACGTACGACTCCAGAATATCGCGGCGGGCCCCCGGCCGGGCCGCCGAGATGGCATCGGCCGCCTGCACGATCATCGCCTCAATCGACGGCCAGTCGATATCCATGTGGTGCGCCGCCACCGCGGCGACGACGCGCTCGCTTTCGCCGTGCTTGCGCAGGAACTCGACGCCGATCTCGAGATGGGTGCCCTGCATTTCGCGGTCGACGGCCTTGCCGATGTCGTGCAGAAACGCCGCCCGCACCGTGGTGGAGACGTCGAGCCCCAGCTCCCGGGCCATGATGCCGGCCAGGTACGCGACCTCCTTCGAGTGCGTGAGCACGTTCTGGCCGTAGCTGGTCCTGAACCGCAGGCGCCCCATCAGGGCGTGAATGTCGGGGTGCAGGTCGTGCAGGCCGAGTTCGAACGCCGCGGCCTCGCCTTCCTTGCGCACGGTCTCGTCGAGCTCCGCGCGCACCTTCTCGACGACCTCCTCGATCCGCGCCGGGTGGATGCGGCCGTCCACGATCAGCCGCTCGATGGCCTGCTTGGCGATCTCGCGCCGGTACGGGTCGAAGCCCGAGAGGATGATCGCGCCGGGGGTGTCATCGACGATCAGATCGACGCCCGTCGCAATCTCGAGCGCCCGGATGTTGCGTCCCTCGCGCCCGATAATCCGCCCCTTCAGATCGTCGCTGGGCAGGTCGACGACCGACACGGTGGTTTCGATGGCGTGCTCGGGGGCGCTGCGCTGGATGGCCTCGGCCACCACGTGTTTGGCGCGGGCCGCCGCCGTCTCGCGGGCCTCGGTGTCGAGCCGCTTGACGAGGTTGGCCGCGTCGCGCCGGGCGTCAGCTTCAATCTGCCGGAGCACGATGTCCCGCGCCTCGTCGGCCGTGAGGCCCGACACGCGCTGCAGTTCGAGCTGCTGCTCCGCGATCAGCCCTTCGTAGCGTGCCTGCGCGGCGGCAGTGGCGCGCTCGCGCTCCTTGAGCGCCAGCTCCCGCGTGCGCAGGTCCTTCTCCTGCTGCTCCACGGCCGACAGCCGCTCGGTGACTTTCTCCTCCTTCTTCACCAGCACCTGCTCGAGCCGGGCCAGCTGCTGCCGGCGCTCCTGCGCCTGCCGCTCGGCCTCCTGGCGCAGGTCGTGCGCCGCGTCCTTGGCCTCGAGCAGCGCTTCCTTCTTCCGGGCTTCGGCGTCGCGCTCGGCGTCGCGCAGGATCCGCTGCGCCTCCTCGGTGGCGCGCCCGACGGTCTCGGCGGCGATCCGCCGGCGCGTGGCAATCCAGTACGCAAACGTCCCGATGGCAATTGCCGCCGCCGCGACGGAGATGACCACGACCACGATGTTTAGGCCCATACCGCGTCCTTCTCGACACCCCTCGATCGGGAATGCGCGGGGCTCGGCGCAAGAGGAGCGGGGCACCCAGAGCCCCGCGGCACAAGTGGAACGAAGGCAGGAACGGAAGAAAAGGCCCCGCTTTGCCGTGTGGGGAGACCCGATGAACCTGCACGTCGCAGGTGGAACCGCTGTGTAAGCCGCGCTTCAGGCTTCCTCATCGCAGAGGCATGCACACCGCGCAGCGTCGCGATTCACTTCATGGCAATGTTGGCTCAAGCGAGCCCCCAGCCATCACGCACAAAGCAGGGACCCCAATTTTCTGTGACGATCTTAGACCGCCGGCCGTGAGGGGTCAAGGGGCGGGAGGAGGGATCGGAAAACAGGGATCGGGGATCAGGGATCGGGAAAAGACACGGTCACGCGTTCAGGGCGTCGTCCAGCAGCCGTTCGAGGGAGATGACGCGTGCCGTGAGCAGGTGCTGCCAGTCGCGCTCCGTGTCACGGGCGCGGAAGTACTCGTCGGCGATGTTGAGAGCGGCCAGCACGGCCACGCGCACCATGTCGCTCGTTGGGGTGGCCTGGGCTGCCGACCGGATCTTGCTGTCCACGTACGAGGCCAGCTCGGCGACGTACGCTTCGTCGAGGGCGCTGCGAATCGGATAGCGCTGACCGAGGATCTCGACCGGCACCACGCGATCGGAGGCGTCAGGCATGGCGGACTCCCACGGGAAGCGGAGCCGGGGCGGCGCCGCCCCGCTGCTACAGGTTCAGCGCGTCGAGTTCCTCGATCATCTCGCTGACGCGGGCCCGAATCTGATCCCGCTCCTCTCTGAGCAGCGACATCTCCGCCGTCGCGCTCTCGGAGGCGGCCAGCTGCGCGCGCACGGCATCGAGATCGCGGGAGAGCCGGCTGTTCTCCTCGGCCAGGCGGGCCTGCTCCGCCCGCATCCGGCCGAGCAGGGCGACCAGCAGCTTGACCTTCTCTTCGAGCCGATCCAACGCCCCGAGATCCACTGATCGCACCGTCTTGGCCATGACGACTCCTGTGTGGCGCGCCGGCGTGCCGCCGCCGGGGTCCTACCGTTGCACGGCGCCGTGCGCGCGCGCCAGCGCCCCGACGATCGCCGCGACTGCCTGCTGGACCTCGGCGTCGACCAGCGTGCGGTCCGGCGAGCGGAACGTGAGGTGAAACGCGAGGCTCACGCGACCGGCCGGAATCGTGGGCCCCTGGTAACGATCGAACTCCTCGATCGCGACCAGCGTGGGCGGCGCCGCGGCCCGGATGGTCTCCCGAATCGCCGCCGCCGGCACGCGGTCGTCGACGTGCAGCGCCAGGTCCCGCACGACCGCCGGGAACCGCGGGAGCGGCGCGGCCAGCCGATCCCCGGCTGGGGCGAGGTCCTCGACGACGCCGAGGTCGACCTCCGCAACGTAGATCTCGTCACCGGGCGACAGGCCGCGCGGCGCCGCCAGCGACGGTGCCAGCTGTCCCAGCCACCCCAGCTTCCGCCCTGCGGCGGCAACCACGGCCGCCCGGCCGGGCACGAGCTCGGCGCGCCGGGTGGCCTCGAACGAAACCTCGACTTCAAGCGCGCGCAGCAGCGCGGCCACGACGCCCTTGAGGTCGAAGAAGTCGACGAGGCGTGCGGGCCCGCTCCAGTGCTCGGGCAACGCCGCGCCGGTCCAGATGAGCGCGAGACGGCGCGCCTCGCCAGCTGCGGCGGTGAACACCGACCCGATCTCGAAGAGCCGCACGTCGCGCGCGCCGCGATTCAGGTTCAGCGCCACCGCATCGATCAGCCCAGGCACGAGCGAGGGGCGCAGTGCGGCGAACTTCTCCGAGAGGGGGTGCGCCAGGGGCACGGGCGCTTCACCGTCGGCAAACGGCGCGGCAGCCCTGGTTTCGATGCACGCGTAGGTCTGCGCCTCCGAGAACCCTGCCGCCGTCAGAACGCGCCTGCAGACGCGCTGGCGGGCCAGGGCCGGCGGCCGGGCCCGGGGCAGGTCGGCGAGCGCCGGCAGCGTCACCGGCAGCCGGTCGTACCCGTGATGTCGGGCCACCTCCTCAATCAGATCCTCCTCGCGCGTGACATCCACGCGGCTCGACGGCACGTCGGCCGACCAGCCGTCCGCACGTGTTTCGAGCGTGAAGCCGAGGCCGGTGAGGATCCGGACGATGTCCGCATCCGGGACCGGCACGCCCAGCACGTGCGCCACGCGGGCGCGGCGCAACGCCACCGTGACGGCCGCCCGAGGAGCCGGGCAGCAGTCGATCCGGCCGGCCCGCGTCGTGCCCGCGCCGATGGCGAAGGTGAGTGCGATGGCGCGTTCGAGGGCGAGGGGGGCCGCGTTGATGTCGGCGCCGCGCTCGAAACGCGCGGACGCCTCGGTCTTGAGGCCGGTCCGCCGGCTCGTCCGGCGAACCGAAACCGGGTTGAAGTACGCGCTCTCGAACGCGATCGTGCGGGTGCCGCTCCACACCTCCGAACCGGCGCCGCCCATCACGCCGGCGACGGCCTGCGGCTCGACGGCATCGGCAATCACCAGCATGCCGGCCGCGAGCTCACGCTCGACGCCGTCGAGCGTCCGGATCCGCTCACCCGGCCGCGCCCGGCGGATCCGCAGCTCGGCGCCGGCCAGGCGCGAGAGATCAAAGGCGTGCATCGGATGGCCGATCTCGATCAGCACGTAATTGGTCGCATCCACCACGTTCGAGATGGGACGCACGCCGGCCGCCTCGAGACGGTTCGCGAGCCAGGCGGGGGACGCCGCGACGCGGACATCGGCAACCGCGGACGCGTACCGCCCGCACAGATCCGGATCCTCGATGACGACGCGCAGGCCCGGCAGCGCGCCTTCGGTGCCGGCCGGCGCACGGGGCGCGGGCGGGGGCGTGCAGCCTGCCGGGAAGACCGCGTCGAGCGGCCGCACGGGCCGGCCGTATGCGGTGCCGACCTCGAGCGCCAGCGCGTGGATACCCAGGCAGTCGGGCCGGTTCGGCGTGATCTCGAGATCGATGACGGCGTCGGGAGCGTCCGCCGCGAGGCCGGGACCGGCCGGCGCCGCGGGGTCGGGGCGTATCGGCCCCTGGGGCGCGGGCTCGATGGAGGCGACCTCGAAGCCGCGCATCGACAGCATCTGCGCCAGATCGTCCGGCGGGACCGGCACGTCGACAAAGTCACGAAGCCACGAAACGAGGAGTCTCAATCTCGAAACTGCTCCAGGAAGCGCAGATCGTTGTCGTAGAACAGACGGATGTCATCGACCGCATGCTTCAGGATCGCAATGCGCTCGACGCCGATGCCGAAGGCGAACCCGGTGTAGCGCTCGGGATCGTATCCGACCGCCTCGAAGACGGCCGGGTGCACCATGCCGCAGCCCAGCACCTCGATCCAGCCGGTCCGCTTGCACATCGGGCACCCGCTGCCGCCGCAGGCGACGCAGCCCATGAAGACGTCGGCGCTCGGCTCGGTGTACGGGAAGAAGCTCGGCCGGAACATCACGCGGGCGTCGGGGCGGAACAGCTCGCGGATGACCGCCACCAGCGTCCCCTTGAGATCGCCCATCGTGATCCCCTCGCCGACGACGAGCCCTTCGATCTGCTGGAACATCGGGCTGTGCGTGAGGTCCGGGTTGTCGCGCCGGAAGACGCGGCCTGGGGCGATGATCCGGATCGGCGGGAGGTGCGTCTCCATGTGCCGGATCTGCATCGACGAGGTGTGCGTGCGCAGCAGCGTCGCCGGCCGCACCGGCGAGACGGGCCCGTCGGCGGCGGCTCCCACGGCGGGCGCCCACGACTGGCGCAGCGGCGACACCAGAAACAACGTGTCCTGCATGTCGCGCGACGGGTGCTCAGGCGGGATGTTCAAGGCCTCGAAGCAGTGGTACTCGTCCTCGGCCTCGGGGCCGTCGATGATCTCGTATCCCATGCGGAGCAGGACCGTCTCGATCTGCTCCCGCACGATGGTCATCGGGTGCCGGTGGCCGATGACGACGGGGCGGCCGGGCAGCGTGACGTCGACCGAGCCCGCCGCCGGGCGCGCCGCCTCGAGGGCCGCACGGCGGAGGGCCAGGCCCTCCTCGATGCCGGCCTTCAGCTCGTTGGCCAGCCGTCCGAGCGCCGGCCGATCGGCCGGCGCCGCTTGCGCCACGGCTTTCAGCGTGTGCGTGACGATACCGCCCTTGCGCGCGAGGTACCGATCGCGGACCGCTCGCAGGTCGTCGTCGGTGACGGCCCGCGACAGGGCGTCGGCAAACTCCGCACGGATGCGGTCGATCTCGGCGGCGTCGAGCATCGGAGCGGTCCCGGGCGGCGCGCGTCTAGGCGCGCGGGCCGGTCGAGGTTGCGGCCGCGTCCTTCGCCTTCGCCGCCAGCGCGGCGAACGATTGAGGCTGCGACACGGCCAGGTCAGCGAGGTTCTTGCGATCGACCGCCACGCCGGCCAGCTTGAGGCCGTGCATCAACTGCGCGTAGGTGAGCCCCTGCTCGCGCGCCGCAGCGTTGATGCGCACCACCCACAGCCGCCGGAAATCCCGCTTCTTGTTGCGACGGCCGACGAAGGCGTACTTCAAGGCGGTATCGACCGCCTCTTTGGCGGACCGGTACAGCTTGCCCTTCCGCGCGTAGTAGCCCTTAGCCAGACCGAGCAGCTTCTTCCGCTTGGCACGACGGACGGTTCCACGTTTCACTCGAGGCATTTAGCGCTCCATCTTCCACAGGGGGCGCAGCCTGCTGCGCCCCTGGCCCCTGGTCCCTAGCCCCTAGCCACTACTTGTACGGCAGCATCCGTTTCAGCGTGGCGGAGTCGGCTTCGGAGACCACGACGGAGCCTGTCAGGTGCCGCTTCTGCTTGGTCGTCTTGCTGGACAGCAGATGGCGCTTAAACGCCTTGCTGCGGAGGAACTTGCCCCCGCCGGTCTTCTTGAAGCGCTTCGCAGCGCCACGATGGGTCTTGAGCTTCGGCATGGTCTTGTTCACCTGCGGCAACGGACCTCGACGATCCGGCCGGATTACGCGGGACCGGGTCCCCCCGATCCCGGGCGTGGCGCGGCCGCGGGCCTGCCGCCTGGTCCTTTCCGCGACAGGATGGTGTGCATCGTGTTGCCCTCCATCCGCGGCATGTTCTCCGCCACCGCGACGTCGGCCAGCTCCTCCAGGAGCCGTTCCAGTATGCGCCGCCCGATCTCGGGGTGGGCGATCTCGCGGCCTCGGAAGAACACGGTCGCCTTCACCTTGTCCCCATCCGCCAGGAAGCGCTCGATGTGCTTCTTCTTGAACAGGTAGTCGTGCTCATCGACCTTCGGGCGGAACTTGATCTCCTTGACCTCGGTGATCTTCTGGTGCCGTCGGGCTTCGCGCGCGCGTTTCTGCTCCTGGTACTGGTACTTGCCGAAGTCCATGATGCGGCACACCGGCGGCACGGCGCCCGGCGCGACCTCGACGAGGTCGAGCCCCTTCTGCCGCGCGATCGTCAGCGCCTGCTGCGGCGGCATGATGCCCAACTGCTGTCCGGTGTCATCGATCACCCGGATCTCCCGCACGCGGATCCGTTCGTTCACGCGGGTGCGGTCGTCACGACGCGGGCCGGATCGTTCGAATGCGATAACCGCCTCCTTTACAGTGGGCCACCGTGCCGAGGCCCTGAACCAGTTCCCTGCCGCTGCCGTTTTCCTGCTACGGCGTCCTGGCGCCGGCCTTGTCGCGGACCTCGGCGAGGGCCTTGGCGAGGAAGGCGTCAACGTTGCTGGCGCCGAGATCGCCGCCGCTCCGGCTTCGGACCGACACCGTGCCGTCGGCCACCTCCCGGTCTCCGACGACCAGCATGTACGGCACCTTCTGCAGCTGGGCCTCGCGGATCTTATACCCGATCTTCTCCTGACGGCCATCGAGTTCGACCTGCAGCCCTGCCGCCTCCACCCGCCGGCGGACGTCCGCGGCGTAGGCGGCGTGCCGGTCGGCAATCGGCAGCACCACCACCTGCACGGGGGCGAACCAGATCGGGAACGCGCCGGCGTAGTGTTCGAGCAGCAAGGCGATAAACCGTTCGAAGCTGCCGAAGATGGCGCGATGGACGACGACCGGCGCGTGCTCGGCGTTGTCGGCGCCGATGTACTTCAGCCGGAAGCGCTGGGGGAGCTGGTAATCGAGCTGGATCGTCGCGCACTGCCACTTGCGCCCGATGGCATCAGTGACCGCGAAGTCGATCTTCGGCCCGTAGAACGCCCCGTCACCCTCCGCCACGGCATAGCTCTGGCCGGCGGCGGCCAGCGCCTTCTTCAGCTCGCTCTCCGCGTGATCCCACGTTGCCTTCTCGCCGAGGTACTGCGCCGGGCGGGTCGACAGCTTCATCTCCGGGGCGAGCCCGAAATCCGCGTAGACGCGCGCCACCAGGCGCAGCAGCCGCTCCACCTCCTCGCCGATCTGCTGCTCGGTGATGAAGATGTGCGCGTCGTCCATGATGAACTCGCGCACGCGCGTCAAGCCGCTGAGCACGCCGGACGCTTCCATCCGGTGGAGCACGCTCTGCTCGAAGAACCTCAACGGCAGGTCGCGGTAGCTTCGCACCTCGCTGGCATAGAGCAGCATGTGCCCCGGGCAGTTCATCGGCTTGAGGCTGGCGGTCTCCTCGTGCTCGCCGGGCATCTGGATGAGAAACATGTTCTCGCGGTAGTGCTCCCAGTGCCCGGAGGTCTCCCAGAGCGCCTTGTCGAAGACCAGCGGCGCGCGCACCTCGACGTAGCCCTCCGGGAACAGGACCGAACGCATGTAGTCGGCGAACAGGCTGACGAGCCTGGTCCCCTTCGGGAGCCAGAACGGCTCGCCCGGCGCGTACGGGTGGAACATGAACAACCCGAGCTCGCGCCCCAGCTTGCGGTGGTCCCGCTTCTTGGCCTCCTCGAGCCGTGTGAGATGCGCCTGCAGATCGGCGTCGCTGAGGAACGCCGTGCCGTAGATGCGCTGCATCGGCTGGTTGCGCGCGTCGCCCTTCCAGTAGGCGTTCGACGTCGAGAGCAGCTTGAAGGCCTTCAGCCGGCCGGTCGACGGGATGTGCGGACCCGTGCAGAAGTCGGTGAAGACCTCATCGATGCTGTAACACGACACCACCGGTCCGCCCTTCTCCTCGATCAGCTCGGCCTTGAGCGGCTCGCTCTTCGCGGCGAAGCGGGCTTTCGCCTCGTCGCGCGGGAGCATCTCGCGGGTAAAGGGGAGGTCCTGGCGGACGAGGTCGCGCATCCGTGCCTCGATGGCTGCGAGATCCTCGGGGACGAACGGCCGGTCGACGACGAAGTCGTAGAAGAACCCGTCCTCGGTCGCCGGCCCGATGCCGCACTGCGCGCCAGGGAGGAGGCTCGTGACGGCGGCCGCCATCACGTGCGCAGCGCTGTGGCGGCAGAGGTCCAGCGCCTCGGGGCTGTCGGCGGTGACGATGCGCACCGTCGCATCGCGCTCGAGGGGACACGAGAGGTCGACCGGAAGGCCGTCGACGACGGCGGCGAGCGCCGCGCGCGCCAGGCGCGGGGACAACTCGGCGGCCAGCGCAGCGGCCGTGGTGCCGGCAGCCACGCGGCGGGACGATCCGTCGGGCAGGGTGATGGTGACGTGTGTCATCGGGGGTTACGAGGGCACGAGATACGCGCGTTCTAGCATCAGCTGTGCAGCCCGGCGCCCGAAGGCTGACGACGATCACCTGACTGCCGCTGGCTGATCGCTGAACGGGTCAAGGTGGTAGGCACGGGCGGACTCGAACCGCCGACCTCCTGCGTGTCAAGCAGGCGCTCTAACCATCTGAGCTACGCGCCTAGATCATGAAAAACCGGGACTTAACGAAGGAGACAGTATAACAACCGGTGTCGTGGCGCGTCAACGAACAGGCAGGCGGCCGCAGACAACCCACCGCCCGCGGCGGCAGCGGTCTGCCCGCGTCGCGCGCCGAAGAGACAAACCCCGACGGTACACGGCGCCGGGCCGGCACTTCCGGCCGGCCCGGCAGTCCGGAACACACGCACGCCCGGGCGCGCCCGGAAGCGTGATCAGGCCGCGAGGCCGGCTACTTGTTGACGGCGACCTTCAGGGCCTTGCCGGCGGTGAACCGCACGACCTTACGCTTCGGAATCTTGATGGCCGCGCCGGTCCGCGGGTTGCGCGCGACGCGGGCCTTGCGCTGGGCGGTCTTGAAGGTGCCAAACCCGACGAAGGTCACGGCGTCGCCCTTCTTGAGCGACTGCTGGATCCCCTTGAGCAGCGACTCCAGCCCGCCCGCCGCGGCGGCCTTCGTGATCCCCGTGTCGGCGGCAATCTTCGCGATCAGTTCCTGCTTGTTCATGATCCCTCCTGCACGACGTCCACCCGACGCGTGCGCACTCACACCAGCGTTCTGCGCCCAATCGACCAGCGGTTATACGCGACCCTCACAAGGGTGTCAAGCGGAAACCGGGGCACGGCCGTACTCAGCGTCGATCCTTCACGACGGCAAGTCCCCGCTCGTAGATCGGATCCGCTGCGGGAGGCGGCGACCCGAACTCGACGTCGGGTTCTTCGATCTCGACATCCGGCGACAGCCCCCGCTCGTGGATCACCACGCCGTCCGGCGTGAGGTACCACGACGTGGACAGCCAGAGGCCGCTGCCGTCGGGAAGCGCCACCAGACTCTGCTCGGCGGCGCGCCCGCTTGTTCTCGCGCCCACGAGCGCCGCACGGCGAGCGCCGGCGAGCGCGGCCGCGAAGACCTCGGCCGGCCCGGAGGTCCCCGAGTTGACCAGCACGACGGCCGGCGCCGTCACGCGGCCGTCGTCGGCGCCTGCCGCGATCGGCTCGCGCGCGGCGCCCTTCGCCTCGCGGATCGCGAGCGTGCCCGACGACACAAAGAGCCGCGCCGCGGCGAGGCCGGCTCTGATCTCGCCAGCCGCCGCGCTCCGCACGTCGATCACCAGGCGCGTGGCCCCTTCGCGGCCCAGCGCGGCGACCTGCGCGCGCAGCGTCTCCGCGACACGAGGGCCGAAAGCCGCGACGCGGACATACCCGATCCCGGGTGCGGCGATGCGGCCGGTGACGTCGGGGCCGGCTTGCGGCTCGCGGACGAGATCGACCACGTGCGGATCGGCCGCGTTGCCCCTGAAGACCATGAGCGCGACCGGCGTGCCCGGCGCGCCGCCCAGCAGCCGGGCCCCCTCGATCGCGGACATCTCGCGCGTCGGGCGATTGTCGATCGCGCGGATGAAGTCGCCGTGCCTCAGGCCCGCCCTGGCCGCCGGCGACCCTTCCCGCACTGCGACGATCCTTAGGTAGTACTGCCTCGTCAGCACCACGCCGACGTCGGCCGCTGGCGGCTTCTCACCGCGCTGCACGCGGCGCATCAGATCGGGCGGCAGGAACGCGCTGTCTCCGTCGAGGCCGTCGGCGAGGCCGCGCATCGCGCCGATCATCAGGCGATCGGGCTCGACGTCCTCGACATAATTGCCGACGACCAGCGACACGACATCCTCGAACACCCGCAGGTGACGGTAGGTATCGCCGCGAGTCACCCCTTGGCCCAGCAGTCCGCCGACGACGACGAACACGATGACCGGGGCCGAGACGAGCACGACGAGCAGCCGGGTCCGGGAAGACATGTTGGACTAGGTTCCTGCCTGAGGTTTCAGCCATTGTACCGGATCGACCGGCTGACCGTCGATGCGCAGCTCGAAATACAGCGACGCTCTCCCGGTCGGGCCGCGGCCGACCGTCCCGAGCAGGCTGCCGTGCTCGACGCGCTGTCCTCGCTGCACGGCCGGCGTGGCCAGGTGTCCGTACAGCGAGTAGGCCTGCTCGCCGTGATCGAGGATGACCAGCTGCCCGAAGCCGGTGAACGTGCCGGCGAACGCGACCGTCCCCTCGTGAACGGCGCGCACGGGCGAGCCTGCGGCCGCGGCAATCTCGATGCCGGAGCTGAGGGTGGTGGTTCCGAACCGCGCGTTCACCTGCGGGCCGAACGGCACCGCCACCGTCCCCTGCGCCGGCCAGTCCAGCTCCCCTCGAAACGGCCGGAGGGGCAGGACGACGGCGCCGCCCGCGCGCGCAGAGCCGCCGGCGGCCAGTGAGGCGAGCGTGTCCTGCAGGGTCAGGTGGGCCTGCTGAAGCTCGCCCACGAGCTGGGCGTTCAGATCGCGACGCTGGTCGATGGCGGTGACCAGCGCCTGGCGGGCGGCCACGGCGCCTGCGGCGGCCTCGCGTGCCCGGCGCGCCGTGTCTCGAAGCTCGCCGAGTTCGGCGAGGCGCTGCTCCAGCTCCGAGCGGGCCGTCACGAGCGAGGCGGCCGACCGGCGGTACTCGGCAATCCGGTCGCGATCGAGCCGCGCGAGCGCGGACGTCAGCCGGGCGGCGCGTCCCAGCGCCCGCAGATCGTCGACCGCGAACCACAACCGCACGTACCCCGGCCGGCCGAGCTTGTAGATGTCGACCAGGCGCGCCGCCAGCACCGGCTGCTGGGCGCGGACCGCCTCTTCGATCTCGGCGGTCCGGGCGGCCGCGCCGGCGACGTCGCGGGTGATTTCGTCAATCTCCACCTCGAGGCTGCGAAGCTCCTCACCCCTGAGATCCCGCTCGATCTCGAGGCGGCGCAACTCGCCCAGCAGCGTCTTCTCGCGCGCCGCCAGCGCGTCCGCTTCCGCCCGCAGCGCCCGAAGGCGGTCGGCCGCCCGGCGGCTCTGCGCTTCGGCCTGCGTTCCGGCGACCGAGGCAGGGGGCGGCGTCTGGGCGCGCGGCCGGGCGCGGGCGCCGGACACCGACACGATCAGCAGCGCCGGAACCATCGTCCCAGCCACCGTGCGAAGGACGCCGCGCGTGCGGTTGCGGGCCGTACCCACCTGGCTGACCTGTCCCTCCAGTTCAGAACAGCGGCTTCCCGTCCATCTCCGCCGGGATCGCCACGCCGAAGTACTTCAGGATCGTCGGCGCGAGGTCGATGATGCGCGGGTCGTTCGAGGCGAGCGTGCGCCCCGAGATCAGCGCGCCCGGAATCGTGAGGTAGTCGAAGGAACAGTGATCGCCGCTCCACTTGGTCATGTTGGGATAGACGAGCCCGGGCGGCGAACCTCCGAGCGACGTCTGCCACGACACGCGGTAGCCGTCGGCAAACCCCACCTGCAGATCAGGCGCGCTGTCGAGGTACGGCCCCCAGAAAACGTCCGCCTTGCGGTAGACGGCGCTGACGACCCGCTCGCCGTTCGCGGGGTTGGTCAGGGCCAGCAGCCTCGCCGTCAGCTCGGCGGCCAGCCGATCGTACTCCTCGCCCGGCTTCACGATCCCCTGCCCCTCGCGGCCGCTCACATTGAAGTAGATCTGGCCCAGGCCGAGCGAGTACGCACGGCTGCGCGACCAGTCCACGTTCTGCCAGAACTGGCCGCCCAGGAACGCCTCGTCGCGCTTCTGCTCGAGCCCCGTGCCGCCCTCTCGCGCCAGGAAGCCCTGCTCGACCAGAAACGTGTTGAGGTTGACGGCGTACCGGAAGGAGTTGAACCCGTGATCGGAGAGGACCATGACGAGCGTGTCGGGCCCGACCTGTTCGAGCACCTCCCCGACGAGCTGGTCGCACCGGCGGTACACGCGCTTGATGGCGTCGCCGTATCTGGCGGCTCCCTCGGCGGAGTACATCGGGTGCGTGGGATCGAGGTACCGCCAGAACATGTGCTGCACGCGGTCGGTGGACTCGAGCACGCCGATCACCAGATCGGATCTGCCGCTCGCGACCTCGTTGATGATGAGGCTCGCGCGATCGTCGAAGGCGCGGTACAGATCCTCCATGAACGCCTGCTCGTCGATGCGGTCCTCGTTGAGCGGCCAGGTCGCCTCCGCCCAGCCCAGCGTGCGGTAGGCGCCGAGCCGCTTCTGGAGCGAAGGGGCGTACGAGGCGGGCGATGAGATCGGGACCAGCGGCGCATCGGGCCGCCAGTTGATCGGCGAGACGTACAGCTGCAGGTCGGTTCCCGCCTTGATAAGCAGCAGCTGCACCATCCCCTTGATGCGGACGAGGAGGTTGACGCGGAACTCCAGCGGGATCCACTTGCTCCACTGGCCCTCCGACAATTCCACTCGCGTGCCCTGCAGCACGATCGCGGCGGCCTTCGCCTCGCGGTTCCAGGTGATCGTCAGCGGGATCCGGATGTCCGCCCGCGCGTCGAGCTCGGCAAGCTTGGCCCTGTCGCGGTCGGCGAGCGCCGGCCCCCTGGCCCGGATGGCGTCGGCCTGGGCCTTCACGACCGGGTTGACCGGCCCGGTGAGCTCGGTTGTCGCCGTCGCGCCCTCAAACACGAGCCGCTTGAGGATGCCGCCCATCTCGGTGCTGCCTTCCTCGTGGCGCCCGAGGTCGGTGGCGAAGTAGGAGAAGGTCCCGATTGTGCCGCGGACATCGGGCAGCGGCAGCCCGGAGAGCAACTGTCCGTTCGGCACTGCCTCGGGCGGGAACGTCACCGGGACCGTGAGGATCGACGATCGCACACCCGCCTCGCCGGCCGTCACCCAGAACGAGGTCCCGCCGCGCAGCGACGTGATCTTCAGCCCGGAGATCGGCAGGAAGTCGAACAGGAAGCGCGGCATCTCGCGGCGCACCATGCCGGTGTCGGGCAGGTAGGTCTTGACGTCGTGGACGAGGAAGTCGTAGATGCTGTGCTTGCCCGGGTTGCCGCCGATGGCGAACGACGACCACGAGGTGGGCGATTCGGGCGAGGCCGTGGTCTCGAGGCGATAGAAGCCGCCCTGGGCCGCGAGCCGGGCCATGTTCGGCAGCTCACGCTCGGCCATCCACCGCTCGAGGAGGCGCGGGTCCATTCCGTCGAAGCCGAGCACGACGAGCTTCTGCGTGAAGCGGCTGTCGGCAGGCGCCGGGGCGCACGCGGACACCGTCAGGAGGCCGGCCAGCAGCGCAGCCACACGGAGTGCTGTCGACGGCATGATGGACACGTGAAGGGCAACCCGGAGTATAGCATGCGACCTGCGGCCGGGCTTGCCCTCGGCCGGGTGTGCCGACTACGATCCGCGGGTGCGCGTGGTGGCGTTCGACTACGGCCGGGCCCGGATCGGCGTGGCGACGAGCGATCCGTCGGGAACGCTGGCGCGCCCGCTGACCACCCTCGCCGCCGGAGGCGCCGACACGGTCGACCGGATCGTGGCGCTCGTCTCGAACATCGCAGGCGAGGACGGCGGTCTCGACGCGATCGTCGTGGGGCTGCCGCGGCGGCTCGACGGCGGGCGGCACGATCTGGAGGACGAGGTGCGTGCGTTCGGCGCTGCGCTCGCCTCACGCGTGCCCGTGCCCGTCGTGTTCCAGGACGAGCGGCTCTCGAGCCGCGAGGCCGAGAGCCGGCTCGCGGCGACCGACCGATCGTGGCGGCGCCGGAAGGCGAAGCTCGATGCCGCCGCGGCGGCCGTCGTCCTGCAGGACTACCTGGACGCGCGCGGCGCGGCCCGCGACAGGTGATCCGGAGCCGAAGGTGATGCGCCGTTTCCTCCTGCTTGCCGTCGTTGGGCTCGTCATCTGCGCCGCCGGCGCGGCGGCCTGGACGATCAGATGGCGGCTGAGCGCGCCCTTCAAGGCGTACGAGGGCCCGGAGCAGTTCGTTGAGGTTGCGCCGGGATCGACCTCGCAGGCGATCGGCCGCCGCCTGGTCGACCAGGGCATCGTCTGCGACACGCTGACGTTCCGGATCGCCCTCTGGCGGAGCGGGGCGGCCAGGCAGCTCAGGGCTGGCGAGTACCGGTTCGACCGGCCGATGACGCCGCGGGAGGTCATCGACACGATGGCCAGGGGCGCGGTGTTCCAGCTGCCGATCACCTTCCCGGAAGGGCTGACCATCCGCGAGATGGCTCGCAGCTACGAAGCACGCGGGTTCGGGCCGGCCGCCGCGTTCGCCGACGCGGCGCGCCGGGCGGCGCTCATCGCCGATCTCGACGCCGCCGCCGCCGACCTGGAAGGCTACCTGTTTCCCGATACGTACCTTCTCACGCGCCGGACCTCGGCGGATCAGCTGGCGGCGCAGATGGTGGCGCGATTCCGTGCGGTGTTCACCCCGGCGCTCGTCGAGGAGGCCGCGTCGAACGGACTCTCCGTGCGGCAGGCTGTCACGCTCGCCTCGCTTGTCGAGAAGGAAACCGCCCGGGCGGACGAACGGCCGGTCGTGGCGGCAGTCTACCGGCGCCGTCTGGCGCTCGGCATGGGGCTGCAGTCGGATCCGACCGTGATCTATGCGTTGGAGCGTGCCGGACGGTACCGAGGCAACCTGACGAAGGAGCACCTGAGGCTCGATTCGCCCTACAACACTTACCGGTACGCCGGGCTGCCTCCAGGCCCGATCGCCGCGCCGGGGCGCTCGTCGCTGGAAGCCGTTCTCAGGCCGGCTGCCGTCGACTACCTGTACTTCGTCAGCCGAAACGACGGATCACACGCCTTCGCCCGGACGCTCGCGGAACACAACCGGAACGTGCAGCGCTACCAGGTGCAGTTCTTCCGGGGGCAGCGGAACGCAAACCCGCCGGCGCCCGCACCCGGCGGCGGCCGGACGCGGTAGCCGACATCGGTCGCCGGCCGCGCCGTCGCGCCTAGCGCGACGCCCACTTCAGCTTCTGGCGCAGGACTTCGAAGTAGCCGCGTGCAGGCGCGCGCACGATCCGCGCCGGCAGCGGGTTGCGCGCGACCGTCACCACGTCGCCGCCGGCCAGCTGGAACCCGGACTGGCCGTCGAGCAGCAGGTACGACTCCTGGTTGAGGCTGCCGACAAGGGGCTGGATGTCCACCGACGCGGACCCCGGAATCACCACCGGCCGGTTGGTGAGCGTGTGGGGCGCAATCGGCGTCAGGACGAAGGCGTCGACCTCCGGGTGCACGATGGGACCGCCGGCCGACAGGTTGTACGCGGTGGATCCGGTCGGCGTCGAGACAATCAGCCCGTCCGCGTGGAACGTCGCGACGAATTGCCCGTCGACCGAGACCGACAACTCGATGATGCGCGACAGCGCGCCGCGCGTGATGACGACGTCGTTCAGCACGACCTGCTCGGCAAACAGCGCGTTTGCCCGCCGCACCGAGCAGCGGAGCATCATGCGTTCGTCGACGGGCGCCTTCCCGGAGAGCGCCGAGTCGAGCGACTCGTAGAGCTCAGGGTAGGTGATCTCGGTCAGGAACCCGAGGTGGCCGAAGTTGACGCCGAGAATGGGGATGTCGCGTCCGGCGAGGCCGATGCGCTTGGCCATGCCGAGCAGCGTGCCGTCGCCGCCGAGCACGAGCACCAGATCTGCGGCCGACGGGAGCTCGTCGCGCGTCCTCACCAGCCGCCGAGCGGTGCACGGCGACATCGCGGCCGTGTCCGCCTCGAAGACCGGCTCGACGTGCCGCGCGTCGAGCCACGCCAGAAGCTCCGGCAAGTGCAGCGCCACCTCCGGCATTCCCGCCTTGGCCACGATGCCGACACGCCTAATCATGGTCACCTCGTCAGGCTTCCATCATCTCCCGTGCGCGCTTCAGGTGCAAAAAGAACTCGCGGTTCCCCGTCGCCCCGGCGATCGGCGAGGCGGTCAGGCTGACGCGGGCGAGCCCCGCCTCGGCGGCCGACGCGGTGACGCGCGCGACGACCCGCTCGTGGACGCGCGGATCGCGGACGATTCCCTTCGGGCCGACCTCGGCGCGCCCCGCCTCGAACTGCGGTTTGACGAGGGCCACCACGTCGGCGTCCGGCCGCAGCACCGGCGGCACCCGCGGCAGGATGTAGGCCAGCGAGATGAACGACACGTCGATCGTTACCAGATCGACGGGGCCGGGCAGGACATCCAGCGTCAGCAGGCGCGCGTTGCAGCCCTCGATCGCCACGACCCGTGGATCGGTGCGAAGTGCCCAGGCGAGCTGGCCGCGGCCGACGTCGAGCGCGACCACCCGCAAGGCTCCCCGTCGCAGGAGCACGTCGGTGAACCCGCCCGTGGAGGCGCCGATATCCAGGGCCTCCCGGCCCTCGACCCTCACCCCGAACGCGTCGAGGGCATGGGCCAGCTTGATGCCGCCGCGGCTGACGTACGGATGATCCGGCCGCAGCAGTGCGATGCTGGCGCCTTCGGCGACCGCCGCTCCCGCTTTCGAGACGATGACGCCCTCGACGGTGACCTGGCCGGCCAGGATGATGGCGCGCGCCCGTTCACGCGAGGGCGCAAGGCCCTGCTGAACGAGAAGCGTGTCGAGGCGCGTTCGGGGCATAGCGGGAGCCTCAATGCGTCCGCGAGCCCACCCAGTCGGCGATGGCGGGGAGGTAGCTCTCGCCGAGGCCGGCATTCCGGATGAGGGCAACGGCATGCTCGACCGCCTGCCGGGCCAGGCGCTTCGACTCCGCCAGCCCGAAGACTGCCGGATAGGTCGGCTTGCCGGCGGCCTCGTCTTTGCCGGCGGTCTTGCCGAACTGCCGGTCGCCTCCTTCGACATCGAGTATGTCGTCGACGATCTGGAACGCCAGCCCGAGCTCCGCGGCAAAGGCGTCGAACACGGACGTCAGGGCCTCGTCCCCCCCTGCCATGACGCAGCCGGCCATTGCGGCGGCCCGCACCAGGGCACCGGTCTTGCGGGCGTGCATCTGGCGCAGCAGATCGGCATCGACGGCCGCGGCGCCCGCGCGTGAGGCGCCCGCGAGCGCCAGGTCAATCGCCTGGCCGCCCGCCATGCCGGTCGCGCCGGCGGCGCGCGCGACGAGGCCGATCGTCTGGAGCCGCCTCGCGGCTTGCACCGGCGTCGGCGGCACCGGGTCGTGCGCGAGCAGCGAGAAGGCTTCCGCCAGCAATCCATCCCCGGCGAGGATCGCCAGGCCCTCGCCGTACACGACGTGCGCCGTCGGCCGCCCCCGGCGGAGCGAGTCGTTGTCCATCGCGGGCAGGTCGTCGTGGATGAGCGAGTAGGTGTGGATCAGCTCGAGCGCGCAGGCCGCCGGCATCGCCACCGCTTCCGCGTCCTCGGCCTCGTCGCCTCGCAGCCCGAGGTGACGGGCGGTGGCATGCGCCGAGGCAAGCGTCAGGATCGGCCGAAACCGTTTGCCGCCGGCGAACAGGCTGTACCGCATCGCCTCGCTCAGGAGCGCCGGGCAGGCCGGCGGGATCGGCAAGGCCCGGTCGAGCGCCGCTTCCACGCGCGCGCGAGCGCTGGTCAGGTACCGGTTGAAGTCCACGGCGCTGTCCGCCGTCACCGGGGCCTCCCCTCGGCGTCGGCGCGACGGGCCCCCGGACTCGCATCTGGCTCCTCGCTGCGGGCGACAGCGGCTTCCAGGGAGGCGGGTGCGGGCGCCAGTTCGCCCCGCTCATCGAGGATCTCGATGCGACGTTCGGCTTCCTCGAGCCGTGCGTGGCAGTAACGCGACAGGCCGACGCCGCGTTCGTACAGCTCCAGGGACTTCTCGAGGGCGAGATCCCCTTCTTCGAGCGTCTTGACAATGGTTTCCAGCTCGGCGATCGCGGTTTCGAAATCCTTGATTGTGTTCTCCATGGCGGTCCCCGTCACCTGAGCGGCCTCCCGCTACGGTGTGGTGTCGTCGACGGTGCACCCGAGTTCGCCGCGGCTGAGCGTGATGCGGACCTGGTCGCCGCTCCGAACCGTCTCGGCGTCGCGGATGATGGCCGTCCTGTTCCGATTCCAGCAGACGGCGTAGCCCCGAGCCAGCACGGCCACCGGGCTCAGGCTGTCGAGGCGCGCAGCGGTGGCCCGGAAGCGGCTGTCCGCCGCGTGCAGCGCACCGGCGACCGCCCCGCTGATCGCGGCGTCGGCGCGGATCAGCCGGGCCCGGACGGCGCTCAGCCGGCGGCCCAGGTCCGTGGTCTCGAGGCGAAGCCGCAAAGCCTGGGCGCGTCGGCGCCGCCGCTCCAGCTGAACAAAGGCGGCGCGCCGGAGCAGGTGCGCGCGTTCCGCCACGTCGCGCCTGGCCATCGCGACGCGGCCGGGCCACCCCGCCAGCGCCGGCCTGGCGGCCAGCCGATCGACGCGCTGGCGTTGCCGCTCGATCCGCGCGTACGCCTCCCGGCGTGCGCGGTCGGCCAGCCGGTCGACTTTCGCCGCGAACTCATCCTTCCGCGCGACAACGATCTCAGCCGCCGCAGAGGGAGTCGGGGCGCGCACGTCCGCGGCAAAATCCGCAATCGTGACGTCCACCTCGTGACCGACCGCCGAGATGATCGGGACGCGTGAGGCGACGATCGCGCGGGCCACGACTTCCTCGTTAAACGCCCAGAGGTCTTCGATCGATCCGCCCCCGCGCCCGACGATAATGACGTCGACGCCCTCCACCGCCCCGAGGGCGCTGATGCCCGCCGCCACGTCGGCAGCCGCCCCCTCACCCTGGACGCGGGACGGCCGGATCACGACGTGGCTGTTCGGATAGCGCCGCAGCAGGACCTTGATGATATCCCTCAGCGCCGCGCCGTCGATCGAGGTGACGACGCCGATCTTCCGCGGCAGCGCGGGCAGGGGGCGTTTGCGCTGGGGGTCAAACACCCCTTCGGCCTGCAGGCGCTTCTTGAGCTGCTCGAAGGCCAGCTGCAGCGCCCCGAGGCCGCGGGGCTCGAGGTGCTCGCAGACGATCTGATACTCGCCCTTCGGCTCGTACACACTGATCCGCCCGCGGGCCACCACCTGCAGGCCATCCTCCGCCCTGAACTGCAGGCGCCGGACGGCGGACTTGAACATCACGCCCTTCAGCTGCGCTGAGGCATCCTTCAGCGTGAAGTACAGGTGGCCCGTGTTCCAGAGCCGGCAGTTCGACAGCTCGCCTTCGACCCACACCTCGCCGAAGGTGTGCTCGAGCAGCGCGCGGATGGCGGAGGTGACCTCGCTGACGGTCAGCACCCGCCGCTCGGGAGCCGGCAATGTTTCGGGCGGGACCGGTTCGGCGGGGCTCTCCGGCTCGTCGAACGGCAGGGTGATCGGATCCGGCGACACAGTCAGGCCTCGTCGTGAGAGGCGATCCCCAGCGCCTCGGGCGCCAGGCTCAGGCGTTCGATGGCCAGCGCGCGGCCCGTCTCCTCGTCCGCCGTGATGATGACCGCGTGCAGCCGCGGGTCGCCCCTCGCGGGCTCGAGCCTGGCCGGGATGCCGGTCAGAAACCGCTGCAGCGTGGCGTCCTTGTCGGTGCCGATGACCGAGTCGTGCGGCCCGGTCATGCCGACGTCGGTGATGTAGGCCGTGCCGGCCGGCAGGATGCGGGCGTCGGCGGTCTGCACGTGGGTGTGGGTGCCGATGACGGCCGTCACCCGGCCGTCGAGGTGCCAGCCCATCGCGATCTTCTCCGAGGTCGCCTCCGCGTGGAAGTCCACCACGATCACCCGCGTGTCGGCGGAGAGGGCGTCGGCCTCGCGCCACGCGGCCTGGAACGGGTCGTCGGCCGGGTGCATAAACACGCGGCCGATGAGGTTGATGACGCCGACGCGCTGGCCGCCGGGCGTCCGGCCGATGAAGGTCCCGTGACCCGGGACGCCGGCAGGGTAGTTGGCCGGCCGGAGGAGGCGGGTCCCGGCCCCGACGTACGCCATTGCCTCCTTCCGGTCCCAGATGTGGTTCCCTGAGGTCATCGCGTCGACACCGGTGCGGAGCAGTGCCTCGCCCACCTCACGCGTGATCCCGAAGCCGGCGGCCGCGTTCTCGACATTCGCGATCACGAAATCGATGCGGCGCTCGCGGACGAGCACGGGCAGGCCGCTCGCCACCAGCTCACGGCCGGCGCGGCCGAAGACGTCTCCGATAAAGAGGATTTTCATGAGTGCGGGGAGCGGCCCCTTCCACCGGGGAATCGCCGGACCTCACCCGACAGGCTCCTCGACCGGCACGGGAAACTCCTGGCCACGGCGCTCGGCGATCTTGGGGATCTCGACGTGCAGCTCGCCCAACCTCAACCGCGCCCGGGCGCGGCCGGCGTCGACGGCGCTCGACAGACGCACGGCTCGCGCGAACCGGCCGAATCCCCGCTCCACGAGGTGGAACCTCGCCTCGGGGCCTCCGGCGGGGCCTTGAGGCAGTTTCTCGCCGACGAGCAGCACGACGCCGTCCTTGATGAGCACGCGGACGCGATCGGCGGTGACGCCCGGCAGGTCCACGATGACCTCGAACATCTCGTCTCTCTCGCGCACGTCGAGGGCCGGCACGCAGACATTCGCCGGGAGCGTCTGAGCGGAAGGCAGCCTCCGATCCAGCTCGCCGAAGAGGCGGGACACCTCGGCCGAGAGGTCCTTGACCTCAGCGGACAGAAGCATTTGATGCAGTTCGTGCATGACAGCCGCCCCCGAGCGTCGCGCCGCGCGCGACCACCGCTCATGATGGCATACTCGTCCCGTCCCTCGCCAGCGCCGCGTGCAGCGGGCGCCCGCCTCTGCTCTACGTTCGGCTCCTGTGCCGCTCGAGCAGACGTCTGCGCGTGTAGGCGATGAGGCCGCCGGCATCGATGATGTCCTGGCGGGCTTGGGGCAGGGGGACGACCGCGAAGCGCCTGCCGGTTGCGACGTTGACGACCTCGGAGGGCGTCAGCTCCAGCTCGTCGCCCTCCGACGCCTCGATGTCGGGGCAGATCACGGTGCGAAGCCCGAGGTTCGCCGAGTTCTGAAGGAAGATGCGGGCGAACCCCTTCGCGACGATCGTCAGCTCGTGTCCCTTCAGGCAGGAGGCGGCCTGCTCGCGCGAGGAGCCGCACCCGAAGTTGTGGGCTGCGACAATCACGCTGCCCGGGGCGACCTGCCCGGCTTTGAGCCGGGCGTTAAACTCGAGGTCGGCGAACGCGTACTGCGGGGTCTCGGATGGCAGCACCGTCGCCATGAACCTGCCGGGGTAGATCGTATCGGTCGAGACATCGTCGCCGAGTGTCAGGACGACCTTGGTCATGGACGCCTCCCTCGCTACCGCGGATCCGTGATGACGCCGGCCAGTGCGCTGGCGGCCGCGACGGCGGGCGAACACAGGTAGACCTCCGCGTTCGGGTTTCCCATCCGCCCCTTAAAGTTCCGGTTGGTCGTCGACAGCGCCACTTCGCGGTCGCCGAGCGCCCCCTGGTGGACGCCGAGGCAGCAGCCGCAGCCGGGGTTCATGATGACCGCGCCCGCATCGACGAGGTCGGCCAGATAGCCGCGCGTCAGCGCGGCCTTGTAGATGCGCCACGAGGCAGGGAAGACCAGCATGCGCACGCCCCGGGCGATCCGTTTGCCTCTGAGAATCCGCGCCGCCACCTCGAGGTCGTCCAGGCGTCCGTTGGTGCAGGAGCCGATGACGATCTGATGAACCGCCGTGCCCGCGACGGCCCCGACCGGTTTGACGTGATCGACCGTGTGCGGGCAGGCGATCTGCGGCGAGAGCGTGCCGGCATCGATCTCCACGACGGTGGCGTACTCGGCGTCCGCGTCGGGGGCCACGAGGTCGAGGGGGTCGCTGACGCCGGCCTCCTCCCGGAGGTACCGCACCGTTTCCTGGTCCGGCGGCACGATGCCGGAGGTGGCGCCGGCCTCGACCGTCATGTTGCAGATGGTGAGGCGGCCCGACGTGTCCATGCCGGCAATGGCGGGGCCGTGGAACTCGATCACCTTGAAGTTGGCTCCCTCGGCGCTGATCGCGCCGATCAGGTACAGGATCAGATCCTTCGGGAGCACGCCCGGCGCGAACGCCCCTTTGACGATCACCTTGATGGTGGCTGGGACCTCGACGTTGAGCACTCGGCCCAGCGTCCAGACGGCCGCCATCTCCGTCGCACCGATCCCGAACGCGAAGGCGCCGATGGCGCCGTGACTGGTGGTGTGGCTGTCGGTGCCGACGATGACCTGTCCGGGGCGATCGTAGCCGTGCTCGGCGAGGATCTGGTGGCAGATCCCCCCCTGGTCGCCGCGGATGTCGTGGAACTTGGTGATGCCCTGCGCCGAGACGAACTCGCGGATCCTATTCTGGTTCGTCGCCGTCTTGGCGCTTTCGGCCGGCACGCGGTGGTCGAGGACAATCGCGATTCTCGACGGGTCCCAGACACGCGGCTCGAGCCCTGTTCCCCGGTAGACCTCGAGGAACTGGTTCATGACGAGCGCGGCGTTCTCGTGGGACATCGCCAGGGCGACGGCCGGCTCGACGACGTCGCCGACCGCCACCGTGCGCCGGCCGGTCGCCGACGCCAGGATCTTCTGAACGACGGTCATCCCCATCACCCCTCCCCCTGCTGTGCGTGCGAATCGCGGCCTATCACTCAGACGACCTTCCTGGCGCGGAACGCTGCAATCTCGGTGTCCGTGTACCCCAGTTCCCGGAGCAACTCGGCCGTGTGCGCCGACAGTCGGGGCGGCGGGTGGTCGATGCCCCCCGGCGTCTCGCCGAACTGCGCCGTCAGGCTGAACAACCGGAGCGGGCCGATGCCGGGCTCGTCGATCTCCCGGATCGTTTGCCGGTGCGCGATCTGCGGCGAGGCCAGCGCGTCCTGCAGCGACAGAATCTCGCCCGACGGCACGCCGCGTCTGTTTAAGGCTTCGATCCAGTACGCCGTCGGCTTCTCCCTGAGCTTCGCCTCGAGCAGCGGCGTGAGCGCGCGGCGGTTGGCCTTGCGCGCGTCCCGCTTCTGGAACCGCGGGTCGGTCGTGAGCTCCGGCACCCCCAGGACCTCGCACACGCTTTGCCACTGATCCTGCTGGTTGGCAGCGATGTTGATAAACCCGTCCCCCGTGGCGAAAGTGCCCGACGGCGCTGCGGTCATGTTGTCGTTGCCGAGCAGCTGCGGGGGCTTCCCGCCGATCAGCCAGTTTGCGGCCACCCATCCGAGCAGCGGCATGATCGAGTCGAGCAGCGCGACGTCGATCAGCTGCCCCGAGCCCGACCGCTCGCGGTGGTAGAGCGCGCCCATGATCGCGAACGCCGCGTTGAGCCCGCCCACGGTGTCGCACACGGGGAACCCGCACCGCAACGGGTTCAGGCGCTCGTCGCCGTTGATGGCCATCACCCCGCTCAGCCCTTGCACGATCTGGTCGTAGGCCGGCTTGTGCGCATCGGGGCCCGTCTGCCCGAAGCCTGAGATGGCGCAGTAGATCAGCCGCGGGTTCATCTCGTGGAGCGCGGCCCAGGGAAAGCCGAGGCGCGCCAGCACGCCTGGACGGAAGTTCTCGACCAGCACGTCCGCGGTGCTGACGAGGCGGCGGAAGATCTCCTTGGCCTCGTCTTCCTTCAGGTTGAGCGTGAGCGACTTCTTGTTGGCGTTCTGGGCCAGGAAACTCGTTCCCATCAGCTCGTCGTTGAGCGCCGGCACGTTGCCCAGCTTTCGCGCCAGATCGCCGCCCTCGGGGTTCTCGATCTTGATGACCTCGGCGCCGCAGAGTGCCAGGTGCAGCGTGGCGAACGGCCCGGCGAGCACATTGGTCAGATCCAGGACCCTGACACCTTCGAGCAGCTTCATGCGTCGACCTCCTGCCCCGTCATGCCTGCGGCGCGGCGGGCGGCGCGGCGGCGCCGATCGGTCCGGTCTTCAGCACCGCCCCCGTCATCTCGCGTCCCAACACCCGGCCGGCATCGCGCGCCACCTCGATCAGCCGGTCCAGCCGGACGTCCAGGCGGCGGCCCATGCGCTGCCACATGTGGACCAGATCCTCCGTGCACACGTTCGCGCCGGCGACCGCGGTGAAGGGACATCCGCCGAGGCCGGCAAACGCCGCCTCATAGTACCGGACGCCCGCCCGCATCGCTGCGTACACGTTGGCCATGCCGAAGCCGTAGGTGTTGTGCAGGTGGCACGCGCATTCGATGCCGGGGGCAAGCGCCGCCAGGTCCGCAAAGAGCCGCTCCACCTGGTCCGGCGTGGCGTGCCCCGCGGTGTCAGCCAGGCTGATGACCGTGAGATCGGCTTCGATGTAGCGCCTCGCGATCTCCAGGACACGGCTCGCGGGAATCGCGCCCTCGAAGCCGCAGCCGAAGGCCGACTGGACGGATACCTGCACCCTCGCCCCGGCCGCGCGGGCCTCCCGGGCCGTGGCGATGATCCGGCTGGTTGCCTCGGCCGTGCTCATCCCCGTGTTCTTGCGGCTGTGCGTGTCGCTGGCGGACACGCCCAGGCAGAAGTACTCGACACCGCACTTCAGGCCGCGCTCGAGGCCTTTTTCGTTCAGCACCAGGCCCGTGAGCTGTGCCGTGGCCGGCCGGCGGGAGCTCTCGCGGAAGTAGGCGAAGAGCGCGTCGGTGTCCGCCATCTGGGGCACCTTCTGCTGGTGGACAAAGGAGCCGATCTGGATGAGATCGACGCCCGAGGCGGCGAGCGCCTCGATCCACCGGATCTTCTGTTCGGTCGGGACGGTCGCGCTCTCGATCTGAAGACCGTCCCGCAGGCCGACGTCGTGGAGGATCAGATCCGTCATGTGCGGTCCCCGCGCCCAGATGGCCGCGGCCTAGAGACGCGCGGCGATGGCGCTCGCCATGTCGAGCGTCGTGCTGCTGCCTCCCATGTCGTACGTGCGCACCGCGCCGTCCTTGATCACCGCCGCCACCGCCTGCTCCAGGGCCTGCGCCTTGGCGGCTTCACCGAGCCAGTCCAGCATCATCTTCACCGCGAGAATCGTCGCGATCGGATTCGCCTTGTACTGGCCTGCATGTTTCGGGGCGGAGCCGTGCGTCGGCTCGAAGACCGCGAGCGCGTCGCCGATGTTGCCGGAGCAGCCGAACCCGAGGCCGCCCACCATCTGCGCGCAGAGGTCGGAGATGATGTCGCCGTAGAGGTTCGGCGCGACCAGCACGTCGTAGTTGAACGGGTTCTTCAGCAGCCACATCGTCATCGCGTCGATGTTGGCATCGTCGACGGCGATCTCGGGATACCCCTTGGCGACCTCCTTCGCCGTCTCGAGGAAGAGCCCGTCGGTTGCGCGAACCACGTTCGCCTTGTGAACGACGGTGACCTTCCGGCGGCGGTGGCGCCGCGCAAACTCGAACGCCGCACGGACGATGCGCTGGGAGCCTCGTCTCGTGTTGATCTTGCACGAGACGGCGTACTGGTCGGGGCCGAGCGTGGCGAAGGGCCCGAAGGCCTTCGACAGCGATCCCAGCGTCTCGGCGAGCCCTCGCGGCACCGGGCTGAACTCGACGCCGGCGTAGAGGTCCTCAGTGTTCTCGCGAAACACGACAAGGTCGAGCCCGTCCTTGTAGTTCAGCGGATTGCCGGGATACGCCTTGATCGGCCGCAGGCAGGTGTACAGGTCGAAGAGCTGCCGCATGCGGACGATGGGGGAGCGGTAGAGCAAACTCGAGCCTTTCAGCTCGGGCACGAGCGCCGCCTCGGCGTCCTTCGCCGGCTTCGACGTGATGGCGCCGAAGAGCGCGGCGTCCACCCGCTTCAGCAACTCGACGGTGCGCTCGGGAAACGCGTCGCCCTCGGTGCGCCAGAACTCCCAGCCGATGTCGCCGTGGATGTACTCAGCGTCGAGCGCGAGCCGGTCGAGCACAATCCTTGCCGCCTCCAGCACCTCAACGCCGATGCCGTCCCCCGGCAGCCACGCAATGCGGTACTTGGCCATGATCACCCTCGTCGGAAGCATACAAGAACCGAGGGGGATTCCGGTAGACCGAGCGCAGGCGTGAGGACTTGAGGCCGTGCGTTTCCGGTATACCGTCTCCACACCTGCCCTGCGGGTCGACAAAGGACCGGACTTGGCCCTTCAACATCTTAGTCCGACATAAGCAGATTTAATGCTTGACATACGCTCACCATTTGCGTATATTGGCTGTCAGGCACGGAGGACACGGGACGCACATGGCGAGAAAAGTCATCGGCATCGACTTGGGAACGACCAACTCGGTCGTGGCGGTTATGGAGGGTGGGCAGCCGACCGTCATCGTGAATCAGGAGGGCGGGCGGCTGACACCGTCGGTTGTGGCGTTTGCGAAAGACGGCGAGCGGCTGGTCGGGCAGGTGGCGAAGCGGCAGGCCGTGACCAACCCTGAGAACACGGTGTTCTCCATCAAGCGGTTTATGGGCCGGAAGTTCGGCGAGGTCAGCGCCGAGGCCGCCCGGGTTTCGTATCGTGTCACCGAGACGCCGAACGGCGACGCGTGGGTCGAGGTCCGCGGCGGACGCCACTCGCCGCCGCAGATCTCGGCGATGGTGCTGCAGAAGCTCAAGCAGGCCGCGGAGGATCACCTCGGGCAGCCGGTGACGGACGTCGTCATCACGGTGCCGGCGTACTTCAACGATGCGCAGCGGCAGGCCACCAAGGACGCCGGTCAGATCGCGGGCCTGAACGTCCTGCGGATCATCAACGAACCGACGGCGGCGGCCCTGGCGTACGGCCTCGATCGGCAGAAGGACGAGACGATTGCGGTGTACGACTTCGGCGGCGGCACCTTCGACATCTCGATCCTCGAGGTCGGCGAAGGTGTGGTCGAGGTCAAGTCCACGAACGGCGACACGCACCTCGGGGGCGACGACATCGACCAGCGCATCATCGAGTGGATGGCGCAGGAGTTCAAGCGCAGCGACGGCATCGACCTGGCGCGCGATCGTATGGCGCTGCAGCGTCTCAAGGAAGCGGCGGAGAAGGCGAAGATCGAGCTGTCCACGGTGGCGGAGACGGACATCAGCCTGCCGTTCATCACCGCCGATCAACACGGGCCGAAGCACCTGTCCCTCAAACTGACGCGGTCGAAGCTGGAGCAGCTGTCCGAGGATCTGCTGCAGCGGACGATGGGGCCGGTCCGGCAGGCACTGGCGGACGCCGGGCTCCAGCCGTCGCAGATTGAGGAGGTCGTCCTGGTGGGCGGCTCGACCCGCATGCCGCGGGTGCAGCAGCTGGTGCGCGAATTCTTCGGCAAGGAGCCCCACAAGGGGGTCAATCCGGACGAGGTCGTCGCCGTGGGGGCTGCTGTGCAGGGTGGCGTGCTGGCGGGCGAGGTGAAGGACGTCCTGCTGCTGGACGTGACGCCGCTGTCGCTGGGCGTCGAGACGCTGGGCGGCGTGATGACGCCGCTCATCACGAGGAACACCACGATTCCGACGAAGAAGAGCGAGATCTTCTCGACCGCCGCCGACAACCAGACGAGCGTCGAGATCCACGTGCTCCAGGGCGAGCGGCCCATGGCTCGGGACAACCGGACGCTCGGGCGGTTCCATCTGGTCGGGCTGCCTCCGGCTCCGCGGGGCCTGCCGCAGATCGAGGTGGCGTTCGACATCGACGCAAACGGCATCGTCAATGTGTCGGCGAAGGACCAGGGCACCGGTCGGGAGCAGCGGATCACCATCACCGCATCGAGCGGCCTCAGCAAGGAGGAGGTCGATCGGATGGTGGCGGAGGCGGGCACGCACGCCGAGGAGGACAAGCGCCGGCGCGAGGTGGTCGAGCTCAAGAACCAGGGCGACTCGCTCGCCTACCAGGTGGAGAAGACCCTCGCCGAGAACCGGGACCGCCTCCCGGCCGCCGAGGCCGGCCGCGTCGAGTCCGCGGTGGCCGCGCTGCGGCAGGCGGCGCAGGGCGACGACGCGGCGCGCATCCGCAAGGCGATCGACGAGGTGCAGCGCGCCTCTCACACGATCGCCGAAGTGCTGTACCGGACCAGTCAGACGGCGCAGGAACCGCCGGGCGGCTCGCCCGGCGGCGTGAAAGAGGGGGAGGTTGTCGACGGCGACGTGACCCAGGCCCCGTAACACCAGTCACAGACGCGCGGACCGAGGACCGCGTGCACAGTACAAAGGAGGACACCATGACACTCGTACGCTGGGATCCATTCCGGGAGCTGTCGGACCTGCAGGAGCGCATGAACCGCCTGGTGGGCGGGTTCGGACACCGCGCCGATGAGGAAGTGCTGAGGCGCGGCACCTGGTGGCCGCTCGTGGACATCTTCGAGAACGACAAGGACGAGCTGGTCATCAAGGCGGAACTGCCCGACATGAAGAAGGACGACATCGCGCTGACCGTCGACAACAACGTGCTGACGATCAGCGGCGAGAAGCAGAGCGATTCGGAGATGAAGGACGAGAACTGCCACCGCGTGGAGCGGACCTTCGGGCAGTTCAGCCGCTCCTTCTCGCTGCCTCAGACCATCGACACGCAGAAAGTCAGCGCCGAGTACAAGAACGGCGTGCTGACCGTGAGGCTGCCGAAGCGGGAAGAGGCCAAGCCGAAGCAGATCTCGGTGAAGGTCGCCGACTGACGGCGCCAGCGGGATCGCCGCCCGCGCCCGAGCGCGGGCAGGGCCCGGCGGAGACGTGGCCCGTCCCTGCCGGCGCCCTTGTACTGCAGGTCACCTATTCTGACGGAGGGAGACACATGAACGTACGTCCGCTGCGTGACCGGCTCCTGGTCAAGCGCCTGGAGGAAGAGGAGCAGCGTGTCGGCGGGATCATCATCCCCGACACGGCAAAGGAAAAGCCCCAGCAGGGCAAGGTCGTCGCGGCCGGCTCGGGCCGCCTGTCGGACGAGGGGAAGGTCATCCCCCTCGACGTCAAGGTCGGGGATCGGATCCTGTTCGGAAAGTACGCCGGCTCGGAAATCAAGCTCGACGGCGAGGAGTACCTGATCGTGCGCGAGGACGAGGTCCTCGGCATCCTGGGCTAGGAGAGGAGCGCGACGATGGCGAAGCAGATCATCTATCAGGAAGAGGCGCGGCAGGCGCTGCTCCGCGGCGTCAACCAACTGGCAGACGCCGTGAAGGTCACGCTGGGGCCGAAGGGCCGCAACGTGATCCTCGAGAAGAAGTACGGATCCCCGACGATCACCAAGGACGGCGTGACGGTCGCCAAGGAGATCGACGTCAAGGATCCGGTGGAGAACCTCGGGACCAAGATGGTGCGCGAGGTGGCCAGCAAGACATCCGACATCGCCGGCGACGGCACCACGACCGCGACGGTGCTCGCCCAGGCGATCGTCCGCGAGGGCTCCAAGAACGTGGCGGCCGGCTCCAACCCGATGGGGCTCAAGCGCGGCATCGAGAAGGCGGTCGAGGCCGCGGTGAAGGAGTTGGAGAGCATCAGCCGTCCCATCAGCGGCGCCGCGATCGCCCAGGTCGGCACGGTCTCGGCGAACAACGACGCGACGATCGGCCGGATCATCGCCGAGGCGATGGAGAAAGTCGGCAAAGACGGCGTCATCACGGTTGAGGAAGCCAAGACGATCGAGACCTCCCTCGAGGTCGTCGAGGGGATGCAGTTCGACCGTGGCTACCTCTCGCCGTACTTCGTGACCGACCCCGACCGCATGGAGGCCGTGCTGGAAGACCCCCTGATCCTCATCCACGAGAAGAAGATCTCGAACGTCAAGGACCTGCTGCCCGTGCTCGAGAAAGTCGCCCAGAGCGGGCAGCCGCTGCTCATCGTCGCCGAGGACATCGAGGGCGAGGCGTTGGCCACGCTGGTGGTCAACAAACTGCGCGGCACGCTCAAGGCGGCGGCCGTCAAGGCACCCGGCTACGGTGATCGCCGCAAGGCCATGCTCGAGGACATCGCGATCCTGACCGACGGCCGCGCGCTGACGGAGGACCTGGGCATCAAGCTCGAGAACATCAAGGTCGAGGACCTCGGCCGCGCCAAGAAGGTTACGATCGACAAGGACAACACGACGATTGTCGAGGGTGCCGGCTCGAGGAAGGCGATCGAGGGACGGGTCAAGCAGATCCGCATGCAGATCGAGGAGACGACCTCCGACTACGATCGCGAGAAGCTGCAGGAGCGGCTGGCCAAGATCGTCGGCGGCGTGGCTGTCATCAAGGTCGGCGCCGCGACCGAGACCGAGATGAAAGAGAAGAAGGCCCGCGTCGAAGACGCCATGCACGCGACAAAGGCCGCCGTCGAGGAGGGCATCGTGCCCGGAGGCGGCGTCGCCCTCATCCGCGCCGCGGCGAAGTTCGAGAAGCTGGCCAAGGCGAAGGACTTGGACGCCGACGAGCGCCTGGGCATCGAGATCGTCAGGCGCGCCTGCGAGGAACCCCTCCGCTGGATCGCGCAGAACGCCGGTTTCGAGGGCTCCATCGTGGCCGCGAAGGTCAAGGAGGCCGGCGAGGTCAACTTCGGCTTCAACGCGGAGACGGAGGTGTACGAGGACCTCGTGAAGGCCGGAGTCATCGACCCCACGAAGGTCGTGCGGACCGCGCTTCAGAACGCCTCGTCGATCGCGTCGCTCGTGCTGACGACCGAGGCCCTGGTGTCCGAACTGCCCGAGAAGAAAGAGCCGGCTCCGGCGCCGCACGGCGGGATGGACGAGTACTAGGGCACGGAGAGGCAGGGGACAGGTACGGAGAGGCGTGGCTGGGGGCTCGGGGGCGGCCGTCCGCCCCCGGGCCGCGCGCCGGCTCGGCCGTCCGCCCCGAAAACCCTTGCGTCCGGACGGTTTCGGCGAGTACGCTAAAGGGCTGTGACTGAAGAACCTGTCGTTCAAGAGTCCGTTGAGCCTGCGCCCGAGCCGGAGCCGGAGCCCGCGCCGCCAATCGAGAGCCGGTTCCTGTTTGTCGACGTCGCGGCCCTTCGAGCCAAGCAACTGCGCCGGGGGGCGCTGCCGCGCCTCGCGGAGCTGCGCGATCAATCTGCCGAACCTCGGGCAGGAATCCCGCGCAAGGCGGAGCGCGTCGCCATGGAAGAGGTGCGGCGCGGCCTTGTCGGATACGACTGGCCCGGCGCGCCCCAGCCGGAGCCGTCGCAGGAGCCTTCGTGACGCCCTCCGAACTGCTCACGCTCGTGGTAGGAGCCGTGCAGGGCGTCGCTGGGATTGCGCTCTTCCTGCTCGCGGTCATGATCGGGTTCAGCCTGCTCATCGACCGGACGAAGTTCAGGCCGACCAAGAACAGCCGGACCGTCAAGAGCCTGGACGAGTGCGTGGGCGATCCGATCAAGTACCTGCCGCCCGACACCCCGCGAGGCCAGTCGGACCAGCTGTCCGGCTCCCGCAAGGCCGCGTGACGCCGTTTCCCCGCCCCGACTGAAACCCCGGACGCCGCGTTTCCGTAGATCTCAAGTAACGATCCGCGGTGAGTTGACGCGGCCGTTTCCCCCTGGAGGCGCGAGGATGAGTGGACTGCTGGCGCTCGGCGGCGTTGTGCTGGTGGCCCTGCTGGCCGTTGGCGTGCTCGCCCTGTTTCTGGCGGTCGTCAAGCTGGTCGTGCTGGTGGTGCTGCTGCCCATCAAGCTGGCGCTGCACCTGGTTCTCCTGCCGCTCCGACTGCTGTTCGGCCTGCTGCTGCTGCCCCTTGTTGCCGTCGGCCTCGTGGTGGGCCTGCTGGCGGCCGTTCTGATCGGCGTCATCGGGCTGCTGCTGCCGCTGGTGCCGCTGGTGCTGCTTGGCGCACTGGTCTGGTGGATCGTCAAGCTCGGCAGCAGACCGGCCCCGCTCGCCTCGTAGAGGCCACGAGCTGCCGCTCAATCAGGCGGCTCGGCTGTCCACCAGGCGGTTTCCCGTTCGAACGCCTCGGCTGTCCGAAGCAGCGTCAGCTCGTCGAACATCCGGCCCACCAGCTGCAGGCCGACGGGCAGGGGCCCGTCCACGTCCCCGCACGGGACGCTGATCGCCGGCAGGCCCGCCAGCGACGCGCCCACGGTCAGGGTGTCCGCGAGATACATCTGCAGCGGGTGGTGCACGCGCTCGCCGAGCTTGAAGGGCGGCGTGGGGCTGGTTGGCATCGCCACGACGTCCACGCGCGAGAACGCGTCTTCGAAGTCCTGCCGGATGAGCGTGCGGACCTGCTGGGCCTTGAGATAATAGGCGTCGTAGTACCCCGCGCTCAGGACGTAGGTTCCGAGCATGATCCGCCGCTTGACCTCGGCACCAAACCCAGCCGTGCGGGTCGCCTCGTACATCCGTCGCAGCGGCGTCCGATCGTCGTCTGCGCCGCCGGCAGAGGCTCTGGCCTCCCCCGCGCCCGCGTCGAGCGCACGGAAGCCGTAACGCACGCCGTCGTAGCGCGCGAGGTTCGAGCTGGCCTCCGCCGTCGCGACGAGGTAGTAGACCGGGACGCCGACGCGCGCGTGCGGCAGGCCGATATCGATCAGGACGGCGCCGCGCGTGCGCAACACGTCGAGCGCCTCTCTGACACGCCGGCCGACTCCGGCATCGATGCCGTCTTCGAGCGCCTCCCGCAGCACGCCTATCCTGAGGCCGCGGATATCGGCCGAGAGCTCGCGCATGTACTCCGGCACGGGCTCGAGCGACGTCGTCTGGTCGGAGGGGTCGGCGCCGGCAATCGCCCCGAGCACGAGCGCGGTGTCGCGAGCGGTGCGGGCGAACGGACCCACCTGGTCCAGCGACGAGGCAAACGCGATCAGACCGAAGCGGGAGACACGCCCGTAGCTGGGCTTCAGACCGACGATGCCGCAAAAGGCGGCAGGCTGGCGGATCGAGCCCCCCGTGTCCGAGCCCAGCGCCACGGGCACCATGCCGGACGCCACCGCCACGGCGGAGCCGCCGCTGGATCCGCCCGGCGTCCGATCCGGATCCCAGGGGTTTCTCGTGGGTCCGAACGCCGAGTGCTCGGTGGAGGAGCCCATGGCGAACTCGTCGCAGTTCGTCTTCCCGATCACCACGGCCCCCGCCTGCTCCAACCGCTGTACGACGGTCGCATCGTACGGCGGGACGAAGCGGTCGAGCATGCGCGACCCGGCCGTCGTCCGGATTCCGCGGGTGCAGATGTTGTCCTTGACGGCGATGGGCACGCCGAGCAGCGGCCGCGTGTCTCCAGCGGTGATCGTCCGATCGATCTGCGCGGCTCGCGCCAGCGCTCTTTCGCCGGCGACCGTGAGAAAGGCGCCCAGGCGGGCGTCAGCAGCCGCGATCCGATCGAGGCAGGATCGGCACACCTCGACGGCGGAGACCTTGCGCGTGGCCACGGAGGCGCGAATCGCGGCGGCACCGGGCGGCTGCGAGCCCATCAGGTGATAACCCGGGGAACCCTCAGCAGGCCGAAGCCCGGGGCGGGCTCCGGCGCGTTGGCCAGCACGTCGGCCTGCGTCAGCGACGGCTGCACCGCGTCGGGCCGCTCCGCCGAGAGTCGGGCCGGCACGTGCGTGGTGGGCGCCACACCATCGGTGGCAATGGCCGTGACCTGGCGGGCGTAGGCCAGGATGTCCGCAAGCTGCTGGCGGTAGAGCGCTTGCTCGTCGGCTGTCAGCCGCAGCCGAGCCAGCAGCGCCAGCTCGGCGATCTCGACTAGTGGTGGCCCATCCGCCATGGCTGATGCTAACATCCTCAGCGATGCCCTCACAACCGGTGCGCCGCGCCGCCGTGGCCGGATCGTGGTACCCCGGATCGGCGCACACGCTGGCCGTCGCCGTCGATCGGTACCTGGCCGGCGTCAAGGCCGTTCCCCACGGGACCGTGACCGGTCTCGTCTCGCCGCACGCCGGGCTCATGTACTCCGGGCCCGTCGCGGCCTGGGCCTATCGCGCAGCGGCCGGCGGCCGCTACGACGTCGCGGTCATCGTCGGGCCCTCGCACCACGTCGCCTTCGACGGCGTGGCGGTTTACGCGCGTGGCGCGTTCGACACGCCGTTCGGTGCGATCGAGGTGGCCGAGGCAGAGGCGGCGTCGGTTTTGCGCCACGTGCCGGTCGCGCGCGAGGACCCGTCAGTGCACGCGCGCGAGCACTCGCTCGAAATGCAGTTGCCGTTTCTCGGCCGCCTGCTGCCGTCGACGCCGATCGTGCCGCTGGTGATGGGGTACCAGACAGCGGCGACCGTCCGCGCACTGGGAGACGGGCTGGCACGGGCCTTCGCCGGCCGGCGTGCGCTGCTCGTGGCCAGCAGCGATCTGTCCCACTACCAGGATGCACGAACCGCGAGGCGGCTCGACGATGAGGTGGTGACGCGGGTGGCGGAGTTTGACGCGGAGGGGTTGCTCGGGCTCCTCCAACGCTCTCCCGAGCACGCCTGCGGCGGAGGACCGATGGTGGCGGTCATGCGGGCCGCGCGCCTGCTGGGGGCCACCGACGCCCGCGTGCTCAAGTACGCCGACTCCGGGGACGTATCGGGCGACAAGAGCGCCGTCGTCGGATACCTCGCGGCCGTGTTCGGCAGCTTCGAGCCGAACGACGCGGCCAGCTGACGTGCCGGCGGACGGGTTGCCTTCACGGAGGCTTCAACGTGCTCGCCAATCAGGAACGCCAGGATCTGCTGCGTTGGGCGCGTGGCTCGATCGCGCACAGGCTGACCGCGGCTCCCGAGCCCGCGCTGCCGCAGCTCGCCAATCCCGCGACACGGGCCGGCGCCTTCGTCAGCGTGCACCTGCGCGGCGATCTGAGGGGCTGCATCGGCCAGCTGGGAACCACCCATCTTCTCCTTGACGTGATCCGGGACTGCGCGGTGGCAGCCGCGACGGGAGATCCGCGGTTCGCGCCGCTCAGGCCGGACGAGCTCGCCTCTGCGCGACTCGAGATCTCGGTGCTCGGACCGATCGAGGCCGTCAGCGACCTGTCGGAGATCGAGGTCGGCCGGCACGGCCTCATCGCCGAGCAGGGCTTCCACCGGGGGTTGCTGCTGCCGCAGGTGGCCACCGAGCACCGCTGGGGGCGAGACACGTTTCTCGCGCACACCTGCCTCAAGGCCGGCCTGAAGGCCGACGCGTGGAAGACAGGCGCCCGGATCTCGAAGTTTGAGGCCGAGGTGTTCGGCGAAGACCTCGCGTCACAATCCGGCCCGTAACCTGCGCAGCGTCTCGAGGTTCATCACATCCAGCGGGTCGAGGTCGGCCGGCGCGCGTACGCGGTCGTCCGACTTCGGCGTCTCGAGCACCATCGGCACGTGCTCCAGGCGGGGATCGGACAGCAGCCGCCGGAACGTCTCGAGTCCGAGGCAGCCGTGCCCGATGTGCTCGTGCCGATCCACGCGGGAGCCGCACTCCCGCTTCGAGTCGTTCAGGTGGATGAGCTTGAGCCGGTCGAGCCCGATGAGGCGGTCGAAGTCCTCGAGGGTGGCACGGTAGCCGGCTTCCCCCCGGATGTCATACCCCGCCGCGAACAGGTGACACGTATCGAGGCAGATGCCGACGCGGCGCTGGTGACGAAGCCGGCGCAGCAGGTCCGCGAGCTGCTCGAAACGGTGGCCGAGCGCCGTGCCCTGACCCGCCGTCTGTTCCAGCAGCACCATCGTCCGGCCGCGAGGCCTGGCCCGCAGCACCGCCGACACCGCGGAGGCGATGGCCGCCATCCCGCGGTCCTCGGTGCCGTGCGTGTAGGCGCCCGGGTGGAGCACGACACCGACCAGACCCAGCGCCTCGGCGCGATCGAGTTCCTCGCCGAGCGCGGCCGCAGATCGTCTGGCCAGCGCGACCGACGGGCTGGCCAAATTGATCAGGTAACTCGCGTGGGAGACGACCGGCGCAATCCCGCTTGCCGCGAGCTTCCGTGTGAAGTCCGCGACCTCGGCCGGCGGCAGTTGGCGGGCACGCCACTGGCTGGAGGACTTCGTGAAGATCTGCAGGGTCTCGCAGCCGTGCGCCACCGCGCGGTCCACCGCCCGCGGCACCCCTCCGGCTATCGACATGTGCGCGCCGATCCGTGGCATTGTCTCGCGACTCGCCGTTTCCCCGCTGCTGCGCCGCCGGCCGCCCGGACGGCGCTACGGGGACGTGTGGCGGCTCCTGGCGACGCGGGCCTCGATGTGCCGCTCGACGATGCCGACGAGCCAGAGCACTGCCAGGGTCAGAGCCGTGGCCGCGGCGGCCAGGCCGTAGGCGCCGCTGCCGGCGGCGATGCCGATGGCCGCGTTCACCCAGATCGTGGCGGCGGTTGTCAGCCCGTGAACGGTGCCGCCCGTGCGGAGGATTGCGCCCGCGCCCAGGAACCCGATGCCGGTCACGATGGTCGAGGCCACACGCGTGGGGTCGCCGCCTGACCGCGAGAGCTCGGAGCCGAGGATGGTGAACAGCGCCGACCCGCAGGCGATGAGGGCGTTGGTGCGGATGCCGGCCGCCTTCTGCCGGATCTCGCGCTCGATGCCCAGCGCCGTCCCCAGCAGGCCGGCAACCACCAGGCGGGCGATCCATTCGAGCAGCTTCAGGTCCGTGGATGCGCTCCTGACGGCGGTCTGCGCCGGCGCGATTATAGCTCAAGCGCGCGCGTGCTATCGTAGACACATGGAGGTGTACCTCGTTCCCGTCGGCGCCGAGCGGTACGGGCTGTACTGCGAGGTGACGTCCGGCGAGCCGCAGGTTGCCGCCTCCGCCGGCTGGTGGCGCCGTGCGGTTGATCGCTTTCGGGCCGTGCTGGCAGCGGTCGAGGACGAAGAGCACGGCCGGCACGCGGCTGCGCCCGACGCGCCGGCAGCGCCGTCCGGACGGGGCGCGAGACTCAAGCGTCTGGTCTTCAAGTGGATGGCCGAACGGGTCGCCGAGCAGCGGCTGCTCTGGCACCTCCGCCAGGCCGACCGCGCCGTGGCGGCGTACCCGGACGACCTCGACGCGGCGACCGCGCTCTCCCACGTGCGAAAGATGCTGGGCCGCGATCTCCAGCGCCATCGGCTCTGGCTCGTCGTGACGGCTGCCGCGTTCGTGGCCTCCGGCATTGTGATGCCGATCCCGGGGCCGAACCTGCTGGCCTACTACTTCGCCTTCCGGATGGTCGGCCACTTCCTGTCCATGCGCGGCGCGCAGAAGGGGCTCGGCAGCGTGGTGTGGGATCCTCGGGCCAGCGCCGAGCTGACCGTGCTGCGCGCGGCACGCGGCCTGGACGAGCCGGCGCAGCGGCGCCAGGTGGCGGATGTGGCGGCGCGCCTCGGCCTGCGCGGGCTGCCGCGGTTCTACGAGCGGATCACGGCTGCGGCTGCGTGATAGACTGGCGTGGGATGGAACTCCGGGAACTCGCGGCGCGCCTCGGCTGCCGCCTCGTGGGCGACGGCGCGATCGAAGTGACGCGCCTGGCGGGCATTACGCGCGCGCAACCGGGCGACCTGACCTTTCTGGCCAATCCCCGATACACATCGGCGCTCAAGCGGACGCGAGCTTCCGCCGTCATCCTGGGCGAGGTCGCGCCCGACGCTCCCTGCGCCATGCTGCGCACCCCCCATCCGTACCTCGCGTTTGCGAACGCGGTGAAGCTGCTCGCGCCGGAGGCGAGGCCGCGCGAGGGGATTCACCCGTTGGCCTCCGTGGCAGGCGGGGCGCGGATAGGGGCGGGCGTGTCGGTTGGTCCGTTTGTGGCGATCGAGGAGGGCGCGTCGGTGGGGGATCGCACCATCCTGTACCCCGGCGTGACCATCGGGCGGGACGCCTGTATCGGGGAGGACTGCGTCGTGCACGCTCGTGTCTCGATCCGCGAAGGGACGCGGATCGGCCGCCGCGTGATCCTGCAGGACGGCGCCGTCGTGGGCAGCGACGGGTACGCCTACGCGCAGCGGCCCGATGGCACGCACCAGAAGGTCCCGCAGCCCGGCCTCGTCGTCATCGAAGACGACGTCGAGATCGGCGCCAACACGACGATTGACCGGCCGGCCCTCGGCGAGACCCGCATTGGCGCCGGCACCAAGATCGACAACCTCGTCCAGATTGCGCACGGCGTGACGATCGGGCGGGACTCGCTGATCATCGCGCAGGTCGGGATTGCCGGCAGCACGACGATCGGCGACAACGTCGTGCTGGCGGGCCAGGTCGGCGTGGCCGGACACCTGGAGATCGGGCAGGGTGTGCGGGCCACGGGCAAGACGGTCATCACCAACTCGCTTGAGGCCGGCGCGTTCGTGTCCGGATGCCCGGCCATTCCGAACCGCGACTGGCGGAAGTCCTCCGTCCTGTTTCACCGGCTGCCGGAGATGCGGAAGGCGCTCATGGAGCTCGAGTCACGGCTCGCCGCCCTCGAGCGTGAGCGCGCCGCGATCCGGGCCGCCACGCCGCGCGACAGCCCCTAGCCCGCTCCGGCGCGCTCGCTGCTCCGATGACGCTCTGGCGACCACGATGACCGCGATGCTCATCTCGTGCGGCGAACCTTCCGGCGATCTCTACGCCGGCGAGCTGGTGCGGGAGGTGCGCCGGCTCGATCCGGCCATCCGGGTCGCCGGGTTCGGAGGCGGCCGTTTGCGCGCGGCCGGCGCCGAGCTGGTGGGCGACTTCGAGGGACTCACCGTGACCGGGCTGGTCGAGGCGGTGCGGGTCCTCCCGCGGTCATGGCTGATGTACCGGCGACTGCTGCACGAATCTGCCGTCCATCCGCCGGACGTGTTCGTTGCCGTCGACTTTCCGGATTTTAACGTGCGCGTGGCGGCGGCACTGAAACGCCGCGGCGTGCCGGTGGTCTACTACATCAGCCCGCAGGTCTGGGCCTGGCGTGCGGGCCGCCTCCGCACGCTGGCCCGCATCGTCGACCGCATGCTCGTGATCTTCCCCTTCGAGGAGGATCTCTACCGGCGCGCCGGTGTGCCGGTCGAGTTCGTCGGCCACCCGCTGGTCGACCTTGCGCGGGCGCGGCAGTCGCGGCAGGCCTTTCTGACCGATTGCGGGCTCCGTCCCGAGGCCCCCACGATCGCGCTCTTGCCCGGCAGCCGGCCGAATGAGGTCCGGGCCATCCTGCCCGACCTCGTGCGGGCTGCCGCGTTGATGGCTGTGCGCCGGCCCGGCGTGCAGTTCGTGCTCGCGCGCGCTCCCCACCTCGACGAGGGGCTCTTTGCGCCGCTGGCGGCTCCGCAGCTTCCCCCGATCGCCGTCGTCGAGGGGCGGGCGGACGACGTGCTGGCGGCGTCAGACGTCGTGCTGACGGCATCGGGCACCGCGACGGTGCAGGCCGCCATCCACGGGCGGCCCATGGTGATCGTCTATCGGGTCGATCCGCTGACGTACCGGGTGGCCAGGCGCTTCGTGCGGGTCGCAAGCTACGGGATGGTCAACCTGGTCGCGGGTCGTCGCGTCATGCCGGAGCTGATCCAGGAGGCATTTACGCCCGAGGCGGTGGCCGCCGAGGCGCTCGAGCTGCTGGGCGACGCCCAGCGCGCCGCGGCCGCTCGCGCGGCTCTCGCCGAGGTGCGCGCGCGTCTCGGCGGGGGCGGGGCGAGCCGGCGCGCGGCAGAGGCGATTCGGCGGCTGATCGCGGAACGGTCGGCCGCCGCTCTTCCGCTCCCTTCATGACTGAGAGGACGTCGATGACGGATGCGCTCAACACGTTTGGCGTCCGGATGCCGGTACAGCTGGCAGGCACGACCGCCGAGATCTTCAGTCTTCGCGCCCTGGAGCAGGCAGGCTTTCCGCGCGTCTCGCGGCTGCCGTACTCCCTGAAGATCCTGCTCGAGAACCTGCTGCGTCACGAGGATGGCGCGCGCGTCTCGGCGGAGGAGATCGGCACGCTGGCGCGCTGGAGCCCGGCGACCGGCGCGCAGAAGGAGATTGCGTTCACGCCGGCCCGCGTCCTGCTTCAGGATTTTACCGGCGTCCCGGCAGTGGTCGACCTAGCGGCCATGCGCGACGGCGTCGCCCGCCTGGGTGGTGACCCGGCACGCGTCAACCCCCTCCAGCCGGTCGAGCTCGTGATTGACCACTCGCTGCAGGTCGACTTCTTCGGCCGGCCGGACGCCGCATCGCGCAACGCGCAGCTCGAGTTCGCGCGCAACAAGGAGCGGTACCAGTTCCTCCGGTGGGGCCAGCAGGCGTTCAGCAACTTCAGGGCCGTGCCGCCCGACACGGGCATCGTGCACCAGGTCAACCTCGAGTACCTGGCGCGCGTGGTCTTCCTCGACACCCGCGGCGCGACGCCCCTGGCGTTTCCCGACACGCTCGTGGGTACCGACTCGCACACGACGATGGTCAACGCGTTGGGGGTCCTGGGCTGGGGCGTCGGCGGGATCGAGGCCGAGGCGGCGATGCTCGGCCAGCCGATCTCGATGCTGATTCCCCCCGTTGTCGGCTTCAAGCTGCTCGGACGGATGTGCGAGGGGGTGACGGCAACGGATGTCGTTCTGACGATCACCGAGCGGCTCCGCAAGGAAGGCGTGGTCGGCGCCTTCGTCGAGTTCTACGGCTCGGGCGTTCGACACCTCTCGCTCGCCGACCGAGCGACGCTCAGCAACATGTGCCCGGAGTACGGCGCCACCGTCGCTGTGTTTCCGATTGATGAGATGACGACGGATTACCTGCGGCTCACGGGCCGGGACCCGGGCCAGGTCGCGCTCGTCGAGGCCTACGCCCACGCTCAGGGGCTGTTCGCGTCGGCCGGCGCGCCAGAAGCCGACTATTCGCGAACACTCGAGCTTGAGCTTGCGGCCGTCGAACCGTGCCTCGCCGGCCCGCGGCGTCCCCACGACCGCGTGTCGCTCGCGCAGACGAGGACGGCATTCGAGCAGGCGCTGCCCACGCTGCTCGCAAGCCGCAAGGCCGGCAGCGCAGCTGCATCCGGCGCGGCGGCGGACCGGGCGTGCGAGGTCTCTGGGGTGGATCATGGCTCGGTGGTGATCGCCTCGATCACGAGTTGCACCAACACGTCGAACCCGAGCGTGATGATCGGCGCGGGTCTGCTGGCCAGGAAGGCTGTCGCGCGAGGCCTGCGCGTGAAGCCCTGGGTGAAGACCAGCCTGGCTCCGGGATCGCAGGTCGTGACGGATTACCTTGACCGAGCCGGGCTGACGCCGTATCTCGACCAGCTCGGCTTCCACCTGGTCGGGTACGGGTGCGCCACCTGCATCGGCAACAGCGGGCCGCTGCCCGACGGCGTGACGTCCGCGATCAAGGCGAGAGGCCTGGTGGTTGCCTCTGTTGTCAGCGGCAACCGCAACTTCGAGGGGCGGATTCAGCCGCTCGTGCGCGCCAACTACCTGGCGTCGCCGCCGCTGGTGGTAGCCTTCGCCCTGGCTGGAACGATGCTCATCGACCTCACCCGGGACCCCATCGGGCGGGACGCCGCCGGCCGCGACGTGTTCCTGGGCGAGATCTGGCCGTCCAACCAGGAGATTCAGGAGGCGACGGCCCAGGCCGTCAGGTCCGAGGCGTTCCGGGAGGTCTACGGCCGGGTGTTCGACGGTGACGAGTCGTGGCGGTCGTTGCAGGTGCCGGAAGGGGAGCGGTACCAGTGGGATCCCGAGTCCACCTACATCCGCCATCCACCGTTCTTCGAGCACGTCGAGCTTGCGCCTTCCCCTGTAACCGACATTGTCAACGCGCGCGTGCTTGCCGTGCTCGGCGACAGCGTGACCACCGATCACATCTCGCCGGCCGGGTCGATCCCCGCCGAGAGCCCGGCCGGGAAGTACCTCGTGGCGCAGGGGGTCTCGCCGCGCGACTTCAACTCGTACGGCGCGAGACGGGGCAACCACGAGGTCATGGTCCGCGGCACGTTCGCCAACATCCGCCTCCGGAACCAGCTGGTTCCCGGCGTCGAGGGCGGCTGGACGGTTCACCTTCCCGGCGGGGAGCAGATGAGCATCTACGACGCCGCCACACGTTACTCAGCCGACGGCGTGCCGCTCGTCGTGCTGGCCGGGAAGGAATACGGCTCGGGCTCGTCGCGCGACTGGGCGGCGAAGGGAACCGCCCTCCTCGGTGTGCGTGCGGTGCTGGCCGAGAGCTTCGAGCGAATTCACCGCAGCAACCTCGTCCACATGGGCGTGTTGCCGCTGCAGTTCAAACCCGGACAGAACGTGGCCGCGCTCAAGCTGACCGGCCGATCGCGTTTTTCGATTACCGGCATCGCCAGCCTGTCGAGGCCCGGAGGCGACGTCACGGTGCGCGCCCGGGGTGACGATGGGACGGAATCGCAGTTCTGGGCGACCGCCCGCATTGACACGCCGGAGGAGCTGCAGGCGTTCCAGCACGGCGGCATTCTGCCGTACGTGCTGCGGCAGTTGCTGAAGAAGCAGTAGTCAGTGGCCAGTTAGTAGTCGGTGGTCAGCTTGCCCGACGAAGCTCGCCGAGGGCGAGCGAAGTCGGGTGGTCAGTCGGCCGTGAGTCGTGAGTCGTGGGTCGTGGGTGGCAGAGTGCTGACGGCTGCTGCGATCAAGGCGCGGGCCCGAGCGATCGGGTTCGACCTGTGCGGGATTGCGCCGGCCGCGCCGGCTCCGGAACACGAGAACCTGCGGGCCTGGCTGGACCGGGGCTACGCGGGCACGATGGGATACCTCGCCCGCACGGCGAAACTCCGCATGGACCCGCGGCGGGTCCTCCCGGGCGCTCGGTCGGTTGTTGTCATGGGAACGGCCTACAATACCGACCGCCCGTACGCGTGCGGCGTCGGTGATCCCGGCCGCGCCCTCATCTCGCGGTACGCGTGGGGACGTGACTACCACGACGTGATCCGGACTCGCCTGGCGGCGCTTCTGGCGTGGATGCGCGCGGAGGGCGGTCGGGCATTCGAGGCGCGGGCGTTCGTGGACACAGGGCCGGTGCAGGAGAAGGTGCTCGCGCACCACGCGGGCATCGGCTGGCTCGGCAGGAATGGGTGCGTGATCACCGCAGGCCTCGGCTCCTGGGTGTTCCTCTCTGTGATGCTGACCACGCTCGATCTGGCTCCCGACCCGCCGGCGGACGATCGCTGCGGCACCTGCGCACGGTGTCTGAACGCCTGCCCGACGGGGGCGCTGGTCGAGCCGCGGGTTGTCGACGCGACCCGCTGCATCTCCTACCTGACGGTCGAGTCGAAGGGAGCAATTCCCGGCGCGCTTCGGTCCGCGCTCCGCAACCGTGTCTTCGGGTGTGACGTGTGCCAGGAGGTTTGTCCCTGGAACGCAGGGGCACCCACGACCGCGGCTCCCGAGTGGCAGCCGCGAGAGGGGCTGGATGCCCCCAGGCTCGTGGACCTGTGGGCGCATGACGATACGGAACTGACGGTGCTCGTCGAGGGCACGCCGCTTGCGCGGCCGGGGCTGGCCGGCTTGCGGCGTAACCTGGCTGTGGCGATCGGCAACAGCGGCGAGCCGGCCGGCGCGACGTGGCTGGATGGAGGCTGTGCCGAGCCGCATCCGGGACGCTCGCCGTCGTGCGAGGATCCCGGCGTCCAGGAGCACGTCGACTGGGCCAGAGACACGCTGCGAAAGAGAGGCATCTCATGAGGGTGACGCTCGTCGCGTCGGCGATTTTCGGCATCACGTGCATGACGGGCGCTGCGTGCCGTCCCGCCCCAGCCGCTGCGCCTGCGGCGGGCGCCCCGGAGGAGGAGACCGTGTCCGAGGCCGCGAGAATCGACACGATGGCGGCACGGTTCGCTCCGGTGGAGATCGCAGTGGATCTCTCGACCCTGCCGCTGCAGGAGCAGCAGGTCCTGGCGAAGCTCGTGGCTGCCGCGCGCGTCATGGACGCGCTGTTTCTCAGGCAGGTCTGGGCGGGGAACGAGGCTCTGCTGCTCGATCTGCTCGACGACACGAGTAGCGCGGGCAAGGCGCGGCTGCGCTACTTCCTGATCAACAAAGGGCCGTGGTCGCGGCTCGACGGCAATCAGCCGTTTGTGCCAGGCGTCCCCGCCAAGCCGGCGGGCGCCAACTTCTATCCTGCCGGCGCGACCAGGGGCGAGGTGGACAGGTGGCTGAACTCGCTCACCGAGGCCGAACGCCGGCAGGCAGCCGGGTTCTTCACGACGATCCGTCGCGCGCCTGGTGCGCCGACAGGCTCGTTTGTCAGCGTGCCGTACAGCGTCGAGTATCAGGGAGAGCTGGAACGCACGGCAGCGCTGCTGCGCGACGCCGCAGCCCTGACCTCCCAGCCGACGCTGAGAACCTACCTGACTTCCCGCGCCGACGCGTTCCTGTCGAATGACTACTTCGCCAGCGACGTCGCCTGGATGGAGCTGGAGGGCCGCATCGAGCCGACGATCGGCCCCTGCGAGGTGTACGAGGACGAGTGGTTCAACGCGAAGGCGGCCTTCGAGGCGTTTATCGCGGTAGGCGACGAGGCCGAAACCCGCAAGCTGGCGAAGTACGCGGCCGAACTGCAGGGCATCGAGGACAACCTGCCGATTGACCCGAAGCACCGCAACCCCGCGCTCGGCGGCCTCGCGCCGATTCGTGTCGTGAACGTTGTCTGCTCGGCGGGCGACGGCAACCGGGGCGTGCAGACGATTGCCTTCAACCTGCCCAACGACGAGCGCGTGATCAGGGAGAAGGGCGCCAAGCGCGTCATGCTCCGGAACCTGCAGGAGGCCAAGTTCGGCGTCGTGCTGAGGCCGATTGCGGAGCGGGTGCTCTCGGCGGCCGACCGGGCACAGGTCACCTTCGACGCGTTCTTCACCCACACGCTCGTTCACGAGCTGATGCACGGCCTCGGGCCGCACCAGATCGTCGCGGGCGGGCGCCAGACAACGGTCCGTCAGGAGCTGAAGGAGACCTACAGCACGATCGAGGAGGCCAAGGCGGACATCTCGGGTCTCTTCGCGCTGCAGCACCTGATCGACAAGGGGGTGGTCGACAAGGCAACCGAGCCGGCGCTGTACCGGACGTTTCTGGCGTCCGCCTTTCGTTCGATCCGGTTCGGGCTGACCGAGGCCCACGGCAAGGGCATCGCGATCCAGCTCAACTACCTGCTCGACGCCGGCGCGTTCGTGGCCCGGCCGGACGGTACTTTCTCGGTCGACGAAGCCAGGATCAGGGAGGCCGTCAGCGGGCTGACACGCGAGATCATGACCCTGCAGGCCGAGGGCAATTACGAGAAGGCCAAGCAGATGGTCGCGCGGCTGGCCGTGCTGCGCCCGGAGGTGGAGCGGGCGCTGGCCCGGCTGACGGACATCCCCGTCGATATCAGGCCGATCTTCGTGACTGCGGCTCAATTGAGAGCGGGGGCTCGAGAGTAGATGGCCAGCACGCGGAGGGCGGTGGCTACGGATCCGCCGCCCTCGACCCCGTTCGCGACCCACTATCCACTATCCACTACCCACTGTTCTGTCAGGCCCACGGCCTGATCTGCTAGAACCCTCAACCGCCGCCGGTCGGCCCGCACCCTCCCGAGGAGGTGCGCGAGAAGCAGCTGGCCCCCCTGCTGGTGCCGCCGCTCGTGGCAAACGTGGACAACACCCGCAAGAGGTCGTTCCCGTGGCACTGCGGGCAGACGGGTTTGGTCTGGCCGTAGACCAGAGTCTCGAACCGGTGGCCGCACCGGTTGCACTCGTATTCGTACACGGGCATCAGCATCCCTCCAGCTGATTGAGATTCACGAATGAGGGGTCGGGTTTCATTTCGGCCGGATACGGAATCGACTTACGTTTCTGTAATCGTTCGAAATGAAACCCGACCCCTGAGGAGCGCGTGTAGCTCGCGGGCCAGCACCCCGACCGCCGCCTCGACTTTCGGCGTGAGGTCCTCGCTGACCGTCAGCGTGTCTGCGCCCTCCACGCCGATGATCTCGACGCGCGCGGGCATCTCAATTCCCAGTTGGCCGGCGAGGTCGAACGCCGTGGCGACACTGATGTCGTGGGCACCGACCAGTCGAGCCGATCCGGCCACCTCCTGCAGCGTCAGGTGACGGATGGCGCCGGGCTCAGAGCCCGGCCCGGTCAAGCAGTCGATGATGATCGCCTCGCGCGCGCCGGCCAGCAGGTCGATGAGCTCGAATCCCCCCCGCGTGCTCGTCGCGATCCGCACGCCCTCGATGGGGTCAGCCTCGAGGAGCAACGCAAGCGCGGCAGCCACGCGAAGGCCGACGGCGTCATCACAGAGGACAGGGTTGCCGAGGCCGAGAACCACGATGGCTGGGGGGCGATCGGCTGACACTGCGGCTCTGATCCCCGTATCACTCGTATTCGTGGCGCACGTGGTTGCGCCTTCTGTCTGCTGCCCTACATCTTCCGCCCTACGCCTTCCGCCTTCCGCCTTACACCTTACGCCTGTACCCCCCCTACGCCGCAATCGCCGGGGACGGCCCCTCGGCTGCCGCTTTCCGCTCTCGTGCCGCCTCGTGCACGGCGGCCAGGTACTGGGCCATCGGCCGGAAGCCCAGGTGCAGCCACTTGCCGAACGGCACCTCGATGATCAGCATGGGCACGGCGATCATCAGGTGGACGACGTAGGTGATGTAGGTCGGCCAGGGCCAGTCCATCAGGCGGAACAGATGCAGCGCGATGCCGCTCAGGGCCGTCAGGAACAGCAGGATCAGGAAGATCCAGTCGGTGACGTGCGAGTGCTTGTGGATCTGTTCGGTTTTCTTCAGGCGCCCGCGGATGGCCAGCAGCGTCACCGCCATCAGCATGACGGTGCCGTAGTACCCGAAGAGCGCGGTGAAGTGGAAGTCCGAACGGTCGCGCTGGAACCACGGCAGGAACACCACCACCAGCAGCAGCATCGTGGCGTAGCCGGTGACGAGCAGGAAGTGCTTCAGCCACAGCCACCGGGTGTTGGTGTCGCAGTCGAGCCACCGTTTCTGCGTGGCGGCGTGCACACCGAAGTCCAGGAGCTTGCCGATCCAGATTGACAGGGGCACCTTGAGGCCGCGATCGCCTCTTCTGACAAACGCCACCATCCGGAGGGTGTTGGCGCCGAGCAGCGTAAACAGCAGGGCGGCCAGGACGAGGTCGCCGATGTGGACCCATTCCTTCCGGGCGAACAGGTCGAGCCGGACGTGCTCGAGCGCCTCGCCCTGCACGGCCTGGAACCCGAACGTCACGCCGAAGAGGCCGGGCACGAGAAAGAAGCCGAGCACCACGAGCGCGACGACGAAGAGAGCGCCGAGTTCCCAGATCTCCGACGTGTACAGACGCTTCGACAGACCGGTGAAGTCGTACTTGGTCGTGAGCCAGCGCCGTGTGGCCATCATCAGCTCGCCCGGCTCGGCCTCCCGCGGGCAGGTGTCGGAGCAGTTGCCGCAGTAGTAGCAGAGCCACGGCTCGGGCGACTCGACCAGGCGGTCCGTCAGGCCGAGTTGCAGGTACCGGATGATCTTGCGCGGGAAGACGGTGTCCCCCTTCGACAGCCCGCAGACGGCCGTGCAGGTGCCGCAGTTGAAGCACTTGGTGAACGTGCCGCCGCCAAGCGCCTCGATCTCGGAGGCGAGATCAGGATTCACCCGGTAGCTCATCGCCCTATGCCCCTTTCAGGCTGTACAGCAGGTACCCCTGCTCTTCGGCGCCCTCGACCACCTCGCCGTGGCGGCGCAGCGCCATCAGGTGCCACATCGCCTTCGGCGGGTCGAGCTTGCACTCGGCAGCGAGCTGCGGCACCGTCTTCGGCCCGCCCTTGAGGGCCGCGCGGATGGCCTTGTAGACGCGCTGCTGCTCGTTGAAGTACTCCTTCAGCTCCTTCGACATCCCGCCCTGCCGGTCGCGGAGGACCTCGATTGGGCGCTTGGCTTTAACCTTCGGCTCGCTCGCGGGCAACATCGTGTCGGACATGCTGCGCTCCACTTGGCCTGGCGACGGGCGGCCTCGTCAGTGCGTCATCGCGTACTCGGGGGCCGGCGCGCGCTTGCGCTGCCGGTGCAGGTGCGCGGCGGCGGCCATGGCTGCCTCGCCTGCCTCGACGATGGCGTCGGGGATATCCTTGGGTCCGGCCGCGACGCCCGCCACGAACACGCCTTCCAGCGTCGTGTACGACGGATTGATCTTCGCCTGCGGCGTTTCCAGGAAGCCGTCTTCCGCCTCGGCCACCTCGATCACGCCCTTCGGATGCCAGGCCGGCACCAGCCCCTGCGACAGCACGACGAGGTCGTGCCGGCGGTCGACCACGCGGCCGTCCTCATCGAGCAGCTCGACGCGGAGCACGAGATCGTGGTTGTCGACCTCGGTGATCCTGCCGACCTTTCCCTTGACGATCTTGACGCCCTCGGCCATGGCGCGCCGGTAGAACTGCTCGTATCCCTTGCCGAACGCGCGGATGTCCATATGGTAGAGCGTGACGTCCACTCCGTGGATGTAGTGGCGGAGCAGCAGCGCCTGCTTCAGGGCGTACATGCAGCAGACGCGGGAACAGTACGGCACGCCGATCGACCGATCGCGGCTCCCGGCGCATTGGACGTACGCGACCGAGTGCGGGATCTTCCCGTCCGCCGGACGGAGCACGCGCCCGTACGGCCCGTTGCTCGACTGGACCCGCTCCATCTGCAGCGGGCTCATCACGTTCGCGAGCTTCCCGCCGCCGTACTCCGCCTTCCGATCCATCGGCGTGATGGTGAGGCCGCTGGCGACGACGACGGCGCCGACGTTCGTCGTGACGGTGCGGGCTTCCTGGGTGAAGTCGATGCAGTGCGGCGGACAGACCCTGTCGCACTTGCCGCAGAAGACGCACTCCTCGGGGATCAGCACGGCCTTCTGGGGAATCGCGTTGCTGTGCGGGATGTAGATCGCCCGGCGCGAGCCCAGGCCGTAATCGAACTCGTGCGGCACGTCGATCGGGCACGCCAGCTCGCACTCGCCGCAGCCGATGCACGCCTCCTCGTTCACGTAGCGCGGTTTCAGCAGCAGCTGGACCGCGAAGGCCCCGTCCTCCTTCCGCACCGAGGAGACCTCGGTGTAGGTCTGGAGCTGGATCCGGGGGTGGTGGGCGGCCTCCGCCATCCGTGGCGTGCAGATGCAGCTCGAGCAGTCCAGGGTGGGGAACACCTTGTTGAGGCCGACCATCACCCCGCCGATCGAGGGGTAGCGGTCGACGAGCAGCACCTCGAACCCCTGCTCGCCCAGGTCCAGCGCCGCCTGGATCCCGGCGATCCCTCCCCCGATAACCAGCGCGTCGTAGTGACTCCGAATCTCGGCCATGGGCGTCCTCGTCCCTCAGCGTCTCAGCTCGTCAATGACCGTCCCGTCGGCGTCGTGCACCCGCACGGCCAGCGCCGTCCGGCCGGGCAGGCTGTGCGTGGCGCACCCGAAGCACGGATCGTAGGCGCGGAACGCCATCTCAATCCGGTTGAGCGTGCCCTGGGTGAGCGGCACGCCCTTGCGGATCAGCCCCTGCGCCGCCTGCTTGATCGACATGCAGATCGCGGCGTGGTTGTTCGTCGTCCCGACGATCAGGTTGGCCTTCCGGACCAGGCCCCGCTCGTCGGTGACGTAGTGGTGGGTGAGCGTGCCGCGCGGCGCCTCCACGATGCCGACACCCTCCTTCGGCGTCTCAGTCGGAATCGCCCGGTAGTTGTCCGGGGTGGTGATCTCCGGGTGTCGCACCAGCTCCAGCGTCCGCTCGGCGGCGTGCACGAGCTCGATGACGCGGGCCCAGTGGATGGCCAGCGTGTGATGCACCGGCGTGCGGCCGGACCGGTCGCCCGTCAGCGTCTCGAAATACTCCTCGTAGGCCTCCTGCGCGAGCGGCGTGCTCATCCCGTCGGCGGCATTCAGCCGCGACTGCGGCGTCGCGCGGTAGACGCCCGACGCCTTGCCGTCAACGAACCCCTTCCAGCCCACCTTTGCGAGGTACGGGAACTTCAGGTAGCTCCACGGCTCAACGTGCTCGGCGACGTGCTGGAGGTAGTCGCGCGGGCCGTACTTGCAGAGTTCCTGACCCTGCGGGTCGACGACGCGCACCAGCCCGTCGTAGAAGTTCACGCGGTTCTTCTCGTCGACCAGCCCCATCGAGTAGGTCTCGTGGCGGTACGGGCCGTTCAGGATCAGGTCGACGTAAGCCTGGTTGGCCAACACCACGTCGTGGAGCAGCTTCAGCGTGAACTTGCCGAACTCCACGAAGAACCGGGCAATCTCCTCGAGCCGGTCCCGCTCCGCCACGTTGATCGGCTTGCTCACCCCGCCCGGGATCGCGTTGATCGGGTTGACGGGCTTGCCGCCGAAGATCGAGGCGGCCTCGTGGCCCCACTGGCGGCACTTGATCACCTCGCTGCCAATCTCCACGCCCAGCTTGCGGATGACGCCGATCAGGTTCCGCGCGGCCGGGTCGGAGTCCGGGCCCATCACGAAGTCGGGGGCGCCCAGCGCGTAGAAGTGCGTGGCATGATCGGTGACGAAGAAGTAGTCGTACTGCAGCTCGCGCAGCAGCCGCGCGGGCAGCGGCGGCGTCAGGCTGAACACGGCGTCGCAGGCCTTGGCCGACGCCATCATGTGCGCCTCGGGGCACACGCCGCAGATGCGCGGCGTGATGCGCGGCATCTCCTCGACCGGCCGCCCCTCGCAGAACTTCTCGAAGCCTCGAAGCTCGGGCACCTGGAAGTAGCACTCGGCCAGCTCCCCGTCCTGATCGAGGAACAGATCGATCTTGCCGTGGCCCTCGAGCCGCGTGATGGGGTCGATGCTGATCCGCCTGAGCCCTTCCGCCGTCCGGACATGTGGAGTCGTCATACGCTCACCACGACTGCGGGGCTCCACCCCGCTCAGCACGGTTGCGCTCCCGCCCTTACCGCCGTCCCTTGAGGATGCTCGACGCCAGGCTGAAGCGGTAGAACGTCCCGACCGGGTCGACGATCTGCGCGACGATCTCCTGCGCCCGCTCCTCGGTCGTGGCGTCGATGACCGACCCGACCGCGCCGATCATCGCCGTTCCCCGATCCGTGACGTCGCCCGATGCCGTGTAGCACCCGCGGCAGCCCAGGTTCGCCTTCAGGCACGGCGCGCCGCACCCGCTGCGCGTCGCGGGCCCCAGGCAGACGAAGCCCTGCTCGAGCAGGCACCAGTCCGGCTCGGGGACCTTCTCGTGCGGCCGCACGAACGCCTTGATGCGCGTCTTCCGCTTCTCGCGCGGGCATTCGTCGCAGACGACCTTGTCGTCGCAGCCGACGACGACGGCCTGGTTCCGCGCCGGCACGGCTCCCGCCACCACCGCCTGGAGGACCTTCCAGACCTGGTGGGCCTGCGGGGGACAGCCTGGGATCTGATAGTCGACCTCGACGACGTCGCAGAGCCGGAGCACCTGCGGGTAGAGCCGCGGCAGCTCGAGATCGCCGTACGGCGTCGGCGTGATCGGCTGCGGTTCGACGCGGCCCGGGTTCGGCGCGGACGGGCTCTCGAAATACGACGACGCCTTGACTGCCTCGACCGTCGACAGATTGGCCAGCGCCGGGATCCCGCCGTCAACGGCGCAGGCGCCGTACGCGACCAGCGTCTTGCTCTTCCGCCGCAGCAGACGCGCGATCTCCTCCTGCTCCGAGCTCCGGATGCCGCCGTTGAACAGGCAGACATCGATGTAGCCGTCGGGATAGGCGGCGACGTCCGCATACTTAAAATCGGCGACGCACGGCCAGAAGACGACGTCCGCCGCCTCGATGAGCTCGAGCAGGTGGGGGCCAATCTCCAGAAGCGAGATGTCGCAGCCTCCGCAGCTTGCAGCCCAGTACTTGGCCACCTTCAGCTTGCCGGTTGCCGCGCCGGTGCCGCCGTTCGCGCTCATCGTCACTCTCCCCAGGGCTTGAGATCCATCCCGTGGCCGACGCCCCGCTCGCGCAGGCGCGCCGGCCAGTTCAGCGGCCCGACGCGGCGGACCTGCTCGGTGACCCGCCGCACCAACTGCGCGAACTTCTCCCCTTCGGCGGCGCTGACCCACTCGTGCACGAACCGCTCGGGCTCGATGCCGAGGTCCGAGAGCACCTGCCGGACGATCGGCATGCGGGCCATCGTCTTGTGATTGCCGGTGAGGTAGTGGCAGTCGCCGATGTGGCAGCCGCAGACCATCACGCCGTCCGCGCCCCTGGCGAACGCCTCCATGATGAGCTCCGGGTCGATGCGGCCGGAGCACATCAGGCGGATGATGTCGATGTTCGCGGGGTACTTCAGGCGGGCCGTCCCCGCGTTATCCGCGCCGGTGTACGAGCACCAGTAGCAGAGGAACGCGATGATCCGGGGCTCCCAGGCGGCCGGTACCGCCGCCTCCCGCGCCGTGGTCGGGACCTGCTGCTCAGCCATGCCGTGTTCTCCCACGTCTCCGCGCCCTCCTCAGGCGGGCACATCCTCCAGCAGCATCTGCAGCTCGGCCATGATCTGGGCGTCGTTGAACCCGAACTGCTGGATCGCATTGCTCGGACAGGTGGCTGCGCACGTGCCGCACCCCGTGCAGAGCGCCTCGTTCACCTTGGCCACCCCGCGCACCTGATCCTTCGAGATGGCTTCGTACGGGCAGACCGTCAGGCAGGTCTCGCAGCCGGTGCACTTCGTGTCGTCGACCTTCGCGACGAACGGGTCCATCTCGATCTGAGCCTGGGCGATGTGCAGCGCGGCTTTCGACGCGGCCGCCGACGCCGCGGCGCAGCACTCGCTGATGTCCATCGGGCTCTGGCAGCAGCCCGCGAGGAACACGCCGGAGGTGGACATCTCAACCGGGCGCAGCTTCGGGTGCACCTCGAGCAGGAAGCTGTCGGCGCCCACCGCGCAGCAGTAGATGCCGACCAGCTCGCTGATGTCGTGATGGGCCACTCCGGTGGCCAGCACGACCAGATCCGCCGGCACCTCGATCGGCAGCCCGCCCGACAGCAGATCGTCTGCCCGGACCACCAGGGGCCAGCGCCCCTCGTGATCGGGCTCGACGCGCGGCGGGCGGTCCGGCCTGTAGCGGATAAACAGCACGCCCTGTTCCGACGCCCGCTCGTAGTACGCCTCGTGCCCCCGCCCGTAGGTCCGGATGTCCTGATAGAAGTCCGCGATCTGGATCTCAGGGTGCCGCGTCTTGATCGTCAGCGCGGCGTGCAGGGCGGCGGTGCAGCACGTCCGCGCGCAATAGTCCTTGATCCGTCCGTCGGCCTGCGGCTGGTGCACGCCTTCCACCTGCCGGGCCCCGACGCAGTGGATGAAGGCGACGCGCTTGGGAGGGGGGCCGTCCGCCACGAGCCGGCCTCCCGTGGGCCCTTCGGGATCCAGCAGACGGTTGAGCTGCTGCAGCGTGATGACCTTCGGGAAGACGCCGTACCCGAGCTCTCCGTACAGCGGCTCGTACGGATCGTAGCCGGTCGCGATGATGATGACGCCGCATCGCAGCGAGACCTCGCGCGGCTGCTCCTCGAGGTTGATGCCCTTGCCCCCGACCGCGGACACGCACTTGCCGCACTTGGTGCAGCTCCGCCAGTCGATCGCGGGGATCGGGGGGTAACATCCCGGATGTCCCATGAAGATGGCCTTGCGGCGGCTCAGGCCGAAGTCGAGCTCGTTGATCGTCTCCTCGGGGCACGCGGCGATCGCGTTGCCCGCGTTCTTCAGGTGCTCGTCGACGCCGCGCGCCTCGATTCGGATGCGCGTCCTGAAATCGCCGACGAACCCCTCGGATCCGACGACCTGGGCGTTGGTCAGGGTGGTGATCAGCGGATGCCTGACGACCTCCCGCACGAGCCGGTCCAGCAGGTCGCGTGCCCGCTCGCCGGTCGGGAACACGGTGTGCAGCTGCGCCATCCGCCCGCCGAGGAACGGGCGTTTTTCGACCAACGTCACCTTCATCCCGCGCTCGGCCAGGTCGCGGGCGGCCACCAGACCCGCGGCGCCGCCTCCGATCACCAGCGCCGAGGGGAAGATCGGAATCCGGCGCTTGGTGAGCGGCGCCAGGTGGCGCGTGCGGTTGACCGCCGCGCGGATCAGGCGCGTGGCCTTCCGCGTCGCCTGCTCCTTGTCGACGACCACCCACGACACCTGCTCGCGGATGTTGACGTGCTCGAACAGATACTGGTTGAGCCCGGCCCGTTCGAGCGTCCGCCTGAAGGTGAGCTGGTGCAGCGTCGGCGAACAGGCTGCGACGACGACGCGGTTCAGGCCCAGCTCCCTGACCTTCTGCTCGATGAGCGCCTGGCCCGGATCCGAGCACACGAACATGTGCGGCGTCGCCAGCACCACGTTCGGCAGCTTCCCGATGTGCTCGGCGACGCGCTTGACATCGACGACGTCCGACACGTTGCCGCCGCAGTGGCAGATGAAGACGCCGATCCGCAGCTCCGAGGCGTTCGGATGGCTGACTCCCGAGCCGTCACCGCCGGTTCCGGCCATCACCGCGACTCCTTCTGTCTGTCGATGAGGCGCGCGGCCGCTACAGCCCGTCTCTATGGCTCATGTGAGGCTGCCGCGCGCGCACCACCGCAAGGTTGACGACAACCGTCTGGAATGGCAAGCAGGCTGGAATGGGGCGGGCGTCGCTGCCGAGCCATGGTTGCCCACCGCTCGGCGGCCTCCGGCAACATCCGGGTTCCCAGGTTCCGGCCATGGAGATACACAAGGGTACGGGACGGACGTAAGAAGGCGTCACGCTGCGCGATAAATCGGCTGTAGTCTGCACGCCCGCTGCGACGTTGTCAAGGTCAGCAGCATGCTCTGCAGGTCGAGCAGGATGCTCCGATCGGCGTGACGGGCGTGAGGCTCGTGCGGGCAGCCTGTCGGCCACGTCGCGCGACGACCTCGCACAGCCGGGCTGGACGTGTCAGCGGATGTCGTTCATCCGAGCTTCGAGCCAGGCCAGCCAGCCGCTCAGCCCGGGCGGGCCGAAACAGCTCGTCTCGATGATCTCGATGTCGGGATTCACCCGCCGGGCGTCGGCCTTGGCCGCCTCCACGCTGAATCGTGTGTGGGGCACCAAATCGATCTTGTGGAGCAGCATCAGCCGGGCCCGCCTGAAGATGCTCGGGTACTTGAGCGGCTTGTCATCGCCTTCCGCGACGCTGAGCAGGACGACCTTGGCCTCCTCGCCGAGGTCGTACGACGCCGGGCAGACCAGGTTGCCCACATTCTCAATCAGCAGCAGGTCGAGATCGGGCGGCACCTCCGCCAGCGCCCTCCGCACCATCGTGGCGTCGAGATGGCAGGTGCCCCCGGTCGTGATCTGCAGCGCCGGGAATCCGAACCCTCGCAGCCGCGCCGCGTCGCGATCGGTCTGGATGTCGCCGGTGAGCACCGCAACGCGCCAGCGGCCGCCGGCGAGCGACCCGAGCGTTTGCTCCAGCAGGCTGGTCTTGCCGGCGCCCGGCGAGGAAATCAGGTTCAGACACACCGTCCGCCGCGCCCGGAAACCGGCGCGAAGCTCGGCGGCAATCCGATCGTTCTCCTTGAGGACGTTCTGGGCAACGGCCACACGCTCCACGGTCTACTCCATCTCGAGAAACACGATCTGCAGCTCATCGCCCCGCGTCGTGCGCGTGTCGGATGATCCGCACGTTGGGCAGGCGGTGTCGAAGTTGACGACCCGGAACTCGGCGTGACACGACGAGCACCGGGCGGTCAGGGGCACCTCCTCGATCTCCAGCTCGGCCCGATCGAACTCGGTGTCCTGCACGCTGATCTGAAACGAGAACCGGAGCGCGTCGGCGTTGACGCCTGACAGCTCGCCGATCCGGAGCCCTATCCGCGTCACCCGGCCGCCACCGTGGGCCGCTGCCTCGTCTCGGACGGAGTCGACAATGGACTGTGCGATGCCGAGCTCGTGCACGCCGTACCTGCCCCCCGTCTCGATGTCGCAGCCCGCGGGATCCTGCCAGGGCCTTTCGGCCCACGTTACACCCGCCCTGTGAGCCGGCACAAGGCCTCCGCGCGGGCCGGACACAGGGCCCGGCCCGACGGCTCGCGTCAGCTCCGGTGCGCCGTGTGCAAGCCGTGTCGCGGCCCGGCTTCGCGCTTCGCGTCTATAATGGCGAGCATGGGTGCTGCCACGCAGTCTGGACGGCCTGGCCGGCCCGCCGCGCCGGCGTGCGACGGCGGTGTGCGGTGACCACCGGAACCGAGCCGTTCGAGATTCGCTTCGTGCCCGACAACCGGAGCTGCACCTCCGAGGGACCCGTCGAGCTGTTCCTGGCCGCGGCGATGTGCGGCATCGTGGTCGAACAGCCGTGCGGATCGCGGGGAACGTGCGGCAAGTGCCGGATCCGGCTCGTCGCGGGCGAGATCCCCCCGGCGGGCGCGGATCGCCGCCTGCTGTCGGAAGGTGAGCTCGACGCCGGCTGGCGTCTGGCCTGCCAGCTGGTCGTCGATCGTCCGGTGACGATTGAAGTGCCCCCGGGCACACGGTCGCTTGCCGGCAAGTCATTCGGTGGTGACCTGGAGGTGGATGCGGACCGCGTGCCCGTCGTCGACGTACGGGACGTGCAGGGTGGCGCTGCCTCGCTCGAGGTGCAGCAGACCGATCTGGACCGGCTGACGGCTGCACTCGGGCTTCCCCGGCACAGCCTCACGGCTTCGCCGCGCGTGCTCGCCCCGCTCCAGCGGGTGCTGGCGGTGTCGGGATCGGCGCGCGTCGCGGTGCAGAACGGTGAACTCGTCGCCGTGTCAGACGTCCACAGCCGGTGGCCCCTGGGCCTGGCGCTGGACATCGGATCCACATCGCTGGCGGCAGCCCTCATCGATCTGCGCGACGGCCGGGTCCTCTGCGCCGACTCGCGCCTGAACCCGCAGGTGGCCTTCGGCGCCGACATCATCTCGCGGATCCACTTCGCCACCGAGCGCGCGGACGGGCTCGATCAGCTGACCGACGCCGTCCGCGACGGGCTGGCGGATCTGATCCGGGATCTGCTGGCTGCCGCGCGTTGCGGCGCGAGCGACGTCATCCTGGCCGCCTGTGCCGGCAACCCGACGATGATGCACGCCTGGGCCGGCGTGGCGATTGCGCCGCTCGGCACCGCGCCGTACTTGGGGGTCTGGTCGTCCGAGCTGCACGCTCGAGCTGCGGAGTTCGGTCTGCCGATCCACCCGAACGCCCCGGTCTACATCTTCCCGATGGTGCGCAGCCACGTTGGCGCCGATGCCGTCAGCGCCGCGGTGGCGACGGGCCTCGACCGGCGGGACCGCCCGGCGCTGCTCATCGACCTGGGCACGAACACCGAGATCATGCTGGCCGCCGGAGGCCGCCTGCTGGCCACCTCTGCTGCGGCGGGGCCGGCCTTCGAAGGGGGCAGCATTGCGCACGGCATGCGGGCCGCGCCGGGCGCGATCGACGCCGTGAGGGTGACCTCCGGCGGCCGCGTGCATCACACCACGATCGGCAACCAGCCGGCGCGGGGGGTCTGCGGCTCCGGCTTGATCGATGCGGTGGCCGAGCTGCTGCGGGCGGGAGCGATCTCGGTGGACGGGTTCCTGCGCCCGCCGGAGCACCTGCCCGGCAGCAGGTCCGGCAGCCTGGCGGACCACTTCGTGACCGTGGCCGGGCAGAACGGGTTCGTGCTGGCACGACGCGCCGAGGCGGCCCACGACCGGGACATCGTGCTGATGGCCAGAGACGTCCGCCAGCTCCAGCTGGTCAAGGGGTCAATCCTGGCTGCCACTGCCATCATCTGCCGGGAGGCCGGCCTCGATCCGGGCGAGCTGGATGAGGTGCTGATTGCCGGCGCGTTCGGCAACTACATCCGGAAGGCGAGCGCGCTGGCCATCGGGCTCGTGCCGTCGCTTGACCCCGAACGCGTGCGGTTTGTGGGCAACGCCGCGGGCCTTGGGGCGCGCATGGCGCTCTGCGACGACCGGGTCCGCGCCCGCGCGCGCTCTCTCGCAGCACGGGCCGAGTACGTCGAGCTGGCCACTCACGGGGACTATCAGGCGCTGTTTATGGACGCGCTGGCCTTCCCGGCGGCCGCAACGCCCGTGGGTCTTGCCGGTCCGTCGGGCACGCGCGGCTCGGAGCGGACTCCGGCGGTAACAGGGTAAAGGAGCACAGATTATGACGTTCGACCTGCGCGAGGCGTGCCGCCAGCGGGTCGTGCTGGCCGACGGCGCGATGGGCACGGAGCTGCAGCGCGCCGGGCTCAGCCTGGGCGAATCGGGTGAGCGGTGGAACCTCGACCACCCCGACCGCGTCGAGGCCATCCAACGGGCTTACATCGAGGCGGGCTGTGACCTGATCATCACGAACTCATTCGGCGCGAGCCGATGGGTGCTCGGCCGGTACGGTCTTGCCGATCGGGTGGACGACGTCAACCGCGCCGCCGCTGCCATCGCGCGCAAGGCGGCCGGGACGCGGGGCGTGCTCGGGGACATCGGGCCCTTCGGCGGACTGCTGCGGCCGCTGGGCACGGTCGCGGTCGAGGAGGTCCGACTCGCGTTCCTGGGCCAGGCGCAGGCGCTGCTGGCCGGGGGCGTCGATGGGATCATCATCGAGACGATGGGCGCTGTGGACGAGGCTGAGGCAGCCGTGCACGCCGCACGAGACGCCGGCGCCGCAGTGATCGTCGCCTCGATGGCCTTTGATCGGACTCGGAAAGGAGAGATCCGGACCATGATGGGCGTCTCTCCGCAGAACGCCGCGCGCGCCCTTGTCGCGGCAGGCGCCGATGTGGTCGGCGCGAACTGCGGCACGAAGATGGCCCCCAGAGACTTCGTGGAGGTCGTGTCGGCCATGAAGGCCGCTGTGTCTGTGCCCATCATCGTGCAGGCGAACGCCGGCCAGCCCGATCTGGTCGGCGGCAGGGCCGTCTACCGTCTGCCTCCCGGGGAGTTCGCCGCGGAGATGCGTGAGGTGGTGTCTGCCGGCGCGTCGATCATCGGCGGCTGCTGCGGGACGACGCCGGCGCACATGGCCGCGCTCGAGGCCATGATCAGGGGTTCGGCGTGAGCAGGTGCAGTGTCGTGCGGCGCCGGCTGCCGGCGGTGGCGGCAACGACGTCGGCGGCTGCCGGCTGGGGGCGGGCGGGTGCCGAGGCGTCGCCGGTGGTTTCGCCTGTCCTGGTTCTGTGACATGGTATGCACTGGGGAAGGGTGGCGGTGTTCTTGAAACGGGGATGCGAGCCGTGGTCCGGCCTGGCGGTTGCGGCCGTGCTCGGGCTGGCGGCAGCCCAGACCAGCGTGCCCTCGCAAGCTGCGCAGCAGGCCTCCAAGCCGATCCCTGAGGTCGGCATCAGGATGCTGGACGAGTCGGTGGGCGACGCCGCTTGGTCTCTGGATGGGCGGACGCTGGCCTACTCGAAGCGCGACACGCTGGACTTCTACATGAAACTGTGGACGGCCGGCGCGGACGGCTCAGGCCGGCAGTGTCTGACCTGCGATCCGCCCGCCCCCGCCAAGCACTGCGGCGATGCCGCGTGGCACCCGTCGGGAGAGTTCCTCGTCTTCTCGGCGGAGAATGAGGACGTGCGATCCCGCAAGGCCGACCTGCTGGCGGAACCGGGCGTCGGCCTGAACACCAACCTGTGGGTGATGACGGCCGACGGCACCCGCGTCTGGCGGCTCACGCGTGACGAGACGAGCGACGACAACCCGCGCGGCGCGGTCCACCCGCAGTTCTCCCCGGACGGCGCGCGACTGGTCTGGGCCGGCCCCGTCAACAGGACGGACGAGCGTCCGGGATACGAGTGGGGTGAATGGGCGCTGTTTCTCGGCGACTTCGAAACGACAGGGGGGACGCCGACGCTCACCAACGTGCGCGCGTTCCAGCCGGGCGACTACCACGGGTACTACGAGTCGCACGACTGGTCGCCCGACGGCCGCGCGATCCTCTGCGGCGGGCAGCTGGTGCCGGATCAGCCGGTCACGGGCCTCGATATCTTCGAGTACGAGATCGCCACGGGCGAGACGCGACGGCTGACGCAGTCGCGGTTCGATTGGGACTCCCACGCCAAGTACGGTGCGGACGGCCGCTCCATCTATTGGCTGTCCAGCCGGACCCTTGACGTGCGCTTCCGGTCCGTGCTGGGACTGGACTGGATGCGGGATCTCGCCTCTGAAGTGTGGGTCATGAAACGAGACGGCCGCGATCCCCGGCGTGTGACGTGGTTCAACCAGAGCGGCCGGCGCGACGCTGAGTGGTTCCGCCAGAGCGTCTCGCCGGCCAAGCGGGTCTACGGCACCGACCTGGCCTTGAGCGCCGACCGCTCGACGGCGGCCCTGACGTTGGCCTACGAAAGCCAGACGGGCCAGACCCGGTCGGCCCTGGTGCTGCTCGACCTGGACCGGCGGCGGCCCGACTGGCACTGAGACTGCCGCTGCGAGAGGGGAAGGTTCTCCAGGAGCAGGACAGAGGAGCCGTGATTCGTCTGATCGCTCTGGACGTCGATGGGACGCTGCTCGACAGCCGCTGGCAGGTGCCCGAGGCCAATCGGCAGGCCCTGGCTGAAGCCGGCTCGCGCGGCGCCGAGGTCGTGCTCGTCACAGGCCGCCGCTTCGAGTTCGCCCGGCCGGTCCTCGAGCAGCTGCCCGGGCCGTTGACGCTCATTCTGCACAACGGGGCGCTGGTCAAGACGCGCGAAGGCGAGACACTGCTGCGGCACCTGCTGCCGGCCTCCGTCGCCCGGCGGGTGCTGCGCGCCACGGCGCTCTTCCGCGACACGACGGCGATCCTGTTCGATCGCGCCGAGGGGCCGCAGGTTGTCTACGAACGGCTCGAGTCTCCCACGGCCCGGCGCGCGCGCGCCTTCGAACGCAACCAGCAGCTGATCGCGGCGGTCGATCCGCTCGAGGCCGCGCTCGTGGAGGATCCTGTCCAGCTCATGTACTCCGGGCCGGTGGGGCAGATGCGCGAGCTGCTCGGGGTGTTGCGAGCGCTGCCGTGCGCCTGCGACTTCACCCTGTCGGTCACGGAGTATGCCGGGCGTGATGTGTCGTTTGTCGACGTGACCCGCCAGGGGTGCTCGAAGGGGTCGACGCTGGCGGCATGGGCCGCATCCCGCGGCGTCGGACGTGACGAGATCATGGCGATCGGTGACAACCTCAACGATCGCGACATGCTCGAGTATGCGGGGGTTGCTGTCGTCATGGGCAATGCCGTGCCCGAGTTGACGGGGGCGGGCTGGCACGTCACGCGGACGAACGACGAGGCAGGCGTGGCCCACGCGATTAGCCGGTTCGTCCTGGATCCGGGGGCTGCGACTTTTCCGCCGGACTAGACGCATCCAGGCTGACCCGGCACCGGGCGGCCGTGGCTGTCGGGCATCCGGAAGATCCGTCGCCCCGTGCGGGTGACGTGGAGCGCGCCATCATGGTGTCGTGGTCTCGGAGACGGTTCCTCAAGATCAGCGGTGCGACGGCCGGTCTGGCGACGGCCGCCGCGGGAGCGGCGACGCTGGCCCGCCGGCCGGGTATGTCGGCGCAGGCGGCGGGCGTTCGCACCGTGCCGACCTTCTGTGACATCTGCTTCTGGAAGTGCGGCGCCATCGCCTACGTCAGGGACGGGGCGCTGTGGAAGATCGAGGGAAACCCCGACGACCCCCTCAGCCGGGGACGGCTGTGCCCCCGCGGCACAGGCGGCGTCGGCGCGCACCGAGACCCGGACCGGCTGAAGCAGCCGCTGGTGCGCCGCGCGCGCCGAGGGCAGGAGGAGTGGACCGCGGTGACCTGGGACGAGGCCCTGTCGGTCGTCGCGGAGCGGATGTCGGCCATCAAGGCGCGGTACGGACCCGAGGCGGTTGCCCTCTTCTCGCACGGCCTCGGCGGGACCTTCCTGAAACACACGCTGAGGGCGTTCGGCTCACCGAACATCTCGGCGCCGTCGTTTGCGCAGTGCCGGGGCCCGCGTGATGTCGGCTTCATCCTCACCTTCGGCGAGGATGTGGGATCGCCCGAACGGACGGACATCCGCCACGCCCGGTGCCTGGTGCTCATCGGCTCGCACCTGGGCGAGAACATGCACAACACCCAGGTGCAGGAGTTTGCCGAGGCCGTGGACAACCGCGCGTCGATCATCGTCGTCGACCCGCGTTTCTCCATCGCGGCCGGCAAGGCGCGGCACTACCTGCCGATCATTCCCGGCACCGACCTGGCGCTGCTGCTGGCGTGGATGCATGTCATCGTCAACGAGGAGCTGTACGACCGGACGTACGTCGAACGCCACGGGTTCGGCTTTGAGGCCTTCAAGGCCGAGTTGGCCTCCTACACACCCGAGTGGGCATACCCCGAGACGGGGATTCCGCCGGAGGTCATCCGCGAGACGGCGCGCGAGATGGCCCGGTTCAGGCCGGCGACCCTGGTCCACCCGGGGCGCCGTGCGACCTGGTACGGCGATGACACGCAGCGCAGCCGCGCGATTGCGCTGCTGAACGCCCTGCTCGGCAGCTGGGGCCGCAAGGGCGGGTTCTATCAGCCCGCGAGCATGGATGTGCCCTCGTTTCCGTACCCGCCCTACCCGGCCTCGGAGAAGGGCCCGGCGGACAATCCCGGGTCGCGGTATCCGTTCGCGAACGAAGGCATCTCGACCGGGATCCGGCAGGCGACGCTGACGGGGAAGCCCTACCCGATCAAGGGATGGATGACGTACGCGACGAACCTCATCCACGCGCTGCCGAACGAGGCGGAAACCATCAAGGCCATCGAGGCGCTCGATCTGCTGGTGGTCGTGGATGTGATCCCCACCGAGATTGCGGGGTGGGCTGACGTGGTGCTGCCCGAGACGGTCTACCTGGAACGGTACGACGAGCTGAACGTCGAGCTCTTCCGCGAGCCGTTCGTGGCGCTCCGGCAGCCCGTCGTGGACGCCCCTCACGACCAGAAGCCGAACTGGTGGATCGCGCGGACGCTGGCGGAGAAGCTCGGGCTGGGCGCGTACTACCCCTGGAAGAGCATCGAGGAGTACCTGGACCGGCGCCTGACCTCTGCGGGCCTCAGCTTCGCCGATCTCCGGCAGAGGGGCATCGTCCGCAGCCCGCAGCCGCCGGTGTACTTCGAGGACGGCGTCGAGCCGGCGTTCCCGACGCCGTCGGGCAAGATCGAGTTCTACTCCGTGCAGCTGCGCGATGCCGGCTTCGATCCGGTTCCGAAGTACCGGAAGCCGGCAGCCCCGCCGCCGGGCCTGTTCCGGCTGCTGTTCGGCCGCGCCCCGATGCATTCGTTCAGCCGCACGCAGTCGAACCCGATTCTCGCCGACGCCATGTCGGAGAACGAAGTGTGGGTGAACCGCGCGGTCGCGGGACGGCTCGGCCTCGAGGCCGGCCAGTACGTCCGCCTCACGAACCAGGACGGCGTCAGGAGCAACCGGGTGAAGGTCAGGCCGACCGAGCGCATCCGGGCGGACTGCGTCTATTTGGTCCACGGCTTCGGCCACAACGCCAGGATGTTGACGCGGGCCTACCAGAAGGGCGCGAGCGATGCGCAGCTGATCACGCGCTATGAGACGGATCCGCTGATGGGCGGGACGGCCATGAACGTGAACTTCGTGGGCATCGAGGCGGAGGGCTAGGCGATGGCGCGCTTCGGGATGGTCATTGACACGCGGACGTGCGTCGGGTGCATGGACTGCGTGATTGCCTGCAAGACCGAGAACGACGTGCCCTCGGGGTGCGACCGGGACTGGATTGCGTACGACACGCGCGGCGCGTTTCCGACGCTTCGGACCGAGATCCGCAGCGAGCGCTGCAATCACTGCGGCAATCCGCCCTGCGTCACGTGCTGTCCGACCGGAGCCAGCCACATCGAGCCGTCAAGCGGGGTCGTGCTGGTCACACCGGCGGTCTGCATCGGGTGCAAGGCCTGCCTTGCGTCGTGCCCGTACGACGCGAGGTTCGTCAACCCGGCCGGGTACGTCGACAAGTGCACGTTCTGCCTCCATCGGGTCAGAGACGGGCTCGACCCGGCCTGCGTGGCGGTCTGCCCGACCCGCTGCATGTCGTTCGGGGATCTCGACGACCCGAACAGCCGTGTCAGCCGCCTGCTGGTGTCACGTCCGCACCACGAGCTGCTCACGGCGGCAGGGACGGGACCGCGCATCTCGTATCTCACCTGATGAGGACGGACGAAGGGACCTGAGGTTCGACATCGATCGGATGCTGACATGCGCGAACTGCTGCTGACGCGCCACAACCACCTGGTCGACCCCATCCTGAGCGTCTGGGGCTGGGAGATCCCCGTGTACCTGTTTCTCGGGGGATGGGTCGCGGGCATGATGGTCATCACGGGCTACGCGTTCCTGCGGGGCCGGCACACGAGCGACACGTGCGTGTGCTCGGTGCTGCCCGGCGTCGGCTTCGTGCTGTTGAGTCTTGGCATGTTCGCGCTCTTCCTCGACCTCGAGCACAAGCTGTACGTGTGGCGGGTGTATACGACGGTCGAACTGGCGTCCCCGATGTCGTGGGGTTCGTGGATCCTGCTGGCCGTGTACCCCGCGCTGGCCGCCTCGTTCGCGCTCCACCCGCCGGCGGCGCTTCGCGTGATGATCCCCGGGCTCGATGACCTGTCTTTGTGGATGACGCGCAGGCGCGGTCTGGCCAAGGCCATCGGGTTCACGAACATCGTGCTCGGGGTGCTGCTGGGCACCTACACCGGCATCCTGCTCAGCGCGCTCGGCGCCCGGCCGTTGTGGAACAGCGCGATCCTCGGCATTCTGTTTCTGCTCTCGGGAATGTCGTCGGCGGCAGCCTTCACCCACCTTGTTGCCCGGGATGTCGGGGAACGTGAGATGCTGGCGCGAGCCGACAACGTGTTTCTCGCAGCTGAGCTGTTCGTGCTGGTGTTGTTCCTTGTGGGGCTGCTGAGCTCGACCGAGGCGCACATCCAGGCCGCACGGCTGCTCGTCGGCGGCCCCTTCACTGGCGTGTTCTGGGTCGGCGTCGTAGGGTTCGGGATCATCATCCCGCTCGTCGTGCAGTCGCTGGCCGTCCGGCACCGCATCATCCATACGCCCGTTGCTCCGCTGCTCGTCATTGCCGGCGGTCTCCTGCTCAGGTTCGTGTTTGTGCTTGCGGGGCAATACAGCCGGTGGCCGGCGGGATAGGTCGAACCGTAGAGGGAATGGAGCGCGCGTATCGGCGCGGCACCGAACCGAAGGAGGGAAAAGGCTCATGGCTCCAGCAACGAGCGCCGCGAGCGCTGAAGCGGACAGGGTCGGGCTGCACGTTGTCACCGCCGGCCGGTACCGTGCGGCGCCGTACATGAACCCGTATCTGGCCGGCATCGGTCTGGGGCTGGTCCTGCTGGCGGCGTTCGTGGTGATGGGGCGGGGCCTGGGCGCCTCCGGGGGCTTCAATGCGTTTGTGGCGTTCGTGCTGAACGCGGTGGCCCCGGCCCACGCGCAGACGCGCGAGTGGCTGAGCGGGTACCTCGTCGAGGGCATCAGCCCGCTCAAAGAGTGGCTGTTCTTCGAGGTGATCGGCGTCTTCGCGGGCGCCATGCTCTCGGGGTTCCTGGCCCACCGGGTCCGGGTCGGCGTTGACAAGGGGCCGCACGTGTCGACTGGCGTGCGCCTGGCGCTGGCCTTCGTCGGGGGGACGCTGATGGCGGTCGGGGCGGCGCTCGCCCGCGGTTGCACGAGCGGGCAGGGGCTCACGGGCGGATCGCTGCTCAACCTCGGCAGCTGGATGACGATGCTCATGATCTTCGGCGGCGCCTACGCGCTCGCGTGGTTCGTCCGGAAGGAGTGGCGGTGATGGCCCCGCTGTTCAAGCTCGGCATGTTCGGCGATGAGACCAGCCTGGTCGTCGCCTTCGTCATCGGGATCGGCTTCGGCTTCTTCCTCGAGCGCGCAGGGTTCGGCTCGGCCAAGAAGCTGGTGTCGCAGTTCTATCTGAACGACATGGCGGTCTTCAAGGTCATGTTCACCGCGATCGTCACGGCGATGCTCGGCGTGACCTACCTGTCGTGGATCGGCGTCCTGGACCTTTCGCTGGTCTACCTCACGCCGACTTACGTCCTGCCGCAGCTCGCCGGCGGCCTCGTGCTCGGGTTCGGGTTCGTCATCGGCGGCTACTGCCCCGGGACGTCCGTCGCGGCGGCAGCCACCGGCAGGATTGACGCGCTCGTGTACGTCGGAGGCATGGTGTTCGGGACGTTCCTCTTTGCCGAGATCTACCCGCTGGTCGCGCGGTTCCACGAATCGACCGATCTCGGCGCGGTCACGATCCCGCAGTACTTCAACCTGCCGTACGGCCTGGTCGTGTTTGCGGTCGTGGTCATGGCGATCGGCGCGTTTTCCGGCGCCGGCGTGATCGAGCGGCTGGTCGCCGCGCGGACGAAGGAGGGCTGAGCGATGAGGCACTGGCTCGCGAGGCTCACGCTCAATCAGCGTCTGGCGCTGGCCGCCTTCGGGCTCGGCCTTGCAGCAATCGGTGCGCAGCCGACGCGCGGCAGCAGTGTCCGGGTCGATGCGGCCGACCTCGCCCGGATCGTCGCGCAGGAGGTCGACCACGTGACGGCGCTCGATCTGGCCGACTGGATCATCCAGGGCCGATCGGACTACCGCCTGATCGATCTCAGATCTCCGCAGGCGTACGCGGACTACCACGTGCCCACCGCCGAGAACGTGCCCATGGCCGCGCTGTTGGATCAGCAGCTGGGGCGCGACGAACGGATCGTGCTCTACTCCGACGGCGGCATCCACGCCGCACAGGCCTGGTTCCTGCTCAGGGCGAGCGGGTACCGCGGCGTCTACACGCTGTTCGGGGGCCTTGACGAGTGGAAGGACCAGGTCCTGTTTCCCACGCTGGGTTCGAACCCGACCGCGGAGGAGAAGGCCCGCTTCGCCAGAGTATCCGCCGTCAGTGCGCACTTCGGCGGAGCGCCGCAGACGGCCGACGTCACCCCGATGCCCGGCCGATCGTTGTCGCTGCCGAAGGTGGCGGCTCCGGCAGTCCCGACCGGTCCGAAGCCGGCCGCGCGCAAGCGGAAGGAAGGCTGCTGACGTGGCACCGTTTCCCTCGTACGAAGGGGCCCCTGGCAGGGGCCGTGTCGTCGATGCGCGCCCGCCCCGGCGGCCGAGCGGCCGGCTGATCGCGCTGGCTGTTCTGCTCGTCGCGCTGATGGGCGCGGCGGTGGCCAGCTCCTGGTACGTCGAAGCGCTGTGGTTCGGGTCGCTCGGCTTCTCGTCCGTCTTCTGGCGCACGCTGGCGTGGAAGGCGGCGCTGTTTGCCATCTTCGGCGGCAGCACGCTCGCGTTGCTCGGCTCGGCCCTGTGGGCCCTTCTGCCCCGCAGGAGCCCCGGCCGCTCCATCCTGGTCAACGGCCGGCTGGTGACGGTGTCGCTTGGGCCGGTGATGGGGGCGGGCGTCTGGGCGGTGGCCCTGGTGGCGGCGCTCGTGACCGGCTCGGCGATGAGCGACGGATGGATGACGATCGCCCGGGCCTGGCACCGGCCGCCCGTGGCCGAGGCCGCCGCCGTGCTCGATCCGGTGTTCGCCCGGCCCGTGGAGTTCTACCTCTTCACGCTGCCGGTGTGGCAGGTGCTGACCGCGTGGGCGACGACGCTCGCCGTGATCGTGTTCGCGGCGGCCGTGCTCGTGCTGATGGTCACCGAAGGGGAGCAGGTCCTGACGCTGCGCCGCGTCCCGAAGGGCGCCGCCGGTCCGTTCGGGCCGCTCTCGTTCGCTGCCGCCGGCGTGCTGCTCGTCGCGGCGGTGCGTGTGTACCTGTCCCGCTTCGACCGTCTGCTCGCCGAGCACACCGTCTTTTCGGGGGTGACCTACACCGACGCGCACATCGTGCTGCCCGGCCTGCTGGGGGTCGCCGTGGCGCTTGTCGTGGGCGCGCTCGTCGCGGCGGCCAACGGTATCCGCGCGAGACGGCTGGCCGGGCTCGTCATCGCAGTCCTGCCGGCCCTCGTGATCTACACCGGCATGAGGGCGGTGGCGTGGTACGTGAGCGGGTTCGTGGTCAAGCCCAACGAGCTCGTGCGCGAAACGCCGTACATCCGGCACAACATCGAGTTCACCTCGCGCGCGTTCGCGCTCGCGCGTGTCGAGCAACAGTCGTTTCCAGCCGAGCCCGGCATCGCAGCCATCGACGTGCCGGGCAACCGGACGACGCTGCGCAACATCAGACTGTGGGAGTGGCGAGCCCTCCAGGAAACGCTGCGCCAGATCCAGGAGATCCGGACGTACTACGACTTCCCCGACATCGACATCGATCGGTACCGCATCGGGGGCGAGCTGCACCAGATGCTGGTCGCGGCGCGTGAGCTCAACATCGAGAAGCTCCCCGAGTCGAGCCGGAACTGGATCAACGAGAAGCTGATCTACACCCACGGGTACGGGATCACGATGAACCCCGTGAACGGGTTCACGGGCGACGGGCTGCCCGAGCTCGTGTTGTCCGACATGCCGGTCCGGTCGACGCTCCCCGATCTGCGCGTCACGCGGCCCGAGATCTACTTCGGCCAGCTCACCACCACCGACGTCTACGTCCGGACCGGGCAGCGGGAGTTTAACTACCCGCAGGGCGAAAGCAACAGCTACACGGCCTACGAGGGCCGTGGCGGCATCCCGATCGGCGGCGCCATGCGCCGCCTGCTGCTCGCGATCAACCGCGGCGACCTCTCCAAGCTGCCGTTCAGCGACGACGTGCGGCCGGACAGCCTCCTGCTCATGCGGCGCAGCCTGCACGAACGGGTCACCGCCCTGGCGCCGTTTCTGATCTACGACGACGACCCGTACATCGTCGTCAGCCGGGACGGCCGGCTGCACTGGATCCTCGACGCCTTCACCGTGTCGGACAGGTTCCCGTACGCCCGACACTACCGTCTGGGCGGCGAGCGGGTGAACTACATCCGCAACAGCGTCAAGGTCGTCATCGACGCCTACGACGGCACCGTCACGAACTACGTGTTCGACGCCACCGACCCGATCATCGACGCGTATCGCCGGGTCTTCCCGGCTCTCTTCCAGGATGCCTCGCAGATGCCGGCGGACCTCCGCGAGCACGTCCGGTACCCGCAACTGCTGATGGAGGTCCAGGGCGCGGTCTTCAGCCTGTACCACATGCGCGACCCGGCGGTGTTCTACAACCGGGAGGACCTGTGGACCGTCGCCACCGAGGTGACGACAACCGAGACGCGCGAGCAGGTGGCCCGGCCCCTCGAGCCGAACTTCGTGCTGATGCAGATTCCGGGCGAGCCGTCGGAGGAGTTTATCGCCATCCTGCCGTTCACCCCATCGAAACGCAACAACCTGATCGGCTGGCTGGCTGGCCGTTCCGACGGCGAGTACTACGGGACGGCGATGGCGTTCAATTTCCCGAAGACGCGCCTGGTGGACGGACCGCTCCAGGTCGAAGCGCGCATCGACCAGGACCCCCAGATCTCAGCGCAGCTGACGCTGTGGAACCAGCAGGGGTCGCATACCCGTCGCGGGGGCCTGCTGGTGATTCCCGTCGGACGGGGCCTGCTCTACGCCGAGCCGATCTACCTCCAGGCCGAACACAGCCCGATGCCGCAGCTCCGCATGGTGGTGCTGGCGCTGCAGGACCGGCTCGGTTTCGGCGCGACGTTCAACGATGCCATGAGCAGCCTCTTCGGCCGGGAGGCGGGGGGCCAAGCCGGTCCGACTGATGCCGCTGCCCCGGCGGCGCCGCTGTCGTTGCCGTCGGTCTCAGGCATGCCGGGCATCGCGGGGCGGGGCGGGGCCGGCGACGTCGATGTCCTCGTGGAACGGGCGGCGCGCGACCTCGCCGACTACCAGAGACTGACCGCGGAAGGGAGGCTCGGCGAAGCGGGGCAGCGGCTCGAGTCGCTCAAGCGCACGCTCGACGAACTGCAGCAGTCACGCCGGAAACGATGAGCTTGGTCCGGTTGCCGTGGCGGCGAAGTCTTGGTACAAAGGAAGAAGGGCATCCGGCCAGGCACCCCCCGGTGGGCGACACCTCCTGGCCGAGGTGTGCGGCGTGTCTAGAGCCGGTGGCCGGTAGCCGGGGGCCAGCGGGCAGGCGCTGCGCGGAGACCGCATGAGCCGTCATCGGCGGTACGACTTCAAGAACCAGCACTTCGCCGGCGAGGAAGGGCGGCTGATCCCTCTGCTGCAGCAGGCGCAGACCGAGGATGGCTACCTCAGGCGGGATCGGCTGCTCCAGATCCACAGGGAATCCGGCATCCCGCTCGCGCACATCTACGGCGTGGCGACCTTCTTCGCGCAGTTCCGCTTCAAGCCCGTGGGCAAGCACCTGGTCAGGGTCTGTCATGGCACCGCCTGCCACGTCAGCGGCGCCGACGACCTGACAAGTGCCTGCCGGACTCACCTGGGCATCGACAACGGCGAAACGACGGCGGATCGGCTGTTCAGCCTGGAGACCGTTGCGTGCCTGGGCTGCTGCTCGCTGGCGCCCGCGGTGATGGTCGACCAGGTGACCTACGGCAACCTGAGTCCCACCGGGATCGTGAAGGTCCTCAAACGCCACCGGAAAGGGGAGCCGTCGTGACGCGCGTCGTGGTCGGGTTCTCGACGTGCGGGATCGCCGCGGGGGCGGCGGACACCTACCGCGCCCTCGAGCAGAAGGTGCCGGCGCTGTCGGCAGCGGCAGCGATAGGCAAGACCGGCTGCATCGGGATGTGCTACCAGGAGCCGCTCGTGGAGATCCGGCAGGATGACGGCACGCGGTATCTCTACGGACGCGTGACCGCCGAGCGGATCGACCGGCTGCTTCACGAGCACGTCGAGCAGGGGACGCCGGTCGCCGAGTGGCTCGTGTGGACGAGCGACGGCGGAGGGACCGATCGCGCCTACCTCGATCGGCAGACACGGATCGTGTTGCGGAACTGCGGCCTGATCGACCCGGAGTCCGTTGACGACTACCTGGCAGTCGGTGGGTATGAGGCGCTCGAGGCCGTGCTGTCGAAGCGGGATCCGGAGGGCGTGATTGCCGAGATCCTCGAGTCCGGCCTGCGGGGGCGCGGCGGCGCCGGGTTTCTGACCGGCACGAAGTGGCGCCTGACGCGGCTGGCGGCGGGGTCGCCCAAGTATGTGATCTGCAACGCCGACGAGGGGGACCCGGGTGCGTTTATGGATCGGTCGGTGCTCGAGAGCGATCCGCACGCCGTGCTCGAGGGGATGGCGGTGGCGGCGTACGCGATCGGGTCCTCGCACGGGTACATCTACGTGAGGGCGGAGTACCCCAAGGCTGTCGAACGGCTGACGATGGCCATCGCACAGGCGGAGGAGCGGCACCTGCTCGGCGACCGCGTCTTCGGGGGCGACTTCTCGTTTCACGTCCGGTTGAAGGAGGGCGCGGGCGCCTTTGTCTGCGGCGAGGAGACGGCCCTGATCGCCTCGATTGAGGGGCAGCGGGGCATGCCGCGGATCCGGCCGCCGTTTCCGTCGGTGAAGGGGTTGTGGGACCAGCCGACCTGCGTGAACAACGTCGAGACCTTCGCCAACGTCCCCTGGATTCTCCTCAACGGGGCGTCGGCGTTCAGCCGCATCGGCACCGCGACGAGCAAGGGCACGAAGGTGTTCGCGATGGCCGGCAAGACCAGGCACGGCGGTCTGGTCGAGGTGCCGATGGGCATCTCGATCCGTGAGATCGTCTACGACATCTGCGGCGGGATCCGTGACGACAAGCGGTTTAAGGCAGTGCAGATCGGCGGGCCGTCGGGCGGCTGCATTCCGGCCGAGCTCGAGCAGGTCGTCATCGATTACGACTCGATCAGCAGGACGGGCGCGATCATGGGTTCGGGCGGCCTCGTGGTGATGGACGAGGACACCTGCATGGTCGACGTGGCGCGGTTCTTCCTCGACTTCACGCAGCGCGAGTCCTGCGGCAAGTGCACGTTCTGCCGTCTCGGGACCAAGCGGATGCTGGAGGTGCTCACGCGCATCACCGAGGGCAAGGGGCAGGTCGGCGACCTCGCCCTGCTCGAGCAGTTGGCCCAACACGTGAAGAGCTCGTCGCTCTGCGGTCTGGGCCAGACGGCGCCCAACCCGGTGCTGACGACGCTGAAATATTTCCGCCAGGAGTACGAGGCGCACATCACGAGCCGGAAGTGCCCGGCGCACCACTGCACGAAGCTGCTGACCTACACGATTACCGACGACTGCACCGGGTGCATGCTGTGCCTGAAGGCCTGCCCGGTCGACGCCATCACAGGCGCGCGCAAGGAGCGGCACCTTATCAACCAGGACCTGTGCACCGCGTGCGGCGAATGCTTCAAGGTGTGCAGCTTCAACGCCATCCACAGGGACTGACGAGGCCGGGTGACCCATGGCGCTGGTCAAGCTCGAGATCGACGGACAGCCGCTTGAGGCTGATGCGTCGCAGACGATTCTGCAGGCGGCGCGGCAGCACGGCATCGGCACGATCCCGACGCTGTGCCACGACGACCAGCTCGAGCCGTTCGCGTCGTGCTTCCTGTGCGTCGTGCAGGTCAAGGGCGCCCGGGCGCTGGTTCCCGCCTGCGCCACGCGCGTCACAGACGGCATGGCGGTCGAGACAAACACGCGCGAGGTCCGCGAGTCGCGGAAGGCGGCGCTCGAACTGCTGCTGTCGAACCACTACGCGGACTGCCTCGGGCCGTGCCAGCTCTCGTGCCCGGCGGGCGTGGACGTCCAGGGCTACATCGCGCTGGCGGCGATCGGGAAGTACCGGGACGCGATCGCGCTCATCAAGGAGACCAACCCGCTGCCGTCGGTCTGCGGGCGCGTATGCACGCGGCCGTGCGAGGTGACGGGATGCCGCCGCAACCTGCTCGGCGAGGCGGTGGGCATCGACTACATCAAGCGGTACGTCGCGGATCTCGACCTTGGCAGCGGCGACCCGTTCCGCCCCGTGGTCTCACCGCCGAACGGCACGAAGGTGGCGGTCATCGGCGCGGGACCCGGCGGGTTGTCGTGCGCGTACTACCTGGCGCTCAAGGGCTACCAGGTGGACGTGTTCGAGTCGCAGCCCGATGCCGGCGGGATGCTCCGGTACGGCATCCCGGAGTACCGGCTGCCGAGAGACGTGCTCGACCTCGAGATCGGCCAGATCCTCCGCCTGGGCGTGACGCTGAAGCTGAACACCGCGCTGGGCAGGGACTTCACCATCACGAGCCTCAAGCGGGACGGATACCAGGCGATCTTCCTCGGCATCGGCGCGTGGCGCAGCTCGCTGATGCGGGTCGAGGACGAGGAGGCGCCGGGCGTGCTTTCCGGGATCGAGTTCCTCAAGAACTTCGGCCTCGGGCGGAAGATCGACATCTGGGGCCGCGTGGCCGTGGTGGGCGGCGGCAATACGGCTGTCGACTGCGCCCGCACGGCCCTGCGACTCGGCGTTGACGAAGTACGCCTGCTGTACCGGCGGACCGAGACGGAGATGCCGGCCAACGAGGCGGAGATCCACGAGGCCAGGCTGGAAGGCGTCCGCATGGACTTCCTCGTGGCACCGGTCCGCGTCGTCACGAAGCAGGGGAGACTCGCCGGCCTCGAGTGTCTGCGGATGGAACTGGGAGAGCCCGACCAGTCCGGGCGCCGCAGCCCGAAGCCGATCACGGGATCCGAGTTCGTCGTGGACTGCGATTTCGCGATCTCGGCGATCGGCCAGAGCACGACGGTGACGGACCTGCTCGGCGGGCAGGTGCCGGACTTCCTGCCGGCGGGTGAGACGCTGGCGCTGACCCGGTGGCAGACGGTGCAGGTGAACGAGAAGACGTTCGAGACGAGCGTCAAGGGAGTGTTTTCGGGCGGGGACGTCGTCACCGGGGCTGCCACGGCGATCGAGGCGATTGCGGCCGGCCGCAAGGCGGCCTATGCGATTGACACGTACGTCAGGACCGGTACGGCTCAGCCGGAGCCCGAGCCGTTCAACAGCCGCAAGGACACCTTCGCGAAGGTGACGGTGAGAGACCTCCGGAAAGGCGTGTCCGTGCCGCGGCGGGTGATCCCGGTCCTGCCGGTCTCCGAGCGCATCAGGGGCTTCGCGGAGGTCGAGCAGGGGTACACCGAGGAGGACGTGCGGCACGAGGTCACACGTTGCCTCGAGTGCGGCTGCGCGGCGCTGTTCGACTGCGACCTTCGCCGGTACGCCACCGAGTACGGCGTGGAGGTCACACGGTTCCTCGGCGAGGCGAACCAGTACCAGATTGATGATACGCACCCGTTGATCGAGCTCGACCAGAACAAGTGCATCCTGTGCGGCCGGTGCGTGCGGATGTGCAGCGAGGTCGTCGGCGTGTCGGCGTTCGGGTACGTCAACCGCGGCTTCGGCACCGTGGTCATGCCCGCGCTCGGCGGCTCGCTCCTCGACACCGAGTGCGTCTCGTGCGGGCTGTGTATCGGGACCTGTCCGACCGGCGCGATTGTCCAGCGGATCCCGCTCGCGAAACCGGGGCCCTGGAAGACCACGACCGTGAGGGGCGTGTGCCACTACTGCGGCGTGGGCTGCACGATCAACTACGATGTCTGCGGCGACACGCTCGTCAAGATCTCGCGGGACGAGGCCAACCCCGGCACAGGAGGGCACCACTGCGTCAAGGGGCGGTTCGGCTTCGCGTACCTCCACGCCGCGGAGCGACTGTCAGCGGGGACAATCCGGTCGGGCCGCGAGACGGCGCACGTGCCGGTGGACGAGGCAATCGTCCGCGCGGCCGAGCGCCTGCGGGAGATGAGCGGCCGCGTGCGGGGCCGCGAGATCGCCGTGTTCGCATCGCCGCGCCTGACCAATGAGGAGATCTACCTCGCCCAGAAGCTGGCGCGCGCGGGACTGCACACCCACAACGTCGCGTCGTTTGCCGTCCTGGCCGACGCGCGACTGGCAAGCCCCGAGGTTATGGCCACGGCCAGCTATCGGGATCTGGCCGAGGCGCGGGCCATCCTTGTCGTCAACGGAAACCCGGCCGAAGAGCATTTCGTGGCGGACCTCGCCGTCAAGCGGGCGATCCGCGCCGGTGGCAAGCTGATCTACGTCGGGCCGGACACGAACCGGACCCAGCAGTTCGCGGAGATCGGCCTGGAGTGCCAGCCGGGTACGCAAGCCGCCGTCGTTCTGGGTCTGCTGGCCGAGTACGCCCGCGCCCTCGGGCGGCCGCTCGACGTGCCGGCAGAAGTCGCCACCGCGCTGGCGGCCCTGCCGCTGGACGAGGTGGTCCGGCTGACCGGGACCGACGGAGGCGCGCTGCGCGAGGCGGCGGCGCTGCTGGCGAAGAGCGGCCCGAAAGTCATGGTCTTCAACCGGGATTTCCGCGGGATGCGGCAACAGGGCGACAACGGCCTGTTCGCGACGGCCGCCCAGGCGATGGCCTGCGGGCTGCTCCCGCTCCACGAGAAAGCGAACATGCAGGGGCTGCTCGACATGGGCGCCGATCCGAGCTGGTACCCCGGCTACCAGCCGGTCGCGGCACGCGACGTCGTCGAGCGCTTCGAGCGCGGATGGGGCGTGTCGCTGCGAGAGGTCGAGCGGAGCAGCGCCGGCGTCGCGGAGCTCCTGGCCGGGAAGAAGATCAAGGTCGCGCTCGTTCTCGGCGAGGACCCGCTGGGATCCCCGTCGCTGCCCACGGCGATCTGCGACGGGTTGCTGGCGGCGGAGCTGCTGATCGTGGGGGACCTGTTTCTGACCGACACCGCCCGTGCTGCGCACGTCGTGCTGCCGTTCTGCAGCCCGGCGGAAACGTCGGGGACCTACACGAACTCGGAGCGCCGCGTCCAGCCGTTCCGCCGTGCGGTCCCGCCGAGGGCGGGTATCGAGACCTGGGAGATCCTCGTGCGCCTTGCCGCGCGGATGGGATGCGGCTCCGAGACCGATTACCTCGATCCGGGGCAGATCTTCGAGGAGATTCGGCGGGTGACGCCGGCGTACCGCGACGTCGTCGTCGGCAGTCCGGAGCAGGACGGCATCTGGGATCCGCGCGGGATCAGCCTGCCAGGGGCAGGCCCGCGCTACAAGGCCGACGCCGCCGCGGTCGTGCCGGCTTCGACGCTTTCGCTGGACCACCTCGAGGCACGCTTCACCCGCTGGTTCGACGGCCTGTTCCCGCCGCGTGCCGGCTCGGTTGGCTCCGGCGCGTCGGGCGGGGCGTGACGGCCGCTGTCGTGAGGCGGCGCTATAATCAAGATCACGCATGATTCGGGTCCGCGTTTCTTCAGTGCGCGTCGTGCTGATCCTCGGTCTGCTCGTTCCGGCCGCTGTGATCGGCGCCGCGGCGGCGTCCCGCGACGGTCGTCCCGCCGACGGGGCTACGGCGGCGGTCCGTCTGCCGGTATCTTTGCCCAAGCGCGCCGAGCACTGGTACCGCGTCGCCGCGAAGATCAGGCCGCTGCTGCTCTTCTGGATCGGTCGTGACAACGTCGGCAGCGCGCGGATGAGCTGGTACCGCGGCGCGGGCAATGACAAGGGATACGAGCTGCTGCTCGGATCGGACCCCGCTCGCGCCCCCCGGAAAATCAACCAGTGGGGGTACGTCGCAGAGGAGAGCCGCAACGGCGAGGCGGTCATCCTCGGCGTCATGAAACAATCCGACGATGCGACGCTCGAGGACGCGCAGGCGCGACTCGAGAACGAGCGGGACGCGGGCTACGTCTTCAAGATGATCCGCGAGCAGATCCGCGGCGGGGAAGCGGTCGCGCAGGTGACGACCGCGCGGTTCGGGCGGGACTACTCGTATCGCGACTTCGATCCGCTCCTCGAGGAGTTCGAGAAGAGCTCGAAGACGCCGCAGACCAAGCGGGCGAAGGTGGACGGCGATGTCACGCCGGGGCTGTTGTCGACCGTCTCGGCCGTGATCCGCGAGGACGCAGAGGCGCGGCGGCGCTCCCCGGGATCGCGGGGCGCAAGCGGCAGGGTCGCCCGCTACGCGTACAACGCGAAGATCTACACGCTGACGCTGGCGTCGTCGCAGTTCCTCGGCGCCCAGCAGTACGGCGGCCGGGCGTACTCGCAGGTCGTGCGCACCGATTTCGAGGTCACGATGAAGGGCTTCGCGTGGAAGGAGAAGTTCACGGTCGTCTACAGCCTCGACGACCCCGACGCCGAGCTTCCCGTCTTCATCAGCTACCAGCCCAAGTGGTGGTTCAAGGCCGAGCTCGTTCTGGATGACAGCCAGCCGTTCTGAGCAGGTCTCACGAGACGTTCCAGCCGGTTCACATCCGCTTCAGGGGGTTCGGTCTGGTCTGCCGGATCATGAGCCTGCAAAGCAGATCTGTCGTCCGCGAAGTGAAACCGACCCGGTTTTCCGCCGCGTGGTCCCTGGCGGCTCGACGTGCTATGATCCTGTCCCACTTGGACTTGGAGACTGACAGGAGGAGCGCGTGGCCGAGAAGAAGGGCTGGGGCTCGACCGTGCTCGGGTGGTTTATCGTCCAGGAAGGCGAGCCGGCGGGCGAAGCCGGCGGAACCGGGGAGCAGGCAACCCCGTCACAGTCTGAAAGGGAGGCCGGCTCGACCGCAGCGATCTTCCAGCGGGATCCTCCCGCGTCACCCGGGGGGCAGGTGGATTTCGACGCCGTCTTCGATGCGGCCGGCATCGACGCGGAGGAACGCGAGCGCGTGACCAAAGCCGCCGAACTGCTGACCAGCCTGCCCGCCGACACGGCCGTTCCCGTCAAGAAACAGATTGTCGAAGCCTCGCTCAAGGCATTCGGTGTGCCCATCGACAAGATCATCGAGGGGGGCGTGAGCGAGATTCAGGCGCTCGAAGGGTACATCCGGGCCGGCGCTGCCGACACGCAGACGTTGCTCGAGGAATCGACGCGCCGCATCCAGCAGTACGAGGATGAGATCAAGCAGATCCGCGTCGTGATGGAACAGCGGGTACAGGAGCAGCAGGGCGTGACCTCCGCCTGCAACGCGAAGAAGCTGCAGGTGCAGCAGATACTCGAGTTCTTCGGCCAGGAGGCGGTGGCTCGCGTTGTCGAAGCCTCGCCCCGGCTCATCGACCCGTCCGGCCATGCCGGTTCAACACACTAGAAGGAAGGGTGCAGCCGTGGCACAAGTGGGATTCTTCCAGCGCCTCGCCAATCTGTGGAGGGGTTTCCTGTCGATCTGGATCTCCGATGTCGAGAAGCTGCATCCGGAGATCGCCTACGAGAACGCCATCAACTCGATGGTGGAGAAGTACTCGCGCCTCAAGAACGCCACTGCCGCCATCATCAGGCGGCGCGAGGAGATCGACGAGCGGTACCAGCACTCGACGAAGGAGTTGGCGCAGACCGAAGCGGAGCTCGGCGTCGCCATGGACACCGACCAGGACGATGTGGCGGTGCTCCTGCTGCAGCGGAAGAACATGCTGGCCGCCGACATCGCCGAGATGCAGGGCGACCTGCAGACCGCGCAGAAGGACGCCGACTCCGCCAAGTCCTCGCTGATCACCGTGCAGTCGGAGATCAAGAAGCTGAAGGCCGAGCGGGATTCAATGCTGGCGAAGATGCAGTCGGCGCAGGCGCGGATCAAGATTCAGGAGCAGCTCGACGGGCTGTCGGTTGACGCCGAGGTGAAGGCGCTCGACAACGTCCGCCAGCACATCCGGACGACGATCGCCGAGGCGAACCTCGGCCGCGAGCTGTCCGAGTCGTCCCTGGATGCGAGGCTGCAGGCGGTCAAGAGCCAGGTCGGCGAGGTGCAGGCGCGCCAGCAGCTGGCGGAGCTGAAGGCCAAGCGTGCGGCGCAGCAGGCGGCGCAGGGACAAAAGACAATGTAGGGGCCAGGGGCTAGGGGCAGGGATCAGGGATCAGGGGTCGGGATGAGGAAGCAGAGGGAGCCATGAAACTCACGCCCTTCGCGAAGCTCTTCATTACGCTCGTCGTGCTCGGCGTCATCGGCTACGCGTTCTGGTACTACCAGGGCGACGCGGTCCGGAAGTGGGCTGTGGGGGAGAAGGCCGCGCAGACGGAGGGCACGACGGGCCCGGTGACGTCGGGCGACTTCGACGCGCTGAAGGGAGCGCCGAGCGATCCGGGACGCGGGACCGGGTCGGCGGGCGTCACGCCGGTTGCCGTGTCGACCGGCGCAAAGGTCTCGCGGCCGCTGGTGGTGGCCATCAACACCTGGGCCGGGCACGCGCCGGGGATTGTCTACAACGGCGGCCTCGATGCGAACCCGTCTTCGGCTTACGCGCGGAAGTACGGCCTCCAGGTGAAATTCGTGCTGCTCGAGGATCCGGCTGCGAAACTGGCGGCCTTCCGCAAGGGTGACGTCGACATCATGTGGGATACCGTCGACAACTGGGCGCGCGAAGCGTCCATCCTCGCCGAGCAGAACCAGAGGGCCAAGTCCGTCATCATGCAGGACTGGTCCCGCGGCGGCGACGGCATCGTCTCGCTGACGAGCATCAACACGATCGAGGATTTGAAGGGCAAGCGGATTTCCTGCACGCAATTCACGCCGTCGCACTTCCTCCTGCTGTACCTGCTCTCGCAGTCGGGGTTGTCAGCCGAAGATCGCGCCGCTGTTGAGAAGAACGTCATCCCCACACAGGATGGCCCGGCGGCTGCGGCCATGTTCAAGGCAAAGCAGGTCGACGCGGCGGTGACCTGGGAGCCGGACCTGTCCTCATCGGTGACAGCTCGCGGGGACGAGGCGCACATCCTGGTGTCGACAACCGCGGCCACCAACATCATCGCCGACACGCTGATCGCGCGGCAGGAGCTGATCGATCAGGCGCCGGGAACGGTGCGCGACTTCGTCCAGGGGTGGTTCGAGGGGATCGAGGCGATCAAGAACGACCCGGCAGCGTCGTACGCGATCGTGGCCAAAGCGCTCAAGCTGGATTCCGACACGGTCTCCGGCATGCTGTCCGGTTTGAAGCTGACGCCGTACGCGGATAATGCGCAGTTTTATGGCCTGAGTGCCGGCAAGTCCCACTACGAGACGCTGTTCAACACGGCGTTTGTCATCTGGCGCAAGAAGGGGCTGGTAACCAGGCCGGTCGATGCGAAGGACTGGGCTGACACGCGGTTTGTCGCCGAGCTGGCCTCCCAGTTCCCCGGCCAGAAGGTGGAGGAGCCGGCCCTCACGGCGCGCGCGGCGTCGGCGAAGGACCGGGCCATCATCAACAAGCAGATCCAGATTCACTTTACCCCCGGCTCCGACGTGATCATGCCGGGCTCGTATTTCGTCCTGGACGCTCTCGGCGAGACGATGACGTCGTTTGGCAACACCTACCTGCGTGTGGAGGGCAACACGGATTCGACCGGATCCGTCGCGACGAACCTGACGCTCTCCGAGCGGCGGGCGGCGGCGGTGAGGGCCTACATCCTGCAGAACTTCCCGAACATCCAGGCGGCGAGGTTCCAGACGATCGGCCGGGGTTCGGCCAACCCGGTGGCGGACAACACGACAGAGGCCGGCCGGCAGCTGAACCGGAGGACGGACATCAAGGTCGTGCTCGCCACCGAGTAGCGACGCGAGCGAGACGCCACTCGGGTGCCCGGCTGCGACAGCCGGGCACCCGAGCCGGGCCGATCCAGGCATCGTCTCCGCACGTTCGTGCCCATGTCCAAGCGACGCTCGGATTTTTTCGCCCTTCGTTCCGCGCTGCCGCGCCGCCTCGCGATCGCGCTCGGCTTCGTCGCCCCTGTGGTCGTGCTGGGGGCGTGGGCCCTCGTGTCGTACGGCCGGATGGCGCCGCCCGACTTCCTGCCCTCGCCGACCGAAGTGGTGCGCGGCACGCTGCAGCTGTTTCTCGAGCACGATCTCGGCAGCGCGATTCTGATCTCGACCCGGCGCATCGTGCTGGCCTTCCTGCTGGCGTCGGCGGTGGCGCTCCCGCTCGGCGTCCTGATGGGGGCGTTCGAGCCGGTCAACCGCATCTTCGAGCCGGTGATGGCGCCGCTGCGGTACATGCCGATCTCGGCGTTTATCCCGCTCCTGATCCTGTGGTTCGGCATCTACGAGTCGGAGAAGGTCGCCTTTCTGTTCCTGGGCGTCTTCGTGTACCTGCTGCCGGTGGTCGTCACCGCCATTCGTGCCGTGCCGGAGGAACTGGTGCAGACGGCGTTCACCCTCGGGGCCTCGCGCTGGCAGGCCGTGCGGACCGTGCTCCTCCCCGCGGCCCTTCCCGAGATCTTCGATTCCTTTCGCGTGATGAACGCGATCTCGTGGACGTACGTGATCCTGGCGGAAGCGGTGAACCCCGAACACGGCCTCGGGTACATGGTTGAACTGGCGCGGACGCACCAGAAGGCGTCCTGGTCGTTCGCCGGGCTGCTGGTCATCGGCGGCATCGGCCTGCTGACCGACCTGCTGATCCGGACCTGCTCGAACCTGCTGTTCCGCTGGCGGGAGAAGCCCGCATGACGACCGAGCGTCCCTCGGACGGGCCGGCGCACGCGGGCGAGCCGGGCACGGTCGCCGTCACCGTGGCCGGGCGGGAAGGTCCGCCGCCGACCTACCGGGCCGATCTCGCAGGCGCGCCGCCGAAGCTGCGCGTGAGCAGCCTAGGCATCACGTACGTCGATCGGCTCGGCAACCGGACCGAGGCCGTGCGCGACATCTCGTTCGAGATTGCCGACAAGCCGGGCCACGGCGAGGTTGTCGTGTTCCTCGGCCCTTCGGGATGCGGCAAGTCCACGATCCTCAAAGCCGTCGCGGGCCTGCTGGCGCCAACCGCCGGGGAGATCCTCGTCGACGGACGGCCTGTCGACGGGGTGGGCCGCGACCGCGGGATGGTGTTTCAGGCCTACACCTCGTTTGCGTGGCTGACCGTCAGGGACAACGTCGAGTACGGACTCCGGCTGCAGGGCCTCGGGCGGCCGGAGCGCCGCGCGCTGTCTGACAAGTACCTCCGGGCGGTCGGCCTGCTCGACTTTGCGGATCGGTTCCCCAAGGACCTGTCGGGCGGGATGAAGCAGCGCGTCGCGATTGCCCGGACGCTCATCAACAAGCCCAGGCTCGTGCTGATGGACGAGCCGTTCGGTGCGCTGGATCCGCAGACGCGGTGGGGGATGCAGGGGCTCCTGCTGGACGTCTCGAAGACCGAGGACAACACGATTCTGTTCGTGACCCACGACGTCTCCGAGGCTGTCTACCTCGCCGACACGGTCTACGTGCTGTCGGCGCGGCCGGCTCGCATCCTGCACAGAGTCGACGTCCCCTTCTTCGCCGTCAGGGACATCGCCCTCAAGTCGGCGCCGGAGTTCCGGGCGGTCGAGAAGCAGCTGCTGGATCTTCTGTACACGGCGGCTGCTCCTCCCGCGTAGAATGGAGCGGATGGCCACGAGCGAGAAGCCCCGGGCAGCCGGTGAGGCGAGGCAGGAGGCCCGCCGGCAGGCGGAGACGCCTGCCGCGCCGCCGGCTGCGGCGGTCGAGGCTGCCAAGGCCGTCGCCAGAGACGCCGCGCAGGATCTTTCGCTGGGCAAGCGCCCCTACCTCCGGATGGCGTTCAGCAACCCCTACAATCTCTCGCTTTTTTTCGGGGCGTTGGCGACCGCCGCGATTACGCTGAACCCGCTGCTGGCGCTGGGCGCCGTCGGGCTCGAGGCGCTCTGGCTGCTCCATGCGCCGGATTCCAAGCGGTTGCGCCACCTGCTGTGGGACCCGCGGTTCGAGAAGCTGCGCGTCGCGCTGCAGGAACAGCAGCGCGCCGAACGGATCAGGACGCTGCCCCTGGAGGACCGCACACGGGTGGCGCAGCTCTGCCGGAGCCAGCGCGAGATCCAGCGTCTGGCGGGCGAGAACCCGTCGTTCGCCGGAGACCTGCTGCGCGGCGAGCTGGTCAAGACGGACCGGCTGGTCGAGGCGTTTCTCGACATGGCCGTGACGTCCTCGCGGTACGAGCAGTACCTCGAGTCGGTGGACCTGGGCGGCCTCGACCGCGAGCGCGCGCGTCTGGAACGCGAGCTGCGAAGCGCCGAGGAAGACGAGGCGCACGTCGGCCTGCTCAAAAAGAACCTGGCGATCATCCTGAGGCGCATGGAGAAGATGAAGGAGATCCAGCGCTACCTGGGCGTGGCGCGCGGCCAGCTGGATCTCATCGAGAACTCGTTCCGGCTCATCGCCGATCAGATCGTCACGATGCAGTCGCCGCAAGAGCTGTCCGGGCAGCTCAACGAGCTGCTCGACGGTGTCGAGTCGATCCGGCAGACCGCGGTCGAGACCGACCAGCTGCTGAACGCGCTCGGCACGGGGATCACGACGACATGACCGAACCACGCCTGCTGCCGCCCTGGGCCGAGGATCTCCGCCGCCGCTACCTGCGCGGCGAGGCGTCGATGTTCGTGCTGCACGGCAACGTCTACGACGGCGTCATCCAGCAGCAGAAGATGCGGACGCTGGCGGAGTTCCTCACCGACGTCCTGCTCAGAGACACGCGCGACACGATTGCCATCTACAACATCGCGACCGGCGTCCGGTTCGCGAAGCGCCCCGCCAGCGCGACGGCCGGCCTGGAAGACCTGCTGCTCGCCTCGCAGAAGGACAAGGTGCTGGCGGCGCTCGAGCGGCTCCTCGTCGGATCGACGCGCGTGTCCGCGATCATCGAGTACGCCGAGGCGGTGGCCCCCGCGGGCGATCCGACATTCCAGGCCGAGTCCGACCGGGCGGCCGTCGTGACGCTGCACCGCTGGTCGTTCCTCCCCGAGATCGAGCGCGGCGACAACGTGGTCATCCTGATCGCCGAGAACCTCAGCGAAATCGCGCCCAAGATCGTGTCGAACCCGAAGGTGGCGGTCATCCAGGTGCCGATGCCGGATCGCGAGACGCGGAAGGCTGCGGCGTCGCTCGCCGACCCGAAGCTGGCCGACCGCGACGCCGACCGGTACGCGGAGGTGACGGCGGGCCTCAAGTCGATCCAGATCGTGTCGATTCTGACGCCGCCGCCGGCCTCGGAGGCGGACACGGCGGAGCGCGAGGCGTTTATCGCCGGGATCCTGGGCGGAGGCGCCGACGTCGCCGACCGGGCGCGCAAGCTGGCCGCGCTCACCGCCGGCCTCGGGCGCGACGAGATCAAGAAGCTGCTCGCCCCGGGCGCGCCCGACCCGGGCGCCGTCGCGTCCTCGGCGGCGGAGCAGGCGCGGCTGGAGATCGACCGGCTGATCGCCAGGCGCAAACGCGAAATCCTCGAGCGCGAGTGCTTCGGCCTCGTCGAGTTCGTCGAGCCAGACCACGGCTTCGACGTCGTCGGCGGCATGGACGAGGTCAAGAAGGACCTTCACGTCATCGCCGAGAACATCCGCGAAGGGCGGACGAGCCGGGTGCCGATGGGCATCCTCTTCACGGGGCCGATGGGCACGGGCAAGACGTTCGTGGCCGAGGCGTTCGCGAAGGAATGCGGCCTGACGACCATCAAGCTCAAGAACTTCCGATCGAAATGGGTCGGCGCGACCGAGGGGAACCTCGAGAAGATCCTGACGGTCATCAAGGCGATCGGTCAGGTCGTGCTGATTATCGACGAAGGAGACCGGGCGTTCGGGAACCAGGAGGGCGAGAGCGATGGCGGCACCTCCTCGCGCGTCATCGGCCGGATCAAGGAGTTCATGGCGGACACCTCCAACCGCGGCCGCATCCTGTTCCTCGTGATGACCAACCGGCCCGACAAACTCGACGTCGATCTCAAGCGCGCCGGGCGCCTCGACCGCAAGATTCCGTTCCTGTACGCCCAGAACGCGGAGGAAGTCGAGGAGGTGGCCCGGGCGCTCATCCGCAAGTACCGGCTGCGCACCGACGTCGATCTCACGGAGATTCGGTCGGAGTTCTCGGCCAAGCTGGTCGGCTACAGCAACGCCGATGTCGAGGCGGTTCTGCTGATGGCCCACGACGATGCCGCGCGCGAGGCGGGCGCCGAGGCGCCAGTGACCCAGGCGCACCTGATACGCGCGGCGGCCGACTACTTTCCGAGCCGCGACGCCGAGATGCTCGAGTACATGGAGCTGCTGGCGGTGTTCGAAGCTTCCAGCCGCCGGCTGCTGCCGGCCAAGTACGCCTCAATGACGCCCGAGGAGCTGGATGCACGGCTCCGGGCGCTGCGGATCATCGTCGGCAGCCGCCGGTGACCGGTGGGCCGCGAGTGCCGATGCTCACAGAGGACCCATGACCCAACCCCCACTGACCCAGGCTGACCCGGAAGTCGCCGACCTGCTCGCCAAGGAGGAGCGGCGGGAGTTCGAGAAGATCCGGCTGATCCCGTCGGAGAACTACGTCTCGCGCGCGGTGCTCGAAGCCACGGGAAGCGTGTTCACGAACAAGTACTCGGAGGGGTACGCCGGCAAGCGCTACTACGAGGGGCAGCAGTACGTGGATCCGCTCGAGACGCTGGCGATCGCACGCGCGAAGGCGCTCTTTGGCGCCGACCACGCCAACGTACAGCCGTATTCGGGTTCGCCTGCCAATCTCGCGGTCTATTTTGCCCTTCTCAAGCCCGGCGATACGGTGATGGGGATGGCGCTGCCGCACGGCGGGCACCTGACGCATGGCTGGGGTGTGTCGATTACGGGCGCGTTCTTTCGGAGCGTTCAGTACGGCGTGAACGTGGAGACCGGCCGCATCGACTACGACCAGGTGCGCGAGCTGGCGCTCAAGGAGCGTCCGAAGCTGCTGATTGCCGGCGCCACCGCCTATCCGCGCATCATCGACTTCGCGGCGATGCGGTCGATTGCCGACGAAGCCGGCGCGCATCTGCTGGTCGACATGGCCCACATCTCAGGCCTCGTCGCCGGCGGCTCGCATCCCAGCCCGATCCCCCATGCGCAGATCGTCTCGACGACCACGCACAAGACGTTACGCGGGCCGCGAGGGGCGATGATTCTCTGCAAGGAGGAGATGGCCAAGGCCATCGACAAGGCGGTGTTTCCCGGCCTGCAGGGCGGGCCCCACAACCACACGACGGCCGGTATCGCCGTGGCGCTCCGCGAGGCCGCCACGCCAGGTTTTTCGGCCTACGCCCACCAGATTGTGACGAACGCCCGGGCGCTCGCGGAGCACCTGGCCGGGCACGGCTTCAAGCTCATCTCCGGCGGCACCGACAACCACCTGATCCTGATGGATGTCACGCCGCGCGGGCTGACCGGCAAGGCGTTCGCGCGCGCGCTCGACCGCGCCGGCCTCGAGTGCAATTACAACACCGTTCCCGGCGACCCTCGGAAGCCGTTCGATCCGAGCGGCCTGAGGCTGGGAACGCCGGCAGTGACCTCGAGAGGCATGAAGGAGCCCGAGATGGCCCGCATCGCCGCGTGGTTCGACCGCGTGGGTGAGGCGATCGGCCGCGACGAGACGCTCGATCGGATTGCGGCGGAGGTGCGGGAGTTCACGGCGGCGTACCCCTGTCCGGGCATCCTCATCTCGTAGGGCGGACCTTCAGGTCCGCCGTACACGCCGGGGGCGTGAAGCCCCCGGCGTCACGGCGGGGCTGAAGCCCCGCCCTACCGCGGAACGTCGCACGGCGGGGCTGAAGCCCCGCCCTACCGTGGGATGCGCGCCGGGGCTGAAGCCCCGCCCTACGAAAGAGCACGACACCACAGGGCTGCCCGGCCGTGCGCTGCGTTTCGGCCTGGACACCAGTTGGAGGTCCCATGAGCGGGCGTGCAGTCTACCATCTGGATCTGGATGCCTCCGCAGTCGAGGGCGCCACGATAGCCCTCATCCCCGGCGACCCGGGCCGAGTCCCCGAGCTGGCCGGAACGGCCCCGCTCGAGCGGGGACGCGAGCTTGCCAACAAGCGCGAGTACCGGACGTGGATCGCGTACGTGCATGACCGGCCAGTGCTCGTGACCTCGACCGGCATCGGAGGGCCGTCGGCCTCGATTGCCATCGACGAACTGGCGCAGCTTGGCGTGCGGACCTTCATCCGCGTCGGCACGACCGGCGCCATTCAGCCGTATATGGACATTGGCGACGTCGTCATCACGACCGGTGCCGTGCGACTCGACGGCGCTTCGGGGCATTACGCGCCGATCGAGTATCCGGCCGTGGCAGCCCATGAGGTCGTCGAGGCGCTGGTCGGCGCGGCCCGCGACACCGGAACGCCCGCGCACGTCGGCGTGACCTGCTCGACCGACACGTTCTACCCCGGCCAGGAGCGGTTCGACTCGTACACCGGGTACGTGCCGCGGCGCTTCCAGGGCGCAACAGAGGAATGGCGCCGGCTGCACGTGCTCAACTACGAGATGGAAGCAGCCACAGTGCTGACGCTGACCGCCGCCATGGGCCTCGCGGGAGGGTGCGTCGCCGGGGTGGTCGTGAACCGGACACGCGCTGAAGCCGTCACGAAGGCGGATCTGCTCGTCGGTGAGCGCCACGCGGTGCAGGTGGCCGTGCGCGCGGTCGAGCGCCTGATCGCAGCGCCCGCGTGAAGCCGTCAGAGCAGCGTCATCGCTCCGACCGGCTGGGCAGACGACGCCCGCGGTTGACCCTGGCCCGGCGAGCCGCTAGGATGAACCGCGACGGAACATCCCATGATTGGCGAGACCGTTTCCCATTACAGGGTTCTCGAACGGCTGGGCGCCGGCGGCATGGGGGAAGTGTTCCGAGCAGAGGACATCAAGCTCGGCCGGCCCGTTGCCCTCAAGTTCCTCCCGACCGATCTTGTCGGCGACGAGGCGGCCGTCAAGCGCTTCCTGTGGGAAGCGCGCAGCCTCTCCGCGCTCAACCACCCCAACATCTGCACGATTTACGAGGTCGACGAGTACCAGGGTCGGCCCTTCATCGCCATGGAGCTGCTCGAAGGGCAGCCGCTCCATCACTACGTCGGCGGCAAGCCCCTCGCCTCGGCGACGATCGTCGAGCTGGCCGGACAGATCGCCGACGGGCTGGATGCCGCGCACGTGCAGGGGCTGCTGCACCGGGACATCAAGCCGGCCAACATCTTCGTCACCAAGCGGGGGCAGGCCAAGATCCTCGACTTCGGCCTCGCCAAGCTGGCGCACCAGGCCCAGGCGCACAGCTCCGCGCTGGGGTCCGACAGCCACGTGCCGCGCGAGATGACCACGACGCCCGGCACCACGATGGGTACGATCGCCTACATGTCGCCGGAGCAGGCGCGCGGCGAGGCGCTCGATGCGCGCAGCGACCTGTTCTCGCTCGGCCTCGTGCTGTACGAGATGGCGACGGGCCGCCAGACGTTTTCGGGCAACACGACCGCCGTCATCTTCGACAGCATCCTGAATCGCGATCCGATTCCGCCCGGCGAGCTCAACCCGGATCTGCCGATCGAACTCGATCGGATCATCAGCAAAGCCATCGAGAAGGACTGCCGCTTCCGGTACCAGAGCGCGTCCGATCTGCGTGCTGACCTTGGACGCCTGAAGCGGGCGCTCGACTCCGGCAGGGACGTGACGACGAGCGGCGCGCTGAAGGCCTACAAGAGCGGCGGCGTGCCGGCGGTCGCGCCGGTTGCGGCGCCTGTCGCGCCTGACGACACGCGCGGCCGGGCCCGGACGGACGCGAAGCGCAAGACAGCCCCGACGGCCGCTCCCGTGCCGGCGCCACCCAAGCCGCCGGTTGCTCGACCGAAGGCCGGCAGCGGCGTCAAAGCCGCGCTGTGGATCCTGTTCGGGCTTGTGGCCGTTGCGGCGGGGGCGTCGGGCGCCTATCTCGTCTGGCAGAACTGGGCCGGCCAGCAACCGGCGCCTGAGACAGCGGCCGCAGAGCCGGTTTCGGGAAGCGTGCCCGCGGTGACCTCGCCCGGAGGGCCGACCGCCGAGATGCCTCCGTCCGCCTCCGTCGAGCCCTCAACAGCGGGGGACCGCGCCGCTGGACCCGTTGCGGCGTCAAGAGCCTCGGCGGCAGCGGCGGCGAAACCCCAGCGGCCGGGGGCGGCCTCCGCCGCCTCCGGGACAGCTCGTTCCGCTCCGGGCCGGGCGACACCTGCCGCCGCCGCCGCCCTCGCAGCCGAAGAGGCTGCAAAGGCGAAGCTTGCGGCCGAGGAGAACGAAGCGAGCAGCGCTCTGGCGGATGCTCGTGCCAAGGTGAACGCGAAGGAGTACGACGAGGCGCTGAGCGTACTGACGACGCTTCTCAAGGACCGGCCGACCAGTTCGGCGGTGCCGGAAGCGTTGCTCCTGGCCGCGCGGATCCACGAACTGAAAGGACGGCCGCCGTCGGCGATCGCCACCTATGGTGAGTTCCGGCAGCGGTTCGCAGGGCACCCTCGGGAGGCCGACGCGATTCTCGCTATCGCGCGCCTGACGCTGGCCTCCAACAAGCGCGGCCGGGAGGATGAAACACGAGGGCTGCTGAAAGAGCTGGCAAACACGGCCCCGGATACGTCGCTCAGCGCGCAGGCCCTCATGACCAAGGCCGAGCTGCTGGACCGGTTGAAGGACCGTCAGGTCGATCCGGTGGTAGAGGTATCGGCGCCGGCATCCCTCGCCGTCTATCGTGTCTTGGCCGAGCGATTCCCCGCCGACGCGCTTGCCGAACACACGTTCTGGCGCCTGGGGAACATGTACGAGGAGCTCAGGCGCTACGACCTGGCGGTGCAAGCGTTCGAGGACCTGGGCTCGCGCTTTGTCGACACGCGGTACGAGGCGTGGTTCCGTGCGGGTGAGCTGTACGAGCGGCGGCTGAAGGATCTCGACAAGGCCCGCGCAGCCTACGCCCGCGTCCCCTCCTCGTCGTCCCGTTACCGCGACGCCCAACGGCGCATCAAGTAGGGCGGACCTTCAGGTCCGCCGTACACGCAGGGGGCTTCAAGCCCCCTGCGTCACGGCGGGGCTAAAGCCCCGCCCTACGTGGGGGGTGTCACGGCGGGGCTGAAGCCCCGCCCTACGTGGGGGGGCGTCACGGCGGGGCTGAAGCCCCGCCCTACGCTGAATGACGGCCGCAGGCCACAACCGCGACGACCACGTCCTACGTCGTTGTGGCCCGCGTCGAGGGTTCCGGGTTCCCGATGGCCGCCATGAAACGTTGCTTGATGAACACGCAGTCGAGCGGAGGTCTAGCGCTCGGCGCGGACTCCTCGACCCTGGCCACCACCACCCACGGCCCCACCGTGCGGAGGCACTCTGCGATTGCGCGGGCCAGCTCGCCGGAAGTCCGGACGGTGAGTGTGGATCCTATGCCAAGCGCCCGCGCCGCTTCCTCGAGGTTCGCCCCGGCCGCCGTGAAGGTCTCCTGGCCTCCGGTCGTGCCGTAGCACGCGTTGTCCATCACCACGACGATCAGATTCGAAGGCCGGCAGGCGGCAATGGTGGCCAGCGTACCGAGGTTCATGAGCAGCGACCCGTCGCCGTCGATCGCGACGATGCGGCGGTCCGGCCGCGCGAGGGCCAGCCCGAGCGCAATCGACGAGGCGACGCCCATGCTGCCCCAGGTGTAGAAGTTCTCCGGCCGATCACCGCACGCAGCCAGGTCGTACGCAGGATGGCCCAGGCTTGCGACGATCGGCTCCTGCTTCAGGCCGGCCGCCACCACGCCTGTCGCCTCGAGGCGAGTCATGAGAACCTCCCTTCATCCAGTGGGGTGGTCAGGCGGCGGGGCAGCAGACATGCCGCGGGAGAGCGCGTCTGGAACGCGAGGTGCGCTGCGGCGCGCACCGTCTCGCCGGCGGTGTCGGCCCGCTTCACGACCACGAAGGGGATGCCGAGATCGTCGAGCACGCGCGGCACGGCGCGCCCGAACGGCAGCTGCGCCTGGTTCCATTCGCCGGCATCGCCCCGCATGCTGAGGACGAGCAGTGCGGGAATCTGGTAGGCCACGAGCAGCGAGCACACGGCGTTGAGCACGTTGCCCAGTCCGCTCGACTGCATCAGGACCACCGGGCGTCCCCCTCCCAGGTACAGGCCGGCGGCAATGCCGACGGCTTCTTCTTCGCGGGTGGCGGGGATCACTCGTATGTCGCGGTGCTCAGCGCCAAGCACGCTGAGGATGTGCGACAGCGGGTCGTCGGGCACGAACACGACCTCGCGGCAGCCTGCGGCCCACACCGCATCGGCCACGGCGCGGGCCCACGGGGGGACGTCAGGAGTTGGCGAGATCGGAGGACGGGGCGTCGTGGTCGTTTCACTCATGGCAGGCCCTGCGGCTCAGGGAGCCGGATGCGATCCGCACCGACAGCAGTCTTCCACGGCGTTCAGCAGGTGATCCAGGTCGCCGAGAGCATTGAAGAAGTGGCATGAGACCCTCACGCCGCCAACACCCGACGTGTACCGGACCGACACGAGGATCCCTCGGTCCAGCAGGTCGTTCATCAGCGCGACGTTCGCAGAAGCGTCCGCGCCCGCGCTGAATGTGACAATCCCCGAGCGGTGGGCCGGGTCCTCGGGTGTGACGACCTGCAGGCCAAGCGTATGCAGGCCGGCGATCAGATGATCGGTCAGCGCGCGGATGTGGGCTTCGATTCGGCGCGGGCCCAGCTTGTTGATCATCCGCAGCGAGGCGGCCAGGCCGATTGCGCCGGGGTAGTTCGACGTGCCCCCCGTCTCGAACCGTCTCGCGTCGGGCCAGAAGGTGACGGGCTGCAGCGGTGTGATCGAGGGTGTCTGGAAGTAGGCGCCCCAGCCGCCGTCCGGCGGCACGACGCCCAGGTAGCCCGAACACGGAGGCGTGAGCCGATCCCAGACGCCGCGCCGGAGGTACAGGAAACCGGCGCCGAACGGCGCGTTCAACCACTTGTGGCCGCCGCAGGCGACGACATCGACGGGCGTCTCGCGGAGGTCGAGCGGCATGGCGCCTACGTGCTGGATGGCGTCCACCACGAGCAGCACGCCGCGGTCGCGGCACAGGCGGCCGAGCGAGGCGAGATCGACCCGGAAGCCGTTGCACCACTCCACCGAGCTGAGGACAACCGCGCGGGTCCGCCCGTCCATCCGCTCGGCGAAAGCCTCCACGGGCAGCGAGCCCGACGAGTTCGGCACGAGCCGGATCTCCGGGCCGCGACCGGGCGGAGCCTGGCGCCAGGCGAGCGGAACCTGGATGTACTCGAGGTCCGGCACGAGGAGGTTGTCTCCCGCGACCATCGGGATTGCCCGGGCGGCGATCGACAGCGCGTGCGTCGTGCTCTCGACGAGGGCGATCTCCTCGGTGTCGGCGCCGATCAGCCGTGCCGCCTCGGATCTTGCCGCCTCCCGCCCCTCGTCCATGGCGAGGTGGTGCTCGGTGGACGAACGCGCCGGATGGCGCAGAGCCGCGTCCAGAAACGCCGCAATTGCGTCCACGGCGGGCTTCGGAGCCAGGCTGACGCAGGCGGCATCGAGGAATACCTTGTCCGCCAGCGCGGGGAACAGGTCGCGAACGGTTTCAGGGAGGTTGTCTGTTGACATGTGCAGTCTGCGCGATCGTCACGGGGGCGTGACGCGCGTTCCCAGAGATTGTAGCGGGAAACGTTGGCGTCCGCAGCCTGTCTTGTGTTAGCGTGTGCCGGGCCATTTCACTGGTGACCACGCCCGTCGGCGTTCCGGACATCAGGCGAGGGCGGCTCGCGCCCGTCGCGGCGGACTGGGTTTTCCAAGGAGTCTCGTGATGCGTCGAACCTTCTTTTGCGTGCTGGCAGGTGTCGTGGCGCTGGGGCTGCTGCAGGTGAGCCCGGCGGCCGCGCAGGGGTTTGCGGTGTACGAGCAGAGCTCCTGCACCACCGGCCGGGCCGGGGCCAGCGTGGCGATGCCGTGTGCCGACGGCTCGGCCGTGTTCTTCAATCCCGCGGGCGTCGCATTCGTTCCCGACCAGACACTCAGTGTCGGGGTCACAGCCATCAGGCCAACGGGCACCTTCACGAACAACACCACGGGCGTCGTCAGCGAGCTCAGCAAGGCGACATATCCGGTTCCGAACATCTACTACACCCAGACCGTCGGTCCACGCCTTGGCGTTGGCATCGGCGTGTTCGCGCCGTACGGGCTGACCACGGAGTGGCCGGTAACCTCCGAGGGCCGGTTCCTCGGATACAAGAGCACGGTGCAGGGTCTGTTCGTGCAGCCGACCGTCGCGCTCAAGCTGTCCGATCGCGTGGCCGTCGGCGTTGGCGTCGACATCAAGTACGTGAACGTCGAATTGCGCCAGCGCGTGGACCTGTCGGTGCAGCAGTTGGCCCCCGGCATGACGTTCGCAGCGATTGGAGTGCCACAGGGAACTGATTTCGCCGACGTGCAGCTGGCAGGCCACGCCTACGACGTGGGGTATCACCTCGGCTTCCAGGCAAAGGCCACCGATCGCGTCGCCTTCGGCATGCGGTACCTTTCGGGCTCGAGGGTGAAGGTTTCGGATGGCACGCTCAGCACGGAGCAGGTTGCGACCGGGCGTGTGACGCCGGTTCCGCTGCCGGGCATTCCCGCGGGCACGCCGCTGGACACGATCCTGGCCGCCCAGTTCAGGGACGGCGCCGTGCTGGAGAGCGGGCAGAAGGGGGCGGCTACGCTGCCGCTGCCGGATCAGTTCGTGATCGGCACGGCCTTCCAGGCGACGCAGTCGCTCATGCTGCTTGTCGACTACCAGTGGACCCACTGGAGCATGTTTGACGAGCTCGTTGTCGAGAAGGAGAACTCGACGAGCCCGACCGTGACGGTCGAGGACTACGTCAACACGCACGGCCTGCGGCTTGGCGCCGAGTACGTCGTGATGCCGTCGTTTGTCGTCCGCGGCGGGTTCATCTTCAATACGGCCGCCGCGCCCGACCAGACGGTGACGCCGAACCTTCCGGAAGGGAAGAGGTACATCCCGACGTTCGGCCTGAGCACGCAGCTGTCTCGGAAGATGCACCTCGACCTGTACTACATGTACCTGAACCAGCCCGAGCGGGCCGGGCGGTCGACCGACGGCGGGATGGCGAAGCCCACGGCGGCGGTCAACAACGGCATCTACAACTTCAAGGGCAATCTGTTCGGCGCGACGCTCGCGTTCCGGTTCTGAGCGCGCCGGACGGCGGCATCTCCGGTAGGCGGGTCCTCTCACCCGTCATCCGGCGGGTGGCGCCGCGAGGCGCAGGGCGGGGCGTGAGCCCCGCCGCGAGGCCGTGGGCTTCAGCCCCCCGCACGGCCGGCGCGCATTGCGCGCTCGTTCGCTGAGGTGGCCGCTCCGTTCGTCGTACGCCGGAAGCGTGACTGCTTGCTTCGAGTGAGGAGACACCCGAATGAGCAACGGATCTCAGCACCGCCCCGTGTACAGCGACAAGCTGCCGGCGCCAATTGGGCCGTACGCGCCCGGCATTGTCTTCGACCGGCTCGTCTTCGTGTCGGGGCAGGGGGCCGTTGATCCGAAAACGGGTGCGCTGGCCGGCTCCGACATTGAGACGCAGACCGAACAGGTGCTGAAGAACCTGGCCTCGATTCTGGAGGCCGCAGGATCCGGCCTCCAGTACGTGCTGAAGTGCGGGATCTTCCTGCTGGATATGCGCGACTTCCCGGCGATGAACACCGTCTACGGCCGCGTGTTCGCCGACCATCGTCCGACCAGGACCACCGTCCAGGCGGCCGCCCTGCCGATGCCTGGCTTGCGCGTGGAGATTGACGCGATTGCCTATGTGCCGTGAGGCGCGGCCCGCGAGTTGACGCGGCCGCTGGCGCATCGAGCAGGCGACACCCACTCTGTCTGGAATGCTCTGGGCCGCTGACGGGGCGGTACTGCCCTGGCCCCTGGCCCCTGGCCCCTGGCCCCTGGTTCCTGGTTCCTGAGTCCTGATTCCTGATTCCTGACTCCGAGCCCCTGGCCGCTTGCCTCGAACATATGTCTTGACAATAGTCGTTATAACAACTATTATAAGTCTATGACCGGCACGCTTCAGACCGCCATCCGCCAGCGTCGCCCGTTTCCGTCGCTCGAGGCGGAGGCGTTCCTCAACGTGCAGCGCACGGCGGATGCCCTGATGCGCGGCCTGGTGGACGTGTTGAAGCCGCACGACCTTTCGCCGACGCAGTACAACGTGCTCCGGATCCTGCGGGGGTCGGAGCCGGAGGGGCTGCCGTGCGGGGAGATCGGGGCGCGGATGGTAACGCGTGACCCGGACGTCACGCGCCTGCTCGACCGGATGGAGCAGCACGGTCTCGTCACGAAGACCCGCGAACGAGGCGATCGGCGCGTCGTGCGGGTCAGGATCACCGCTGCAGGCCTTGATCTGGTCGGCCGGCTCGACCGGCCGGTTGCCGAATTGCACCGGGCCCAGCTCGTCCATCTTGGCGAGAAGCGCCTGAGGACGTTGATCGACATGCTCGAGCAAGCCAGACAGGACACAACCTGAGTTCAGCCAACAGGCCCATGGAGGGGACCATGCATCGCTCGCTCGTATTCGCTGCTGCGGCCGTCGCATCGTCGGCCACATCCGCAGGTGCCCAGCCGGCAGCCTGGACCATCGATTCGGCCCATACCACTGCGGAGTTCAGCGTCCGTCACATGATGGTGTCGAACGTAAAGGGGACGTTCGGATCGATCAGCGGCACGGCCAATTGGGATGGGAAGAACCTGTCAACGGCGTCCGTTGAGGTTGTCATCGACGCGGCCTCGATCAACACGCGGGAGCCGAAGCGGGATGCGCATCTTAAGAGCGCGGACTTCTTCGACGTCGAGAAGTTCCCGGCGCTGACCTTCAAGTCGACCAAGATCGAAGCGGCCGGCGTCGGCCAGGCGAAGATGACCGGCGACCTGACCATCCGGGGCGTGACGAGATCGGTCGTTCTGGACGTGACGGGGCCGACGCCCGAGGTCAAAGACCTGAGCGGCGGCGTGCGTCTTGGGGCCTCGGCCACGACCACGATCAACCGCAAGGACTTCGGCCTGCTCTGGAACCGCGCGCTTGAGGCGGGCGGCGTGCTCGTCGGCGACGAGGTGAAGATCACGATCGAGGTGGAACTGATCAAGAAGTAAGGGGCATAGGGGGAGTCGGCAGTCGCGCCGGTGTCCGAGATACCCGCCGCACGGGCTGGCGCGCCAGCCCGTGCGACGAACGCTGTCGCGGACATGACACCCTGTGCAAGAACTGCACGCCGCTCGGTCCGGGACGCGGTCAGTTGCTGAGCTGATCCGTTCACCGACGTCCGAGAACAGGCACGAATCCGCGCGGCGTCGGTCTTGCACGCTCGTTCTCATGCGCTCAGTGTGGCCCAGCTGACGGCTGCCGCAGGGGGGCCATCTCGTGTTTGCACCTTGACCGGCGGAAGGTAGGACGCTATCTTACTTCTATGACCACCGTGGTCTCGACGAAGGGCCAGATCGTGCTGCCCGCCGAAATCCGAAAGGAGGACGACATCCGGGCCGGCCAGCGGTTCGAGATCGAGCGCATCGATCGGGGGCAATACCGCCTGACGCGCAAGACGCACGGCCAGAACGGAGGCGTCGTGGACCTGCTCCTGGCCTGCCCGGTGCGAGGGTGGTTCAGGCCGATGGACCGGACGGAGACCACCGACCACGTGCCAGCCTGGAGGGCCAGGTGACCTACCTCGTTGACGCGAACGTCCTGAGCGAGCCGACCAAGCGCGCGCCAAGCCCCAAGGTCATCGAGTGGTTGCGCTCCTGTGAAGGAAACATCGCGGTCGATGCGGTCATCCTCGGCGAGCTGTACATCGGCGTTTTGGGTTATCCGGCCGGCCGGAAACGGACTGCGCTCGAACGGTGGTTCGAATCGGTCATCGGGATGCTGGAGTGCCTGCCATGGGACGCAGCCGTGAGCCGGAGGTGGGCGAGGCTTGTCGTTGAGCTCAAGCGGCACGGACGGTCGCTGCCTCTGCTGGATAGCATGATTGCCGCCACCGCGCTCGAACACGGCCTGACGGTTGCGACGCGGAACGTACGCGACTTCGAACAGACTGGCGTCAGGGCCGTCGATCCGTTCGCGTGACCGCCCAGTGCGGCACAGCACGCCTCTTCCCGCCTTCGAACACGAGCTGGCACGAAGCGACACACACTGACTTCAGCACGAACTCATCCTGCGCTGGCGTTCCGGCAGAGCTCGGCGTAGACTGCTGGCGGCTCCAGCAGCCGCACTGGGCGTCGCTCCATTCGTCGCCGCTCCGACCCGCGGCCGATTGCCCGCATGGACGACCGGCACATCGAAGGCCTCTTGTGTCAGCTTCGCGCGCCAGAGCCACACCGAGCCTGGGAGCGGTTCTTGCGGCTGTACTCGCCGCTGCTGCTCGAGGTGGTCCACAGATTCGAGCGGGATGAAGACACAGCGTCCGACTGCTACCTGTTCGTCTGCGAGCGGCTGAGCTGCAATGGCTTCCGGCGGCTCCTGCGGTTTCGGCCCGGAGGCCCGGCGCGCTTCTCCACGTGGCTGCGTGCCGTGGCCCGCAATCTGTGCCTCGACTGGCATCGGCGGCAGTGCGGGCGGCACCGGGTGTTCGAATCCGTTGCGCGCCTGCCCGCACTCGAGCAGGAAGTCTTCCGGAGCCTGTTCATCGAGTGCCTGCCGATAGAGGAAGCCTTCCTGAAGCTCGAACCCCGCAACCCGGGGCTCACACCTGAGAAGGTGGCCGACGCGGCTACGCACGTACAGCAGGCCCTGACCTCGCGGCAGCGATGGTTGCTGACTGCCCGGCGGACGCGCGGGCTGGTCGGCCAGGACGGATCACCCGGACAGATCGAGGCAGAGTTCCTGCAGCTCCCGAGCGAGATGCCCAATCCTGAAACCTGGGCCGGCGTGCAGGAAGAACGCGCGGCGCTGCGGCACGCGATGTCGAAGCGCTCGCCTCGCGAGCGCCTCCTCATCCGTCTCCGATTCGAGCGGGACATGACGCTGAACGAGATTGCCCGCGTGCTCAACCTCGACAGCCCGCAAGGTGTTGACCGGCGAATCCGGGAGGTGCTGGAGATGCTGCAGAGGGACATGGCGAGAATCGGAAAACCGTCACTCCCGTCCGTGTAATCCAGGCAGGGGGACGGGACTGGGCACTTCCGGACAGACCACCGTGGATGAGAAGGGACTGAGACGTCTGCTGCGTGTGGAGGATCGGGCGCTGGACCGGCGCGGCCTTCGCTGCCCAGACGAGGCGCAGCTGGCCGCGTACGTGGAGCACGGTCTCTCGCCGCGGGACGCGGAACGCATCGAGTCGCATCTGGCCGGCTGCTCCGCCTGCCTGGAGCAGGTGGCGTTTCTTGCCCATCGTCCGTCGACCGCCGACGGGACCGTCGGCCCCGAGGTGCTCGCTCGCGCTATCGATCTTGTTCCCTGCGGGCCACGTCCATGGCGTCGGCTGGCGTTCCGCTGGGCCCCGCTCGCGGCTGCCGCCGCGTGCATCCTGCTGGTGGTCAGCCTGCAGCTCCGACGGCCGACGCACGAGCTGATTCCGCCTGCGTCGCCTTCCGGACCGGTTCCCGTTGCCGCGCCATCCGTCGCACCGCCCGCGCCCAGGGAAGGAACCGCCGGACCTCCCGGCACCGGTGCCGCGTCAGCGAAGCCGGCAGCTCCGCCAGCGGACTCGACCTCCTCAACCGTGCGGCATGCGGTCACCACGCCGGTTGAGCTCGCCATGCTCTCTCCAGGCGAGAACGCGACAGTGCCTGCACGTGGTCTTGAACTCCGCTGGCAGGCGGCTCCTGGTGCGATCTTCTACGAGGCCCAGATCGTCACCGACGAAGGCAACGTGGTCTGGCAGGGGAGGGTCGAGGGCACAACGACCCGTGTGCCGGACGACCGTGCGCTGGAGGTCGGGAAGAAGTACTTCGCGTGGGTACGCGCGTATCTCTCCGGCGGCGGGACGGTCAAGTCGCCGCCGGTCGCGTTTCGCACTGGAGGATCGTAGGGGAAGGCGCCCGGCGTCGGGAAGCGTGGCTGAGGGATCCTGAATCCCGCCGGGTTCACGCGAGAAGTCCGATGTCTTTGCGGGCTGTTGCCGCACTCTGTTCCGCGGCTGTCTGGGCAGCGGTGGCCTCGAGTGGGCCGTGGGACCTCTGCGCCCCACGTCTCGCGGCTGGGGCTGCACCCGCCCTGCAGGCGCCGCCCCAACCAGGCCAGCAGGACACGCCAGACGATGTGCTGGCGCGGGCGAAACAACTCTACAGCGAGGAGGGGCCCAAACCGGCTTTGCCGGTCTTTGAGCGCGCGCTCGCCCTCTACCGGGCTGCCAGTGACCGCCGCGGCGAGGCCATCACGCTGGGCCTCATCGGCAACTGCTACAAGCGGTTCGGCGAACACCAGCAGGCGCTCGACTTGCTGAACCGCGCCCTCGCCATCAAGCGCGAGCTTGGCGATCGGCTCGAAGAGGGGAAGACGCTAAGCAACATCGGCCTCGTCTATTGGGAGATGGGCGAGTATCCGCAGGCCATTGAGCACCTGACCAGGAGCATCGCCATCGGCCGCGAAGTCGGCGATCGACCGCTCGAAGGGGCGGCGCTCAACAACCTGAGCCTCGTCTACGACGAGCTGGGCGACTACCGGCGATCGCTCGAGCAGTACCAGCGCGTGCTCGAGCTCTACCGCGGCACGAACTTCGAGCGGGGGGAGAGCGACACGCTCGGGAACATCGGCGGCGTCCATCTTCTTCTCGGCCAGTACCGCGAGGCGCTCCGCTATTACCAGCAGGCGCTGGCGATCTCCCAGCGGCTGAAGTTGAGAGCCTCGGAGAGCCAGGATCTCGGCAACCTGGCGCTCTGCTATCTCGGGCTCGGTCAGATCCCGCAGGCGCTCGACCATTTCGATCGCGCGCTGCGGCTGGCCCGCGAGGCGGGCCTGAAGAAGGAGGAGGCAGACTGGCTCAAAGGGAAGGCGACCGTGTTCGTGCGAACGGGCCAGTACGCCGCCGCGATTGACGGCTACAGCGAGGCGCTGCGCGTCTACGAGCAGGCCAAGCTCCAGCGCGAGCTGGTTGAGGCGCTGAACGACCAGGGTGTCCTCTTCGAGCGGCTCGGCGATGCGGCGTCGGCCGAGCGGAGCTTCCGCCGAGCCATCGACCTTGCGCGGACCATCGACCATGCGCGCGGCGTCACCGTGAATCTGACGGCGCTCGGCGACCTTGAATGGCGGCGCAAGCGCCTCGACGAGGCAGGCGCGCTCTACCGCGACGCGCTGGCGCGCGCCACGCAGGCGGACGACCGCGCGAGCGCGATCGACATCCGCGTGGCCCTCTCCTACGTGGCCCGCGATCTGGGGCGGCTCGAGGACGCGGCCTCGCATGCCGGGCAGGCCGTGAAAGACGCGCACGCGGTCGGTGCGCAGCCGCTGGAGGCGGAGGCGCTCTTCGCCCGCGCCGAGGTGGCGAGGGCCAGGCGTCAGTTCGAGGAGGCGCTCGGCGACGACGAGGCGGCGGCCGCCATCGCGAAAGGGCTGGGCGACCCCGAATTGGGCTGGCGGATCGCGTACGGGCAAGGTCAGGCGCTGGAGGCGCTCGGGCGAAGCGAGGAGGCGGTCGCAGCGTACCGACGGGCGATCGAGTCGATAGAAGGGGTGCGCAGCCAGCTTCGCGAGGAGCGGTTCCGGGCCAGCTACCTCGAGGACAAGTACCAGGTCTACGTGTCGCTCGTGCAGCTCCTTCTCAGGCTCGGACGCACGCAGGAGGCGTTCACGTACGCCGAGAAGCTGCGCGCGCGCTACTACCTCGACTGGATGGACCGCGGCCTTCCGCCGATCCAGGACGAAGCGCGGCGCCAGGCCGAACTGGCGCTCCGCGCGCGCGTCAGGCAGGTGCAGAAGGCGCTGGACGAGGAGAACGCGAAGCCCGCGGCCGAGCGCCGCAGGCAGGCGCTGGAGCTCTTCTCCGCCGAGCTCATCGATGCCGAGCGCGCCTACGTGACTGCGCTGGACGCACTCTCGCGCACCGATCCGGCCTACGCGAAGGCACGCGCGCTCACCGCTGTCTCGAGCGACGAGGTGGCGCAGAGGCTGGCGTCTGACACGGCGCTGGTTGAATACGTGCTGGCCGACGATGGCGTGTCGGTGTTCGTCATCCGGCAGGACAGCATGCAGGCCAAGACCGTTCCGATCCGGCTGGTTGACCTGACGGCGAAAGTCGAGCTGCTCCGCGACCTCATCGTCCGGGAGTCCAGCACCGACTGGCGGGCGCCGGGCGCCAGCCTCTACGAGACCCTCATCGCCCCGATCGAGCAGGCCGGGTGGCTCGCCGGCGTCCACCATCTCTACGTTGTCCCGCACGGGATCCTCCACTACGTGCCGTTTGCGGCGCTGCCGCGCGGGAAGGGACCGGGCGCCCGGTCTCTTGTGAACGATTTCGTCGTCGCCTACCTGCCCGCGGCTGCCGCGCTCGGCCAGGGAGACGGCGACGATGAGGGGGCTCAATCGGTCCTGGCCATGGCGCCTGCGCGGACCGGACTGCGGTACGTCCAGCAGGAGGCTGCCGCCGTGGCTGGCCTCTTTCCGAAGGCCCGGCTGCTGCTCGTGGGCGGCCGAGCCACAGAGAGCGCGTTCAAGAAGTCGGCCGGGGCCTATGACGTCCTGCACCTGGCGACGCACGGGTTCTTCAACAAGTTCAATCCGCTCCTCTCGGGGTTGGAGCTGGAGCCGGGAGGGCGGGAGGACGGCCGGCTGGAGGTCCACGAGATCCTCGGCCTTCGGCTGAGCGCCCGACTCGTGGTCTTGAGCGCCTGCGACACGGCGCTCGGCGGTGGCTACTTCGCCGAAGTTCCGGCGGGCGACGACATCGTCGGGCTCACGCGCGCGTTCCTGTTTGCGGGAAGCCCGTCGGTCGTCGCCAGCCTGTGGGCGGTCAACGACCGCTCGACGATGAAGCTGATGAGCGGGTTCTACGGGGAGATCGGCCGAGAGGACACCGCGACGGCGCTGGCGGCAGCGCAGCGGACGCTGATTGCGGGGGGCGGGCGCTACAGCCATCCCTTTTTCTGGGGGGCGTTTGTGCTGGTAGGGCAGATGGAGTAGCGGAGGGCGAGGAAAAGACGGGGTCCGGTCCGTGTACAAAGGGCACAGGAGGAGCACGGAGAGGCGCAGGAGAGGCACAGAGACGCACGGAGCTGCCTGCGTCCTGTGGGCTACGGCGGGCCAGGGACGCACGGAGAAGCGCAGGAGAGGCACGGAGACGGGTCTTTATTCCGGCGGAAGCCGGAATCCAGTGAACCGAGGTGCCATCATGACCGCGAGTCGTCGAGTCCTCATCGTCGTCGGCGTGGTGATTGCGGTCGCGCTGGGCCTGCCGTGGGGCGACGCTGTGCCGACGGCCTCGGCGCAGACCATCTCGGTTGCCTCCGCCGACCCGCCCACCGGCGAGCAGGGCACGCTGAACCTTCCGGTGGTCGTCACGGGCAAGGGATTCAAGAAGGGTGCGCAGGCCAAGTGGTTCCAGACCGGCACGATAAACCCGGCTGGCGTGCACGTGAAGTCGACCCAGTTCGTGAGCTCCACGCAACTCATTGCCACTATCGATATCGACGACGGTGCGGCGATTGACCTGTTCGACATCGAGGTGCAGAACGCCGACGGACGCACAGGCAAGGGGACAGAGCTCTTCAGCGTGGTCGAGAAGAAGATCGACCCCTGCACGCTGCCGCCTTCAGAGCTGACGCTCAACGCCTCCATCTCCGGCGTGCCTGGATACCCCGGCTACTTGGATTCGACGTTCGGCATCAGCGGAACAGGAAAGGCCCTCGGTCCGCGCTACTTCTACGGAGGGCTGGCAGGGTCGGACGTGGCGATACAGACTGTCAGCGGCGAGACGAAATACGTCGTGGCGGGGAACCTCTACGATCCGTGCGTCAACAACGGTCAGAGCGTCAGCGTGTGGGCAGTGGCGCGGTACCTCTCCGACGGGTCGCTGGACACGTCGTTTGGCGCGATTCCCATGGCTCCCGGCCCCGGAATCGTGACGACGCCGTTCAGTGGTTCAGCCGCCGCGACCGACGTGCTCATCGACAGCGACAATAGGATTGTGGTCGCCGGGGCTGCGCCGTCAGCGTCAAGGAAAGGCCGTGCGACCACCGTTCCGACCGTCGTGCGGTACTTGCCAGACGGTGGACTCGACACATCGTTTGGGGCTGGAACCGGCATCGTGAAGGTGCCCACAAACGGCGTTGCCAGCATGCCCAAGGGGGCAGTGCTTCAGTCGGACGGCAAGATCGTGATCGGGGCCCAGGATAGCTACAGTGGGTATCTTCGTATGGTTCGCCTGAACAGCGATGGCGCTCTCGACACGACTTTCAACGGCTCCGGGCAGTATCTGTTCAACAAGTTCTCCTCTTACATCGGCCGCATGACCATTGACTCGCAGCAACGGATCCTTGTCGCCGGCGACGCGAGACGCGGGGTCAACTACCCCAACACTGGCACGCTGTGGAGATTCACCACCGGCGGCGTGCTTGACCAGTCTTTCGGCGAGTACGACGCCGTTCTCGGAACGGCGGGTTTGGTGTTCACCAAGGTCAACGACCTGCCAACGACCTACGAGAGCGTGGCTGTTGACGGATCAGAGCTCGTCGTGACCGGCAACGTCTACCATCCAGACGGGTCAAAGCCGACCGAGTTCGCCTTGGCGCGGTACGACGCCGAGGGAACGCTGAAGTGGCAGTTCGTTTTGCCATGCGATGAGGGGGAGACGTGGCCTTCCTGGGGCAAACAGGTGGCGATTCAGCCTGATGGCCGGATCCTGGTCGGCGGGTCGAGAGAGGCAGGCAACCCCGAAGGGTATATCACTATCTGGCGATTCGAGTCCGACGGGTCGCTCGACAGCACGTTCGCCGGGATCGGATGGATTAGCGATCCGATCACGGCTGACACCTCGGGCTATGACTCGTTCGGGGCTTTCGCTCAGCAGGCGGATGGCAAGGTTGTGGTCATCGGCCACGTGAAAGAGGGTGCGATGTACGTCCCGTACATGTTCCTCGCGCGTTTGTGGCAGTAGGGTCGCTGCTCGCGAAGAAAACGCGGGAAACTGGACATGTAGTCGACTGGGGGCGGGTCGACCGTCGGTCGGCCCACCCTTGACGCCACCATTCGCAGGTTTGGAGGAGAGGCAACCCGCCTTAGCGCCATCGAGGTCTCGGCGTCTGCGCGGCGGGCCGCTGCGTCGGCAGGAAGTCCGGGCCTAACGCGGCCCTCACGCGCCAGGGCGTCGACCAGGGAGCCTGAGATGCCCCGTTTGCTCGTCGTCATTCCATCGCTGGTGTTGCTCGTTGCCTGCGGCGGCGGCAGCACGCCGACCGCGCCTGCACCGGTGCCCACCCCCACGCCCACGCCAGCGGCGACGCGGATCATCGACGTGACGAGCGAACTGGCATTCGGCGACGTTGAGGTGGGCGGCTCGGTCACGCTGGGATTCCGCATCAGGAACACCGGCACCGCGCCGCTCACGGTAACCGGCCTCACGTTCTCGACGCACGACGCCGTGTTTACCACGAAGTTCACGTTTCCGTACACGGTGTCCGGGGGCGACTCCCAAGCGGTTTTCCCGCAACTGACTTTCGCGCCAATAGCCGTCCAGTCCTATACGGGTGTCCTGACGGTTAACGGCGACCAGACGTCCGGCAACGACAGGATGGACTACTCGGGCATAGGGACGCCCCCCACGCCGGTGTGGGCGCTCAGCGGATCTGGCGACAAGGTCTTCGACATGCCGGCAAAGGTGAGGAACTACTTGTTGACCGCCGACTACTCGGGTGATCGGGCGGAGTTCACCTACTACCACGGCGAGACGCAGCAGGTCGTCAGGGTGCTGGGAACGACGACAGGCCTCACGCACCTGGAAATCCAAGGCGTGAAGAACCCAGAGCGTGGCACGCAAGTCGAGGTGAGAAGCTCTGCTGGCGTGAACTGGTCGTTCACGGAACGTAAGCAGGCATGGTGGTAGTCCAGCGTCGACGCCTGGACATACTCGGGCGGGCCCTGCCGAACCGGCGCCGGCAGGCGCCGGCGAGCTCGCGACGACGCGCGGGCGTTGGACTTTTTTTCGGAGCGCCTCCGTGAGCATGTGCTTGTCGAGGGAGAGGTCGGCCACGACCTTCTTCAGCCGCGCATTCTCCTCCTCGAGCAACCGGAGGCGCCGCAGCTCGGTCACCCCTAGGTGCGCGTATCTCTTCTTCCAGAAGTAGAACGTGCTCTCCCCGACCCCCAGCTGCCGACACACATCGCCCGGCCGCGTACCCGATTCAACCTGGCGCAACGCGTACGCAATCTGCTCTTCGCTGAACTTCGATCGCTTCATCGGTCCCTCCTGCGGGCATCTGGGACCCCGTGAAGCGTCACCCTACTCTAGTTTTGACCTGCCGTCGTTTTCAGGGGAGACGTCATGCCGTTCGGGATCACGCTCACGGATCTGAGCAAATAGAAGACTCCCGCCTTGTCGTTCAGGGTCAGGTCTTGAAATGACAGGTTCTGCACGTCGGGCTTGTCGCGGGCTGGTGCCGGAGCCGTGAAGAGACTGGCACGTCAAGATGTGACCCCGCTTGCCCCCTCCGCAAGCCGTGTGAGATAGTCTGCCCATCGTGGCCGGCCCATCTGCCCGCTCCTTCTTCGACGCCTCAGCGCCTTCCGTCTTCGACCTCCACACCGCGGGGGACGGCCCGCGAGGGGCGCTGCCCATCAGCGAGGACGCACTGCTCCAAGCGCCCAGCGGTGATCTCTTTGGGTGGACCCAGAACGCAGGCATGGGTTGGGATCCTCAGGACCTCGGGAAGAAGGAGTTCCTGATCCTGAGCACGCTTGGGGGTCTCCGCGCGCAGGACGGCAGCCCTGTCGCCCTCGGCTACCACACGGGCCACTGGGAGGTCGGCCTGCAGGTGGAGGCAGCGGCCCGCGAGATCAAGCGCCTGGACGGCGTGCCCTTCGCCGGCTACTGCACCGACCCCTGCGACGGCCGGACGCAGGGGACCGAGGGCATGCTCGACAGCCTCCCGTACCGCAACGATGCGGCCACGGTGCTCCGCAGGTTGATTCGATCCTTGCCGCGCCGGTCCGGTGTCATTGGCATCGCCTCCTGCGACAAGGGCCATCCGGCGATGATGATGGCCCTCGCGGGTAACTCCGACCTCCCCGGTGTCGTCGTGCCCGGCGGCGTGACGCTGCCGGCGATAGGCGCCGAGGATCTCGCCACCGTCCAGACGCTCGGGGCGCGGTTCGCGCACGGCCTGGTCTCTCTCGACGAGGCGGCGGAGCTGAGCTGCCGCGCGTGCGGATCCGCGGGCGGCGGCTGTCAGTTCCTCGGCACCGCGGCGACCTCCCAGGTGGTCGGCGAGGCGCTCGGCCTCTCGGTCCCGCACTCCGCGCTCGCGCCGTCAGGCTTCGAGGTGTGGCTCGAGGCGGCGCGGCAATCGGCCCGCGCGGTCGTTGCGCTCGAGGCCGCCGGCATCGCTCTCAGGGACATCCTCACCGAACGCGCCATCCACAACGCACTGGTCGTGCACGCTGCCTTCGGGGGATCCACGAATCTCATCCTGCATCTGCCGGCCGTTGCCCATGCCGCCGGTCTGCCACGCCCGACCATCGATGACTGGGCCCGAGTCAACCGTGCGGTCCCGCGCCTCGTGAGCGTCATTCCCAACGGCCCCGTGCAGCACCCCACCGTGCGTGTGTTTCTTGCCGGTGGCGTGCCGGAGGTCTGCCTGCACCTGCGCCGCCTGGGCCTGCTCGATCTCGACTGCCTCACGTGCCTGGGCCGCCCGCTTGGCGATGTGCTCGACGAGTGGGAGCAGTCGGAGTGCCGGCGCCGCTTCAGGCAGATCCTGCGCGACCAGGACGGCGTGGATCCCGGCACGGTCATTCTCGATCCCGACTCCGCCCGCCGTGCGGGGCTGACGAGCACGGTGGTGTTCCCGATCGGCAACATCGCCCCGAAAGGCGCGGTGGTCAAGAGCACGGCGATCGATCCCAGCGTGATTGACGCCGACGGCGTCTACCGGAAGCGCGGCCCCGCGCGCGTCTTCGGCAGCGAGGCGCGCGCGATTGCCGCGATCAAGTCGCGCGGTCCGGACGCCATCAGGCCCGGGGACGTCATGATTGTGGCCGGCTGCGGCCCCATGGGCACCGGGATGGAGGAGACCTACCAGGTGACGTCCGCCCTCAAGCACATCCCGTGGGGGAAGGACGTGGCGCTTCTCACCGATGCCCGGTTCTCAGGCTTGTCGACGGGCGCGTGCATCGGCCACGTGTCACCGGAGGCGCTCGCGGGCGGGCCGCTCGGCCGACTCCGCGACGGCGACATCATCGACATCGTCATCGACCGCCGATCGCTCGAGGCGACCATCAACCTCGTGGGGGCTGACGGCGACGTGCGCGGCGCCGCATGGGGAGCGGGTGAGCTGGAGCGGCGGCCGCGCAACCCGGAGATCGCACCACACCCCCGGCTGCCCGACGACACTCGCTTGTGGGCAGCCCTCCAGGAGGTGAGCGGCGGCACGTGGGGCGGCTGTGTCTACGACGCCGACGCGATAATCGCGGCGCTCGGAGCCGGGAAGAAGGCGTAAGGCGGAAGGCATAAGGCGGAAGGCGGACGATGACTGGGATGCGCTGTTCAATCACTCCAAGAGGATTCGTCGGCGCGGGCGGACGGTCTTCTCAGGCGCGACGCACCTCTCTCAGATGCGTAAGCCTTTCGGCCACCTCGTGGAGTATCTCTTCCGCGACAATACGTTCACCTGCTGCCGCCTGAATATGACCGGCACCGGCATTGTGCCGCCGGGCCGATTCTGCCTTCGGCCGGGCGACGAGGTCTGCCATGGTTCTTCACGGCCAACAGATCATCGGCGGTCGGTCCGTCGCCACGGGTTCGGCGACGTTTTTCGGCCGCCACGTCGCAACTGGTGAACCGACCACCCCGCCGGTTCACGAGGCCACGCCGGCGGAAGTCGACGAGGCCATGCGGACCGCCGACGAGGCGTTCGAGGAGTACCGCCATATCGGCAGCGAGCGGATCGCGACGTTCCTCGAAGCGATCGCGGCGGAGTGGATGGATCTCGGCGACGCACTGCTCCAGCAGGCTCACGCCGAGACGGCGCTGCCTTTGGCGCGCCTGACCTCGGAGCGCGCGCGCACGGTGAATCAGGCGCGGCTGTTCGCGGCGCTTGTCCGCGAGGGATCGTGGGTAGACGCGCGCATCGACCACGCGGACCCGAATCGCCGGCCGGCCCCCAAGCCCGACGTGCGCCGCATGCTTCAGCCGATCGGGCCGGTGGTGGTGTTCGGCGCCAGCAATTTCCCCTTTGCGATCGGCGTCGGGGGAAGCGACACGGTGGCGGCCCTAGCCGTCGGGTGTCCGGTCGTCGCCAAGGCGCATCGCGGCCATCCGGGCACCTGCGAGATGATCGGCCGCGCCATCGTCGCGGCCGCGGAGAAGGTCGGCGTGCCGGTCGGGGTGTTCGGGATGCTGCATGGCGCAGGACGCGAGATGGGCATCGCGCTCGTTCGCCATCCGCTGACGCGGGTCGTGGCCTTCACCGGCTCGCAGGCTGCCGGCCGCGCGCTGTTCGACGCGGCGGTCTCTCGTCCCGATCCGATTCAGGTGTGCGCCGAGATGGGCAGCACCAACCCGGTCTTCGTTCTGCCGGAGGCCATGGCGGAGCGCGGGTCTCAGATTGCCGAAGGGTACGTTCAGTCGGTGACGCTCGGCACCGGGCAGTTCTGCACGAATCCCGGGGTCCTGCTGGCGGTGGAGGACCCGTCACTTGCGGCGTTTCTGGAGGCGGTCCACCGCGCCGCAGAGAACGTCGCGCCGTCGACCATGCTGACGACGGGGATCTGCGAGGCCTTCCACGGCGGGCTGGCGCGCCTGTTCAAGACGCCCGGCGTCAGCGTGCTCGGTCGGTCCGGGGCCGAGGCCGATCGGGATCGCTCGCAGGCTCCCTGCGCCATCTTCAGGACGGATCTCGCGACGCTCGAGGCCCAGCCGCACCTGTGGGACGAGGTGTTCGGCCCGGCCTCCATCGTGATTGTCTGTCCTGCGGTTTCCGACCTGAAGACGGTGGCGCGGCGTCTGCACGGACACCTCACGGGATCCATCCACGGGACGGCCGCGGAGCTCGAGTCGTGCGGGGACCTCGTAGGCTGCCTCGAGCGGCGGGTCGGGCGCATCGTCTTCAACGGCTTTCCGACGGGCATCGAGGTGTGCAGTGCGATGAACCACGGGGGGCCGTATCCTGCCACCACCGACGTTCACTACACGTCGATCGGTACGGCGTCGATCGACCGGTTCGTCCGCCCCATCTGCTATCAGGGGTTCCCGCAATCGGCGCTTCCGGTGGAGCTGCGCGATGACAATCCGCGCGGCATCTGGCGGCTGGTTGACGGCCGGCGAACGACCTAGGGACGGCGTGATGCCGACCTCCGGCAACCCTGAAAGATTGCCCTACCGGAGACCTCGATAGGGCGCGGCTTTCCTGGTCTGAGCGGAGTCGAAGGCAGCCGTGCCGAGCCAACCGATCTCGGTAGGGCGCGGCTTCAGCCGTGCCAAGACCGCCTGTTTCCCGCCTGTGTCCACCTACCGACCGCAGATTCCCTGACACGTTTTGGCTGTGTCGAACCACATACAGACAAGCAGGTATCGGCATCGTCTCGTGTGACCACGGCGCTCGCGGCGGCCTGCAGCCCGAGAGTGGGGAAAGCGAGGCCGGAGATGGGATCAACACGCGGTGCTGGCCGATTGGTGGCGATGATCGCGCTGCCCGTCGGGTGTGCTCTGTTTCTGGCCTGGCTGCCCGGCCAGTGCCTGAAGCACAGCGACGTGTGGCTGCGGGTGGTGGCGGAGGAGGAGGCGCTGGCGGAGTCCCTGCGAGCTGCGGAACCAGCACCGGCTGCTTCGCCCGACAGACTTGCCGGCGATCCGGCGGTCGAGGTTCAAGGCGACGGACCGCCGGCGTCACGTCCGGTGCTCGACGGGTCTCTGCCGACGGAGGCTGCACTCGCGGGTTCGGATCAGTCCCAGTCGTCCGACGGAAGACCGTTGGGTGACCCGAAGATGAGTCGCTGAGGGCCGCGTCCGATGCGGACTTCGCTGTCGGCAGGCGGCTGACCGGCGAAGCCCACTGCCACCTGGGCATTGCCGTCCTGCTGAACCTGGGCAGCGTGCCGGCAGCGGCGCATCGGGCGCGGCTGTACGCCGGGCGGCTCAGTGCGAAGTTAGGGCGTGGGTTCAGTCGTGCCGAGGCAACCGTGCTCGGACGCACGCCACTGCCGATCATTGCCGAAGGGGGTGGCAAACCGCCGAGCCTGGAGATCTACGTCTATCAGAAACAGTAACGGTGTCCGGCGCGCTCCGCGTCAGACAGGAAGGGCCACCGCGACGGTGGCCTTTCCTGCTTCATGTGCGGCCCGAGCGGGCCGCCGCGCGGCTCGCCGAAGCTGAGCGGTTGTTCGCGGATTTTCGCGACCTCACGCCCTACCGCTTCCGGCCGTTGGCCCGGACGTTTCGTACTGTTGCCGAGTACGAGCGGTGGAAACGTGCCCAGACCAACCCCTGGTACCGATAACCGCGTCCTGCGGGTATGCCGGCTGCTGAACAGGCACCGCGCGCGCTACCTGCTTGCCGGCGGCGTGGCTGCCAATCTCCACGGTTCGGTCCGCGCCACCAGAGGCATCGACATCCTCGTGCCGCGCGACAGTGCGAACATGGTCCGGGTGCTGGGGGCCCTGAGCGAGCTGCCTCACGGGATCGCTCGCGAGCTTGATGCGGCCGAGGTCGCCGGCAATCCGATCACCATTGTGGGTGACGATCCCCGCGTCGATAGCGAGCGGCGCCTCCCTGACCTTGTCGTACCGGATGCCGTCAATGAGCCTCCCTCAACGGCTGTATCACAGAGCGGATAGGTGGTCCTGAATTGAGTCGGTCGTGAGCAGCGTCCGGCAACGGGCGTTCTGCTGACACCAGCCGCCTCGCCCGCGCTGCCGGCAGGTCACGTCGAGGAGGAAGTGGTGCCGCGCTGGAACAGCGGGGAGCCGGCAAGGTGGTCCGCGGCTGTGACAAACGAGCCCCGGACTGAATCACATCAGAGACGGGCGCGCCGTCCGGGAGGACGAGTATGGCGGCAGTGGGACTCGACGGCAAGGGCATTATCGCCACCTGTGAGGCGTGCGGGCAGAAGAACCGTCTCGGCTACGGGCGCCTCGGACAGACAACCCGTTGCGGGCGTTGTCGCGCCGATCTGCGTGCACCCGATCGACCAATCCACGTGGGGACGAACGACGAGTTCGACGCGCTCATCAGCAACGCCTCGCTCCCGGTGCTGGTCGATTTCTGGGCCCCCTGGTGTGCCCCCTGTCGCGCGGTCGCGCCCGAACTGGACCGTGTGGCCGCGGCCGAGGCGGGCCGGCTCGTCGTCGCGAAAGTCAATACCGAGGACCTGCCGGAAACGGGGGCGCGGCTCGGCGTCCGCTCGATCCCGACGATGGCTGTGTTTGCCGGCGGCCGAGAGGTGGCCAGGACGACGGGCGCGCGGCCCGCTGCGGCCATTCAGGCATTCGTCGCGGAGGCTGCCGGTTCACGCCTGGGGTCACAGGCTTGAAGGAACTGGCATGTCAAGATGTGACCCCACCTATCTCTCGGCGATGGCCGCGCCGTCTGCGGGACGGCGATCGTTGCCGGCCTCGAGCACGTCCTCCTTCTGATTGACCACGATGACCTGGGCGGCGCCCTGCGATCCGACGACGTACATCGTGTGGCCGCGGGCCTGGAGCAAGGCGACGGTATCGGGCGACAGGCCATTCCGCTCGTACTGAATCCGATCCGGCAGCCACTGGTGATGGATGCGCGCCGCGTCCACCGCCGCCTGCGCGTTCATCTCGAAATCAACGACGTTGAGGATCGTCAGCAGCACGGTGTTGATGATCGAACGGCCGCCGGGACTGCCGGTCACCATGAACAGCCTGCCGTTCCGCGTCAGAATCGTTGGCGTCATGCTGGAGATCATCCGCTTGCGCGGCGCCGCGAGGTTCGGTTCGGTGCCGACAAGACCGGTCGCGTCCGTCAGCCCCGATCCCGCGTTGAAGTCGCCCATCTCGTTGTTCAGCAGAAAGCCGGCGCCCGGGACCACGGCCTTGAGGCCGTAGGTGTCCTCGAGGGTATAGGTGAGCGCGACCGCGTTGCGCTCGCGGTCCACGATCGACACGTGGGTGGTCTCCTCGCTCTCCGGAGGCCACTCGAAACTCGCCGGCGACGACTTCGACGCGCGGTCCATCTGGATCGACTTGCGAAGCTCGGCCGCGTACGCCTTCGACGTGAGGCGTTCGACCGGGATCCCGGGATTGAAGTCCGGGTCGGCGAGATGGCGGGCCCGATCGGCAAACGCGCGCCGCATCGACTCGGCGATGACGTGAAGCGACGCCGCCGAGCCGAACCCCATCGACCTCAGGTCGTACGCCTCGAGGATGTTCAGCATCTCGATGACAGCCGTTCCACCCGAGCTTGGCGGCGCCATCGAGATCACCTCGACGTCCCGGTAGGTGCCGCGCAGGGGCGCCCGCTTCCTGGCCTGATAGGCCTGCAGGTCCTCGCGCGTGATCAGCCCGCCGTGCGCCGCCATGTCCTTCTCAATCAGGATCGCCGTTTCGCCCTCGTAGAAGCCTGCCGGGCCCCTCTTCGCAATCCGATCCAGCGTGCGCGCCAGGTCGGGGAGCTTCAGGACGTCGCCCGCCTCGTACGGCACACCCGCCTTTGTGAACTGCGCGATCGAGGCGGGGAAGTCCTTCATTCGGGGCAACACCGCCTTGAGCGAGCGGGACAACCCATCGGTCACAACGAACCCGTCGCGCGCCAGCCTCACCGCCGGCTCCACCAGGCGCTTCCACGGCAGCTTGCCGTGCTCCTTCCAGGCGAGATGCAGGCCGGCAACCGTGCCCGGCACACCGACCGCGAGATAGCTGTTGTGGTGGAGATCCGAGCTGTACTTGCCGTCCTTGATAAACATCGTGGCACTGGCTCTCGCCGGGGCCATCTCGCGGAAGTCGTAGGCCACCGGGTCGCCGGCGCTCGGGCGGTAAACGATGAAGCCGCCGCCGCCGATGTTGCCGGCGGTCGGATGCGTGACGGCCAGCGCGAACGCGGTCGCCACGGCCGCGTCGACGACGGTGCCGCCGTCCCGAAGTACCGCAGCCCCGATGCGGGACGCCGTCTCGTTCTGCGAGACAACCATCCCGGCCTTGGTGCGAGTGGGCGTGGATTCTGCCAACACCGAGACGACAGCCAGCACCACCAGCAGGGCCGCGAGCGGGCGAACCTTCATGCGGATCCTCCTGGCCCGGATTATAATCCGCCGTCGACTCGAGCACGGGGACGTGTTGATCGCGAGCGGCGAGCTGCGGCGGTGACACGGCGAGAGTGAACCCGCGTTTGAGCAGCGGAGGCGCACACGAGATGCCAGAGACACCCGGCGCGAACGGCCCCACGCTGGTCAAGGGACTGAGCACCTGGGACGCCGCGCTGCTCACGATCGGCTCGACGCTCGGGACCGGCATCTTCCTGACCACGGGCGATATCGCTCAGGTCCTGCCGCACTCGAGTCTCATCCTGTCGGTGTGGATCGCCGGCGGCCTGCTGACGCTGGCGGGCGCACTGACCTATGGCGAACTGGGCGCGATGTTTCCGCGCGCCGGCGGCCAGTACCATTACCTCAAGGAAGCCTACGGGCCCATCTGGGGGTACCTGTTCGGCTGGACGGCCTTCTTCGTCGTCAACGCCGGCGGCATTGCGGCAATGGCGGTCGGATTCGGTGAGTACCTTGGCGCCTTCCTGCCCTTCTTCTCGACAACTCACGCGCTGTGGAGCGTGCCTCTCGGGCCGGCCGCGTGGACGGTCAACGGAGGACAACTGGCCGGCGTGCTGGTCATCGTGGTTCTGTCGGCGATCAACTACGTCGGCGTCAAAGAAGGCGCCGGCTTCCAGAATCTCGTCACGATCGCGAAGGTCGGCTCGCTTATCGCGCTGGCGGGCGTGGGCCTGCTGGCCCCGGCCGTCGTCTCGCCGAATTGGACGGCGCCGCTTCCTTCGGGGAACGTCGTGGCGGCATTCGGGGTCGGGATGATCGCGGTGCTGTGGGCGTTTGACGGTTGGTACGGCGCCACAGCTTCAGCCGGCGAGATGCGGACGCCCGAGCGCAGTCTCCCGCTCGGCCTCCTGATCGGCACTGCCGTCGTTACTGTGTTCTACGCGCTGCTGAACGTGGTCTACGTGCGGACGCTGCCAACCGAGACCCTCGCCGGGACCAGCCGGGTGGCCGAGGCAGCAGCGTCAGTCCTGTTCGGGCCGGCAGGCGCGCGGCTCGTCTCGCTCGCCGTGCTGATCTCGATCTTCGGGTGTATCTCCTCGACGATTCTCTGGACGCCACGAATCTACCTGCCGATGGCGCAGGACGGGTTGTTCTTCCCCGTCCTGGCGAGGATTCACCCACGGTACCGCACGCCGGCGGCCTGCATTGTCGCGCAGAGTGCGTGGGCCGCGGTCCTCACGCTGTCCGGGAGCTTCGAGCAGCTCTACACGTACACCATCTTCGCGGCGACGGCGTTTCACGCGGCCACCGGCTTCGCGGTAATCGTCCTCCGGCGGAGCCGTCCCGCCGAGCCACGGCCGTACCGGACGTGGGGGTACCCGTGGGTGCCGCTCGCCTTCGTACTCTCGTGCATCCTGCTGGTCGGCAATACGCTCGCGACCAAGCCCGCGGAGTCGCTGATCGGTGTTGGCCTTGTCGCGCTCGGCCTGCCCGCGTACTGGTGGTGGCGGCGCAGCAGTGGACGGGGCGGACCTGAAGGTCCGCCCGCATAGCGGGGCTGAAACCCCCCCCGACAGGGGTTTGAGCGGCAGGGCTGAAGCCCCCACCTACCCATAGCGGCCTCACGGCGGAAGCC